>Ga0208019_1000007_pt1 | contig 105169 bp, 117 predicted proteins | sample CB_VirMetaG_5_FD_184540 | JGI IMG/M metagenome (GOLD analysis project Ga0208019, IMG submission 184540) | Freshwater to marine saline gradient viral communities from Chesapeake Bay - CB_1508_1D Viral MetaG (SPAdes) (version 4) | ecosystem: Environmental > Aquatic > Marine > Coastal | place... | reverse complement strand
CGTCGATTAGATCATCAACTTCATCTTCTGCCATGTCTTCTTCAGACATTAAGTTTTCGTAAATTTCACGAGACTTCTCAACCACGATTTCGTGGAATAGGTCTTGTGCTTTTGAATCTTCGTCATTGATGACGTATTCAATTAGCTTCTCAAATTTGTTCATGTTTTGTTCTCCAATAAAGTATGGCTTTGTGTGTATTGTATTTACAATAACTTACAAAAATGTGTGTATATAACACCAAAAATGGCAAGAAACACAAGAAAAGTCAGAATTTACTACTAGATACAGTCAGTTCTGCTTACATTGGTGGCTGCATTGCTTCTGCAGGTACAGCATATTGTTTTTGAATTTTCTTTAATTTTTCTCGATATTCAATGTTTCTTAAGTCAAGCATACGGCGCAGTTTATTAATCTGCTTTAGTGTTAAACGAGTTTTACGTGTGGCATCGTCGTCAAGTTGAGTGTTATCATCTTGAACATCTTGGTAGCCAGATACTGCTTGATCAAACATTTCCATCAAATTCATAATACTATTTAACCTTTATGCTTCTGGAGGGGGTGCGCCTGCCCCACCTAATGGTCCTGTGCTAGGCATCGGAGGAACTTCGCCAGCGCCAACTTCAGCTCCTTCTTCACCTTCTGGTGGCATTTCCATAGCTGATAGGTTACCTATGTCTGATTCTAAACCACCTGGCATGATACCTACTGAACGCAGATCCGAACCTTCTGGGCTCAGGTCTCCTTGCGATCCTTGTTCTTCGTTCCACAATTCTTCATTGCGAACAATTTCCTCCTCAGTTAACCCTAAGAAACGTTCTAACAAGAAACGCTTACTCATATACGGTAGTTGCTCTAGTCCTTGGAATGTACCAACACGAGCAGAATCCATCTCTGCTTGGCGGAATGTAGCAAAATTTTGCGGAGAGTTAAACTTTAAATCAAATAATCCTGAATCAATATTAAAGCCTCTCCAGCGTAAAAACATCTTAAACTCGTCATCAAGTGTAGCAACAAGTGTATTTTGTAGTCGTTGGCAGTATTGATTAAAACGATATTCTTGAATTAGTGCCGTTCCCACACGCCCATCACTTAACGGAGTCGCTGAATCGTCTGGACCAGTTGGTAGATAACTGCTAGGCACACGTAATCCACGTGCCATTTTGTTATTAAAATACTTTAAATCATCAATCTGACCCAGGTTTTCACCTCCTGGCAGTGTTTCAACACTGGATCCACGACCTTCAGCAGTTTGTGGGAAGAAGTAATCCTCATTGATTGATAATGGATTGTATGTGGCATCCAGCGCACTGGCACCACCATTTTTGGTAGGAATACGACGCTGATGAATTTCATTTTTAATACGTTCAACAAAACTCATAGCCATGTGACTTGGCATGTTACCTACATCAATTTTAAATACACGGCGTTCAGGAGCTCTCTGAATACGATAAATCAGAATAGCATCTTCGAGTAATTCTTTCTGTTTGAATACTTTAAAAATGTTTTCCAGAATTGATTGCCCAAAAGGCCAAAAGAAATCTAACCCTTCTGTTAAACTTAAATGAACAACATGTTTAGCATCAACAGCACTTTCGTTCATTGCTGTTTCAAATCTTCCTTGAGCTCCTGCGCCGGTTGAATTAGGTATATTATAATTGTACTGTTGCCCATTGGCACTAGTTGGAATATTATGCTGAAAGTCATTTGTTGACTTTTGTGCTACGGTTAAGTTTTCAAAATTAGGGTTAATGTCCCGAATAACATATTGTTCTGGACGTTTGCCTTCACTTTCGTTTACGATGACTCGTGAAACTTTGGTTGGTTCAATCCAGAACAGTTCAAATGTTTCTGGATCACGAATAAAAACTTGATCGCCATACTTTAATGTATTGCGAAACAATTTAAAAATACGCTTGTCAAATTGATTTAGCTTGGACCATTGCTTTAGTTGTTGTCTGATAATGTTTACTTCGTTTTCGGTTGGCTTTTCGTTAAAGTTAATTTCAAACGCTGTGCCATTTTGTTCGTTTTCTTGAGTACAAAACTCTGCAATAATATCTAAGCACGCATTAATTTCTGAGTCCATGTCCATGGCTTCGTATTGATTATAACGCTCAACACGATTTGGGTGTCCTGTGTAAACTTCGGGCAGTACACTCTCATAATTTCTAAATGAAAAGTTTGGCGAATTATTTGAAGTTGTAGCGCCGTTGCCCAGTGGACTAAATCTACCAGATGTATCTGCTGCTCGGAAATGCTTTTTGTAACTCATGTCACTATTTAGCTGTATCTGGTGCGGAATATCTTTTCGTTAACGTCTGTGTTACGTTTTAATTCTGATACCATGTCATCCAGCTTGGCTAATTGTGCAGACATCATTTGCAATGCTGCTGATGAATCACGAGAATCAGTTATTTCAACTGGAATTTTACGTGTCGAATCAAGTGGTATTACAGCTTCAGTGCCATGCAAAGTAGTCTGATACCCTGATCGAGGACCACTAACCACTGCACCTCTGGCCTGACCGGCTTGTGGTGCTACTGGTGCAGTTAGACCTTGATTTTGTGCATCAGATACAGCAGATGCTGGCGGTTCTGTTACATTTGAGGTGGGTGCTGAAGGTGCTGCGGTGGTTGGCTGATTTGCACGATAAAAATCAACCAAACTGTCAATCACACGTTCACGGAAAGCACCTCGTTCAGCATCGTTCAGGAAAGGTCGATCCATTCTAGGGGTTTTGTACCCTTGTGCGCCACTGGTTTCTTCTCGGATTCTCTGATTGGTTTCTACCAGTGCGTTTTTAAGAGCATCTAATTTGTTAGCAAGATCAACAATTTGTTCTTCAGTTAGGTTTTTTCCTGTTGTTGGGTCAACACTGGATTCCAGAATTTGATTGGTTTTTGCAATCTCATCCACAATCATTCTGGCGCCAGTCAGACTTGGCGCTTCACCAACTGGTCCTTCAATGTTTCTGTAACGTAACTGATTGGTTGCTGCTTTGATGGCATTGGAAAATTCTTCAATAGTGGCTGTTACTACAGGCAATTTTAGAATTAATAAATCAACGTTGCTTGCTGCTTGTTCAAGATCTCCACGAGCTTTTTGTAAGTTTTTGGCATTATCGCTGGCATCTTTAACCTGTTGATCTTGTGCGTCACGTGCCCGTCTAGCAGCTTCAGCAAGATCTCCTTGTGCTGCCGTTGCAAACCCTGATGTTTCATAAAAGTTCACAAATGCATTGTTTGCATCACCAGTAGCTTTAACTAAACTCTGCTGATATGGGATTGTTTGCTGAATTGACTGTTGTAATGAACCTAACCCCTGTTCCAGGCCGATTTGTTTATTAATCACACCTTCAATTACACGGGTGCCTTGTCCCTGAGTGGTAATAAAGAATTTCTGTGCTTCAGTTGTACTAACAAATCCTGATGCTGCATCCTGAAATCCTTTTTGCAGTTCAGGGTAGTTACTGAGTGCCAGATTCATCATGCGTAGGTTTTCTGCCGCTTCGCGACCTTGTGTAGCTTCTACTTCACGTAATCTTGCGTTAAATCTGGCATTACGCAGTGCTGCATCATTCTGATCTTTTAATTGTTTGCGGCTTTGACCGGTTAACTTGGCAATGGCATCCAGTTCTCTGCCATATGCTATGGTTCCTTCAGTCAACTTTTGCTGATCCATGTAGCCTTGCAGACCCATTCTGCGCTGAATGTCTGCATATTGTATCATGGTATCTGATATTTCGTCAGCACTAAATCCCAGTCTACGTAAGTTTTGCTCGCTGATGGCATTTTCAGCGTTGGTTCGTTTCATAACACCAGCGGCATCAGTAAAACTGTCTGCCGCGTCACCAACTGTGCCACCCAGATGCGCTAACCTAGTGCTGTTTGACTGAACTAATTGTTGATATGTTTGCAGTGGTAATCCCAATTGTGCAAAGTTATCAACCATGCCGTCGATGCCTTCACCACTAATGGCACCAATTTGACTCAGTTGTTCAAATGATGAGTATGCACGATCAAACGATTCAATGATGGGTACTGTTGATGCTGAAATTGCATCACCAGCAATTCCCAGAGCACCACCAACATATGGAATCTTCTTTGCAAAAGCAGTTATGACACTGATTGTTCCTGAAATAACTCCACTTAGTTGTGAAAAATTAGTGGTTCCACGACTTAATCCTGCGGTTAGCCCTGGTATTGCACCAGCTAACTTTTTCATGTGTGTGCTTACACGGGCAGCTTCATCCAGTCCATCAGCAGCGCGGCCAGCTGATCGTGCAAGTCTGTCCAGTTGTGCCTTGGTAACACCTGGCATTTTTGTCATTTCCAGGATCAGATCTTCAATGCGATCTATCGCTCGTTCAGCTTTGTCATCTATATCGTCGTTTTCATCAGCCATATTTTATGTGCCATAAGTAGTTAATACACATATTTATAGAATAAAAATCTATGGAAAATAACCCTTTAACAACTTATTTTAGACGCCCTGCAATTTACATTAAACTGCCCAGTGACGGTCAATATTATGCCAAGGATACATTAAACATGACTGAAACTCATGAACTACCAGTGTTTCCCATGACGGCCATTGATGAAATCACCTATCGAACACCAGATGCGCTGTTCAATGGACAAGCCGTAGTTGATGTAATTCAGAGTTGCGTTCCAAACATCAAAAATGCCTGGGCAGTGCCCAGTGTTGATTTAGATTCCATACTAGTTGCCATAAGAATTGCAAGTTATGGGCACAGCATGGATATTGACACCACTTGTACAAAATGTGGTGAAGAATCCACATATGCACTAGATTTGCGTACCGTAATAGAAGGGTTGGCAGCGCCAGATTTCAGAACTCCTGAAATCATTGGTGATTTAGAAGTTTATTTCAGACCGTTAAATTACAAACAAATGTCAGAAAACAATGTACTTCAATTTGAAGAACAAAAACTGGTATCAGTCATTGACAATACTGACATGGATGACAAGCAAAAACTTAATATTCTTGCTGATGCGTTTCGAAAAATAGGCGAACTCACCCTAAAGGCAGTGGGCCAAGGCATTGCTGCCATTAAAACACCAGAAACAGTAGTACAGGATCGCAAACACATCGACGAGTTTTTACGTAATTGCGATCGTGAAGTGTTTGATCGGTTACGTGATCGTGTTATTAAGTTAAAGACAGAAAGCGAACTCAAACCACTTAACATCAAATGCACACATTGTGGTCATGAATATGCTCAACCGTTTACATTTGATATGTCGAATTTTTTCGGGTAAGGCTGCTCACGCTGGATTCTGACCAGATATCCAGGCTAGTGGATGACATGGAAAAAGAGTGTGTGGCCATCAAAGAAGAATCGCTCAGAATATCCTGGGGCATGCGCGGCGGAATCAGTTACGATCATGCACTGATGCTAAGTAATTCTGAACGTGAGAGCATTGGAAAACTGCTCAAAGACAATCTGGAAACAACCAAAAAATCAGGACTCCCGTATTTTTAATGAATTTAACCGAAGCAAAACAGTCAGTTATAGATTGGTTACAAAACTTTATCGAAGTTCCTCACCCAGCATTAGGAGGATTTCCACCGTGCCCGTATGCTAAACAAGCACGCTTAAAAAATCAAATTGATTTTCGTTTAGGCGGAGATCCGTATTTAGACTTGCTAATGTTAAGCAAAAAAGGTATGGAAAACTGGGAAGTTGTTGTTTACATATACGACCCAGAATTATGGGGTGCTGACGAATTTAATGATCATATCGACGCTGCAAACAACGGACCAATGAAAAATGCTGGGCTTATTAGCTTATCAGATCATCCTGGACATTACGAAGAACAAAATGGAGTTTGTTTTAATCAAGGAACGTATGCATTAAGCATTTGTGCTCTAACTAAAAATCTCGACGATGCTAGTGTGCAACTATACAAAAAAGGTTACTATAATGGATGGGATTCAGAATATTTAGATGATTTGTTTACAAACAGGAAGGATCCCAGATCATGATATATGCCCGTATACGACTGGCAGATACCAATTACAGCATTTTGGATAATTTTGAATTTATTGTAAATCCAAATCCAATTGAATTAGAGCGCATTTATAATACATATTGTGCTCATAAAAAATTCCGATCTGTAATGCCTATTTTTACCGAGGAATATTTCACAAATGATGTTCTAGGATATTATGATCAAGATAAATTGGTTGCATTTAGCTTAATGCGTGTTTATAATAATAAAAATGTAGAAGCCATTCAATTTGCATGGGATTATCAAAATCCTAAGCTACATTTAGGAATTTCTAGCTTACGAAGTGAATGTGCGTTTTATAAAAGTAGAGGGTTTGACTATTTGTACTTAGGCGAAGCTACCGAATACAAACGTCAAATTGACGGATTTGAAATTTTAGGACCAAGAACATAATGGACATTTATCATATTTGGGCTGAAAAGTCCACGGATATTTCGGATATCGATTGGGTTAACAACATGAAAGGATTTTTAGAACATCTGAAATCTGAAGGAAAATGCGAAGGCTATCGCATTACTCGTTGCAAAATGGGTTTCGCAAGTATTCCTGATTTGCCTGAATGGCATATCATGATGGAATTCAAGAACATGGCACAATTAGAAGAGGCGTTTCAGCGTGTAGCCCCTCTGGAAGGTGAACTGGAAACCAAACACAAATCGTTTAATCAATTTGTAGAGGATATCAAACACGCATATTATCGAGACTGGCCAGACACATTTGCATAAATAAATTTGTTACGCAATGTAACGTGCCCAAATCAAAGCCCCTGGTATGCCAAAGCTAGGGGCTTTTTCATGAACGCATGAATAAGAAAATGTGTTTCCAAATATCAGAATTTTGTCATATCACACAATAGATTTAATATCAGGAGATATGCTACGCATATCTAAGATTTCGCTTACGCTCAATCTTATTTTTTAAGACTCTGAATATTATGTAATAGTGTGATATCAATATGTAAGTGAAATAAATTTAATATGTTTTCTTGAACATATTTCGTCAGATAGACTGGTCAAACTTTACCCATCCGAGGGTAAAGTTAAACTAATTCATCTTTCGTCGAGTGAGCTAGCCAGCAATTATAAGAGATTAAAATGTATTTTATAATGATCATTTTGCGGAGGCGGTCAGCCGGTACCCCCTACTCTAGACTTTATTCTGACGGGAGTTTACATATAACTAATTGCCCGCTATATGCAAACTTGCTGTTGATTTTTTTTACAGAGCAGCATCTTTTAGCCTTTTTGTGTTGCCATACATCGATCAAACACGTTAGTGAACTACAAATAAGCGTTACAAAGTTCACAGGCATGTCGTGTTAGCGTCCTGTTAAGGATAGTGATTGATGTCCGTGTCGTTACCCACGATTTAGGTGTCCTCCTCACAACAGAGAGTGTTACCGCTTGTATTAACCGCCCCAAGCTAGACTTTTAACGATTTAGTATTGTGTTATGCACACAACTCATTCAGTTTGTCTGTGTTTTGCCTTATGCCTAAGAATGTGCCCAAATCTGTTACGATCCAAGGTCCTCCCAGGGACTCTGATAATGGACTGTAACAGGTGTAATTTTCTATTTTAAAATGTGCCTTATGCCTGTCTTCAAATGCCAAAAATGTGCCTTTACGGTTGAACTTCATGAATAATAAATTCACGTCGCCTTCGTCCGCTGCATCCAAGCACTGAGTTATCCAACCGTCAAGAACTTTGCAGTCGCCTGTATATAGTTGATGCCACGGAAATTCTTTATAACTTTTACACTCAGCATTAAAACGAGGAAAACTTAACGGAGGAACAATGTCTCCTTTAAGGACTCGTATAGTGCCTTCGTGTAAAAATTCTTTGCGAGCAGCATTTAAGCCGCCTACATACGCACCAGATCCTGGAACTCTAATAAAGGTTTCATTGTAGATTTCAGAAAGTCGTCTAGCAACATCTCTTTCCCAATTACTACCTTTTGCTTTCTGTGGACTTGGCACGTGCTTACTTATACCTTGTAATATATTCTGCTCAAAATTGTAATTTACCCACGCAGTAATTTCAAGCTGATACTCGTCAATTTGACTCAAATTAAAAATATTAGGCATCGGTTGTATCGTATGTTGTGAACCCGTTTTCTTTTACTACTGTTAATGTATTGTGTACACGTCCAATAAGTTCATCTTTGTGCGAAACAAGCCACACACTCTTAGAACGCTCGCGAGTCATGTGTTTTAAGATACCTAATGCGTTTTCAACACCTTGCGAATCTAGTCCATTGTCGATTAGCTCGTCAACAAATACAACATTAATTGGTTGGTATAGAGATTCCCAAACATCACGGAATGCCCATGACAAACTTAATATAAGTCTGTTACGTTCACCACGCGATAAGTTATCAAAATCCAAATCTCGTCCTAGATCGGTAATTTCTACAGAAAGATCATTTAAGAACTGTACTGTATGTCTTAATCCAATTTTGTCAAGATAATGCGTTAACCGAGAGTTTAGATACGCTAGATTCTGATCAATAATCTTTTTACGAATAAACGAATCCTTGTTAGTGAGCAATTTAAGCAAGAACTCTTGATGCTCTTGTAAATGTGCTAACTCATTTACACGATCATATGAAACTTCTTGTAACGCTTGTTCTTCCATTTCTGTAATTTGCTCACTATATGGGTCTGTTTCATTGCGACGTGTTTCTAGCTGCGCACGAGCAGTTTCTAGTGTATTTTTATGCTCCAATGCTTCTTGTAATGTTTTATAAAACGTTTGCGGCTTTGATCCAAGTTCGCCTAGTGCTTGTAATCCTTGATGTGCTTCGTCCCATTGACCTTCATTGGTAACAATTTGAAGTGCTGCTTGTTGTAGATCGCCTTCTTTGTCTGCTAAAATTTCTTCATGTTTAGCATCGTGTAACTCTTGACCGCACGCATGACACTTGTGATCCTTTAGTGAAGCAATTTCTTTTTCTAATTTTTGAATTTTAGTTCCAAGACGCTTATTCTCGGCGTCGATTGAGGTTTGATATACTTGTAGTGTATCAATTTGTGTTTTCTTTTCGTTATATGCATCAATTTCAGCAAACGCTTTTACTTCTGCTTCAATATCAATGTGTTCAAGAGCTTCAATGGATGCTTCATAATCGGCAACATCTTTTTGTTGATTATCTAACCACATACGTTGCCGACGTCTAACCGAATCGATTTGATCTTGAATACGTTGATTAGCATCCATAACTGCTTGAATACGCAACTCTTCTTCTTTTTTGAGGTCTTTTGTATTTTTAGACTGCTCTTTTAGTTGCTCTGCTTTTTCGGTGAGCAATGTGATGCCAAGCAATTGCTCGATAATATCACGCTGATCGTTGGCCCGCATACTGAGGAAAGGTTCGGTATACGTGTTCAAAGCCACAATATGCTTGAACATAGTGTGGCTTATACCTAGCAATTCCTCAATAGCTTTTTGTGTTTCTCGCGAATCACCCTGGGCGTTATCTGTTGATTCTTGTTCTTCATTTTCAATATAGAACTTTAATACGTTAGGCTTGCGCCCACGCTCAATTCTGTACTCTTTGCCAGCGTACTCAAACTCTACAGAGCAAAGCATGCCTTTAGAATTTGTTTTGTTAATTAAGTTATCTCGTTTAATGTTAGTCAGTGCTACACCGTAAAACGCATACGAAAGTGCGTTAATAATAGTAGTCTTACCTGTGCCATTACGAGCGCCATCGCCACCTAAGTCCATATTATTACCTAACACCAGGGTTAGATCATTGCGGTCAAAATGAACTGCTTGCGTAGCATTGCCTACGCTCATAAAGTTTTTAACGGTTAATGTGCGAATTGTTATCATTAATTTATTTGTTTATAATTTTGATAATAATTTTGAAATTGACTTTAGTTCTTGCTGCTCTAAGTCTTTTAAAATATTAAAATTATGATTCAAGATAGGTGTATACTCTAACACAAAATCTTTTATTTTGTCAATGGGCATTTGTGTTAATCGGGTTATTTCGTCAAGTAAAAATTTCATACGATACACTGGATCAACTATTTGGTCATAATCTTCATTAATAAATGGAGCAAAAGTTTGAAAACCTTTGCTGCATAAAAATTTTAGTGTGTTAGGTGCACCTACAACTAAAAACGGTCTTTTGTTAATTATAGGACGAATTATTTTTTCAGATATCCGCGGATATTTGTAATCGAACACGGTTTCGGTAACAATGTCAATACCAATTAATTGATAAAAGTCTTTGACAATATCATTATGTCTGTTAATATGATGTCCGTTAGCAGAGCCGGTGATAATGTTGTCTGAATATTTTTCATCAGTTGGTAAAGTGTTTAGCTCTCCATAGGTATTCCAATTTTCGTTAATTCTAGTAAATGGTTTAGTGTATATTCTATGTTTCATGATCACGTATTATTATAGGATGTTACAATTTTTTCTAATAGGTTATTATTTTTTAAAAAATGAAATAATCCGTTGCGATGAATTCTTTTTGCCCCCATCATGCATAACGCATGTTTTTTAATTTTAGCTGGATTAACATTAATATCTGGATAACAAAAATTATCTAGCATTAGGTCTGACGATGCGCTCATACAATTATCGATGATCAATGGTAAATCAAACTGATGTAATTTTTGAGGAATAAGGAATTTAAATTCTTCTTCGATACCTAAATGATCAGTTACAAAAATTACACGCCCTAACGAAATGTCAACTTCTTGGAATGTCCTAACAAGATTAAAAATAGATAATCCATAAGGGCTTCCAGGAAGATAAAAGTCTGTATCACCGTGACATATAACATAATAATCGTTGTGTTGAAAAGTTTCTTTTTTTGTTCTTAATAAAATCGAGCGAAGTTTTTCAAAATCATCATCTATAAGTATTAGACTGATATTAGCGAGAATATTAACATGCTTTGAAATTTCGCTAAGAAAGTTTTTTGTTACATTAGCCATAGTTAAAATATTCTATAATTTAGTGCCTTCATAAATTCCTATAAATTTCTAACAATAATTGCTTATTATAAAAATCAGAGTCTATATTTGTTAATTGTTCTGTGATAATTTGGTCAACTGAGTGAAACATAACGGAGTCTGATGAATCTAATTCGTGCTCTTGATTTTTAGATTTTGGCAAAAGGCTAATTTCTCTAACACCGTAACTGTTTACAAATGTTTCTTTAATAAAGTTTGCTTCTTCGTAACTTACATTAATATCCAAATTAACACGAACATACATATTAGGTTTTAGAATTTGGTCGGCATGATCGATTAACGCTGACAAATCAACAACACGATATGTTGGTTGTTGATCCCACGCAAAGAACTCTGGGTTCTGCCCCCATTCTAAGATTGTAGCACCACGCTGTTCATCACCAGCGTCAGCAAAGTTATGTGGGAACGCATTGCCAATGTACGAAATATTACCCTTATTTTGACGCATATGAAAGTGCCCACTAAACACACGTTCAACACCTTTGAAATCATCTGCGTTAACTTCGCCGGTGTCGGGCATTTCTACCATTGCATTCATTTTAAAGTGCGGTAGTTCAAAATGACCAAACACATACTTGGATGTAATCTTTTGAATACGCTTATGATCATCACCAACTAGCCACGGAACAATAGTTACATCGCCATCAGTAAACCAATCATTAACAACATGAATGTTGGGCAAATGCTTCGCCCACTCTGCACCGTGAATGTCACGTTTGTCTCTATAATAAAGATCGTGATTACCGGGCAAGAAATAAAACCGATCAAATGCAGCACTCAATTTCTCTAAACTGCGCAAACTAAAATTTAATGTCTGTAGGTTAATACTAGCACGATGATGATGCCAATCACCGAGAAACATTCCGGTTTCGCAATTTTTACTTTTGGCTAAATCAATAAACCAATCCACAAAACTTTCGCAGTCTTGTAAATGTGTAATGCTATTATTCTTTAGCCCGAAGTGAATATCGGTAAAAATTGCTGCTCGTTTGAATAAGCTCACTCAAAAATCTCCAATAACTTGTTTGTTGATAACCGATACTTTTATCAAACATTAATTTGTTTTAATCCCCTAAATATTTCCCGTCAACATTCTCATTTGCAAATTGGCGAGTCCAACTCGGGTCAAGGCCATGCTGTTCAAGAATATCGTCACGAATATTCTGCATTTTCTTTTCAATGTTTAGTACACGGGTAAATGAGTTAGTAACTGCTGCTGTGTAATAAGCAAATGGATTCAGTGATTTTGCTTCGTTAAACTGTAAGCCAATTTGACAAAGTTGAAGCAGAGCTTGCGAACGCATTTCGTCATTATAAGTGTATCCACGCCAGTTAGAACGTGTAGCATAACGTTCACATAACTTCATATACATCATAGCAAGTTTATCTGTAACACGTCCGTGACTCTTACTAAAGTGTCCAGTTTCAAAATCACCACGCCAGTGACTACGGCCTACTTCGAACGGGTTACCATCTGCGTCGATTCTATAATGCTTGAATGGCGGAAAGTTACAACGAACTGGAACCATTTCTACATCGGGATCGTTAGCATCAACATCTGTGTCGTCGGTGTCTTCATCTAGATCTAAATCATCAAGCAAGTCTGCTGCTTTCTTTTTCTTAGGTTTAGTGCTTGCTTTTGTACGCTTCTTAGGTCCTAGCGGAACGTGTTCGTCGGTCATTACACGAATAACAATATCTTCGTTAGTAATAGATTTTGGATCTACAGTTTCGCCTGTGAGTTTAGACAAACGTGTGGCACGATTGTCACGTGCTTCTTTTAGTGTACGAACGTTGATCTTTTCAAGTCCGGTCTTGCCGTTTTCGTCCGGTTCTAAAATTAAATCAAAATCGCTGTCTGTAATCTTGTCTCGGTAAGAGCAAAATGTGTTCTTACTTTTGTGAATTTCTGCCAGTATATCTTTGTTGTTTAGATAGTTTACTCTTTTCTGTTTTGGTTGATTCATTGAATCTCCTATAATAATACACTTATTATATAACAAATTTGTGTATGATGTCAATATTTTTTTGCATTATATACGCAGTTAATGGGTGACATAAATAATGACACAAGGACACATTATTGATATGGCTATATTTGATTATGAAGGTTACAATCAAGCACTTAGTGATGCAGAGGCGGATCGAGCCGCTGCTGTTAGCGCACGTAACAAACTCAGAAGTGATCTACAAGCAAAAGGTGTAACTTCCTGGCGCTCAGATCCACAGTATCAAGCATTAACCAATCAGATTAATCAGGCTAATCAGACTGTTGTAATATTAAAAAAGAATTCTGTTGAACCAGGCGAAGCAGCAGAAATTGATTTTGGTGGGAGTTCTGTGCCTTCTGCTGCAACTGACAGCCGCACACGTTTAGAATTACAACAAGCATCTCAGCAACCCCCAACACAGTCACCAGGAATTAGCCCAAGTGGCACAAAAACCACAAGCTCGGTAACACAAACTCCAACTAGCAGAACAGAACAGACAGTTACTTCTAGTGGAGGAGATGCCAATGTAACGACGAATACACCCACATTTACGCGAACAGTAACCAAAACCAGTGTTCCGGATTATGCGCCAACAGCAGCACAGAAAGCAGCTAACGAAAGGTTATCAAATGCTGATGAAGACCTATATAATGCACAACAAGATAAAAAAGAAACCATTGACAGATTGAAAGCGCAAGGGGTATCTGGTGCAGACGTGCTTAATCATCCTGATTATAAAGCAGCGAATGCAGCATATCAAACAGCAAATTCTGAGTATGCATCTGCGCAACAAAATGCCACATCTTTAAATGTGCCCGGTACTTCTACAACCAGCATTAACTCAACAACCAACAACTTTGCGTCTCCGACTGAAACTGCATATAGTCAACAGTCGGTTTCAGGAACAGATCCAGCATCATCGTTGGCTGATTATGGGGATCCAGATGCCGCAGTTGATGCATATCGAGCAAATACACAAGCAAGCATTAACCAACAACTAGCAGACAGAGATGCATATGAAGCAGGTGTCGAAGGCGAATACGATTACTATGAGAATCCAGCAGACGATCCTAATCTATGGTATGATGACAGTCTAGGCGAATATGTACCGCGCACAGACCGTCCCGAAGATTGGCAAGCCAGAGACCAAAACGAGTTTGTTTACAACGACGATCTTGGTGAATGGGTTCCCAGAGAAGATCTACCAGACAACTGGAACTATGGCGACACCACAGTAACTCAAGAACCACAATATGATGATTTTGGGTGTATCATTGGTCAGGAAGAGTATGATGACACTGACGGAGTGTGTGTTCCTATTGGAGGAACTTCCAATTATCTGGGCGAACCAATTCCGGTTGATGATGAGTTCACAGACGTTGAAGCAGAACAATTGTTTGATGAGTTTGAGTTATCGTTTGATGAAACACCTGAACCACCAATCAGTATTCGTGAAGCAAGAAAATCAAACAATCGAAACTACGACAAAAAAGACTGGAGATTTAAAATCAGACTAAGTCCATTCAGCGACTATCTGTATAATGATCCGCTCATGCACAATGCACATGTGTTGGCACCACTTAAAAAAACAGATGGGGTAATTTTTCCATATACTCCTAGCATTACCGTCCCACATATGGCAAACTATGCAAGTTATGCATTGACACACAGTAACTATCGTGGATTTTTTTATCAGGGCAGTCAAATAGGTGACATTGTTGTCAATGGAACATTTACAGCGCAAGATACTGACGAAGCTAATTATTTGTTAGCAGCCATTCATTTTTTTAAATCTGCTACCAAAATGTTTTATGGTCAGGACCAGCGCAGGGGTGTTCCACCACCATTGTTATACATGAATGGTTTTGGTGATTTTCAATTTGCTGAACATCCGTGTGTGTTAAGTACATTTAACTATACTATTCCTGATAATGTGGATTATGTGCGTGCTTATGCTGGACCTAACACCAATAACTTTGTGGGCAGAACAGACACAGCCATGGGCTATCAATCCTGGAGTAGCAAAATTACACGATTAATAACTAGTAAATTGGAGTCAGGTGCACCACCCACGATACCTGATTTTGATTTGGCATTTGAAGGTGTTACTAAAATTTCACAAGACGAAACTTATGTGCCCACCAAGATTGGCATACAACTTACATTCCACCCAGTGGACAGCAGAGATCGCATCAGCAATCAATTCAGCCTCAGAAAATATGCATATGGTGACTTAACCAAGAAAGGATTCTGGTAATGGCAAAAGTAAAATACACATCAGTTAGCCCATATTATAACACCGGTACTAACGAATTTTATCTGGATCTAATGGTAAATCGCAGCATACCCAAAAATGCTGATGATCGGTTATTCACAATCAACCAGGTATACAACCTGCGTCCCGATTTGTTGGCCTATGATTTATATGGTTACAGCGAACTCTGGTGGGTATTTGCGCAGCGTAACCCTAATACACTGGTCGATCCTCTGGGTGATTTTACACTGGGCAAAAACATATATTTGCCTCAGTTAGAAACGTTGCGAGAAGTGTTAGGGTTCTAACGTGGCTGATTCAAATTATTATGTTGACCGTAATGGTGATGTGTGGACCAGTGTGGTCAGAGACTCTGCTGGAAATGTGGTCAGCGCAATTGAGGTAAGTCCTGATACTGGAAATGCAGGAACAGTACCCAGAATTTTTATTGGTAATCCTGGATTAACACCCATTCCTGCTACCGGTTCAGATTCATATTTTGCATGGAAACAGGGTGAAGGATCGGTTGGCGGGATATCTCGTGCCCCGTCTGCAGAAGTGAAACCCACACCATCAAATTCACAATACGGAGTATTGCCCCCTGCTCAAACTGGTCTCAGTGCGCCCATCGTTGCACCAGTTATTGATTATTCGACTCCTGCACAATCACCTGCTCTACCGCCAGTACAAAATGTTGAAGGTACTCCGGCTGTATCAAATGTTTCTGGCAGGATTACAGATGCAAATACACGTGTAATTGGTCAGGATGCAACTGCAAATGTACCAGTTACTGAAGCACCGGCCGTGAGAACAGCAGAACAAGCTGTGACTGTTGGAAATAACGCAGTCACAATTGGTATGCCAGGGTCAGCAATAAATGCAAACATAGATTCAAATCCGGCACTGGGAAATGTCAATGTTCTACCAGATGCTGCTCCGGTTATTGTGCCATCTCGTGCAAATGAATTTAATCCAACCACTGGTAGTGTTGAAGCTGGTCCATTGGCGCAGGTATCTCTGGCAGCAGACGGGAATTTATACATTACACCAGATCTTGCAACCAATGCGCAGCTAGGCACAGGTGTTACACAAGATGCCAATGGCAGATATGTTGTGTCGCAAGGTGGTGTAGCTGTTGTGCCGCCAAATACTGAAATTAAACTAGAACCCGGTGCCAACATCACTGCCTTGCCAGGCACCGTGGGCAACACAACAACACAATCATACTCAGCAAACAATGATCAGTTATCTTTGGCTGAAACAGCAGTGCCAATTGATAGCGCAGGTGCAATTGTGCGTGGAGATCAACTTGAATATGCCGAAAATGCAGAAATAATCACAGATCCATTGCTAGAAAATTCTGGTGTAACATCTCCGGTATCAGTAGACGGCCAAAATGCTGCCACACAAATTCCAGTTTCAGGAACAACACCAATCAGTCCTACACAGGCAGGAGTTGATCCAGCATCTCAACTAAGTTTTGCCGAAGATGCTGGTACAGGGTTTGGAATATCACCAGAATTTGTTGTTGGACAAACAACACCAGAAATTAGTGCTGATTCTGTAACTAAACAAAACAACACCAGTGCTGATGGCAATGTGTCAATACCTGGAGAATTTTTTCCAAATATCATTCCAACTGAAAATATTTTTAAAAAGTTTTCAACTATGACCTATTCGGTCAGTGTATATGCATTAAGTGCTCAACGCTATGCAGAATTAATAAGTTCAGGAACCAAAAGTGTCAACGGCATGACACTAATACTACAAAGTGGCGGTGCTAATTCCAGCACAAATCCATCAGAAAATATAGGTAATTTTGGTGCAGTCAGAAGCAAACACTTTGATGTTGATTTTTATATTGATGATATTGAACTCAAAGGTCTAGTAAGTGGGCAGAGCAGTCAGGCAGCACACAACATGTTTGAAATTAGGTTTAAAATTTTAGAACCCAACGGACTTAGTTTTTTAGAAAGACTACATGCCGCTGTTACCGAGTACATGGAACGTGAAGGTGCCAAACCAGGACACATTAACTATGCTGCGCAAAATTATCTGATGGTGGTGCGCTTTTATGGATATGATGAATATGGAAATCCAGTTAGTGGAAGTACACTGAAAAAAAGAGAACCCACCAGCGATCCAAACGCAGTCACAGAAAAATTCATTCCGTTCATCTTTAAGGGAATTACATTCCAGCTAACTGATAACTTAGTGGAATATACCTGTGAAGCCGCAGCACCACAAAGTGTGCTACCATTTAGTGATACTCATTCACACATACCATTCAATGTTGAATTAATCGGTGGTACAGTAAAGGACATTTTGTCTGGTCAAATACAAGATGCTGGTGGTGCAGCTTCAGTGCAATTGTCTGAATCTCTGGAACGACAGGGCGCAAACGTAGATCCCACCAAACGATTAATTTTTAAAGGGCTAACCGAAGCATTAAATGCACACCAGAAAAGAATTTCAGGCAATGCCCCAGACAAAAAACAGACTTATCCCAATGAATTTGTGATAGAATTTGAGCATGAATCAATTGCCGATGCTGAGGTATTGGCTTCCGGTAACACAGCCAAAAGCAACACTGGCATGCCGCCAACCAAGGATGATCCTGCAAATCAACTGGATACCAATAAAAATTCTGTTCAAAAATCCAGCCAAATCTATACCATACCGGCTGGCACCAGTATTATTCAGGCAATTGAATATGTACTCAAAAATAGCACTTATATTTCATCACAAACAAACGTATATGTGGATCGAGTTACTGGTGAAGTTAAATTTAATACTGATGGAAAGAAAAATCCATTCATGTGGTATAAAATCAGAACAAAAATTGTACCTATAAAATATGATAACAAAACCAACGATTATGCATACAGAATACATTATGTAATCAGCAGATACAATGTTACCTCATTGCGAACGCCTTATATTGGTCCGCCACTGTATCGTGGAGTACACAAACAGTATGACTATTGGTTCACTGGTCAGAACACAGAGATTTTGAGTTTTTCACAGTCATATAATTATTTGTATTATCAGCAGGCACTGGGCGTAACTGGTGCATCTGAATCAATGCCACAAACCAACACAATTCACATCACCAAGAATTATTACATGCCACGCTCCAACGAAAGTGCATTGGGCGGAACTGGAAGTAAGAGTGGTGAAATCGCTGCCAACATTGCCAGCCTGCTGTATAGCCCGGCTGATCAAGCCAACGCAACAGTTGAGATTTTAGGTGACCCTGACTGGATGGCACAGAGCGAAATTTTTTATAGTCCAGATGTGGCATTGTCAGATGTTGGGTTGGGCCCGTTTATGACTGATGGTTCGATAAATTACGATGCTAGTGAAGTATTGTTTGGCATCAAGTACAATACTGCTGGTGACTATCGTCCAGATGGTCTCATGGATATTAACTATAAACCAAACACACTCAGAACTGATACACCTTACAGCGGTGGTTCATTAAGTTTAGTATACCGTGCAAACACTATTACAACCGTGTTATCCAAGGGAGAGTTCAAGCAAAGATTAGAAGGCACACTAATGACCTACCTGGATGATCCAAATGTTGAACGGGTGTCAGGCGGATTACGCACAGGCGCTCAGGCCAGAATACGAGAAGATCGCCGGCAGGCAAACATTATTGCTACTGCGCATGATGCTGACATATCAACCAGTGATATATCAGCAAGTCTTAGTGGAGGCAAAGCAAGTTCTGATGGCACACCAATCAAGGTACAAGATCCAGCTGATTATGGTATGCCAGAATGGAGCACCGATGCAGAAGTACTGGATATGTTTGATGGCGACGCAGAAGCCGCTGCTGATTTTTATAATAATGATGCTGAGCCGGCTCAGGAGATTTCCACAGCAGTTGTCGAAACTCCACCAGTGTATGCGCAAAACAATACAAGTCCAGTTCTGTCAGATAATCCTGAACCCCAAACTCAGACAGAGTTACCACCCAAATATAACGACATTCCAGCAGAACAAGCAAACACAGCATTCACATTACCAACAGTTCCCAAGAGTGGACCAGGCTGGACAGAACCAGAAACGCTTCAGCGAATACCAGAAGGTGTAACTCCAGACCCGTTAACTGAAGGCACTGATCAAATGTATTATTATAAAGGCAAGAATATTAGTGGCCGCACGCAAGCAGAACTTGATGCGCAGGTACAAGCAATTGATTCTGGACAACCAATTTCCTATGATGCATATGATCCATACTTAAATCAGCGTATACGTGTTAATTATGATCCCGTAACCGATACTACCGCCGAAGAAGGATACTATGATGAAAAGACTGGAAAATTTATTAAGGGTTAAAATATAACAGAGAATAATTAAGATTATGGCAGAAAATTTACAAAGTAGCAGAGGCCGCCCAGGAAGTTATCGCATAGATCGCGGTGGGTTTCCTACTGAAACCGGACCGTTTATTGGTGAAGTCATGAACAATCACGACCCGGCACGTATTGGTCGTGTTCAGGTTTATATTCCAGAATTTGGTGCAGACGATAAAAGTGATCAAACATCTTGGAGAACAGTTAGATATCTGAGTCCATTCTTTGGGAACACGCAACAGTCAGGAACCAGTCAAGGCCAAGGACAATACGTTGGCAACAGTCATAGTTATGGAATGTGGTTTACTGTGCCTGATGTTGGTGTCAAAGTATTATGCTTTTTTGTGGCTGGCGATCAGAGTCAGGGCTACTACGTTGGTGCAATTCCAGATCCAGACCTGATGCACATGGTTCCAGCAGTGGGAGCTAGTTCTAATTTTGAATTTAACAATTCAGAAGAGCAGAAAAGATATGCTGGTGCTACCCGACTGCCCGTTACAGAGATCAACAACCAGAACACAGAAATTCGTGAAGATTCACGTAGTTTTGCACAAACCAGACCAGTACATAGCTACACTGCGGCCGTGATGTACCAGCAAGGTCTAATCAAAGATCCCGTTCGAGGGCCAATTGGTTCCAGTGCGTACAGAGAATCGCCCAGTGCAACATTCGGTATCAATACTCCTGGCAGACCTATCTATGAAAGTGGCGCATCTGAATACAATATTCAGCAAAGTTTGCGATCAGGCGCAATGACTCCGGATGATGTAAAGGTCGTTGGCAGACGTAGCGGTCACAGTTTTGTAATGGATGATGGAGACCTAACTGGTAATGATAATCTGGTACGTATCAGAACTGGCAAAGGTCATCAGATTCTGCTGAGTGATGATGGAAATTGCATACACATTATTCACGCAAATGGCCAGTCATGGGTGGAATTGGGCAAAGAGGGTACCGTTGATGTGTATGCCGCCAATTCAATTAATTTGCGTTCTCAGGGAGATGTTAACATACACGCCGATCAAAATTTAAACTTATTTGCTGGCCAAGCACTGAACTTGCACAGTAAAAAAGCAACTATTTTAAATTCAGAAGGTATTGTAAGTCTGTTAGGCGAAAAAAGTGTAAACATGTATAGCACCAAAGCAATCAGTGTAAAGAGTGACGGAACATTAGGATTAGCTGGAACTACTGCGGCAAGTTTAAGTGCAACTGGTCCAACTGCGGTCAATGGTGCATTTGTATTATTAAACACAGGTCCAAGTCTACCCAGTGCTCCACCAGTATATGCTGCCAGATCTAAGCTACCAGATACCAAACACTCGGATTCTGGATGGTCCAGTGGGGAAGGGTTATTGGATAGCATCGTAACACGGGCACCAACGCATGAACCGTATGTACACCACAACAAAGGTGTATCAACTAACGTTCAATATGATGGTGCGGGTGAAGTTCCGCCAAGTGACAATGTAATTAATAAATTAAATGAAATTTCCTCCATAGGAGTTAGACCAGAATAATGACTATATTAAACGTAGATATTGCAGACTTAGCTAACCAAGATCGTGTTATTGAATCAGTTGGATCAGTGAGCACCGATCAACTTGGAACAGTATTAGCACAGAAATCAAAAACTGTAGCTAGTGCAAACACCCTGTCTGTTGATGAAATGGTTAATACTATTAGTTCAACTACTGGATTAGGAAAGTATGGTTTAAAACCACAGGCGCTTGAAGATGCAGGATACATTAAACCAGGAACAGTTGATAGGTTCTTAGATGATCCTGGTGCATTATCCAATGTGTTAAACAGTCCCACGGTTTGGACTGGAAAAGATGGTATTGGTGCAGCATCAGACGTATTGGGAAGTAGTAGCATACAAACGTCTATGCAGTCAGATATACTCGGGCAAGGGTTAAACACATTACAATCAAATAAAATTATTAGCGGGCTTGAGTCTCCAGATGTAGTAGCAAGCGTCACGAGTGTGGTAGGCGATCATGGTATCGGGCCAACTAAAGATTGGTTGGGATTAGGGGATTCCGGAAGTGTGCTTGGTGAAGGGCTAAGTGCAGATGAATCGTTGAACATGGATTCAATTGCCCGCGGCGCACAATTTTCAGTCGATTTTGTGGATACTAAACTCACATCAATGTTTACCAGTGGTGGTACGTTATTGAATGATGCAACCGGCGCAATATCTGACGTTGTTGGCGGTATTAGTGGAAGTATTAGTGAACTAGCTGGAAGTATCGGTGGCATTAGCGCCATTAGTGATGTCGCTGGAAATTTAATTGGTAGTGTTTCTGGAGCATTAAGTAATGTTCTCGGTGGGTTTAGTGGGCTTCTTGGAGGACTTGGTGGACTTTTTGGAGGCAGCAGCGGCCCAGTAACTTATACCCCACCGGCAGTTACCCAAACAGTTAATCGTACTGGAGTCGACACATCTGTAATTGGTCTTATTGACAATCCCAAAGTACCGGTGCCAAATTATACCGGCATAGTTAACGCAGCTTCATTTCAACTTCCAAGTTTGAGTGGCCTGGTAAACAATGATAATGTCAACACTGATAACCCCATTACAGTGTGCTCCTGTAGCGATCCAACTCTGATAGCACCCACGCAATCAGAATGCGAAAATGCTGGTGGAAAATGGATCTGTCATACAGTAAATAGTAATACAGGAACAATAGTATAATGGCAAGATTCAAAGGCTTTAGCACCGTTAATCGATATAAAAAGTTCACAGTTACTGACAGAGATCTGGTAATACGAGATTTGTTAAACATTCTGTCTATCAGAGAAGGTGAATTGCCTGGTAAACCTGATGTTGGTACCAGAATCTGGAATTTTATATTTGAAGCCAACACACCGGAAGTAATACGGCAAATAACTGCTGAAATTCAACGCATAACGACCTATGATCCCAGAGTAGAAGTAGTTGATGTTGTTGTATCTTCTCTAAATAACACAGTAAATCTTGAACTGGTGATAATTATTAACCCAAACGTTTCACCAGAAACTATCAATTTCATGTTTGATCAAGACGATAATACAGTGCAGGTTGTATAAACTGCGCACATTATTAATGCCATAAATAATGCTATTAAATAGCAAGAGTTTATAATATGGCAACAACTTCACGGCAAACAACAATTTTTGGTATTGAAGATTGGAAACGAATCTATCAAAATTATAGAGAAGCTGATTTTCAAAGTTATAATTTCGAAACACTGAGAAAAACTTTTGTAGATTATCTACGCCAGTATTACCCAGAAAACTTCAATGATTTTGTTGAGTCAAGTGAATTTGTGGCAATGCTTGATCTCATGGCGTTCATGGGACAAAGCCTTTCGTTCCGTGTAGATTTAAACAGTCGTGAAAACTTTTTAGACACAGCAGAGCGCCGCGATAGTGTAGTTAACCTAGCTAAATTGGTTGGTTATACACCAAAACGTAATCAAGCAGCCAGAGGATATCTAAAAGTAACCGCAATTAGCACGACTGAAAACATTTTAGACTATAATCGAAATAATCTAGCAAACGTAACAGTCAAATGGAACGACCGAACTAACAACGATTGGCAAGAACAGTTCAGAACGATTTTGAATGCTATTATGGTGAATAGTCAGAGTGTTGGTAAACCAGGAAATACACAGGATATTTTAGGTATTGCTACCAGTGAATACACAATTAACCTAGCACCAGGATTTTTGCCAGTTATTCCGTTTACAACAACTGTGGATGGAGTTAGCATGCCGTTTGAGGTTGTCAGTGGATCAAGTGTGGATAAAACTTATATCTATGAACCACAACCACAACCAGGTGGCGACTTAAACATTCTTTATCGTAATGATGGTCTTGGATTTGGTAGTTCAAATACTGGATATTTTTTCTATTTCAAGCAAGGCACATTGCAGACAAGAGAATTCAATTTACCTGAAAAAATTGATAACAGAACAGTTGATATCAATATCAATGGTGTTAATAATAATGACATTTGGTTATACAAAATAAACCCGTCCAGTGGTGACATAACAGAAACCTGGACACAAGTAGATAATATCTACACAAATCAAAACCAAAATAGTGCTAATGGCAGAAAGTTTTTCAGTGTGGATTCCAGAAACTCAGATCAGATCACACTAAATTTTGGTGATGGCGTGTTCAGTGAGGTACCAGTTGGTACATTCAGAAGTTATGTACGCAGTAGTAATGGTTTGGAATATGTAATTAATCCCAACGAAATTCAGAGTGTAAGTGTTGGCTTAACTTACGTCAGTCGCAAAGGCAGATTAGAAACAGCAACATTCACGCTGGGATTACAGGAAAATATTTCAAACAGTCGATCAAGAGAAGCACTACTTGATATCAAACGCAGAGCACCAGCCAGATTTTATACGCAAAACAGAATGGTCAATGGCGAAGATTATAATAATTTTCCCTATGCTCAGTTTAACACAATCATCAAGAGCAAGGCAGTCAACAGATCAAACATCGGTGCCAGCAGATATCTGGATTTGATTGATCCAACTGGAAAATATTCCAGTATCAATACGTTCGGTGACGACGGGATGATCCATCGCGATCAAACATCTGACACGATTGGATTTACTTTTGTGGATGTCAATGACATTGAAAATGTTATTCGAAACGATGTTGAACCACAGTTAGCTTCCAGAAGTATGCTTCAGTTTTACTATGATAATTTTGATCGATTTAGCCTAACATCAGCTGGTTTGTTCTGGCAATTCAGTACCAGTCTTGTGAATGAAACCACTGGATATTTTAAGAACAACATTGGTTCTCCGATTGCAATTGGTGCCGCTCTTGATGGAGCAAAACAATATTTAACCCCCCGCTGTTTAATAAAATTTGTACCACCCACTGGTCAATATTTTGATAAGAACAACAGATTACAAACTGGATCTGCCAGTCAACCTGGTGATAAGACTTATATCTGGGCAAGCATACGAGAGCTACTGAATGATGGCACAAATGCCGGCAATGGGAATGATAGCAACGGTGTGGGTCCAGTAACATTAAACAATTATGTGCCAACTGGCGCAATTGCATCTGTTGTGATACCTGATTTTACATCAGATTTACCAACAAGTTTAGAGCAATCCATGATTGCTCAGATTGAATTGTACAGAAGTTTTGGCATAGGATTCGATAATGCAACCAACAGCTGGTATCTGATAACATCATCCAATCTAAACCAAAATGGTTCGTATGCACAAACATATGCACAAGATACGTCCGGCACAGGATTAGATTCTAGTTGGCTAGCAAAGTTTACGAGTGATGGCACATCATATACTGTTACATTCAGAGGGCTAAAATACTTCTTCTCAAGTATTGTTCAAACCAGATTTTTTTATGATGACAATCAACTGATTTTTGATCCAAAGACTGGTAAACTAATCAATGACTATATTAAAATACTCAGAACCAACAACCAGCCAGATACGCACATCCCACTTGCTGGTGATATAGTTCTGGACATCGTAGGACAAACTGTAGAAACTGATGGATTTGTAAACGACTTTAATGTTGAAGTCAGCTGGTCAGATACTGATAATGATAATGTTCCAGATGACCCAGACTTTTTTGATTTGATTGTGGCATCGGATGTCAGTCCGACACAAAAACTAACATTTTTCCAAAGAACCATAGATTTTGATAACCTGGAACGGTATGTTCCGCTGGCAGAAGGAACAGTAGTATCTGTATACCCGACACAAGATGCAATCAATCTTGCCAAATATGAATATAGTGATGGACAGGTATTTTATGCCACCACTGAGCAGCAATTTTTTGAGTTGTCAGTAACTGCTGCTAATGTCAGAACAGTAACGCAAGTCACTGATTATATTGTTCGCACTGGTCGCGGGGGATTAATTTATCAATACAGACACAACAGTCCAGATTCCAGAAGAATTAACCCAGGGTCGACCAATATTATTGATGTATATTTGGTTACTTCAGAGTACTATGCTAACTATCAAAGATATATTCAGGATACCACTGGAACAGTTCTTGAACCAGACGTACCCACCATTGATGAATTAACAACATCATATGAATCCTTGAATGATTACAAAATGGTAAGTGATAACATGGTGTTCAATAGTGTTAAATTTAAACCGTTGTTTGGTGACAAAGCAAACACCGCATTGCAAGCCACTATCAAGGTAGTTAAACTTGAAAACAGTGTGGTCAGCACAAGCGAAATTAAAAGTCGTGTTATCGAAACAATTAACCAATACTTTAATATTGATAACTGGGACTTTGGTGAAACATTCTATTTTTCCGAACTATCGGCATATATTCATGAACAATTGGGTGGAATCTTGGGCTCTGTGATATTGTTGCCAAAAGATACCTCAAAAGAATTTGGTAATTTATATGAAATCAAATCTGCGGCTAATGAAATTTTTGTTAGTGCAGCAACCGTAAATGACGTTCAAGTGGTTAATTCACTGACATCCAGTCAGTTAAGATTGACCAGTAACAGTGGAGTAATTTAATAAATGGCACGCATCAGATCAGTTGACTTTTTGCCTGAAATTTTCAAAACCGATGCAAATCGGGAATTTCTTGGTGCTACCCTTGATCAGCTAATTCAACAACCAAAGCTAAAACGTACACAAGGTTACGTTGGCCGTAGATTCGGGCCTGGTACTAACTTTAACGATGGTTATGTTCTAGAACCATCATTACAGCGTGCAAATTATCAATTTGAACCAGCTGTCGCATTCAAAGACAATGATGGAAATGTCACAGATGCAATGACATATGTTGGCATGCTAGATGCTCTTGATGTTAAAGGAGCAAACACATCTCGTGCAGACAGATTGTTTGCCAGTCAGACGTATAGCTGGGATCCAAATATTGATTTTGATAAATTCATCAATTACAGCCAGTATTATTGGATTCCTACCGGCCCAGATGCAGTTGATGTGAATGTTGGAAGTGCTGCATTGATTGATGATTTTGATGTATCTGCTACTGAGGAAAGTTATTATGGTATAAGTGGATTGGTTGGTGATAACCCAACTATTACATTGGTCAGAGGTGGGTCATACACATTTAATGTTAATCAACCAGGAAATCCATTCTGGATTCAATCAGAATCAGGCACAGATGGCACACTTAACTTTTCGCCTAATTTAAGTAGCCGTGATGTACTAGGCGTAGTCAATAACGGTGATGATGTAGGCACAGTTACGTTTAATGTTCCAAAATCAACCGATCAAAATTTTTATTATGGTCTTAATAATATTGGCACAATAGATCTGGCTACCATGGACAGATTTGATAGCATTCACAACAGATTGGTTTCTTTGGTAGATAACATTGATGGTATTACTGATCTTGAAGGCAAGACGCTGGTATTTTTGAATACGCAGGCAGGTGATCCCGAAGATCTGGGTTGGGTTGATTATACTCCATATGATTCGTCCAGATTTGATCAGGGTGCTCCATATCCTGAAATTGTATTTGAACCCACCAGATACATTACCGATCAAGATGAGAGGTATGGATTATACAGAATCACTTATGTAGAACTAAACGGCAGTACATTTATAAAACTGGTCAAAATTAGTGATATTAATATTAATGATAAGTTTAAGATTGGCAGTGGTGCAGAATACAGCAACGTTCAGTATTATAAAAACGCATCTGGATTCTTTGAAAAAATTCCTCAACTAACTGCCCTTGATAACATTTTATACTATCAGGATGGTGTGAATCCTCTGCGTTTCGGTGTTATTCAACTGGTAGATCCAGAATCTGATGCAGTCATCAATGTCGATGATATTCTTGGAAAACAAACCTATACCAGTCCAAATGGAGTAGTGTTTACCAACGGATTAAAAATAAGATTTGCAAGTGTAACTGAGCCCAGTTTTTATCAAAACAATGAATACATTGTAGAAGGTGTAGGTCACAGCATTGAATTGATTCCAGTTTCAGAGTTGGTTACCCCGGAAACATTTGTTAACACAGATTCAGAGTTGTTTGATTTATCACCATTCGATACGCTGGGATTTGATGGCAGTTTTAATTCTCCTTTAGATCCTGATTATCTGACAATCAAAAGAAACTCAGCAGACTCAAATGCCTGGAGTCGCTACAATCGTTGGTTCCATCGAGATGTAATTCTAGCCACCGCAGAATACAACAACAGTGTCGCAAATTTTGATAGCGATCTGCAAGCCAAACGCCCCATTATTGAATTTAATGCTGGATTAAGATTGTTTAATCATGGCACACAAGCAAAACAACCTGTGGACATAATTGATTTAACACAGGTAGATGCATTATCAAACGTTAACGGAAGTACTGGATATTTTGTTGATGGATATCAATTAATCAATGGTACCAGAATAATTTTTGCCGCCGACAGTAATGCATCTGTGCGCAATCGAATCTACACTGTACAAATTGTTGATCCTGATGATCTCAGTACAGAATATGGGAATATCATAAACCTGGTTCCGGCCGACGATACACAAGTTGTTACAGACGACACTGTGCTATGTCTGAGCGGTAATACTTTACAAGGGAAGATGTTCAGGTATACCGGGACTGCGTGGATTGAAGCACAACAAAAGACACAGACCAACCAGGCTCCATTGTTTGATGTTTTTGATAGCAATGGGTATAGTTTTGGAGATATGGCAGCCTACCCAAGTAACACATTCACCGGAAGTAAATTATTTTCTTATAAGCAAGGATCAGGCAGAAATGATCCTGTATTAGGTTTTCCTCTAACATATCTAAACATCGACAATCTGGGTGATATTGTATTTGAAAACAATCAATATTCGGACACGTTCGTGTATGCAAATAATAGTACACGAACTCAAAAACAAGTCAGTGATGGATTTGTAAGAAAATATTCATCCAGAACAGAATACGAAAACAAAATTGGTTGGACAACTAGTGTTGACCGTAACTGGCAACGCCAGGTATTCACATTCGAGTATCAGGGTAAACCATTGTTGCTGGATATTGCACCCAGAACTGATATCACAGTGCCTGGAATAAAAGTATATGCAAACAACCAGTTCATTGACCCAGACAATTACATAGTCACAGTTAATTCACCAGCCACAGTTACATTTAAACCAAATACAGTATCTGCAGGCACAATGGTGCAGGTTAAAATTATTAGCGACGAGGCCAGTGGTATTGGATATTACGAAATTCCCAATAGCCTGGAAAGCAATCCGTTCAATGAAAATGCTAACACAATAACTCTGGGAACAGTCAGAAACCATTTCAATCGTTTGGCCGAAAATATTATTGCATTTGATGGTATTATTAATGGTGCCAATAACTTGCGTGATCTGGGAGACATTAGTCATTATGGAGATATCATTGTCCAACACTCGGCCCCAGTAACGCCCGCGGCATTTTTCCTGCGCAAAGAAAAGTACGATCTCTTTGGTGCATTACAGTACGTTGGCACACAATACGAAAAAATCAAATACTTGATACTGGATTGGGTTAATAACAATGACACCTATGGTATGACTCATGGTGAAATTCTCGATGCCGCACTGACTGAAATTAATTCTGGTAAATCCAATGATTCCACATTCTTCTGGAGCGACATGATTCCTACAGGTAGTAACTATGTTGAGACCATTCATCAGATTACACCGATAACGACCGGAACGTTTAATACAAACAATGTATATGATTTTACATCAGCCAACCAGCAGGGACTACTGGTTTATCTGAACGACACATTATTACTCAAAGATTATGATTATTCTGTGGAGACTGATGGTCCCAGAATTACTATTTTAACACAAACACAAACTGGAGATCTTTTAAAAGTCAGAGAATATTCGTCTACATTGGGTAATTTTATTCCTGAAACTCCAACCAAAATGGGCTTATATCCAAAATATGAACCTAAGATATATGTTGATAACACCTATGTCGAGGATCAGACTGTAATCCAGGGACACGATGGTAGTATATACATCGGGTTTAATGACGTACGAGATTATGTACTTTTAGAATTTGAAAAAAGAATATACAATAACATAAAAGTCAATCCAGATATTCCAATCGTACTAAGTGATGTATTGCCTGGAAAGTTCAGAAACACAGACTATACTGATGCAGAAATTACTGAAATTCTTTCCGCAGAGTTATTGAACTGGGTAGGTTGGCATAAAATTGATTACAAGACTCAGAATTATTCTTCTGCTAATGAATGGACCTGGAATTATGGCCGGGCCGGATCTGCACTGGACAATACTCCGCTCAAAGGAAACTGGAGAGGAATATATAAAAATTATTATGACACTGATCGCCCACACACCAATCCCTGGGAAATGCTTGGATTTAGTGAACAACCATCATGGTGGGAAACAGAATATGGTCCAGCACCATATACTTCAGGAAACCAAATTTTATGGGATGATCTAGAAGCCGGATATATCAGAGGTACTGATACATATGATAGCAGATATGCTCGTACTGGTTTATCATCTATCATTCCTGTAGATAGCGAAGGCCAACTAAAAAATCCATTTGAATTTATAGTTGCAAGTTATAACCAGAGTGATTTTAAGAAAAGCTGGATTGCCGGAGACGTTGGTCCGGCAGAAAATGCATGGAGACGTTCAAGCTCTTGGCCGTTTGCTGTGCAAAAATTGTTTGCTCTAACAAAACCAGCTGAATATTTTGCACTGGGCATAGACAGAGATTCATACACATATGGCACCACATTAGGTCAATATGCTTACGCTGGACGATACCGATTGGATGTCAGAACCATTGATGTTTACAATAATACAACGCCAAAGCACAGTTATATCGACTGGATTGCTGAATATAACCGTAGTACTGGAATACCTGATACCGATGGTTTAAAAACTGAAATATCTGAGCTAGATGTCAGACTTGCATATCGCATGGGGGCATTCACAGATAAAAAATATCTTAAAATCTTCACAGACAAGAGCAGCCCAGATAGTTCTAACACAAGTCTGCTAATACCTGATGAAAGTTATGATCTGTTGCTTTACAAAAATCAGTCGTTTGCTGATATTCAGTTTTCCAGTGTAATGATTCAACGCACAGAAAATGGATATGCAGTGTATGGTAATAGTCAGACAGAAGCATATTTCCGTATTCTAGAAAGTTCCACCAGCGGAGACTTTGAAACAATCACAGTAGGGACAACCAGAATAAGGATCCCAACTAAGTTTACTTCCAGAGTAGTTCGTGTTCCTTATGGATATACATTTGCAAGTATTAACAGTGTTGTTGATTTCTTAGTGAGTTATGGTGCTTTTCTAGAAGCAGCTGGCATGACATTTGATGATGTTGAAAACAATATTATCCTAACCTGGACGCAAATGGCACAAGAGTTTGTTTACTGGGCTGACCAGAACTGGGTTGCCGGAAGTTTAATCAACATCAACCCTTCAGCAAGTGTATTAAAACACCAGCGTCCATTATCAGTAGTCGATAATTTAAATAATCTGGCAATTAATGAACGTCCGCTTGATCAGAACAGACAGCCATTAAAATCAGATGATTTCTCAGTTGTTCGGTTGGATAATCAATTCAAACTGGTCATGTTGGCTGACAAATCATTAAGTTACTTGAGATTGAGAAGCACCAGCTACGAACATCTGTTGATCATGGACAATGTTAGCATCTTTAATGATCTGATATATCAGCCAGTAACTGGTCTCAGACAACAACGAATCAAAATTGATGGATTTACCACATTTGAATGGAACGGGCAACTAGATGCTCAAGGATTTATTATCAATCAGGATAATGTATCTGATTGGAACGCTAATGTAAATTACAACAAAGGCGACATTGTCAAATATAAAAATTCATATTGGTCGGCATTTGAAAAATTACAACCAACAGAAACATTTGAATACGACGACTGGATTAAAGTTGATTATGATTTAATCAACAAAGGAATGCTCCCTAATATCAGCAATAAAGCTGATCAAATGACAAAATACTATAATAACACAACTGCTAACCTGGAAAGCGATGTTGATTTGCTTGCATTTGGAATTACCGGATTCCGCCCCCGAGATTATTTGGAAAGTCTTAACATTAGTGATTTAAGTCAAATCAACATATATGGCGATCTTGTCAATCATAAAGGAACACCATCGAGCGTTAAATTATTTCAAGGTGTAACTTTTGATAAAGATCTGGCCGAATATAACATTTATGAAAACTGGGCTATCAAGCGTGCAACTTATGGTGCAAATGATAACAAGCGATTTGTGGAATTTTCATTAGATGAGCAACTAATTAAAACCAATCCTAGTATTATTGAAGTCAATACATTAGGTGTAGATACTGTTGCAGATCAATTGGTTCAGATCGATAATATCTATAAACAAAGCAACAAAAATACAACCACAAACATTTTTCCAGAATTAACAGAAGTTATAACCGACGTTTCATTTCCTAGTGCAGGATATGTCAACAGTGATGATATAGATGTTTCAATTTTTAATCTTGATGATTTAACATCCTTAACAGAACAATTAGACAAAGTTCGCGATGGCGCATATGTGTGGGTTGTTAAATCTAACAAATATAATTGGGATGTTTATCGTTGTAGCTTATTAAGATCACAATCAATGTTTGTGTATCCCGATGAGCCAACAACAATTGACTATCGAGTTCGTGAAGACAATCCAAAACTTGTGTCAGTGATCGATAACCTTAATGGAACACTGACACTGGAATTTGATTTGACTGTTGATTTACATAGAGATGAACTAATAATTATCAAATATTTTGACGATACGGTCAATGGCGCCCATCAAATTCTAACAATCGAAGACACAAAATCGGTTACTGTGGCTGGGTCACTTGCAGGAAGCACATCAGTTGCAACAGGAAATGGGATTGTATTCAAACTTACTACAGCCAGAGTCGATCAAGCAAGTGATATTGCAAACACAGAATATAATAGTAATTTAATCCAGGGCGATAAAGTTTGGGTTGATGCTGACATAAACGGCAAATGGAAAGTGTATGAGAAAAAGGTACCGTTTAGTTTAGAACAAAATACTACTGCGCCTGGTGCTACTGATAGTTACAATTTTGGAATAAGTCTAGCGCAAGCACTTGATGGTTATGGTGCTATAATTGGTGCTACTAATTATACCGACAGACAGAATGCCAGCGGCGGTGTCTATTGTTACAACAAAGACGCCAACACATATGTATTTGATAGTGTGTTGACCCTGGATTCGAACAAAGCACAGGGTTATGGAAACGCTGTGGCAATTTCTAAAAACTGGGGTGTAGCTGGCGCCAGCTTGAGTATCAGTGGCCAAGGTTTGGCTACTGTAATTTATAGAAATCCAAGCCAGGACATTTTCCAAAATTGGCAGTACTTGACACTTCCGGTATCAGATCAAGGCGACCAATCTCAAGAGTTTGGTGCGGCTGTGGCAATCAGCGAGGATGAAAACTGGATATATGTAAGTGCTACTGGCATCGAAAGTGTGTATGCATATGAAAAGATTGTATATCAAAATCAAACAGCCACATTTATAGCAGACGGTCAGACCACACAATACGATCTGTCAACTGATCTAAAAATCAATGCTGCAGAACAATTAACAGTTTCGTTCAACGACGTTGTTCAGAGCAGTACCGGTTATTATTTGTCTGGCACAACGTTAATTTTTTATGGTGCACCAGCATCAGGAACACAAATTAGCGTAACCAGAAAAAACACAACAACACCGTCTGGTGATGGATCAACACTTACATTTGATATAACTGAACTATATACAGCCACAACCATTGATTCATTTAGTGTAGATATTAATGGTGTTCTTTTACGTCCATATTACGATTATACATTTAACGATTCCACAAAAGAAATAACGTTTACAGTTGCCCCATCTTCTGGTACAATAATATCAATCAGAGCACAGGATTATTTCAGATATGTTGGTAAAATTTCTAGATCGTCCAACGAAGATTTTGGTAGATCAGTCAAGACTACTAGTGATGGACAGCAAGTAATAATTGGTGCACCTGATGCAACAAACATTGTTGATGGCGAAATACAAAGTTTCGCAGGAAAAACCTATGTATACGAACGCATAGTGGAACGATTTGTTGTAACTAACAAAAATACATTGAGATATCCAACCAGAAGATCAATCGATGCAGTTAACGCAGTTAGAATCAACAGAGTAAAACAAATTAATTCGATCAACAATGTTGATTCAAATTATAGTATTGATATTGGTTCAAACAGTATTACCGTTGATGCAAGCACAGTATTAAATACAGGCGATTTGATTGATATTGATGTTAATCAATTTCAGTTAGTACAGACGCTAACGGCAGAAAAATCCAACCAGAGTGCTTATTTCGGCTCAGCACTTGGTGTTTGCAGAACTGATTGTTCTGTGTATGTGAGCTCACCAAAAGATAATACCTTGCTTCCTGAAGCAGGCAGTGTTGCCAGATTTGTTAGCAGAACCAGAGTGTTTGGATATATTGATAGTACCGTTGTCAATCCATCAGTGACTGTTGGTGAAACTATTAGAATTGACAATATTGATGTACAATTTACTGGAACATCATTAAATCAAATAGTATCTGATATCAATTCAGCAGTTATTCCAAATGTTCAGGCATCTATTGTCGATAATAAGCTCAGAATTAGTAACATTAATATCAATGAATCACCGCTGCTTTCTAAAATGACAGTGATGCCAGGTCAGGGCACTGCATTTGAAACACTGGGGTTACAACCATATGAATTAACACAAACAATTGTGAGTCCAAGACCAGAAGAATACAGTGAGTTCGGCTCAAGTATTCATGTTGATTATAGTGCAACCAATCTAGTTGTTGGTGCTAAAAAATCCAGTGCGTTTATTCCAATTGTGTTTGATTCATCCAATACAACGTTTGATAGCAACACCACTAACTTATCAGATGTTGTGCCTGACAGTGGTGCGGTGTTTACGTTCGATCTGCTACCTAGCTCAAATTATAATGTACCTGGAAAATTTGTGTTTGGCCAACAGATCTTCAGCCCAGATGTCAAAGAATTGGATGGATTTGGAACGGCTGTTGATTTTACTGATAATCTTCTTTTGGTTACCAGCCCAGGTTACGATACCGCACTGACTAACATTGGCAGACTAACAATTTTTGCAAGTTCAACCGGATCTGCTGCATGGCAACCAATTCAGGAACAGCCAACAAAAGTTGATCATCGTTTAATTGATGCTGTTTACATTTATGATGCAAACACACAAGCAGTCAAAGCATATCTGGACTTTATTGACCCAGTAAATGGAAAAATTCTGGGTGCTGCACAACAAAATATTGATATTATTGGTGCAGTGGACCCAGCATCATATAGTGTTAATAACAATGGAACATATTGGGCAGCCAGTCAAACTGGAACAATCTGGTGGGATACCACTAATGCAAGGTTTGTGAATTACAATCAACAAGATTTAGTTTATAGTTCTAAAAACTGGGGTACACTAGCAGATGGTAGTAGTGTTGATGTTTATGAATGGATTGAAAGCTCAGTACCGCCGGCACAATACACCGGTACAGGAACAGTTAAAGACATCAATCAATACACAGTTATCAGTGGACTGGATCAGACCAGAACAATCACCACACGATATTATTTCTGGGTCAAAGATTACACCACAGTTAACAGAAAGCTAGGAAAAACACTGAGTGCTACTGCAATTGCATCTTATATCCAAAATCCACAAAGTTCAGGAATCCCATATGCAGCAATGATGAGAAAAAATGTTGTTGCTCTGTATAATGTTAATGAATATGTGGATGAGTCCAATAGTATTTTGCATATTGAGTACAATCAAAATTTTAATGAAAACAAAGTATTTGTTGAGTATGATTTAATCAGAGAACAGAGACCAAAAGATTTCTTGTCTGATAGCATATATCGAAAACTTCAAGACAGTTTTTGTGGCACAGACACACTTGGTAACAAAGTGCCGGACATTGGATTATCACCTGACGATAGATATGGTGTTGAATTCAGACCCAGAAGAAGTCTGTTTGTTGATCGGTTAGCAGCATTAAAAATTTACATCACGAATGCAAATCTGTTGCTCGCGCAACAACCATATGCTGAGTTAACTGCGTTTAATATTTTAAGTAGCAAAGATCCTATTCCGTCCAGTTCTTCCGGAGCATATGACGACCGTGTTGCTGATCTTTCAGAATTAAGCTATCAAAATTTACAATTGGTTGGCTCTGGGTACAGGATATTGGTTGAATCTGACAGTAGCAACAATGGATTATGGACCATATATCAGGTGCAAGCTGATCTGTCTTTGATGTTAATCAGAGTGCAAAATTATAACACAACCAAGTACTGGGATTATACTGATTGGTATGCAGATGGATACAATAGCTTATCCAAACCATCAAGAATTGTCAGCACATATAGTGAGCTTCTTGCGTTAACAGTGCCTGATGACACGCTAGTAAAAGTTAATGTTAACAGTACCGGCAATTGGGAACTCTACAATTATAATAGCACAAGTGGTTGGACCAGAGTGGGCACTCAACGAGGCACAATCCGGTTAAGTGACGCACTGTGGGATTATGCAAACACAGGATTTTATGGGTTTGATGTTGAGATCTTTGATGCACAATATTTTGATCAAGAACCAGTTATAGAAACTCGACAAATAATCAAAGCAATTAATGAAGAGCTATTTGTTGGGAATTCCATTGCGCAAAGAAATCAACTTTTGGTCATGATGTTTAATTATATCTTATCTGAACAAGGATCTATTGATTGGTTGTTTAAGACTAGTTTAATCGACGTCGAACACAAAGTCAGAAATCTTGAAAAGTACAATGTTTACAGAAAAGACAACCAAACATTTGTGCAAAACTATATTGAAGAGGCTAAACCATATCACGTTAAGATTAAAGACTTCTTATTAAAATATGAAGGTATTGACTTATATGATGGCAGCGCAACTGATTTTGATAATCCTGCGGCGTATGATTCGGTTTATGAAAAATATGTAAGTCCAATTCTAGATGATGGGTTTGCTGCTCTGGAAACAGATCCAAGCAATCGTTTATCCACTGATAGTGTATGGGATACCATACCTTGGTCAGACTGGTATGATAATCATCTGCTCGCAGTAGATGAAATCGTTATAACCAATGCTGGATCTGGATATACAGTACCACCCACCGTTAACATTATTGGAGATGCCACGCAGCCAGCACAAGCAGTTGCGCTGATTAATTCTGTAGGACAGGTTACTGAAATTCAAATTTCAACCGCAGGATATGGATACAGAACAACCCCGATCATAGAAATCACTGGTGGAAATGGCACTGGCGCACGTACTACCGTGTACATGAAAAACGATCTGGTCAGAAACATCAAGACTACAATCAAGTATGATCGCTATGAATATCAGAGCCAGATAGTGGATTGGACGCCAGATACGGTTTACAATGAAGATCAATTGGTGCGCTATAACGACCGTGTGTATCGCGTAAGTTTAGCAGATGGTAGCTCAATTCAGGAATCAACATTTGATCCAGAAAATTATGAACTGGTAAATGCATCCACACTGAGCGGTGTTGATCGTACTACCGGTTTTTATGTTGCTGATGTAAACAATCCTGGATTGGATTTGGCTTTGCTGATCGATGGAATCGATTATCCAGGTGTACAAGTACAAAGCACAAACTTTAGTGATAACACTGGTTATGATATTGGAAATTTTGATATTACACCATTTGATAATATTGACTATGGTCCTGAAGGATTACCCACATATAGTGATGCCATATTAGACACAGAATACAGCAGTTTGTTTACAGATATCTACATCGGAACACGTGCTGAAGACATCAATGTAGATGGTGGGGCATTTATTGATGAATATAGTTCACATGCTCCAGAAGAATTAGTACCTGGCGCAATATTTGATACACTTGATATGACAGTCAGAACCAGACCTGGGCATGATTATACTGGCAATGGGCATGCGTCACAGATCAAAGGCATATCATATGTTTATGATGGCGGAGATACCTTTAGTTTTGCTGGAATTGTTGAACATCCTGTGGAATTGGTGGTATTCAATGGTACCACTGGTGATAGGTTGTATAATAACAGAAATTATACCATCAACTGGGTAAACAGAACAATCACAGTAACTTCTGGTGTATCGTCCGGCCAAGTAGTAAAGATTTATGTTTATGAGATTGGCGGCGGACATCAGATATTCAGAAAAAATTATATCGGCGATAAGATTGGAAATCGAATAACTGTGCCAGTGGATGTTAACGACATTGATCAGGCATTGATCCTGATAAATGGTATTGAAACCACCGCATATAGCTATTCTGAAACCGTGGTTGGCGAAACTGAATTTATTTTCAGCACAACATACACTGGCAATGATTTCATAGTTGTAACTTTGTTTGGTGAACAAATTCTTGAATCAGATTCATCATTAATCGATTATGGATATAGTTATCCTGAAACAGAAATATTTGTTTCAGACGGAACCACATCCAGTTTTATTATTTCTGGTAATATCGAAAGCTCAGCCAGAGATAATATCATCGTTGAACTCAATGGACGAAGATTGCGCCCTAGCGAAGGCATTCGACACATCGGTGATGGTACAACTGTGGAGTTTTATTTCCCAGATGGCATCCGCACAGGAACTGATCAGACATTAATTGCTGATTCAGAAGTAGTTGTATACATAAACAACCAAAAGAAAACACTGGGCAGCGATTATGCTGTATCACTTAACGATGAAAGTTCTGAACGGTATGTTATCATGTCAGTAACTCCTGATGCTGGCGATACGGTGGATGTCTATGTTACTGGATCGGCTGACTATACAGTTAACAACATCAATAATGAATTAAAAATTGTAAGCTCTGGTATTGTCTTGAGTGCTGGGGATGTTATCGCAGTGACTACATTCAGAGATATCAGACAACAAGATGCACTCACTGTGGTGTATCAAGGACCCAAAGTAATTGAACTTCCAGTATCAGAAGGGATGGACGTTTTTGGTTTCGATAGTGTACCGTTTGACTATACTATTGGTGTTGATTCAACGGTCAATATTTTTGAACTATATCGAACAATTGAAAATGCTGACCGAATCTGGGTAACACTCAATGGACGCAGATTGACAGCAGGTGAAGATTTTGTTTTATCAAACGATGGCACTGCTATTCTTTTATCAGGAGGTGCGATCAGTTCAATTGATGTGGTTGCTATTACCACATTTACTAATAGTGTTGTTCCTGATGAATTGTCATTCAGAATTTTTAACGATATGCGTGGGAATGCAGCAGTATACCGTATTATACGTGATAATACAACTGAACTTGTGCAAGATTTGGAACCCTGGCATGACACAGTGTATGTTGATGACGCAAGCAAGCTGGGCGAACCCAATCTTCCGGCAGGTATCTTTGGTGTAGTTAATATTAATGGTGAAAGGATTACCTACAGAACACGCGATACAATCAATAACACCATCAGTGGACTCAGAAGAGGCACAGCCGGTACAGCAACTCAAAGACACGCCGCGTCTAGTTCAGTACAAGACCAATCACGAGGTAGCGTTTTACGCCATCCATATAATTTAATATGGTATATAACCAATGGTATTGCACTGCAAAAACAACAAACAACTCCAGCACGATTCTTCAGAGGCGAGTGATCTAGGATGCATAAATAATGAAAATGACAGACACAAATAAAAATTATCAAAAACCCATGGATACCAAAGAATCAAAACCCAACGAATCAAGCTCAGTAAACATCCAGGGCCATATTAAAATCTTTGATCCAAACAGTAAAGAAGTCTTTATTGATAAAAGAAATGCCATTCATTATGAGAACATGAGTGAAGCACTGGCACAGAGCTTGGCTAACAAAAATCTGGGTTATATTTACCAGATGAGTTTTGGAAACGGTGGTTCCAGCGTGGATCCCACTGGTGTGATTACCTATTTGCCCGCAAACAGTACCGGACAAAACGCAAACTTATACAACGAAACATTTAGCAAAGTTGTAGACGATAATAGTTCGTCAAATACTGATACTAATCGAAATAATCTAACGGTTCTACATACATCAGGACGTGTGTATACTGATATTCTTGTTAGTTGTCTGTTAGATTATGGAGAGCCAACAGGTCAACAGGCATTTGATAACAGTACCACACTAGACGGTGACTTTGTGTTTGATGAACTGGGACTAAAAAGTTGGAATGGTTCAGCCGACAACTTAAAGTTAATCACACATGTGGTTTTCCACCCAGTTCAGAAAAGTTTGAACAGGCAAATACAAATTGATTACACTGTACGTATTCAGACGTTAACCAATTTGAGTACAACATAAATATACATATATTTAAAATGAATAAATAAGATTATATAAAGAATTTGGAGTTGAGCAACAATGGCTTATACAATTAACAAAACAAATGGTAGTATTTTTGCAACAGTTGCGGACGGTACTATTAATACATCAAGTAGCATTACTATTATCGGCAAAAACTATGCAGGATATGGTGAGTTTTTGGGAGAAAACTTTATCAAAATGCTTGAAAACAGTGCAAATAGCACAGCCCCAACTGCTCCATTAACTGGTCAATTATGGTATGATTCAGGAAATAACTTACTTAAAGTATACAGCGGATCACAATGGAAAAACCTGGGTGCTGCTACGTCAAGTTCAAGCACACCGACCGGTAACGTTGCTGGTGATTTGTGGTTTGACTCAACTAACAGCCAATTAAAAGTTTATGATGGATCGAGTTTTGTTTTGGTAGGTCCAGCATTCACTTCAGGCACCGGTACATCTGGTGCAATTGTTGATACTGTTAGAGATTCCGGCGGCATAGACCACATCGTGGTTAAATTATATGTTGAAAATGATATTGTTGCTACTGTTAGTAAAGATTCAACGTTTACACCTCAAACTTCAATAACTGGTTTTGCGAATATTGCTTCTGGAATTCAATTAAGCACAACTGTTGACAGTGGTAATGCATTGTTTACTGGTAAGGCTACTAATGCGGCCCAACTTGACGGGTTCAGCGCCACCGATTACCTTAGCGCCGTTGCCAATGACACAACTGTTGGTTCCCTAGGAATTTTAAACGACTCAGGATTAACAGTGGGTGTTGACAGCGATTTTCAGATTACTACTCCACTGGGAACCGGTAATGTAATTTTAGATAATCTCATCAACAACGGAGATATTATTTTCCGTGTAAATGATGGTGGTTCAACCACACAGGTACTTGTTTTTGATGGCGCAACATCAGATATTCTGCCTGGTGTTGGTGGCACAACTAACTTGGGTGCCAGCGGAACCAAATTTAATAATGTTTATGCAAACAGTTTCGAAGGAACAGCCACATCAGCCGAGTATGCTGACTTGGCAGAACGCTTTGAAGCAGATGCTGAATATGAAGCAGGTACTGTTGTAGAGTTAGGAGGTATTGCTGAAATTACTAAGGCGGTTGAAGAATTATCAGAAAACGTTTTTGGCGTTATCTCAGACCGTGCAGCGTACTTAATGAACGCAAAAGCAGGTTCAAATGCTACACACCCACCAATCGCTATGAATGGACGTGTGCCAGTTAAAGTCATTGGAACTGTAAACAAAGGCGATCGCTTAGTTTCTGCAGGCAATGGTTTTGCCAGAGCAGCACAAGACGGTGAAGCAACTGCACGTAACATTATTGGACGTGCGCTAACTAATAAAGAGACAACAGGCGAAGGCACAGTAGAAGCAGTCGTTAAAATTAATTTTTAAAAGAAGACTAGTAATCAATCCCAGCCATAACTTTTATATCAAAGTATATAAAGTATGGCGTTGGTAAAAGTCAACTAATACAAAGGGAAAAGTAAAATGGCATATACATCAGGCGATACTATTCTAGATGACCACTATAACATTTTTGTACAAGGTGGTGCATCAGCAGTAGATCATAATACAGCAAACTTGAATACAGTTTGGGGTTCAGGAACAAGTGATAAAGGTTACGGTCAATCAGGTAATCTTTCAACAGTAAGTGCAGGAACAACAATTACTGCAACACAATGGGTAAATTTACTTAACCGTACAAGTACAATTGCTAATCACCAAGGTACTTCAATTACAGCAATTACAAATCCAACCACTGGTGATACTATTAGCGCATACACAGCACTAAGTGGAAATATTTCAAGTATTTTTACAAACAGAGGTAATGCTGCTGCTAATGGAACAGATATTACTACAAACGGCACAATTACAAGCACTACTACCTGGGATGTTAGCGCATCAATTACACGCACTGTAACATTTAGCAGCGCAAATGCAGCACGTTACTTCTTTAATGCAGGTGGTATGATTCGTAACAGTTTAAGTTTAACACTTACTTCAGGTGACGCTAAGTCACTAGAATGGGCAGACTTACTTTCAAAATGCGGTACTATTGTTACTACAGGTGGCTCAGCAACACAATCTATTGCTGGCACCTCTTACACTGGTACTACAAAAGTTGGTGGATTAGGTACCCCAGATATCTTAACTACTACCACTGGTTATTATGATTTAACACCAGGTGGTGCAGCAACTACAATTTTCCGTCAGTATGCTGATAGTGCACCGTATACCGCAAACTATGTTACAATTACATTAGCATTAAACGCTACGTCAACTGTGCTAACTTATGTTATTACATTAACTGACGCTGCTGCCGATACCGTTGCTCCAGATGGTTCAGGATCAGGCGACGCACTAGACGTTGTGGACGGTACACTTTCAAATGCAATGGTTGTGCGTCCACCAAGTACAACATACTTGTCAGATACCTGGGGCACACCAGCAATGAACGCTACATCTTGGACAATGACAAGCTAATAAGTTTTTAACTTATTACACCAAAAAGCCCCGCAAGGGGCTTTATTTTTGATATATAATCGTGTATAATACCCATATGGATACTGACAATATTATCAAACAATCACGAGCACGGTTTGATCACAATCAAGCCAAGCAGATTCTGCGTGAAAAATACGAAGCAAAGATGTTGTTTGCATACAACGGAGGCATGTGGCGTGCTGGTCCAGAATTATTAATGACTATCGCAGTATGCCCAGATGAAGACTGTGTGCTTGTCGACGAGTACAACAATCCAGTACAAATTAACACACTAGAACTTGAATTGCTTGCGCAACAACGTTGGCAAGAACAAATGAATGGGTGGTTAAATGAATTTCAAGAACTCAGCCGTAAAAGGTAAATTTACCCCTACAAACAAATCAAAGTTTTTAGGTAAAAAAGATCCTATCTATCGTAGTCTATGGGAACGTAGGTTTATGTTATATTGTGATCGTTCGGATGCAATACAATTTTGGGATTCGGAAAGTTTTCATATTCCATATATGCATCCTAAAGAAAACCGTATGCGTAATTATTATCCTGACTTTTATGTTGACTATATTGACAAATACGGCAATCCGCGACAAAAGCTAATTGAGATTAAACCACGTTACCAAATGAAATGGCATGTTAATAAGGCAAAATGGGCGGCGGCAGAGAAATACTGTAAAGAATATAATATGGAATTTCAGGTACTAACTGAGCGGGAGTTATTTTGAAAACCTTATATAGCTTAGGTTGTAGTTTTATGAGTGATGATACCTCTACATGTGGTTTCCCAACATTTTTACAACAGTTTTGTGAACGCAACAAATATGAATATCATTGTATTGCCCGTCCTGGCGCTACAAATTTTGCTATTAGACTGCAAATTGATTATGCCATTAAACAGAAACCAGACTTAATTGTTATTGGCGCTACTAGTAGTGATAGAATTAATATTGTACGTAATCCGGATGGGTGGAGGTCACCTGTTGAATTAAAGCATATTGAATATCGAGGATATCAGTGTAGCAGCGAGCAAGAGTTTGATCACGATGAAGTGTTTATTGTAAGCGATACACTAGCAAATATCGTCGAAGCACAATATATTGATGTTGGTGAAGATACTAAACAGGCAGTACAAAGATATATTGCAGATTTGCACGATATGGGACTACAGTACAACATCGATGGCTGCGTTATTAGAGACGGACTACGTGCTTTACAAGAGAGTGGACTGCGTTTCATCTTTATGCCTGGCCCAATGTTTTGGATGGGATGGAACTGGCTAGGCGATAGTTTATGGCCGCCATACGAAAAACAACCCTGGGATATGCCATTTGGCCCACATAATGTTAATAACCACAATCCGCCCGAAGCGCATGCTTTGTTTTTAGATACACTAGAGAGAATAGTATGAAACGTAAAATTTTTAGAATGCTAGTAGACATTGCAGATCGTGTTAATATTTGGTTTACTGCTAAATTTAATCTAAATCCAAAACGTCGGGTATTGGAAATTCAACAAGATTTACATACAACAATGCAAGATCTTGATAACACAATTGGAAAGGCGCTGGAAATTAAATGACGCAAGGTTGTTTAATATTTGCACATAATAACGGTGATATTGATTATGTCAAACTCGCAGAACGTAGTGCTAAAAACATTAAGCAATATTTAGGCCTACCTACGACTATTATAACCGATATAGATACAAAAACTTCGAGTACACGTTGGTTCGCGGATTACGATAAAAGCGTAAAGTGGTTAAATTCTGGACGTTCACGTGCTTACGAGTTATCACCATACGATCAAACTGTATTGTTGGACGCAGATTATATTGTAAATAGCGACCAATTGTTAAATTTGTTTAGAAGTGGCCAAGATTTTCTAGCACATCGGAATGCAAACAGTGTTACTGGTACAGGTTGGAGCAAACAGCTAAACACGTTTGGTGAATACCGTTTTCCAATGTGGTGGGCGACTGTTGTGTACTTTACAAAATCCGACACTGCACGTGCTATATTTGACGCGATGCAGATGGTCGAAACAAACTACGAGCATTATGCTAACTTGTATAACTTTAAAAAACACCCATACAGAAATGATTATGCACTAAGTATTGCATTAAACATTGCTGACGGACATTTTAACGCAGAACAGTTCGATATTCCCTGGACACTACAAAGTGTTGTTCCCGAACACGTACTAACACGTACAGATAACGTGTATACAGTACGCTATGACAATAAACGCATAGAATTGTCTGGCATGGATTTTCATGCCATGGGTAAAAAGCACTTGGAGGCATTGTATGATTGAAGCAGAACGTGGATATTTAATTGTTGCTACTAACACATCTGATGTAGATTACATTGCGTGCGCACGTGTTCTTGCAAAAAGCCTACGTTACTGGCACCCAACAGCAAAGATATGCTTGTTAACAGATACAGAATATTCAGATCCTGTGTTTGATTATGTAAAACAGTTTCCATATCCTACAGTAGGTGGATGGGCTGATGATTGGCAAGTGTTTTCTGCTAGTCCATTTAGACAAACTATTAAGTTAGAAGCAGATATGATTGTTACTGCGCCAATTGATCATTGGTGGACTATGTTGGAACATCGCGATGTAGTAGTAACACAAGGTAGTAAAAATTTTTTACAACATACGGCAACATCAAGACACTATCGTAAAATATTTGATTTGAATAATTTGCCAGATGTATATAATGCTATTACATATTGGCGTGTTAGTAAAACAGCAAAAGATTTTTTCTTTAGAGTAAGACATATTTTTGAAAATTGGGATGTATATAAGCAAAGTTTGCGCGGCGGATCGGGCGAAATTGCTAACACTGATTTAGTATACGCAATGGCTGCCTGTTTTATCGGTGTAGAACGTGTTACACTACCCGATACTTCGTACCCAAGTTTGGTACACATGAAAAAACACATCAATAACATCGCTGCTGATGATTGGTGTAAACAACTTGTATGGGAATTAATTGATGGAGAGTTTAGAATTAATACTGTAAGTCAGCGTTATCCAGTACACTACCATCAAAAAGACTTTGCACAAGAATTGGAACCCGTATATGACAAACTTTTGGCAAGCACTTGAACACGCAGAACAGCCTGCAGAACATTCAGAGTTAGAATATCGTTTATATTATAACGATCTAGGCGAACCTGTTTTTTATTCAATCGACAAAGAATTGGGTAATTACATTATAGTAGACAAAGAAACATATGCTAGTGGACGCTATGATGTGCGAGTTATTGATGGAAAATTAATTAAGCCCAGACAATATGTTTATCAGAAACTTGTACCAGTCGCACAAGGTATAGATGTTGCAATCGTTACTCCTGACCAAACGTGGAAACTAAAACGCTATGAGTGATATTATTGATATTGCCGACTTGGATGTTGTGTATCTAAGTTATGATGAGCCACAGAAAGAAGAATTCTGGGTTAAAATTAAAAACATGATACCTTGGGCTGTTCGTGTCGACGGAGTAAAAGGTTCAGATGCTGCACACAAAGCAGCCGCAGAAGCAAGCACAACCGAACGTTTTGTGCTTATTGACGGCGATAATTTGCCAAATCCAGAATTCTTTAATCTACAACTAGAAATGAAAACGCCAGAGTATGAGCGGGCTGTGTTTCGTTGGAGAGCAGTTAATCATATTAATGGGCTTATGTACGGCAACGGTGGATTAAGTTGCTGGACACGTGAATTCATTCGAAACATGAAAACACACGAAGCATCAGACGGGTCTAATGATACCTGCGTAGAATTTTGTTTTGATCCATTGTACTGGTCTATGCATGATTGTTATAGTACAACATATCCAAACGGCAGTGCATTTCAAGCGTGGCGAGCAGGTTTTAGGGAAGGTGTTAAGATGTGTTTGGACCGTGGACGTAAACCGACTGAAATCGAGTTTAAGGATGCAGTGCATAAGCGTAACATGGACCATTTAACTATTTGGCACAATGTTGGACTTGATGTAGAAAACGGAGCGTGGGCGATTGCTGGTGCACGTCAAGGCACATCTATGACTATGCTTGAAGACTGGGATTACCGAGAAGTACAATGGTTCGATAATTTAGCAGAATTATGGTCTACAACACAAAACAACGATCCGCATGAAATGATTGAATTTTATGGCGAGCGTTTAACAGGACGTTTAGATTTGCCAATGATTCTACTAGACGCAAAATCAAGTAAATTTTTTAAACATCATTATCGCAGTAATTGGCACAATATGGGTGCTACTGTACGTGAGATAGATGTTGTTAGAACACAAGAGGGATGATAATGTATTTTAATAAAAAACATTTAGATATTAATTATAGTAGGTTTGTTAATGACGACTTTAATACACACGAAGGATCGTGCATTAAACACCAAATCACTGAGTGCGCCGATATACACCAAGAATATGGCGGTTTTCCAGATTCGTATTCTTACGATAATACAAGAATTAATCAATTATGGTATGACAACACACAAATTGATTATGAAGATTTAGGTAAACAATTAGGTATGGAAGTAATTTCTGTTAGTGCTATTAGACAACGTCCAGGATGTGTTATTCCTTTGCACAGAGATATGTTTTATCAGATTACTAGTAAATATCCTAACGATACCAGATTAAAAGTTCGTGCTAATGTACATCTAGAAGACTGGAAAATGGGACATTTTATACAGTACGGTGATACAGTTTTTACACATTGGAAAGCCGGCGATGCATTAATGTGGGATTCAGAGGTGTGGCATCTTGGTGCTAATGCTGGCTTTCAAGATAAGTTTACTTTACAGGTATCAGGCTTTCTATTAGATGATAACAGTTAAGGTTAAAACTAGCGATAGTGTAGTGTGGAACACCGTGGAGGTCCATTCAAAAATAGCCCAAGCATTATATACCAATCAGGATCTGCTAATAGACCTAAACTCAGAAGGCCCAGACTTTACAACACTTGGCATAGATGAATATATCGATACCATTAAAACTACTGTTAACTATACCGGTAACATTACTTTCCAAACTTGTAATATGCTAGAGCCGTCATCGACTTTTCCTATACACCTGGTATATAACGCACTTGAATATGAATCCACAATAAAAAAATCAAATGATCTAAAACATTTTGGATTATTTGTCGGCCGAGGAAACGCACCAAGGCTTTACTTGTCGTCGTACCTTTATAATAATCATCGCAATATTTCATTACACACAAATCATTTAGATTTAGACAACGAGTTCTATGCTGCTAACATTGGTCTAGAGAGACTAATGCTCGAATACAATATTACTGACATAACAGATATTGCTAACTACATTAACCAGTGCCCGATTAATACACAATCTGTTGAAATCGATAAGACTCTTGATATTAATCCTGCACAGCAATTATTTAAGAATGACTCTGATGATTTTTTAAACAAGTACAGTCAATTTGCTATTGAGATTGTTTGTGAAACCTATTTTACCGGAAATACATTTTTCCCGACCGAAAAGATATGGCGTCCAATATTATTAAAGACTCCATTTATTGTGCAAGGCCCGGCAGGCTATCTAAAGAATTTACGCAATTTGGGATTTAAAACATTTAATGATTTTTGGGACGAGGGATATGACGAAGATCCACATACCCACTCTATACATGAAATAACTCGTGTAATTGATACCCTAGCAAAAGAATCTACCGAAGAGATTAGTTGGATGCTAAAGAATATGCAAGATATCTTAGATCATAATTATAATAGACTATTAGATTTATATAATGAACCAAAATAAAGGTGACGAAGTAGACAAGGACTTTAAGTCAAAGTTCTTAAGTGATGCAGAAATAGCACAACAAAAATTAGATACAGTGAGTCCAAGTTTCTGCTTGGCTAAATGGAAGCAGGTAAGTTTGCATTTAACCAATGGCATGAATAACTCATGTTATCATCCACCACTACGCAAAATACCTGTAGAAGAACTCGCCGGAAATCCCGGTAAGTTGCATAACACTGATTATAAAAAACTACAGCGTGAAAAGATGATCGCAGGCGAACGTCCTGAGGAGTGCTTCTATTGTTGGGCAATGGAAGATAACGGAAAACTTAGTGATAGACACTACCGTTCAGGAGAACCGTGGGCTATTGAAAAGTTTGATGAAGTTGTAGCTGACCCAATGGCAGACACTAACCCTGCGTATGTTGAGGTGAACTTTAACTCTGCTTGTAATTTAGAGTGTAGTTATTGCTCACCCCAATTTAGCAGTTCGTGGATGCGCCAGGCAAAAGAACATGGTGCGTATCCAACAAGCGTTCCTCATAACGATCCTGTACACTTCCAAGGAGAACGTAGACCTATTCCGCATTCAGAGTATAATCCATACGTAGAAGCATTTTGGCAATGGTGGCCAGAGTTGTATCCTGATTTAAAACATTTCCGCATGACAGGCGGTGAACCACTAATGGATAAAAACACATATCGTGTGTTTGATTATGTATTAGAGAATCCAAAACCAGACTTACACCTAAATGTAACATCTAATCTCAGTGTAGAACAAAAACTATGGGACAAATATATTGATTATGTGAAACGTATTTGTAATGAAGGTGAGAATGTTGAACATTTTATGCAATATGTTTCACTTGATGGGTTTGGTAAACAAGCAGAATATATGCGTGCTGGACTAAACTTTAATTTATTATGGGATCGTGTAAATCAATTTTTAACAGAAGTACCATATAGAAGTAGTTTAACATTTATTATTACAATGAATAATCTATCAGTAACCAGTTTAGAACATTTGTTTACTGGAATATATGGATTAAGACAACTTTATAGTAATACCTATCAGCGTGTTTGGTTTGATACTCCTGTATTGCACACTCCCAAATGGCAGAGTATGCGATTGCTTCCGGATATGTACGCAGACAAACTAGAAGATCTAATGATGTGGATGATGGAACATGTTGAAACACCACGAACACGCTTTAAAGGATTTAAAGATTACGAAATTAAACGCCTGGACAGAGACATTGCTTGGATGAAAACACCTATTGAAAATTCACAAAAGCACAAGGGAGATTTCTATAGATTTTTTAATGAATATGACCATCGTCACAATTATGACTTTTTGCAGGTATTTCCGGAAATGGCAGCCTGGTGGAATGAATGCAAGTACTGGGCCAATCAATGATAACATTTATTGGAACACATTTTGCCATTAATGAACCGTGGGGCAAACAAGAGCATTATATTATTGATACAGTAAAACGTCAAGTTGAGTTTAACTTTCCTAACGAACGTAACTTAATAGTTAATATCACCTGGCTAGGTCCGCAGTTTAAAAATGGAATATGGGAACAGGTTTGTAGCATTAATAAGACGTACGATAATCTATTTTGGTTGGCTCCTGTTGACCCTCTAACAATAACAGAAAAACAGCGTAACGAGATTGAACAACGTCTTGGTGTAAACCGTGTGTTTCATGTTGGATCTTCGTTTAATACTGGGCCATATACATTTAACACAGGTGCTATTGCAAGCTATCAGGATTTTCCAAATTACACAGACGAAGATGTGCGTTTAGAAACTATAGAATACAAATACATGTGTTTAAATAGAAAACCCAAACCACATAGAATTCGTATTGTTGAATCCTTAAAGCACAACAATTTACTTGATGATGGTATTGTTACATTAGGACTTAACAATGCTGATTATGACGCAAGCGAAGGCATTAACACAGATGTATTTTTAAAAATTAATAATGATGCACCAGAAGATTATGCTCCAGAGTCTGTAAGCGGCTATAATGCATTTGGTGGTGTGCCGTTTGATGTTTGCAGTCTTGGAAGGTTAGATATCTGGCGCAAGCACTTTTTGAACATCATATCTGAAACAGAATGGCGGCCGTGGGATCCTATGTTTGTCACTGAAAAGACATGGAAACCAATCATAGGCATGCGCCCGTTCCTTATTAACGGTCAGCCGCAGATATATCAATGGTTAAGAGACAACGGATTTAAAACATTTACGCATTACTTCCCAGTTGAGTTAGAAGATGTAAACGAAGAACAAATAATCCCAGCTATCACAGAAGCCGTTAAATATCTAACTACAGCAGATTTAAACAGTATGTATGTTGACATGCTTCCTGATCTAGTTTATAATAGAAAAAGATTCTTTGAATTTGCACAAGAACAAGATAAAAAATTAAACGAGTTATTCAATGAGCAAACTACGTAAACCGGGTAGAGAAACAGACCTGGAAATTAAGCAATGGGTCGATGAATTCAGTACGAGTTTTTCTTTAACGAATATAATAAGCGGCATGGATATAATTTTACAGAAACATTTCCAGAGATGATTACCTGGTGGGAGTGTAGGTATTATGCAAGATAACAGTCAACAATATGTAATAAATCACCCGACTGGTGCATCAGGAACTTTTTTAGAATTAGTACTATTATCTGGATTGCAAGGTTTTGATTTAGACAATGTTTACATTTCGCCCGAGGGAAACTGCCACGATATTGGTTTTGGAAAATGGCAATCAGGAAACAACTTTTCGTTTTTGATGTCAGATAAAAGTAAAAAGTTTACAGTTGGGACTACACATTTTACAAACCGAAATGATATAGAAAAATTTTATTCTGGATCGTGTGTAACATTGATCAACTGTAAACCTGATGATTTTTTGTTAGTGTCTGCACAGAAAACTTTTAAAGCTGACTCAAATCCTGAGTCGTGGACAGAGACAGCATATAATAACTTGCGTGGAAATGACTGGCCTGAATACAGCCTAACCAATATTCGAGATTCAGAAATAATTGCCAATGAAATGATATCTTTGCATAATTTAAACTATGTAAAAGAATGGGTAACAGCTACAGATCCTACAGAGTTTGATGTTGTTATAGATTTTGCAACAGTTATTGGCCTATCTGACAAACGTTTAGTTGACGTTGTAAATAAAAACTTTTTTGTTGATTTAAATACCCAAGCCGTAAAGTTTATTGAAAAATACCAGCATTATAATCAGACTTATTATAAAAAGTATATCCAATGAGTACGATAACATTAGGCCAAACACCATCATCTGTAGATCAATATTCAAAACCAGAGAAAGAGATCTGGAACAATGGTTGCCAGCAGGTTGACGAAGCGTTTCCAAATAATCAAAATCTAGTTATTAACATGACTTGGTTTGACTCATAATTTAAAAATAGTGACTGGTATAAGTTGTTAAATTTTAAAGAGCGAAGTTATCTGATGTGTTAAATCCACTGCCAGTGGATGAGAAATATGTAGATAAAACATTTATTGAAAACGATTGTAGGTTAAGTAACATATGGGCTTAAGAAAGAAGGATAGAAATACAGACTTAGAAGTTAAAGGATATATCGATGGTTTTAGTCCGAGCTTTTGTGCAGCTAAGTGGTATAATGCTACTATTTGGCTAGGATCCGGCATGACTACAAGTTGCCACCACCCGCCGGCACATTTAGTAAGTGTTGGGGATGTTGTTGCTAATCCAAAAGCATTACACAATACTCCACAAAAGAAACAAGATCGTGCGCAAATGCAAGTAGGAGAACGTCCGCCCGGATGTGAGTATTGTTGGAAGATCGAAGACATGGGCCGCGACGCTATTAGCGACCGTGTTTATAAAAGTGTGATCTATTCTGAGCAGGATCTTGTAGAAGCATATATGCTAAATCCAGATGAAGATGTAGATTTAAAGACATTAGAAATTGCGTTTGACAGAACTTGTCAGTTTGCATGTTCGTATTGCAATCCTGCGTTTAGTACGCAATGGGTTACAGATTTAAAGAAACACGGTGCGTATGAAGGACTGGTTAGCGATGGTAGAGGACACTTTACGCACACACACGATGCAGCACAGTTGTATAAGCCAAACGAAACTAATCCGTATGTAGAAGCGTTCTTTAAATGGTGGGAATCAGATCTGCACAAAACTCTACAAGAGCTACGCTTAACCGGAGGCGAACCTATGATGAGCCCGCACACCATGCGACTCATTGATTGGTTTGTTGAGAATGAAAGCCCGGTGAAATTTGCTCTAAACAGTAATCTTGGAATCGACGATGCTAAACTTGATCAGCTAATTAAAGCAAGCCATAACATCAAAAATTTCCAGTTATATACCAGTAACGAAAGTATTGGAGCACACGCAGAATATATACGCGATGGTTTAAATTGGGAACAATGGCAACACAATGTTGAACGTGTTCTAACCGAAGGCAAAGTGGACGGTTTCCATGTTATGTGTACTATTAATGCATTATGCTTAGAATCATTAACAGAGTTTTTAGATTGGATGCTAGATTTAAAGAAACGTTTTGGTCAGGATTATCCTTCGTTTACATTAAACATATTACGTTTTCCAAGTTTTCAATCGCCATTGGTATTACCAGATGATTTGCGTATGGATTATGCAGACAAACTAGATACTTGGTTAGAAGAACATGCATATAAAAATCTACTACTGCATGAACATGAGATTAATCATGTGCAACGACTAATTGATTATTTAGATGTTGTTAAGACTCCGCACTCAGATACGTTTGATATGCCATCGCTGCACAATGACTTTAAAAAGTTTTATGCACAATATGATCAACGTCGCGGCAAAAACCTGGCAGAAACATTCCCTGTCATTGGAGAATGGTATAATGAACTATAAGACTAAGTACAAACACTTAGTTGTTAGCGGATGTAGCTATACGGCCAACGATTATCACGAAAGTATATCTTGGGGAAATATGCTTGCTGATATCGCAGGCATGCAAATTCATAACTTAGCAGTGCCTAGCGAGTCCAATGAGCATATATCTAGAAGCGTAATGCATTATCTGTCTGCTAACAATATGTCTCCGTTAGATACGTTAGTATTAGTTATGTGGAGCGGATTAGATCGCGCCAGTCTTATTGTTGAGTCAGACAAGTACACCATAGAAAAACAGCATCCAGAATATAGGTACAACGAACACAGCGAGTATTTCTTACTAGGCGGAGACAACTTTGGTCCAGATACAGACTTTTGTAATACCTACCGGTCTTTAGTAGGTGAAAATACGCAAGTGCTGTTAAATTGGATTAATATGCAAAATCTCTATAACTATTTAGAACTAAACCAATATACCTATCGATTTACAACACTGTCACAAATACTTGACACAGACATTATTACTAATAAATTTAAGTTTAACAAGCATCTAAAAAGGTTAAATTTAAAATTAGATTACTCAAAATGGATTCTAATAAACAGAATGCAAACACTTGATGAAGTTGCACACATGCATAACCTTTGCTATCCTAAATCGGCAGCTGGTTACCTGGCTGGCCACCCTACTGCTGAAGGACACTACAAATGGACAACAGAATATCTAGTCCAAGTGTTGCTAAATCAAGGTATTTTATATGAGTTATGATTATAACAGTTGGGAACCTGTTAAGATCTCGGTAGATGAATTAACAGAGCGAGAAACAGAATTACTGCGAGACAGCGAAACGTTTTGTATCTATCCGTGGATACACATGCACACATATCCTACAGGCGAAACTTGGCCTTGTTGTCACGCAGAGATGAGTGCAGGTTGTGTGGGCACTACCAAACAAGACTCGTTAAACAAACTAGCAAATAGCGAACGCATAAAGAAACTGCGTTTGGACATGTTAAATAATCAAAAGAATTCATACTGCACTCGTTGTTATGAACAAGACGAGGCAGGCTTTTTTAGTGGTCGCAAGTCAGCAAACAAACATCATGGTCAGCACATAAAGCGTGTAGCGGAAACTGACGCTGATGGTGCCTACGCCAATTTTAAGATGACCTATTGGGATGTTCGTTTCAGTAACTTGTGTAATCTCAAGTGTAGGAGTTGTGGCCACATTTTTAGTTCACAATGGTACAAGGATCAAATTGCACTAGCAGGTCCAGAGTATAAAGAGAATAACCCACAGTTAACCTATGCTGGCAAGTTTGAAACAGACTTGTTAGAGCAAGTGTTGGAACATATTGATTATGTAGAACAGATTTATTTTGCTGGTGGTGAGCCTCTTGTGATGGAAGAACACTATGCTATACTTGAAGAACTTATTAAACGTGGACGTACTGATGTTCGACTGATTTATAACACAAACTTTACACAAGTAAAACTACGAGACAAACATGCATTTGATATGTGGGAGCATTTTCCAAATGTTAGTGTAGGTGCAAGTTTAGATGCAATGGGTGCCCGTGCAGAGTATATTCGTTCAGGCACACGCTGGGCAGATGTCGAACAAAATATTCAAGACTTACGCAAAGAATGTCCGCATGTTGATTTTTACATTAGTGCTACATTAAGCATTTTTAACGCATTACATATTACAGACTTTCATAGAGACTGGTGTTTAAAAGGGTGGATTAACCCGCAAGACTTTAATATTAATATTTTACAAGATCCAGCACATTATAGAATTGATATTGCTACCCCGGAATACAAAGACGCGATACGAGAAAGATATAGCAGACATTTAGAATGGCTTGAACCGCAAGATTATTTAACCCGTGCTTCAACTGGTTACCGTTCTGCTCTTAACTTTTTAAACAATGACAACTCAGCACTATTACAAAAGTTTTGGGATAAGACTCGCCAATTAGATAGCATTCGCAATGAAAATGTGTTAGATTATATACCTGAATTAAAAGAATTACAAATATGATTAAACAACTTAATGAATTAGTTGAAGTTATTAATACAACTGTAATTTTTGATAGTACCACAGTGACGGAAATTAATGAGTTTTGTAAAAATTCTTTTAGAGAACAGTATAACCCTAATGAAAGAATCGTATTTGTAGTCAGTGCTTCTCAAACTAGACAGAAGTTAATAGAAATTCAACTTGCATTAAATGATATTGATATTGGCAATGATTTTGTTGTAATAGTTTCGGAAGACAAAAATGTTTTAGACGATATATCCTGGGTTGCTGAACATATTAGTTTTGATCCGCAACCGATGCAGTATTTCAATGGAAAAGAATTAATTAAATTGGCAAGGTTGGTTAAAGATAAAATGATCACAGATCAAAGTAAAGTAGATAAAATGAATCTTCCACATAGTAAGTTTTGTGTTTTGCCCTGGATTAGTCTAGAAGCTAGTCCAATTGGTACAATTCGTCCCTGTTGTATGTTTAAGGGCGAGATTGTTAACAATCATGGTGTTAAATTTGATCTGAACAAGGATAGTTTAAAAACAGCTCATCAATCAGAATATATGAATCAACTACGTTCGGCGTTCCTTAAAGGAATTCAGCCCGTTGAATGTAATAATTGCTGGGAAGAAGAAAAATCAAATCGAACTAGCAAACGCATGAATACTATTTTGCGATTGTCAAATATGTTTGTAACTGATAAAGAATGGACAGCGGACTCAAGAGATTTAATGTTCTTGGATTTAAAATTAGGAAATATCTGTAACCTTGCGTGCCGTATTTGTGGATCCTGGAGTTCTAGTACCTATGCTGGTGAAGAATTAAGAGAACTTCCATTAAATGATCGTAAGGATAGTTTCCCTTATAAAGCAAACCGCAGCGGAAATTGGCCACGAAAAAGTTTAACCTTCTGGGACGAGTTACATAATATGTCTTCAGGAATTCGATATATTGAATTTACTGGTGGCGAACCGTTTATGATTCAAGAACATTTTGATTTTTTGCAATATTTAATCGACAATGATTATGCAAAGAATATCGAAATACACTATAACACTAATACAACATTATATCCAAAAAATGATTCTATTTGGAAACCGTTTAAACACGTTGAAGTCGCGTTTTCAATTGATGACTTACGTGAAAGATTTGAATACCAACGATATGGAGCAGAGTGGCGTACATTAGAAAAGAATTTAGAGAGATTCAAACGTCTGCGTGAACGCAGTAATAATTTAACATTACAAGTTTGCTCTACAGTTAATGTGTTTAATGTAATGTACTTAGAAGAACTTGCTAATTGGATTGATGAACAAGGATTTGATTTTGTATACTGGAATATGTTACACGATGCCCCACAGTATTGCGTAACTAGTTTGTCCAAGGAAGCAAAACTACGTGCTACAGAAAGATTATTGAGAGCAGAAGTAAATCCAAAACACTATCGAGAGTTTAAAAATATTGCTTTCTTTATGAATAGCAAAGACACTGATTCAGATGTTTTACGCGAAGATATCTTGCGTATGGACAAACGTAGAGAACAGAATATGCGTGATTATTTGCCAGAATTAGCAGAGTGTTTATTTGGAAAAGCCTGAAGTCAAACCAGAATTCTTGTGTATGGCGCCTTGGACGCACACATACCTATCGCCGCAAAGCGAACGTCGTCTTTGTTGCGCTAGCAGAGAACCTGCGCAAAATTTTACACAGTACATTGACACCAAATCAGGAACAGGAAATTATAATCCACTAACACTAGATGAATGGTGGAATTCAGAACACGTGCGTAATGTGCGTGTTAAAATGATGTTGGGCGATATACCAGAAGAGTGCCAAGTATGTAATCATAAACTTCTTAATACAGATGTATACCGCAGTTATTTTAAACATTTGTTTAATCACAAATATGATCAAATATGGAAAACCACAGACGATTCAGGTTATACAACAATGAAACCTGTAAGTTGGGATTATCGGTTTTCAAACTTATGTAATTTTAAATGTCGTATGTGCGGCGATATGCTTTCTAGTTCTTGGGAAGCAGAAGAAAAGAAACATAATATGTGGGATAAAAGTAATCCAAAAAACAACTGGATGCTTCCTGCGGTACGTAAGCAGATACAAAGATTTCAAACTGTAGCAGTTGATCAAGAACTTAGAACAGCAGTCGAAGAGCATCGTGTAGAAGAAATTTATTGGGTCGGCGGTGAACCATTGATGTTTGAAGAACACTGGGAGTATATGCGTCGCGTTATTGAATTAGGTGATGGTCTACGTGTATATGCTAGATACAATACCAATCTTTCGCAGGTTAACTACAAGGGGTTAAATCTATATACAGATATTTTAGCACATTTGCGAGACTGGCAAATTTGTGCGAGTATAGACGGTACTGGTGCTGTTGGTGAATATATACGCACAGGATTAAAATGGGAACAGTTTTTACAAAACTATAAAGATGCGCAAGCGATACAAACAAATGACAGGCAAATGCGTTTAGATTTCACGCTAACTTTACCGGGACTTTTTGAAGTAGAAAATATGTTTTGGCTATCGAAGGAATTAAATACACAGATACTTGCTAAGGTTACTTTTGCGTTTAGTCCAGACATTGTAATGAGTCCTCTTTCTTTGCCAAGACACATATTAGAACCGTATGTTTCGTCTGTGTTAGAACGGATTAAACCACATGCCGATAAACATCAACAACCGTTAGTTGATGTTCTAGAACAACTACTGAATAGGCCCACGCTTGAAGAGCAATGGCCAGATGAATATGCAGATGGTATGCGTCGAGGCAAAGAAAGAATTTTAACTCTAGAAAGTATTAGAACGCAACCAATTACAATGGCAGAAATATTAAAACAGAATTTAGAAATATATGAGTGGTGGAACAGAATTGAGGTGAAAAATTAATGATTACTGTGCTTGTAGGTGACAATGGTCAATATTTAGCGGATAAAGCAAAAGAATATGATCAATCTAGTTATCTAGTAAATTATGATAATTATAAAGATTTTCTATTGAATTGTAAATCTGCCACGATTTATACATCATTGGCAGATTTACCAGATGCAACATCGCATCAAATAGTATTGTATGACATACTATTAAAAGCAGATAAAATCTTTTATTATCCTCCGGAAAAATGGAATGACGAAAATGAAAAATTAAATTATATTTTTGGTCAACAATACTTCACTGAAACTATTCTTGTTAATATTAATAATGTATATCATACCGTTCAAAATTTAAATTTAACAAACAATAACAAATATAATAAATTAGAAGATTTTCGCAAAATAGATACTCCTCAAATTTGGGTAGCAGGGTGTAGTATATCCGCTGGCGATGGAGTCACCGATAAAGAAAGATATGGTAATTTAGTGCAAGAACATTTTAATATACCTGTTAGTTATTTGGCTAGGAGGGGAATGAGTATCGAATGGAGTGCCGAACAAATTTTAAGATCGGACATTAGAAAAGGAGATTTACTTATATGGGGACTTCCTCATGAATATAGGAATCCATTTTGGGATGACGAGAAAGGAAGAATAATAGATCATAAGAAATATAGATCGCAAGATATAGAAACTATTATGTATAGAAATGTAACAAGTATCGAATGTGTTCTTAATATTTGCAAAAAGTTAGGCGTTAATGTTATTATTTTAGTAATACAACAGGCAGATAGGATACTATCAATGCTGCCAAATATTGATGAATACATAATGGAAAAAATTAATATGTCAACATGGCTCGATCTAGGCACAGATAATAGTCACCCAGGACCAAAACAACATAGATCTTGGGCAAATTTACTAATAAAAAAAATAAACAATGAACAATATTTTAGATAAAATAGAAATGCGGTTGCGTAACTATGCAACTGGAGATCTACATTCTGTTTATTTTGATATATACGATAATAGTTTGTCGCGTAAATGGCTTACTGCACTTAACGATATACTTAATCGTAATTTGCATTTAGAAAAGAATTATTGCTTTTTTGGATTTGCAGATGGTGCTCGTTCGGGACAAGTTTTAATCGATGAAATTAATAAGGTTATTGATTATATTAACAATAGCCCAATTGATTATACAATTAACGATCATTTTACTCTTGAAAACTCCTTAGCGATCGAGCCATCAAATATTGATGGACAAGATCGCATTGTAGTTAACCATGATCATTTTAATCACTTGCATTTATATTTTGAAGAACTCGAAGGAACTACACAAAATCCATCGAAACATGCAATAAATGCAACACCAGAACAAAAATGGTACATCAGACAAACTAATTTATTATGTCATGAATTTGAATCATGGGCATTGAGTTACGGTAAGAAACATCATATGCCTGAATGGATGCGACCTAGCCAACTTATGTGTTGGATTAATGCTCCAAAATTTGAACTTACTGATGAGGATTACGAATTGTTTGGTATTGAAACTATCGGAAGGCCATTAGGAGGTGTTTTTGTCGGAGTTAACAAAGCAGTAGGCAAACATCACTGGGAAGTTTTTAATGATGAAGGTAGAGATTCGCGAATCAATGAATTAGTATCAACGACTCTACGTAGTCAAACATTAGCAGCAGGCGATTTTGATATCGAATGGGCAAGAGATCCAAGTCATTTTGATTTTATGCAAAAGAAATTATCTGATTTTAAAGAATGGTTAATTATAAATGGGTTTGATCCAGAAGATAAAAGTTTAACAATCGGGCACCCGCAGGTTGGGCAGGTAGATTTACAAAAATCATTTAGTACAACAGATTATCAACTTATATGGAATACACTCTATAAGTACTTAGATGTTTACAGTATTCGTACATCAGATGCGTATGCTGAATATGATTATCACTGGAGCGATCCAGATTTTGTTGAAAGACAAATTATAGCAATAGGAAAACATTAATGAAAGCATTTTTAAAGAAGATTAATATTTTTGGAAGATTATATAATAAGATTAAACTTGAAATTCGTTACAGAAAGAAACTAAAAGAATTACGTAAGCGCGATCCGTTTATCTACAAATGAATATAGCAATTGCAGGATATGGTTTTGTTGGTCATGCTGTTGCTGCTAAATTTAGCAAGCACATGGATATTATTGTTGTTGATCCCAAAATTGGCCCAGAAACCATAGAGGATTATAACAATATAGACGGTGTTATTGTTTGTGTTAATACACCAAGTGCTGCCGATGGTTCGTGCGATTATTCGCATGTAGCACAAGTTTTAACAACCATAGATAGTGCTATTCCGGTTGTAATCAAATCAGCAGTTGACGTTAAAGGCGTACTAGATCTAAAACAACAATTTCCCAATCACGAGATTACATATAGTCCAGAGTTTTTACGTGCTAATAGTGCTGATAGAGATTTTGCAACACAAGATTATGTTATTTTTGGCGGCGGCAATCAAGATTTTTGGCTTGATGTTTGGACAAAAGCATTTCCGTATATTGCAGCACATTATATAACAGATATTGAAGCTAGCCTTGTTAAGTATGCTGAAAACAGTTTCTTAGCAACTAAAGTAAGTTTCTTTAATCAGTTATATGACTTATGTGAGAACGTAGGTGCGGATTTTAACAATGTGCGCTATAGTTTATGTAGAGACGAACGCATTGGCCCAGATCATTCATACGTAACCAAAGAACGCGGCTGGGGAGGACATTGCTTTCCTAAAGATACACGTGCAATGATTAAACTGTCACGCGAAGCAGGTGCGCCAATGACTGTGTTAGAACAAGCCTGTATATACAACAACAAGGTAAGAAATGGGTAACATATTAGGTATCAGTGCCGGTTTCCATGATGCCGGAGTAAGTGTAATTGACTGTAACGGCAATATACTATTTGCCGGACATTCTGAACGTTATAGTAAACGAAAGCACGATGAAAACTTGTGTTATGATATACTAGAAGAAGCAGCCGGTTATGGTGATATTGATACCGTAGCATATTATGAAAATCATTGGTTAAAGAAACTGCGCCAGTTCCGATCGGGCGAGCGCATTACGCAATGGGACTTTAGTTTGCGTGATGTATTATTAAAACAGTTTGTCGGACACGAAAATCTATTATACAATAAAAAATTAAAACAATATACCCACCATCGATCACATGCAGCAGCAGGATTTCAAACAAGTCCATACATGGACGCAACTGTGGTTGTTATTGATGCGATTGGAGAACTAGATACTATTAGTATTTGGCATGCCGAGTACAACAAGAATGGTATAGCAAAGTATAAAAAACTCTGGGGTATGAAATACCCCCAAAGTATTGGGTTATTCTATTCAGCATTTACTCAGCGTTGTGGGTTGCGCCCATTGGACGAAGAATATATTTTAATGGGCATGGTAGGATGGGGTAAGCCATATTACACCAAAGAAATTCTTGATGAATTTGTTGAAACAATTAACCCTCCACAGTTCAAACATAACATGCATATTGGTACCGGTACCTTCTTGGATGATTCTGCCAACCTAGAAAACATTGCTTGCTCAACACAAGAGATCACCGAGTCAATGATTTACAATATCATGAGCAAAGCACGACAATTAGGTACCAGTAAAAATTTAGTATACATGGGCGGAGTTGCTCTTAACTGTTTAGCAAATCGTAATCTAGGTAACTTTTATGATAATATCTGGATCATGCCTAATCCAGGTGATGCTGGTAGTTCATTGGGCGCAGCAGCACTGGCGTATGGTAAAAAGTTAAACTGGGTTAATGCATTTTTAGGATTAAACATTCCTGGAGAATATCCAGTTAAACAATTATTAGATGAATTATTATCTCACAAGATTGTGGGTGTAGCATCAGGACGTGCTGAATTTGGACCACGTGCGCTAGGCACACGCTCGTTATTAGCAGATCCCAGAGGTCCAGATATCAAAGATCGGGTAAATGATATTAAACGCAGACAACGTTTTCGCCCGTTTGCACCTGTTATACTAGAAGAATATGCGCACGAATACTTTGATATGCCACATGGGTTTGAAACTAGTCCTTATATGCAGGCAGTTGCACGTTGTACCAACCCAGATGAATTTCCTGCTATTGTGCATGTTGACGGAACAAGTCGTGTACAAACAGTACCTAAAGACGATACCGGTATTCGTAAGTTACTCGAAGCCTGGTATAACCTAACAGGTTGCCCAATGTTATTAAACACAAGTCTAAACATTCGCGGAGAACCGATGGTAAACAATCGTAAGGATGCTGATCGTTTTGAACGTAAGTATGGTGTTAAGGTATGCAGTTAAGAAATATTGAGAATAAGATACGCGATATTGCAAGTCGTATTAGATCAAATAGTCTAGAAATTCAAGGAAACAGAAGTACATCTTTAGGCTTACTAATGAGTGTTTGGGAAGCAAAATGTTTAGGGTTAGACCATATAGATGTAATTGAGTTAGGAGTGGCAAACGGCGGCGGACTGTTGTCATTAATTGAACATTCTGAATTTTATAGAAATGAATTTGATATAGAATTTACAATAACTGGATTTGATGTTGGAAACGGGATGCCGCCGCCGGTTGATTACAGAGATCATCCAGAACTTTGGTTGCCGGGTGATTTTCGTGTTGATATCAACACATTACTTGAAAAGATTAACAATCGGGCAACCCTTGTAATCGGTGATGTTAAAAATACTATTCCAGAGTTCTGTAATGATTTCTCTGGAGTTTTAGGATTTGTTAGTGTTGATTTAGACCAATACACAAGTACAATAAATGCATTTCCATTGTTTCAAATGGATGCAAAAAGATATTTACCTGCAATGCCTTTATACTTTGATGATGTAGAAACTAGTTTTATGTTTAACCCGTTTTGCGGGGAAGAATTGGCGTTGACAGAATTTAACCAAAAAAATGAAGTTAGGAAAATCTGCAAAAAGTCTTCTATATATAATATTCCTAACTTTTATGCGTTACATGTATTAGATCATCCAATTTGTACAGGAAAAGAAACGCCGCTGTATCCGTTTTCGATGGAACCCTTTTAAAGATAAGTTTCTAATCCGCCGCGTCTGCGAATGTCTTGTGTGCAGCAACTAACACCACCGTCCCAAAAATACTGATGTCTTAGCGGGCTAACAATAGGGTTAATGCCGTGTTTCTCACAGAATTTAAATACTTCTTTGTTTTCTGCACTAAAAACAACGTTTTGTTCATCTAATACCAAGCAGTTAACGTCAAACACAGTTTCATTAATATAACCTAACCAGTGTGTTAGATAGTTATTAACATAATCTCTGAACTGTTCTGTTGGACGATCACCTTGTAAATACCACGACTCATCTAAACGGTTTTCTTCTTTAACACGTCCGATCATTTGTGCAGCAATAATAGAACTATCATTTAAACGTAAAAAGTCCCACCCTGGAAACTCTGCATCTAAATTTAAATCATCTGCATGATACGTGCTAAGAATAACACCAGGTTTTAAGATAGCAAACACAGCATCGCCGTGTCCTTCAGTGCGTGCTTCATGAAATCGATAATCCTGATCATTTAGTACATTTTGTTTAATCCATGAACTTTGTGCTTCAGTTAAGAATTCTGAATTGTCAAAAAATACGTCACGCCCCACACGCACAATGCAACTAGCACTCCCGCCATTTAGAATACAATTTTCATCATAATAATCGCCGTGAGGATTAATGACTTTGCCACCTTGTGCTTCGTAATCATCACAAATATGATCAAGTTCATGCATTCTCAATACACGTAATAATTTATCACCTAATGTAATTTGCCAATCTCTTGGTGTTAATGGTGGCAAAGGCGCTCCGCCATCTTGTGTTTGCCATTGATAAAATTGATCTTTTGTAATTTGTAATGTTGGGCGACGAACTGTAGCACCATATGTTTCGCAAACTTTTTGCAAGTTATCTAGATCTTCTTCAGTCTCACGTAACACACGTTGTAACTGATTGCGTACAGTATCATCCTGAATAAAATCAAAATATTCTGGTGGATAACAACGACCCACGATAACTTCTTCTAGTGGATCCCACGATGTATAGGCATTAATTGGATTCATTTATATCTCTTAAAAGTTTTAAAACTCTATCTTTTTTGTTTGACAAAAATAATTCTTGATTGTGAAGTATATCAGACTTACAGGCCATGTATATCTCACGTAACTGTTTGTTATTTAAGCTGATTAAATCTAATGTTAAATTAATCGCAGCGTCCCAACGTTTTGTTGTATCTGTAATATCGTCATAACTGTTATCGATTATACTTTCGAATGTTTTATATCCTAGTCTTCTAAGCAAACGTAGGCTTGACGGTCCGCCAAATATGATAAATGGTTGTGCATTCTTAATCGGTTTAAATGTTTTTTCTGTTAGAAACGCACCATAGCTTTGATCCACGTCCATGTGTGATTCTAGTACAATATTTAGGTAACTGCATTTGTAATGCTCCGGATACGCTAGTGTATGATTGTTGTGTTGAACTACACTTAGATCATCTGCGACAAACGGCAACTCTTTTAAAAATAAACGTGTCAGTTCACGCAACCCTGCGAACCGATCTACTTCAACGGGATTATCGTATTCGGTTTCGTCAGCAGTTATTTCGCTACTGTATCCAAAGTATCCTTGTTGATAGTTACCATGTTCCCATATTTTAGCCATTGTGTTAGCACGCCAGTACTTGTGCATTCTAACTAATGCTGTAAACTTTTTACCTCGCACACGTTCATGATACTCAACAGGATCGGTTTCTCTATTACGAAAGTTAAACAATAATTCGTCATCAACTATGTGAAAGAAATAAGGTATATCACGGCACGCACTATTAGCACTTGCAAACAACACTTGCTCCCTGGGTATACAGTATTTCTCACATAACTCTGTTAATCTATTGTTAATACGTTCGGGATTATCGCCTTCGCTGTAATAGAATAACACCTTTAATTTTTTTTGATGTATTTTTGTTAATACTTCTGGTTTAAACAAATTAAACCAATCAACTGCGAAATCAAAAAAACTAAGTGCAATTGGATATAATGTATTGTTATCAGTCGAATGAATATCTACTATCTTATATTCTATATTCCAGTAATCCATGTACTCAAACAACATCACTGGTTCGGAATATGGCCACTGTGTACTAAACTGTCTCCATTCTGGTGTATATGGTTTAGCACTCCACAAGGTGCAGTTTGGGTGCGGTTTAGAGAACCCAATAGCGTTTTTAGCAATCTTGTCTACGTAAAATTTATACATAATCTTGTTTGATTTGTTCTAGCATTGCAGTTAATTCTTCCCATAAAATCTTTTCAAAAGCACCGTTGTAAAAGTGATTGTAGTTATGTGTAGCAACCCTTGAACAATGCTCCCATAATTGTTGTTTTTCATTATATGATAAATTATCTATATCTTCAAGTAATTGCCCTACTTTCTGTATACGAATTAAGTCATCTTCTTCATCGTCGTAACTTTCGTCAATAAAATCTCCAAATGTTTTAAATCCGTAAGAACGCAGGTATTCTAAACTGTGTGCTGGAGCAACAAGTATAAAAGGCATTTCAAGCGCAATGGCTTTAAAAGTTTTTTCTGTAATATGTAAACGCTTGCCAAAATATATAGTTTCGGTAGGCACGTAAAACATACTATCCGTCGCAGCATCAAAGTTATCTAACCAGCACGATGACATTTTTTGAGTATCTTCATTGGTAAATGTAATTGGTAATTCTTCTGTAGATAGTACCTGAGTAATATCAGGAATACGATCCTGATATTTTGATGCAATGTGTGTAATGTCTGTATGTTCTACAGGACAGGTACGAGGAGCACTAATATGATTATGCTGTAAGTTACGCTTGAATACTTCATATAAGAATAACACGCGATGGTCGCGATGGCCGCCGATGATACGGTTAGGAGACATAAATGTTCTAGTTGGATTGCGAGTAACAGCACGCTTAACTAAAAATGTACGATCATAACCACGATACCAGTCTAATGCTGCCCAGCCGTGCCAGAAGTAGTAATAACTTCTCCATCCATACGTATCAATTAATTTATCAACAAATGCACCTTTTTCAGAAACAACAATCCCGCCTTGCGCCTTTGTGTATTTGTACCCCCATGATGGAGGCAGCATATCGATTGAGTGGATTAATGGATCCCAATAAGGAAAGGGTTCTGGAGGATCAGTAACCGGATACGGAGTATCTAATGATAGATCTGCATTACGTGATGCAACTTCGTCGAAGAGATTTTGATATAAATCTAAATCTACCGGCTCTTGATCGTGCATAAAGATAAAATCAAATTCTTTATGCCAATCATCGTAACCGTGATTAAATAAACAATCGACACTAGTATGTCCGGGTGGATCACAATAAAACATTCGTACACCGGGAGCATGTTCTTGCAACCAAGGCCAAAATGTGTTATCATATAGCTCATCAATTCGAATCATAATTTATAATGTTTGACGTATTTTATATTGGACCAAAACCAAATCAATTTGCTCACGAGCGTGAAGTAAAGACTTTAGAAGAAGCACAAGAGTTAAGTAGAACTAGATACTTCTGGATCATACATTACTTATGTGACTATTCTGAGTTTGATTTTCTTTGGGAGCCTAAGCCGTGGGAAGCACATCAGCGACACGTATATGCTAGTCAATGGAATAAGGATTCGGGTACTTGTCTATGCCCTAAGGGAGGATGGACAGATACACAATATCATGCTGGGATGACTGCATATCGATTGCCTAGCAAAGATAATTGGGATAACACAGAAGTTGACGGTTTTGATTATACATGGCATCCTGATCCAACAGAGCCGCCGTACATTTATCAATTTGGTACGCAATGGCAAAAGACCGGTGGACCACGTTATGTAATGCCAGGTGCAACGGTAGTAAAATATGTTCGTGAAAATCGCATTACAAAAACAACCATAGATGATAATTGGATTATTCCTGATGATGTTGAGCTTGAAGGGTTTGATTATACATGGCACCCAGATGCAACAGAACCAGCATATGATTATCAGTTTGGTACACAATGGCAAAAGACCGGCGGTCCTCTGTACAAAATCGAAGGTGCAATTGCAACAAAGTATGTAACTCAAGAACGTGTTAAAAGTATCAGTGTAACAAAGGATGTTTATCTAATAGATCATGGCAATCCGGAAACAGAAACAGTTAAGAAACAATTAGAATCCAAAGGGCTTACAGTTAAAAAAGTTGCTCGCTTTATTAGCTCGTACAAAGGAACATTGCAACGTATATTATCTCGTGAAGAACACGATTATGTTTGGGTATGTTCTAGCGTTTGTGATTATTCTAAATTTGATTTTTCCTGGCATCCGGAAGTATGGCAAGGCACAATGTTACACGTTTTTCCAAGCGATGGCGAAAAGTTTGGAGACACATTTTTAGTAAACACACCAACATTTAATAACCGCATTGCTAGAGCTGAATTATTAGAATGGTATGATACCATACATTTTGTTGACAGTATAGATGTGCCAAGATGGTCTATGCCAATAGTTCATACCAACGGTAACTCCATTGTAGATGCTGTTAAGGCGCATACCTTTTTAGAGCCATTAACCTTATTTACTGATCGTCCTGTAGACAAAACACCGGTTATTCCACTATGGAGAGAAAAAACACGCACTATTGTACCGTTTAGCACTGGAAATAGTGTTGTAGTAGTACCTAGAGACGCAAAAACGGCGATTTTAGAAGAATTGTACGATTATCCATATATTGACAAAACATATAGTAGAAATTTAGTTGATAAACCACTAGATGTTGTGTTTATTTCCAATGGTGAAAAAATTGCCGAAAAAAATTGGGAACACCTGCAAAAGATATTGCGTGGTAAACCTAATAGATTAGTTCGCAGTGATGGCGTTGACGGTCGTGTTGCAGCATATCAAGCAGCATTGCGCATAAGTGAAACGCCGTGGGCGTTTTGTGTATTTGCTAAACTAACTGTAGATGAAAACTTTGATTGGTCATGGCAACCGGATCGTATGCAAAAGAACAAGCATTATATTTTCCATGCTCAAAATCCCATTAATGGGCTAGAGTACGGACACATGGCAATGATTGCATATCATAAAGAATTAACTTTACATAACGAAGCACAAGGTCTTGACTTTACAATGGATCAAGAACACGAAGTGGTTCCTGTATTAAGTGGAGTTGCTAACTATGCAGATGATCCATGGACTGCCTGGCGCTCTGCTTTCCGCGAAGCAATTAAATTAAAAGACGCAAAATCTACAATAGACACAGAATATCGTCTAAAGCAATGGCTAACCAAAGGCGAAGGTGCAATTGGATATTGGAGCAAGCAGGGAGCAGCTGACGGTGTTGCTTACTATGAAAAGGTTAACGGAAACTTTGATGAACTACGCAAGACGTATGAATGGAAATGGTTACAAGAATACTTTATTTCTGTACATGGTGTAGAACCCGATCTGCTATAAACTCCACTTCATCGCCAGACAAGTCGGGGTAGAAAGGCAAACTTAAAACACGTCTACTTAAACTGCTCGCAACGCTCATCATGTTTGGTCCTTTATATTTTTCGTATTGCTTTAACTCGTGTAAAGGTTTTTCATAATGTATGCGGGTTTCAATACCATCTGTTGCTAGATTGACTCTTACATGATCTCTGTTATCAATTTCAATAACAAATTTCTGTAGTGCGTGATTTCCCATATGACTCAATAATACACGCACTGGTGTATCTGAGAAACGATATATCCAATATCGAGCAATAGCACGTCTGCGTCCTTGCCAATGTTGTAAATAATTTTTACGAACTAATAGATGAGCTGCTTCTAATTCACTCATGCGTGCGTTTGTGCCTGCAAATGGAACATGATGTTTACCGTGATTAAAGTAACCTTTTAACCATTCATACATAACTTCCGAATTAGTTACAATAGCACCGCCGTTACCTGTACTTGGTAAGTTTTTAGTTGGATCAAAACTAATAGTAGTTGCTAGACCTTGATGCCTGCAATCATCCGCCAACCAATGTTGTGCCCCATCTTCAATAAAAGGAATATGCGGAACATCACATATTTCTTCTCCGTATAGACCAACCCCAACAGCAATACCTTCTGTGCTACCATCCACATGTTTGTGCCATTCTACTTGTCCGCTGCGATTACAATCTAAAAATTCAACATCCCACCCAGAGTTAATAAATGCATTGGCAGTAGCAGGAAATGTTAGTGTAGGAATTAACGCACGCTTAACAGGAATATAATTAGAACGTTCGTAGTATTTTGCAATTGCTTCTAGTGCAATAGTGCCTGAATGCGTAGTGATTGCGTATTGCGAGTGAGTTTTATGTGCTAACCACTGTTCAAACTGTTCTGTATTTTCGCCAGCCATCCACTGCCCACTAGCAAGCACACGATCTGTCGCTTCTAGTAATTCATCTTTTAAATAAGAGTGTTGGCGGTCAAGCCCGAAGAAGGGAATTTTGAATCCACTCATAGTAAATGGGGAATCCTTGTTCTATGTTAGTACGTGGTTCGTAGTTAATTAAACGATATGCTTTGTCTGTGCTTAGGTACCCACGGGATGGCATACTCATATCACGCTCGCGCACATTAATATCGCCTTTGCCTACAATTGCCTTGACAAGTTCGGCAGCACGTAGGATAGTGTCCTCTTTGCCGCGTGTGATATTAAATGTTTCATTCATCGCAAGCGGATGCGTAGCAGCAAGCACAATACCGTGCGCTACATCTTCTACAAATGAAAAGTCTAGTTTTTCATTCACACCATTTACATTAAGTGGTTTATCCTGGATGGCGTTCATAAAGAATTTGCTTACTACACGATCCTCAACATCACGAGGACCATACACAGCACTTGGACGTACAATAGCATAATCCATGTCGTGCTTGTCTGCGAAGTGTTTGGTTAATAGTTCACCTGCGTGCTTATAGGCAGCATAAATGCTGCCTGGCTTACAAGGAGCATCTTCGGTTACCCCTCCCTCAAAATCACCATATACCATAGATGAACTAATGTAAACAAAACGTTTAACACCTGTATTAACTGATGCAGTTAACAGGTTTTCTAGTCCGTCGATCATAGTATGACGAGCCATTAATGGATTGGTGTTTACAATTTTAGCACGTGGAAAACTTGCTAAGTGGATAACAACATCTGGTTTATGTCTGTTAAAACTAGAGTTAATATGATTAGTGCTAGAAATATCCCACGGACACATAGTCGGATGACCCATATATGTAATACGTTCATCGATTAACTTTTGATGTGCTTTAGGTTCTAAGATGCCATATGTAGTCCAGTTATCCAGGACGATACATTCGTGACCTAGATCTCGTAATTCTTTGACTACGTGGTGCCCAATAAACCCAGCACCACCTACAACCATTGCTCTCATGTTATCCCCAACGCAAATTAAAATAAGTTGCAGCAGAATCTTCTACTTCTGCTTCTACGCGAATAAGGTAGCTCAAACCGTCAGCTTGATCTGAAATACTATAACGTATATCTTTAGAATTGTCAAGAGCCCATTGTCCTTGCTCTGTGCCTTTAAGTTTGCTCTCAACAATCATGTTAGCAACGAGATCAAGATTATCCACATCGCCGACATTAAATTCTAGAATTTTAATGCGGGTCATAAAATTCTTTAATTTTTAGTTTTAGAACCCAACACAATTGAAGTTATGACGACTGTCGTTAATCCTTATAATTGATTGTTCTAACGTTTTAATACTATTATCTTGATGTAACATCCAATTTGCTAGCAACTCATATTCACTAAACCAAATTTGATTTCCAATGAAATCTTGAGAAAACTGATCGTACATTGCTAATAGCCAATATTTGCCATGAATAGATTCAATTTTATTTTTAAGACTGCTCCACAATTTAGATGTAACCGGCATAAATTCAGTTACGTAACAGTGATTATCGAATGGTTCTAAGTTAGTAAAATCCTTAAGATACTTGTAGTATTCTGGAGACTGTTTACGGTTTGGGATGTAAAATAGTACAGGACTACTATCGTCAAAATATGTATAATTATTGATAGCAAATGTATCACAATCTTGAATTAACATTCTGTCTTCATTAATATAATCCAATGCTAATAATTTTATAAATTGTTGTGTGATCCAACCTCCAAATTTATAAAAATCAATATTTAAGTCATATAGTTTGAAGTGGTTAAACAATACAGTATCATTGAATACAGTAAAGTTATTTCCGTTATACCCTAAATTTACTAGTACCTTGTGAAGATCAAATGTTAACTCATTTGGCCCACAAAAAATATATGTATGATCAAAATTAGGAGATAAATTTGCGTCATAATCGAGCACTTTAAATAAATCAGAAAATCTATTTAATCCTACAAACATCAGACGAGAAGGATTTTTCATTTTTATGTCATACCGCCATTGGTGCTTTGATAGGTGGATGACATTCGTAATTTTGAAGCTGAATGTCATCCATTGTAAATTTGTCGATATCTATAATTTCTGGGTTAAGCCATAACGTTGGGAGTGACAGTTGCTCTCTAGATAATTGTTCTTTAACTTGATCTAGATGATTGAGATAGATGTGAGCATCACCAATTGTGTGTACAAATGTGCCTGGTGTTAAATCGCATACTTGAGCAATCATGTATGTGAGCAAACTATAACTAGCAATGTTAAATGGAACGCCCAAAAACATATCTGCTGAACGCTGATACATCTGACAACTAAGTTCCCCGTCATCACTTACATAAAATTGGCTTAGTACATGACATGGTGGTAGTGCCATTTGATCTAGTTCTCCAGGATTCCAAGCAGTTAAAATATGTCTGCGACCAAATGGATCATGTTTAATGCCTTTGATTAAGTTTTGAAGTTGATCTATTTCTTGATAGTGACCAACTTCTAAATCTGATTCATTGGAATAATTATTAAACTTACGCCATCCACGCCATTGTACACCATACACACGACCTAAATCGCCGTCGTATTTTGCTTTAGGTTTCCAATAGTCTGCTTCTGCGTTAGCTGTCCAGATAGTTTTCTTTTCTAGATCGCGTGTGCCGTGTAGAATCTCTGCCAGCCTGCGTTCGTCACCCGACCCTTCGATGAACCATAACAACTCTGATACAACTGCCTTCCATGCAAGTCGTTTGGTGGTTACTGCTGGAAAGTGGGCACGAATATTGTAACGAGTTTGTAGACCGAAAATGCTACGAGTCCCAGTGCCAGTACGATCGGTACGATCCTGTCCATTACGTAATACGTGTCCAAGCGCATCTAGATATTCTCTCATTGTTTTCTGTTTAATACCTGAAATGTGTGATCATCAAACTTCTCTTCGTGTACAATCTTAAAGTTTTCATAAATCTTATCTAAGTCAACATGCGTATCACAAGCATAATCGCCTGGAACACGTGTTAAAAAGATATAATCTAAATCATCAAACACACTATTGATTAATCCGGCACCACCAATAATCCATGCTGTTGGTGTTGCATGTAACATTGATGTATCGTACATATGAATAACGTCATTGGGCAAATCTAAGTCGTCTCTGCTACTGATAACAACATTGCGACGCTTGGGCAAAGGAGTAGGCATATCTGTAGATTCCCAAGTACCTCGACCCATAACAACAATACCATTTTCGGTGAGTTGTTTAAATCGTTTTAGGTCGACAGAAATTTTAGGCCACGGCATGTGACCATCTTTGCCCAATCCACCTGTGTCATCAACTGCGAAAATTGCCTTCATAAATTTTTTAGAAAGTGTTCTGTTTCGGGTTGAATAATATCAGCAACAGCTTCTAGATCCAAAAAGAAATCTACTTTACGAATATCATCTTGAAAATCAGTAAGAGTTCTAGAAATAATTATTTCAATTTCTTCTGGGTCTAAACCGCTTTCTCTAAGCATTCTAACGTTGACAGTTTTTTGCTTAGGCCCAATGTCACCATAAAGTTTAATTACAAGTCGTTCAATACATTCAACCGGAACATTAGTTTTATCAATGTTATCGATTATATGTTGCCATCTGTCGTAGAAGTCCTCGCTTAGGTACATTTATTGTTCTCATTATAAAGAGGACTACTATTATGCTTTGGCTTTAGTAGCAACACGCTTCTTTGCCGTAGCCTTCTTTTTAGCAGTAGCACGTTTTGGTTTAAGAGCAGGATTCATTGCATATGCTTCTGCTTCTAAACGTTTGCTTTCTGCAAGTAACCCCTCGGCTTCAGTTGCCATTTTTTGGCTTTGTGTTAAGAGATCATTTGCGATACTAGCATCACTCATTGGATCGTCGGTTACGACATCAGTAGATTTCAATGCTGTTGGGTCTACCAAGCCTGCATTATCATCCAGATCCTTCATTCTTTTAGCAGCATCTTCACCAGTGGCCATGTCGTCGAGAATCTGATTAATTTCATCTAACCGTGCGCTACTCTTGGCAGTTGGTGTTAAAATCACCTGATTGGTCTGAACCTTTTTAATAAACCCTTCTGCGTGCATTGCTTGCAAGATTGAACGACCGTCGGGTAACAGATTTCTAAAAAGAATGTCTGCTAATTCTTCTGCTGCTTGGCCGGCCGGACTTTCTAAATTTTCCATGATGGAATCATGAAAATTACTTGGCAAATTATCTGTATATGATACTAATGCCATATGACCTTCATCTGGTACTTTGCGGTAAATTATAACTACTTTACGGTCGTTATGTTTGCCAATGTGTTTTAAAAACATATGTTATTCCTCTGAGGAGGTTGTTTCCTCGGTAGTTTCTACTGCTTCTTCTTCTGCTGCTGCTGCTTCTTCTTGTGGTGCAAGGCTAGTCAAGAAAGCATTCAACTTATTATATACACGTCCGATAACCTCCATTTCTTCAGCACGGAATGCGCCGCGTTGTGCAGCAACAGCAATAATTTGACGTAGACCTGCTAAATCACCAACGTTTAGACCAACATTGTTTGCAGCATCTACTGATTCTTCAGCAGCTTCGACAGTATTTTCTTCGCTCATTATAAATCTCCTTGTGTAATAGCGTGTGTGTATTTAACGGCGTAGTTAATGGCCGTTATTTTTTTGTTTGCTTAAAAAACCTAAAGTAAAGTATGTTGCCTCAGCAGGGTCTTCGAACCCAGCATATACTTTAGATAACAGTTTATTTCCTTGACGCACGGCACAGGTAACAACACTATACCGCCCGGCAGTATTTTCTTGAATCCACACTTCGGCTTCGCCATGCATAAAAATGTCTACATTGTCAATACTAACACGAGCAAAGTGTGCTGGCATCCAGCTTACTCTACGTGTTTCAAACCAATCTCTGGGATCAATGCTCGTCATAATAAACAGTAATACCAAATGGTGCTTCTACATCACGAGTACCATGTACAATCCAAAGTGTATCGCAATAATCTGGATCTCCCCAAGATCCCCAAGGATAACCGTCGGTGAATACAACAAGACGCTGTGGTTCGATTGCTTCCTTCTTCAAGTAATTAAAAATAGCAGTGAAATCAGTGCCGCCATAGCCTTGAATATCGTAGTCTTCTACGTTGTCTAGTGTTTCTGAACTATAAGTCACAGGATTATAAACATCAGTATCAAAAGTAAACAAGTGCAAGCGGAATTGCTCAAACTCTTCCATAATACCTTTAACTTCACTTAAAAAGTCACGCAGCATCGATTCCGCAATTGATCCAGAAGTATCAATGGCAACTACAACATCAGTTGTTTCGCCATTGGTCATGCCAGGCATAACTGAGTCCATGTGCCAAGTCTTGCGCCCCGGGCGCATCCAGCTAAAATCGGTTTTGATAGTTGACTGAATATGCTGACGCAACAGTTCGCGCCAGTTCATCTTTGGCTCAGTAAATGTTTTAATTAAACGTTTTACACCTGCAGGAGTATTTCCTGCACCTGCTTGTTCAGCAGCACTTAACATTGCTTCTTTTAATTCTTCGCGAATCTGGTCGCGTTCTTCTTTGCTTAGTTTAGGCTTGCTGTTGCCTTTACCGTCTTCACCTTCGGAGTCTCCGTCGAGGTGTTCATCGATCATTTGGTCCAGTAATTGATTGATATCAATTTTTTCGGCATTCTCATAGAGCTTGTCGTAGATTTCTTCAGAACACATGCCTTCGTACTTTGGATCGTACAAACAAGGAACAGTGGTAATGCGCACCCCTACTTTGGATTTAATCAAGTCTGAGTTTACTGCATAGTCGTCTGCAATGTTCCATAACTGCGGATCTCGGTCACCACGCCGGCCAAAATGGTCATAACAGCAATGCAGCACTTCGTGTCCAAACAGAAATTCTAGTTCTTTGGCTTTGAGCATTTCTACGAAACGGCTATTATAATAAAAATTACGTCCGTCAGTAGCAGCAGTAGGACACCAATCGTCTGCGTTAGTTAACTGTAGACGAGTTGCCATATTGCCAAAGAATGGAGAATTAAGTAGCAAACCTACACGAGCACCAATTAGTTTTTCGCGGCTGGCACGATCGACAGCAGGATCGGTCGGTCCAATTAAGTTGTCAAACTTCTTGTCTTCTTTGTTCTGAGTCGTGCCAGCAGCCATTTTTGGAACTCCGTTTTTGTTAACTAATGTATATATTATACTTAACTTTAGTTAAAAAGTCAATGTGACAATGGGGCAAAAATGCCCCAATATCTTTTTAGTTATTGGCGTTTAAAATGTATTTGCCGTACTTTTCGTGGAACTTGTCAAAATTCTTGAGTTTAGTAGGTTTGAATGGTAGTTCATATGTGGTAAGTGCGACGCGAGCACCCATTACAACCAGTTCTACTTCAAAATTATCCATCATAAATCCAAAGAAGTTGTCAGCCATGACATGGAACGATTTTTCATCAACACCCTTGTCGACGGCGTCTTTGAGTTCATAACACATACTAGTTACCAGAGAATACATTGCCGATACTTCCTTGGTTTCCAGTTCTTTAACCTTGCCGGCAAGAATGTCTTCTGGCTTAGGCAATTTGCCTGCAACCTTGCGGTGCGCCATAAATTTGAGCGCAAGGCCTTCGCCCACTGCACCAGCAACCAAATTGGTAGTAGTTTTTTCATCTGGGTTATCTTCAAGAAGTTCGCTTACAAACGTCCAAGAACGTGGCGTAGCAAATGCACGCGAACTCGACTTACTATCGAAGTCATACAAGTCTTGTTTGGCAAACGAAATGTAACCAACAACGTCTTTGTGAATTTTGTTGGCAACAGCCCAGTCCAGCCAGCTATCGTAGTCTACCTTCATTTCAAAGTGTACAAAACGGTTGCTCAATGGCATCGGCATACGATAGGTAACACCTTTGTCACTTTCGCGATTACCAGCCGCAACAATCACAACATTGTCTGGCAAACGATAGTTGCCGATGCGACGATTGAGTACGAGCTGGTAAGCCGCTGCCATAACACTCGGAGCACCCGAGTTGCACTCATCGAGGAAAAGCACAACAACCGGATACTGGCTAGCCAGTTCTTGTGTAGGCAAATCAATTGGTGGAGCCCAGTCCATGGTACCGGTATCTTTGTTATAGAATGGAATACCACGTAAATCAGTGGGTTCCATTTGACTCAAACGCAAGTCAATCATGTAACCATTAAGGTCCTGGGTCATTTCTTCTACAAGCTCTGACTTACCGATACCCGGAGGTCCCCATAAGAATACCGGACGCTTCTTGTTGAAGCAGTGCATAATAGACGTCTTAGCGTCTTTGGCGGATAATGTGCGTCCTTCGGACATATTGTGCTCCTTGTCTTTGAGTGTAAAGTGTAAGTGCCTGGAAAGTGTTATGATTTTTCGTTAACTTACCCTTGTATTATAATGGCACAGAAGCCCTATGTCAACACGAACATGTTGATTTTGATGTCGTATTTTTACAACAACGATGCGCTAGATCATTGAATATAGCAGTTTTTCTGCTACTGTATCTCCATAACTTTTCTTTAGATCGCGCTTGATACCGCCCCAGTCTGCCCAAATTGGGTAGCGAGCGATGGTGTTGTTATTAATAATGCAACGAAGTTTATCACGGCTAACTGCGTGGAATTCATTGTTGTGCTGGGCTTCTGCCAAGACGGTATCCCAACCACGGTTAAAAACGGTGGCAAAATCATAGTTCATTTTTAATGTTTCCTCCTAGGTTAAAAGAATATTAACAATGCTATTTACTTTAATTTGTCCAGAAAGGATCGTTAACTGATAATTTTTTTCTTATAATAATGTGTATACTTTAATACTTTTTAATATTCTATATAAATAGAATAACTTTTTGTCTACATTTCGATTCGCGTCGGGGTGTGGATTTTTTTATTCTGAAATAAAAGGATGTAAAAACAATGGAAGCGAAAATGTGGAACGCTCAAGGTTGGGAAACAATTGATAATAAAACCGATTCTCAGCTCGAAAGCGAATTTTCTAGTATGTTAAATGAAGCAGGATTCAACGTCCTAAACTATGTTGAACATGCCTTTGAGCCATTTGGCTGGACAGCTCTATGGCTTTTGAGCGAGTCGCATTTTGCGATTCACACGTTCCCTGAAGAAAATAAATTCTACTGGGAATTAAGTTCATGTATTGAACAAAAATATATTGATTTCATCAGAGCAAAAGGAGCACACGATGGCGTTTGAATATTGGGGTTATCATGTAATGCTTGACTGCCGTGCAGGCGAAGTAGATCGTGTCCGTGATGGTGAGAATATCAAGGCGTTTGCCAAGGAACTAGTTGACGCAATTGACATGAAGGCTTTTGGTGAGCCAATTGTTGAACACTTTGCTACACACAATCCAGAAGCAGCAGGCTACAGCTTGCTACAACTAATTGAAACTTCTAACATTGCTGGACACTTTGTGGATAAGAATGGAGATTTTTATCTAGACGTATTCAGTTGTAAGGAATTTGATTATAACATTGTTAAGGAAGTAGTAGTAAAATACTTCAATCCAGAAAATGTCAAAGTCATTTATATGACACGTCAAGCCTAAAACAAAAAAGCCCCGCAAGGGGCTTTTTAATTAGTAATCGCAAATTTTATGCAATTTACTAATATGACCTTTGAGACCATCTCTTACAGTTCCGTTATTAAACCATTCTTTGCCTAGTTGTCGTTCTAGTTCCCATAGACTTGATTCCCATCTTGCAAGTTCTGGTGTGTTCGAATCTAAAAACCATTTTGAAACTTCGTGATATGTGCTTGAAGTGGGTTTTTTAATTTGCCATAGCCCATGATCCCAGTTCGGATATACTATACGATTAACTATTTGATAAAAATCTGGAACATGCATGCTCCCGTTGTTGTTTAAGTGTGTAATAGAAGTAAGTTGATTTATTTTTTTTAAATGTTCAACAACCATATGAGCCTGTTTAATAGGAATTTCAGGAAAGTTGGGGTTCCAATAAAAATATTCATCGTTTTCCCATGTTTCTCCCAAAATATCGTTTTTGTTGTTTGTTCCGGTTGTTAAAATGATATCTAAAAAAGAAAAATAGATAGATTTGTCATCTCTGAATAATCTAGGCTTGTCAACACCATAAATGAATCCCACACGTTTTCCTTTGTGTAGCATTTCTGAATGTTCGTGGAATCGTTTATGGAAATTGTTACGTACCAGCATATCTGGGCCAAATCTTGAACCAGCCTGCCAGAACCAATCGAGATCTTTAGTAGCTGCAAGCATATCTCTAGCCCAATCGTATTGTGTAACTTTTATATTTTGTTTTTTTAAAATTTCTTGTATTATTGGCTTGGCAATATATTCAATTTCTCGAGTATAATATCCCGGATCTTTGGAATTTCCTAAATCTTTAAAACTTTTCTTCTCTTCTTCAAAGGCGCCAAAAATGTAAATTTCGTCCAGCTTAATGTTATTGTCAATAAAAGTTTTTAAGATGTATCCTGAATCAACTCCTGAACTATAAAATAATACTAGATGATCGTAATTATCTCTTAATTGTTGAGCACGTTCTCGGTAAAGCACATCAAGTGATAACTCGCTTGGCTTAGACCAATCATAATCCGAAAATATACTATCGTAGAAATTCCAATGTACCTGTTTTCCGGTTTGTTTACTTTCTAAAATAGCTTCTAGTTTACTAAAGTAATTTTTATTATTGCAAGAATACATACCTTTATTAGCATAATGATACATTATTTTCCGTACCTCATTAACGCATCCATGCATTCTTGCATATTAACAGTGCCAACGTTATTCATTGTTCCGTTATTTTTCATTGCTGACAAAAACTGTTCCATGCCGTGTTGTGCTGAAAACAATGCAGGTGTGCTATATATGACTATATTTGCTCCTGCCGATTGCAACTCGTCTAGTGTCCAATTTGGTGTTTTGCCTCCTTGCAACTGATTGACCATTATAGGGCATTCAATTTCTGAACGCAGTTTTTTTATCGATTCTAAGTCTCGGACGCCCTCAATCATTACGCCGTCAGCACCTGCGTGTGCATATGTAATTGCACGATTAAAACCTTGGTTTATATCAACGGCATCGGTTCGTGCAATTACAAATAAATCATTGCGCACATCTAATACAGCCTGTAACTTTATTAAATATTCTTCTGATGGTAATATTTCTTTCCCATCAAAATGACCGCATTTTCTTGGACGTTTTTGATCTTCCATCATTACTGCACTAATGCCATTCTGTTCAAGTGAACGCACAGTATTTGCTGCTACTACCTGATCACCAAACCCGTCGTCGATATCCACAAGTAAGTATTGGTTAGGCAGCGCATGCCGAACTCTGGTTGCAGTATCAATTTGATCTCTCCAGTTTACAAATCCCACATCGGGCAGTCCGTAATAACTTGCAGCTACAGAAAACCCACTAACAAAAGTGCCGTCAAAATATTTTGACGATACCAGAGCAGAAAAGATATCGTACACTCCAATTAAAGGCAAGATCTTGCCCGTTAAAAGTCGTTGTCTAAATAGTTGTCCAGGATGCATAGTCTATATTTAATTTCAATAATAACAAGCATAAAAAAACCCTTGCAAATTTGCAAGGGTTTTGTTGAAAGATTCTTAAGATAAACTTAGAAGTTCATGCGCAGGCCAACTGAAAGTAAGTCAGTATCAGCAGCGCCGCTGACTGGGCTAGAAACTTCGTAGTTTACATAACCAGTTGTGTTCTTGCTAAATGAATGAGCAACTTCAAATGCATTAATGTCGCTACCTTCATCTGGACGTTGTGCAGCAACTTTAAGCGCATTATTGCCCATGTTGTATGTAGCAACGACAGTCTTAGTATCAACGTCAGCAGTACCGTCGTTATCTTCCTGGGTTTCAAAAGAACCAGCAACGGTTAGATCAGCAATTGATCCACTTACAGCATAAATGGTATTTTGAACATTGTTGTTCTTGTCGTCGCGAGCTGAATAATAAGCAGCGATAGGACCATTGCTATAACCAACAACATATTCTAGTGCGTCGGTTGTGTCGTTGCCGTTAGAACCGTCCATTACAGTAGCAACAACAGCACTAAAGCCATTCATGTCTGGAGTGGTGTAGCTAACAGCATTGCTTAAACGGCTATCGTTAGCAAAAACAACTGAGTTGTTACCTTCCATGATGTCAATTGTTGCGTCAGCTAGTGCCTTTTGTGGAGCAACTTGACGACCAAGTTTAACACTACCAAACGAACCAGCCAAACCAACGTATGCATCGCGTGTAGTCGAAGCAGCACTGCTTTCGCTATCTACGTCTAATGACAGGTTAGCAAATGCAGTTACACCGTTGCCTAAATCTTCGCTTGACTTGAAACCAACATAGGTGTCGCTGTTAGTAACATCCCAAGAACTAGTAGTACCGTTATCGGTGTTAGTTAGAGCTTGTTCAACACTACCATATACAGTTACGTCTGCGGTAGCAGTACCCATTGCGCTCGCTAGAGCTAATGCAATCATAGTCTTTTTCATTGTAAAAATCTCCATTTTAAATTTTATGTATTTTAACTCCGGCTTTCTTTAGTAAACGTAAGCCTTCATTAGATCTATATTCTGTTTCAAAATGCACTTCGGTTATCCCCGATTGTAATATTAATTTTGCGCATTCAACGCATGGAGCATGGGTACAGAACATAGTACTACCCTGACCTGATTCTGCACTTCGTGCAAGTTTTGTTATAGCATTGCTTTCTGCATGCATAACTTCAGGCTTCGTTACGAGCTCACCTTCTACAAGATGTTCACACTCGTTGCTCCATCCACTTGGTGTGCCATTATATCCAATAGAAATAATTCTATCGTCTTTAACAATAATAGCACCTACTTTAAGTCTTTGTGCTGTGCTACACTCTGCAAAAGCGTGCGCAGTCTTCATATAAGCATTAATTAACTTTTGCTTCATTTTTATTTAGCTATTTAAGGAAATACTAACGCATTTTTTCCGCATTTCTACTAATATATATCAGTATTTCTATTAATACTATAAAAAATATACCTGATGTATATATTGATGCGTTTTGATTTTTTCTAGAATTTCTTGTTCGGAAAGGTCGCTGTTTATTTTTGCAACAGGTATAAAGCCGGGCTGCAAACAAACATCATCGATATTATACCCTTTGCTGGAGAAAAAGTTTAGATGTTTAGTAAAATATTTTTTAACTTGCTGTTGCACAAAAGATGCTTCATTTGGATCGTGATTATGAAATCGAACAACAAAATCCGCACTAAAAAAATTAAACGGTTTGAATGCTTCTGCACCTGCATATGCATTATCGTCGAGTTCTTGATCTCTCCAAAAGTCTACTAGTGTTTTTCCAATCTCTACGTAGTTTATATAAACAGTTCCAAATTGATATTTGTTTGTTAGTAAACTCAAATCTTTGGGTTTGAGTTTATGTTTTTTTGGCAGCCCATAATAAGTTACAACAAATCTAGGTTCATTATTTCGGCTGACTGTTTCGCAACGATGTACATGAATATTTAAATCTGCCAATGCTTTTCTTACATTGTCTGGAGCACTGATCCAAAATTCATGATTTTGCTGATCTAGCAATCCATGGTAGTCTTCAAAAATCTTATGAAGATAATTTAAAGTATTTTGATCGCTAATATCGCTTAGTTGTCTATTAATAATTGGTCGATACGAATTAATAACATCAATATCATGATTAATTAATTGTAATGCTTTTTTTGTTTCGGTTTTGAGATTATTAAAACCATAAAATCGTTCTCTGTTATCTATTGAATAACAGAGTCTTTGTGCAGCCTTAACTTTTTTGACCCATCGATGTGTAATATTATTTTCTAATAGTAAATCAAAAGATAGTTTAAAAATATCGTTAGTGGTTTTATCGAGTAACTCGATGATTAACTGCTTTGATTTTGTCATCTATTTTCTTATCGGCGTGATTTGCCAACTTGTTCTATTTTTTGTAGAACTTGTTCAATGGTGGCAGGATGTGCGATTGGCTTGTTTTTGTGAAAGACTATAAAGGTGCCATGCTTGTTTTCGTAAAAATGATAGTCATGAACTGATCCTAGATGTTTAAGCACGCTAACTCCTGGTAAAAAACAATGTAGTATTTACCGATTATGTAATAAAACTGTAATATTACAGCTCTTTTTGAACCCCTCTAATTACATATTTCCCAAAACGATATAATGCTTCTAGGTTGGCACCGAAATCACTGCCAGATGGTAATTTTTCAAACTTTTTCTTGCCAGGATATTTGACCATCCAGGTGCCACTTTCTTCTTTAATTTCAATACCTAAAAAACCCACCGCAGCACGTGCGGCATCAACCATGTTTTCTGTATTAATAGGAAGCCCTTTGTGCACCGCGTTATCATAATAACTGTCTAAAATATAACTTCTTTTAAATGTTCTGTTTACCATATTTCCTTTTAGGTTACAATCAAATATCGTGATAGCGCAATGCTATCGATAAAAGTAAGCAGCAAATAATTTGCTAGCATACCAAATGAGCCGCGAGTCCATGCTGCCCACAAATACATTAAATGTCCGGTAATCCAAATAACATACATTGGAACCCACGGACTGTTTGGAAGCGTCAATGCCATAAGCACAGCCATTCCAATGCTAATAGCCCACGCCATTACTTCAATTACAAAACGTGTTGGATCACTACGCCAATCGTTTTGAATCCAACGCCACGCTTCTGCCAATATTGTATCAACAGTCAGCGGTTGCCTAATTGTGTTCATCGTGATAATCCTGCGATAACTTGATAACGATCCCAAGCATCTTTTACTGCTGGGTTATTCTTTAATTCATCTTCTGTAACAACGGTATCTAACCAGTAATACGGCATACGAGTAGGGTGCGCACCAAACTGTCGCGGCTGATGTAGTTTTCCTGCGTCGTAAAGTTGTATAGCAACATTCTGATACAAGTCGCTCGCTTCTTCGTCGCTCATCCCGGGTTCTGCGTCTGCCCATTCTGGATTACTCCATCCGCCTCTGTATCGATATCCATCCCAAATCTGTGCCCACTGCTCGTTGTCGTGCGGATCAAGATCTGTGCGAGCAACAATAACAAGCACGTCCTCAAACAAAACTCGTGCTTCAACAATGTCTCGCAAACAGCGGCTAAATGACAATCCTACTTTCACTGATCAACAAATTCCTCAGGCATAGCAGCACTGAAATCGTTTGCTGCCTCCATACACTTAAAATGAAATGTATGCTCGTATACATCTGTATATTCTGTCATACTCCAGTTTTGCCGTTCTAACCATTTTCGGCACCAGGCTTTACCTTGATCCACTAAATCTGAATGAAGCCGTACTGTATATCCAGGCTTCCACTTTAGCTTATACTCAAAAATTTCCTGTGGCGTCATTTCAGTCATTAGTTAAATCCAAAATGTTCTTTTACAGCCCAGCTCATTCTGAGTTTAAATGCTGGATCAACGTCTTGCGATTCTACAATCTTAGCACACTCGTCTACAATTAAGCGAGCAAATGATTCTTGTAGGTGCGGATTGATCTCCGGATAATGCGCACCACCGGCACGAAGCGATAGTTCTTTAAGTTTTTCGTTCATATGAATATATTATACTATGTGTAAATTAAATAGTCAACGATTATGTGATTCTAAGTTCTTCAATGTTAACGGGAGTATAGTTTATATGTTCTACACAGACATTGCGATGTTGTTCCGTAGGACTTGGGTTTTGATGTAAATGTCCGTGAACATTTAACAATGGTACTTTTTCCATATCTGGGTTATCCTTGCTAGGATAACGCCACAGAGAATCGTTGTGTATAGGTACGTGAGATAACATCAGTCCAAATTCAGGAAACATACGCCACATTAAAATTTTACTTACAAGTTCGTGTTTAGCAAAGAATTTAGCATCGTCGTGATTGCCTAAAATCAAACGCTTTTTCCCATTTAAGCGTCGCCAGAACTTAATGAAATGTTGTTGCTCGCCCATCATTACATCGCCTAAATGATAAACAATGTCACCTGGCTTTACAACACTATTCCAATTCTCAAGAATAGTTTCGTCCATTTCTTCAATAGTAGAGAACCGTCCACCACGAACTAACTCTCCGTCTTTATCTACAAAGCGGAGAATATTAGCGTGGTGAAAATGTGTGTCAGAAATTACCCAAATGTCGCTCATTTAATCCCATAGCGAGGAGTAATACTTGCCAAACAAACGAAAACCGTTTTGGATACGTGCTTCATATTCCTTTCTGCCATCCCAATCAACCTTTGCTGTGTGTTTAGGTCCTTCGACCATTTCACTGCAACCATCTTCTAGTTTCTTCCACTGCCAATCATACTTTCCAGAATGGAACTCATCTTCCCAATCTTCGTTAGCACCACCGGGCAGAGATTCAAACGCAAAGATCATTTCATCCAAAACCCAATCCCAACGCTCAAACCATTTGTCGTCTGTTAGCCCGTTTTCTTTGTACTCACGTCGATCAAGCTCTGAACGACGCAGTTCTTTTGGAACATCCTTATCATCAACAGTTGGAGCACCGTGCTTGTTTTCTTTAAGTTGGTGCAGCATAGGACGGATAATGTACCCGAGTGTGTCCTGCATATTCCAAGTATCCCAGCGATCAATGTGTACTTTGATGGTACGCTTTTTCTTAGAATCGATCCAAGACAAAAACTTATAAAGCAAAGTAGTATGACGCTCACGGTTCATCGAACGAATCTCGCCTACTTCTGCTTCTGGCTCAATGCTACCGTGAGCAAGCCATTCGCCAAACTTGTGTACACGTTCCGCAGTGTGCGGAAATCCGTATTCGTCTTTTTCCTTTGGTACCCAGAACATCAACTTTTCGGCAAGTTGATATGGTCCAAAAAAATCTACGTATTTGCCAATTTTGATTTTCATAACAGTATTTACATTGCTACATCATGATCCATCATGTTACGCACTTTTGAATCATCTAGTTTCATACGCAAACGATCAATCTTAAAATCAATTTCGTAACGATCCAATGCTGTTAGTTCTTCGTTAGCCAGAGTATCCAAATAAGTTAGATATTCCATTACATCATCAAACGGATCTTTATACATTTTATGCTCCTACAGTAGTTTTAATAACGCCAAGTTCTGTTCCATTTAGCAGAATAAGAATAGCAATAAAGTAAATCATGCCCATAAGCTCATCCTTATCCTTCCATGCCGCAAACATCTTAAGCGCAAATACTACTGAAAGCACAAGGCTAACAATATAACTGGCCAGCGGCAAAAAGTTCTTAATCATTTCAATATCCATTTATACATTCTCCATTTCATCAATTATTTCATCTAAAACATCCAATGCTGAACGCAATTCGTTCCACTCATTAGATCCAACTTGTCGTTCGCTGAGCGAACCAAATAATGCTTGTATACAATCACGAGCAACTTCCAATGCTTCAATTTGAGTCATCACGCTGCTTCCTTAAAGTAACCATATGGCAAGCCATTTTGGTAACAAAAATAATCCCAATCACCATCTGCGCTGCTGGCATCCATAATCCAACGCAATGCAGTAGCACGGTCCCGGGCACCTGTAGCGATAGTGTTAAGTACGTGCTGTTCAAATTCAACAACGGCACGTTCTCGCTGCTGCTTTTCCCACTCTTGCTCGGCACGCATAGTTTCGCCCATGCGTTCCCACTCCGCCTGCTTTTCGTCAGGAGTCAATGAGTTCCAATAGCGAAAACCACTTTCGCCAGGGCGAACACCGTAAGTGTCCTTGTGGAAATCTGAGTAAAGTTCGTCTGAATAAGTGTATTCCATCATCTGCTCCTTTTCCCTAACTATGTGCATATTATACACGATGCAGCGTACAAAGCAACCTTTTTGAACAGAAAAAATCAATAACTTACGTCATTTTGCCACAAAAGTTTTTTATGGGTTATTAGAAATAACTTGCACTATTTTTGTGCAAATCTAGGCTTACTCGTAGGGTATGATTTTCAGATTTGAGGTCTAGAACGTCCTCGACTAAGTGTTTGAATTCAGGATCCTCTTCGGTAATTTCCATACCGTGGATAATGCTAGCAATGCTCAATAGAGTTTGCTTATAATCTTCGCATTCCATATTAAATCTCCTTATAGAAAACAAAGCGGGCTTTTACACCCGCTCTATTTAGTTTTTGTAATATTGCGGAAATATTACGCTTTATTTTTACACCGCGGCGAGTTTGGCTTGCGCTCACAGCGAAAAGTGCCGTGGCTCACATGCTTCTTGCTTAACTTGTTACCATTTGGATCAGTCTTGCGGTTACGATGTGGGATAGCAGTTTTGCTCATTATATTTCCTCGGTTGTTGTTAAATGAGTGTTTATTATACTATGATTTACAAAAAAAGTCAATTGTTTAATGCTTGTGTGTTATCGATGTGACTGGTTCAACACTATCGTTTTCTGGCCAAGAATATATGTAATCACCAAAATCATCTCTGACTAATAGCCAACGAATTCCAGCAGCAGAATACTGACGAATGTCTGCGGTGTACCCAGGAATTGATCCTTCAAAATCAATATCACCGCCGGTAACTTCGTGTCCATTATTTACGATCCATCCGGCTACAGCATTTACTTCTTTGGTGGTATTGGGACCTTGCCCATTTACATTTCCGATCATCCAGATATTGCTAGTTGGAGTCCTGGTAAATGCCCCAAATAACATTTTCCCCAGTGTGCGAATTGCTCTGCTCATATTTCCAGGTAAATTAGCCACTTGATGGAAATCTGGATATTGTACACCAGCAGCACGCAAGGCAGTTTGTGCAACAGCAGGTAGGGTATCTACATCAACCTGAACATCTGGTAAAATTTCTGGTTCGTCTTGATCAAGCCCTTCGATATCTTGCATGCGATTTAATAAATCTCGCATTTGATCGGTTGGTGTGATATTTTGAGTTGCCTTTGCAGTTTTAGCTGCGCTGGCTCTTGCACGAGGATCAACAGTAGATGACTTTTCTTTGCTAGATGGTTCATCTACCGTTGCCGGCGCATTAACTGATTTTGATTTAAGAAGGTCATCAAGCCCAGATAAATTATCTGTTTTAACATCTGTTTTTGTTTTAACAGGTGCTTCGGTTAGATAATCTTCTAATTTCTTAAACATGTATTATTTATTTTTGTTTCGCTACTAATTTGTCGTACTTTGCACGATCGACAACGCCTTCATTTAGTAGTTTTTGACGATTAACTTCGTGCTGTGCTTGTACGTCATCTTTAGATCCGCCAAAATAAGGAACACAATGTCCTTCGGCAATCATAACTTCAGTAACTAGTTTACCGTCTGGTGTTTTGAAGTCACCTAAGATACGTCCAAATTTACCGCGTGCATCTTCGCCACCTTTTTCTTCAGTAGTAACAAGAATGCCGCCGTCTTTAAGAAGTTCTTTTAGTCTGTTCTTAGCAGCTAAACCAAATAGTTTCTCAACTTTGTCCGAAGTGCGAGATTCTGGAGTATCAATACCCATGATGCGGACACGCTCGTTGCGTAACCAAACACCAAACCCTAGATCAATATCAACATCGACGGTATCGCCATCGACAGATCTTAACAGTACAACATCGTACTCGTTTACTTTTAATTCGCTCATTTACTGTGTCCTTTTTAATTTTTATCACACGAAATCTCCTTCATGCATGATGTATAGCATACAGGACCAGATTTCGTAAATTTCTGGTGGACCCAGTAGTTCGTACAACCGTTGGAATCTGTTACTCTCCCTTCTGGTTTGGGATTAGTAACAGATTTGATATTTTTAGCGATTTTTTCAACAGGAGGCAACACCAACTGTGCTACAGTAGCAATTGGTGATCCTGCGCAACCAATTAACGCTTGACTGCAGATGCCCCAAAGTAGAAGCCAACGAGCGCCGCCATTAAGTTTGTATCTAATGGTGTGATCACTAAGCCTCCGGAGAATGATTTCCATACAATTGCGTCTCTGCCTTCAGTAAAAAACCACATACCAGGTTGCCATTCTGTATAACCAACTGCTACATTTAAGTCTGGCATAAAAATAGCCGCTAACTTTGGTAGCAATACGATTGAGAATACACCGGTTAGAGCAATAATTCTACGTGTTAAAGCACTGAACTTATCTTTTTGACCCGCTTCACGAGCAGCCTGGATAGCATCTTGCTCCTGCTGGCGGACCTGCATCATCATTTTATGATTTTCTTGTTTATTTTTTTGTGCTTGACCCCACATAGACATCACGCCGCCTAAAACGGATGAGCCTAGCATTGTTATAATTTCAAAAGGTATACCCATGTTGAACTCCTAAGTCCTACAAGGTATTTATGCGTATATTATGATTTTTTGTTAGGGTTCGTTGTACGGATCACAATGGCGAGATTTAAGAAATTCCTTTCCTAAACTACATCTTATTAATGTTATTGCTGTAAAGAAAAATGTTAAATCAACCATAATATGATTGGTAAGGAATTCTGGTCGAATAGTATTTGTAAGCCATAAATGAGAACTGAATACAAACGATGTTAAGAACAGCACAATAGCTGTTATATAAACAGGGCATGTATAACGTTTAAAATGTCTAGTAATCCATAATAGACTAAGAATGATACTTGTTTGTGATATAACCGAAACTGCTTTAGCTACAAGCATTAGATCTAACTCAGGCAACATATCATACTCCTTGCTTTAACGCCCAAATTACTAAGCCAACAACACCACTCACAAAGATCCAGAACATACGTTCCCCTTTGCCAATGGTTAGGGTGTTGTTGCTAACTAGCAGTTCGTTATTGTGCATGTTTCGTTTAATCTCATTTAGTGTATCATTGATACCTCTGATGTCGTCTTGAAGTGCAGCAACACGCTCTTCTAAACGGATCAAACGTTCTTTATCATTTGAGTCCATTGGCATTGTTATTCCCCATATGAGTTATATAACTCTTTAATATTTATAGGGTTTAGTCGCACTAGATATGTGCGTATTTAATTTAACAATCCTGCAAAATCTGGGTAAACGTCGTCAAAGTTTTCTTTGCGGTATTCGTCTCGGGCTTTATTTACTTTTTTAAAAGTGTCTAATAGATAAGTGTTATCTTTTAAAAACATAAATTCGTTGATGCTTTTCCATGTATCTTGTATTGTTTGGTTAGCGTTGATAGATTCCAGCCAGTCTAAATGCGAATTGACAATTTCTTTAACCTTTAATTTAAATTCATAAGGTAACATTTGCAATGAAAAATGATCGTTTCCAGAGACAAACGAAAATCGATAATCTTTTAGATTTACAAGTTTTTTATCGTACCATAGTTGTTGTAGTTCTGCGATTGATTGCACCGAAAGTAAACTAATTACCGGAGTAATCTCAATCTTTACATGTGGTAATTCGTTTTTAATTTTTATTAAATTGTGTTCGATTGTTTCCCATGAAGTTCCGTGGCGTGTATATTCTAACTTTTTGCCATGTCCGTCGATGCTGGCACCGACCTTAACATTTTTAAATTTATTCCATATTTTGGTTATTGATTCACCTTTATAATTTAAGTTAGTTAAATTTGTATTATAACGGATTTCCACATCGGTTTTATTTTTTTCTAGTAATCGATTGAGAATAATATAATGTTCGTCAATTATTAATGGCTCGCCTCCAGCAAAGTATATAGTCTCGATGTTATCGATATACGGTAACACTTTATCTAATAATATTTTTCTCTGATCCTTTGAAAAATCTAAGCTAATGTTTTCGTTATTTTTGAACAAAATGCTTTCTTCTTTTGCAATGCGACTACTAAGTCCTCCATAACATGTACGACACTTTAAATTACATTGATTACTTAAACGTAAATCCACAAATGTTGGCCTAAAATCTGTAATTCGCCCACTGGCATCGGTGTTTTTAATGAGATCATTTTTGAGATGTTGCCATTTTTGATTGTGTCTGGCCGTAGCAGGGACTTGATTATTTTTAACAGCCTGATTGCATGTCTCGCACTCTTTGCATTGCTTTCCTTCTAGCATATTTTTTCGCATGGCTCGAAATTTTTCATTGTTAATAATATCTTCGACGTTATTATTAAACAGGCTTCCCATCGGCATACTTTGCTCTGTTTGACAACAAGCATGCATATTTCCTTTTGGATTAACATACAGATGCATCCAAGGAAGTATGCAAAAAGTATCTCGAGTAATTAGAGATTTTTCATAAGGAGCATTGACAATTATATGTTTAATGCATTCGTTGTCTGTTGAATATAGTTCTTTGACAGACTTTAATTCTAGTTCGATTTCGCGATTACCAGTAATTACAATTACAAAAAAATTTGAAATATCAATTTCTTGTAAAGAACGCTGCAAAAATATTAAAGATTCCCCCGGTTCGTCGTTGTACTCATAAATGTCGTTACAATCTTGAACTACAATTATTCGTTCATTGTTTTTAAAAGCGGGTTTATAGTATGATTTTAGTTGGTTATATATTTTAGATTTTTCTTCGGAAAGATATATTGGATCGCCAACGACATTATACGTAGATTGAATATTTTCAATTATTTCATTAAACATTTAGATATTTAACGAGACACACCTGTTATGCACTAAAACTTGAACCTTTGAAATAGTATTCCATTTTAGCATTAAGATTTTTAAACACTAAAACTCTGGTTGCATCCGCAGGTAGTTGTAGCGTTGGGATTGTTGATGATAAACGCTTGACCTTCTAAATCGTCTTTAAAGTCTAAGATAGCACCATCTAAATACATCATGCTCATAGCATCAATCATTAATGTTACTGATTCAGAAAGTTCTGCTACCATGTCATCTTCTTGTGGACGATCTAATTGAAATGCATACTGGAAGCCCGAACATCCGCCGCCCTGTACAGCAATGCGTAATCCAAGCCCGGTTTCTTCTTCTGAAGTGATAATTTCGTGCAGCTTTTCAACTGCTGCTGGTGTTACATCCATATTCTATTCCTTTATACGTGAAAACTCTCGCCGCATCCGCAGCGATTCTTTTCGTTGGGATTAATAAATTCAAACCCCTCATTGAGCCCATTTTTTTGATAGTCTACTGTAACACCATCTAGGTAGACCAAACTTTTAGGATCAACAAATACCTTTGCTCCGTTTGATTCGTACATGTAATCTTCGGCATTCTCACGGTCAACAAATTCCATTACATAAGACATGCCAGAACATCCTGCTGTACGAACACCTAAACGAATTCCTTTACCTTTGCCTCTGCTTTCTAGGTAATGACGTATACGCTCCGCTGCTACACGAGTTACTTCGATCATGATTGCTCCCAGTGCTTGTTTTGGTAATCTTCGATTGCTGCTTTAATTGCAGATTCTGCCAGTACTGAGCAATGAATCTTGACCGGCGGCAGTGCGAGTTCGTTAGCAATATCTGTATTACGAATTGTTGCGGCCTCACTAAGTGTTTTGCCTTTAACCCATTCAGTGACAAGACTGCTACTAGCAATCGCAGACCCACAACCATAGGTCTTAAACTTCGCGTCTTCAATCACACCATCCTTGACTTTTAGTTGAAGTTGCATTACATCTCCGCACGATGGGCTTCCAACCATTCCTGTACCAACATCCGGATCTGTTTTTTCAAATTTACCCACGTTGCGTGGATTGTTGTAATGATCCTGAACTTTTTCTGAATAAGCCATCTCTAGCCCTCCAAACACTCCTGGTATTGATGAATACCACCTATATTTACTGCTTCTATACCTTGCTGAGCAAGATAGTTAGCAGCAGATCCGCTACGAGCACCTGAACGACAATACAACATATATTTGTTATTGCGATCCAGATGTACTACTTGTTGTAGCGGAACGTTTGTTGCTTCCTTTAAGTGTACTGCGAAGAATTCTTGTGGTTCGCGGACGTCAACAAGTTTCCATCCTTCGTTAATCATCTCGCGAACTTTATCACATAAACTCACGCAGCGGCTTCCTTGCGTTCTTCCCACTTTGCGGCTTCCTGATCCCATCCGTCTGTACGAACATAACTGCTTTGACGTGGAGTAGAGATCATGTTAGGATCAACATCAAGACCAACACCTTCTAAGAAGTTAACAAGTCCGATGCGTTCAATCATCTCGCCTGTGCGTTCATGTTCTAGAGCATTCTCTGCGAAGAAGTCTAAGCATTCTTGTCCTAGGTCAGCGAGTGCTTCATAGTCTTCTTCAGTTTCTAGTTTCATAAATGGTACAACAACTGTACCCATGCTGTCACCAATCTTTAGTGTGCGCTTACCACCAACAAGAATGGAGACACCGCGATCGTCCCCAGGAGCCAATATTGCATCGCCATCTTTGCCGACAAGTTTCTCGGAATATGGGCTTGTTGCATTAAGGCAATGCATACAGCGTACACAACTGCTGTTGTCAATAGTAAGTTCATTGTCATCTCCCATACTCATAGCCTGTGTAGGGCAACGACTAATGATGTTTTCGTTGATGTATTGTCTGCCCTTGCTCTCTACAAATGCCTTCCAACCCTCTTGGTTGATTTTAATGTCATCACGCCAAGTACCAATTACAGCAAAGTCACTTCTGTGGATTGCGTTCATGCAGTCATTTGGACAACCGCTTACCTTTACTTTAAACTTGTAAGGTAGTGCAGGTCTGTGCATATCATCTAGAAACTGATTAACTAGAATACGATGTGCTTTCGCTTCGTTGTGCATGCTCATTTCGCAACGAGCAGCACCTACACAACTCATACCAGTACGAACAGCAGGACCAGCACCACCTAAGTCAAAACCAATTTCGTTTAGTTCATTGAAGATCTTTTGAACATTAGTAGTCGATGCACCCTGCATCATAATGTCGCCAGACTGTCCGTGGAAAGCAATAAGCCCACTGCCTCCATTTGCTTCAAAGGTATCAACTAATTGACGCATCATAGCAGAAGTGTAGTGGTTGCCGGCTGGTGGTTGAACACGTAGAGTGTGAAACTCAACCGCATCTGGATACATGTAAGAACCGTCTGCGTTCTTTAATTCGGTAAATCTGGGGATAATACCGCCACCGTAGCCGACAACACCTACTGTGCCTCCTTTCCAATAGCCTTTGCGAGTTACATAACTTTGCTCTAGTGTTCCAATAACACCTTTAGCCATTGCAGCACCTTCGTGCGATCCTGCGGCTAAACGCTTGAGACCACTAACAAAACTGGGCCAAGGTCCTTTTTCTAGTTCATCTAAGTTTGGAGTTGAAATGTCCTCAACTTCAGGACGCTCACTGTTTAGTCTTGTATTGCTCATCTCTAAGTTCCTTCATTATCCTTAATTGTTCTTGCGGTGAGTAATTTGCCCACTCTGCAATTTGCTTCTTACTGCGTCCGCAACCCTTGCATACATTGCCTTCCAGGACGCAAATTTTAACACACGGACTTGGCATTACACACAACCAGTTGGTTGAGGTAAGCCCCCGTACTTGGTGATTGGCTTCATTGGGCCAGTCATCCATTCCTTAAACATTTCTTTTTGGTCCTTGCCACAATACTTGGCAAATTTACGAATTGGTGGTACAACAGCATTCTCATCATAATATTCACGTGCTGCTTTAATTTGTTCTACCATTGACTCAGTTAATGTAAAATCATCTTCTTGAGCCATTTCATGCATGATCTCTTCTGACCATTGATCTGGATTAACAAGATATCCATTACCTGTACGTTCTAGCATATTATAATATCCTTATAAATTGTGTGTGAATTAACCAACTAATTTAGTTGGTTATTGTTATGAGTATTTATATCAAATTACAGTAAACTGATCATATTTTTTGATGTCATATAATTTTCCATCAAAAACTCTTGCTGCTTCTGCAAATCAGCATAGTAAGCATCATAGTTGTATAAAATGTTCTTGATATGATTTACCAGATCTTGTTTGTGTGTCTGGTATGCATGCCAATCTTGAGTCCATTCTGTTGGATACAGATAGGAATCCAGATACATTTCGTTATATGAAAGTCTAGTAGGCATTAACGGAACAGTTTTGTTGAATACTGCTTCGACCATGCTGATCCCAAAGTTTTCGTGTTTATTAGCCGAAAAAGAAATCTTGGCTTTGCGAATCAGTTCATAATATTCTGATTTAGAAAGATTGAGTTTTTGTGAAAAAACAAAATCATAATCAGGAAATTCTGTAGACAGGTCTTCAAAAATTTCTGGTTGTTTATCTGGAGAAATTCTGTGACCAAACAAGATAATATTTTCCTTGTGTTCCAGTGGAATGCTATCTGAATTATTGATGATGTTCAGATGTGGTTGTCCTGAATGATATGCTTTATCACCAGAAACATTTAGTATATTACAGAACAAATCACGGTGATACTTACTACCAAACCAATTGTAATCCAGTGCATGATACACAGAACGCTCAAAGGTATGTGACCACCGTTTGTCCTGAATAGTAAATCCCAGAATATCTGTCTTATCATATGAACCTGCATGCCAGATTCCGTGAATAGTTACTGGAATACCCAACAACTCGCTCATGTATCTGACCTGAATGATACCTGTGTTCCATGAATCAGTAAACAAAAAAACGTCATTGGGTTTGATTTCACCACGACTAAACATTTGTGCAATGGTATTGATTTGGTTGTTTTTCCAAACATTAGTGATTGCAAAATCTAAAAATGCACCAGCGGTTGTGCCAGTTTGCACACCGCCGTCAATGGTAACCACTTCTATGTTAGGTCTGTGCTTTTTGATTTCTTCTGGAATTGCAGTATACCATTGCGCAGTATATCGTTGTTCAATGGGCTCTAGAGCTACGTGGTAAATCGTCATTGTCTTTCAATATCCTCTTCTACACAATTCTCACCATACTGGATCTCCACAATACGACAAGGAACATCATATGGGTTAGTTAATTGGTGCCATTCTCCGATTGGAACATGATATTCTTGGTGTACTGATAGCTGTTTTGCAGGCATACTGTATCCATTGGCCAATGCGCTGTTGACAACGCATCGACCTTCACTCACGATCCAATATTCAGCACGCTGAAAGTGTCGTTGAAATGATAAAGATTTTCCTGGATCCACTGTTAGTTCTTTAACCTTTAGTCCAGGTATCTCATGCAACACTCGATAATAACCCCACTGGCGATCTGTTTTGGGTGATTTCCAATCCTGAAGAATCCAAGAACTTGAATTTGCCTTGTCTTCACCACCAACGCCAAACACAAATTCAACTTCTTCAAATACCATCTCGGGGATATTATCTTTGGTGCGATCTCCACCATTGGCAAAAATTACACCATCGAACGGAATCCAATGTCCACCATGGTTTTTGACACCAAGTGCGTATTCAATTGCTTTGCAAGCAGATCCATCTGAATCGTCAAATTCAATGACTTCATCAACACATTCTAGTGCTTGAACAATTGCAGCTCGCTCTGTCCAGGGCATGAAGTAACGTCCTTTTTTACGATCGAGCCAATCGTCTGAATTTACACCTACAATTAAGTACGCACCCAGCTCTTTTGCTGCTTCTAGATAACGGATATGTCCGCTGTGAATCGGATCAAATCCACCCGTGGCAACCACAATCTTCATATAGATCTCCTTTAGAATTATTTTTATATTATAACTGATTTACACACTGAAGTCAACAGACTCACCGGACTTTGGCTCCAGTGCTCTGAGAGCCACAATCAGGACAAACAAATGTGATGGTTTCTCGTTCTGGGTTGAACGGTTTAGATTTTACGGAAAGTACATGAACTTCTGAAAAATACTTATACTCTGCGCACCTAGCGCAGTAAAGCATAGGTTCAGTATAAGCATGTCGGTTCATGTTACATATTATTTAACTGTTTTTAGTTCTTGGCATATTATTGTTTGTACTGACAAAAATTCTATTATCCTAGATGGTACAATCTAAACCCAATATAAATCATACTACTGAATACAACGACTGGTATCAGCCAATCGATAATTTCTAAAAGTTTATCACCCATGTTAGAACCCGTCTACATTAAAATCAACATCGTCAAAACTAGAAATTGAGAAATAATCACCGAATGAATTATACTGGTCCCAATCTTCCATCATTTTAGATTCTACTTCAGCATAGTAGCGTACCTCGTCATTGCTATCAATTTCGCCATCAAAATCAAAATCAAAATCGTTCATGGTAGACTCCTGGTTGGTTGTTAAACAATATGCATAGTATAGTAGTTGACAAGTTCTATGTCAACCTCTATTCTATAGAAATTTTTTATGCGTCGCAAGATTCTTCTAATTCGCGTGTTTCATATTCTAAATAACGTGCTTCTTGAATAATATCATCTAACTCGTAACATTTAGAAATTTTATTAGATTCTGATAATTCAATAATTTTTTTAGCTAAACATCGAGCTTTTTTAATAATTAACTTATTATCGTGTAACATATATTATTTGCCTTTAATAGTATGAATATATCGATCCAGATACCACTTAGCTTTTTCTAATTCTTGTATTGTGGCGTCTTTTTTTCCTGCTCGCAAGACATATTTCACTACGTTACCTAAATGAAATCCAAGACCAAAATCTTCAATGATATCAATAACTTCAAATTTATTTCCCTGATAATGATCTGGATGATCTACCATTTCTTTTTTTGACATACTAATACCCTACGTTAAAAATTTATATAGAAGAATTATACTACCCAACACAGTCATTGTCAAGTTAGTAATAATAAGAGGAGTATCTTTCATACGTAGCGATGCCCACGACCAAAGCACGCCACCGCTTACTTGTACAATAGGACCCAATGGATAAAAATTAGCAGCATTTAGCCCAACACTAACAATAAGTGTAACAGTTGCCGCCCATTTAATTTGTTCTAACTTTGATAATTTCATTTAACTTAGACTCCCAGTGAGATCCTAATTCTTGCAATCTGTTACGATTGTGTGTAGCAGCCCTTTCGCATTTTTGTTTATTATACACGGTAGTTGCTAAGGTGTCAAGTAATTTGCACAATCTAAGTTCTTGATTTGTAATAGAGTCGTAGCTGTGATCAACTAAGTCGTCGAGTACGTCAAACCCATTTTCTCTGAGAATATCAACAGAATGCGGACTACAAAATAGTAGCCACGGCCGCGGTGTTTGTAATGCTCTGAAAATTTTTTCAGAAAACGCAATAACAGAATCTGAAACATAGCTTTCTGCGACAATAGTAACTTCGCTAGCCATAGCAGCAGTATCTGGATTATGTTCTGAAATTATTGGAATTTTGTTAATTAGTTCATTAAATGCCCAGTCCCAATGTGGCCAATTAACTTCTCGATGCATTTGCCTAAAGAATTCTTGTCGTTCTTCTATACTTGGATCACGTGTATGATATAAGCAATTAAAACTAATAATATTGTTATCAATGAGATTGCGTTCGTGCAACTTATATAATAGCAATAAACGTTCGCCACTAAGGCGATTTAACATACAATTTAACCGAATAGATGGTTTAATATTTTCAATTTCGTTGCACAAATATATGTGCCAAAATTCAGGTGCAATAGATTCTACACTACGTCCATCTAGAAAATAATTATCGGTTATAATAGGTTTATCAGTTTCTATTTGTAAGCAATCAACTAATTGTATGTGCGCATCTGGCCTGCACGTTTGTAATTGTTGAACAATCGAATCTTCTTTGTCTTGACAGCCTGCTTGCCAAATACGATCATGATGTGTGGAAATGTGCATTCAATTATTTAATACAGATATATAGTGTTATGAATGAATATTGCTTGTTGTACAACCCTAGGTTGTTGGTTTCGCAGATTTTTCCGGTATTGCCATTGAATACGTTAATTAACCGTTGCAACGAATCTTTGCAAAAGCCAAGAGAAACACACACCGACGGCCAGAAGAACGATCTGGCACGCATGGTTCGCCTAAATTGGATGGTCGAAAATCTAAAAACTGATCGCGTATGGAAACCAATAGTGTTAACCCTGCGTTATTTTTTAATGACCACTATTACGGGTGATACTCGGTTACAAGCAATTGAACTATCACCGCATATCACAGTTGTTCCCGCACTGCTAACCATTAAACATCAGTATCTGGATCAGTTTCCAGATTGGATCGAAATAGAAAGCACATCACACTTGGCAGAACTAATGTCTATATCCGAAGAAAAAATAGTATTTGCAGAGAATTTTACAAACTGGACAGATCAAGAACTTGAATGGATTGAATTTGATTTACAAGAAACCAGTACACACATGCACGACGAAGATCAACGTTTGCGCATGATGTACAATTATCTAGATCAACAGTCGAATGATTTTTGCTTTTCTAGAGATTGGATTAGCAATTTTATTGAGAATTGGAATCAGTACGATTTTTAATTTGTTTGTCTAGTTCTTCCAGTTGTTCAACTGGAGTTTTCGTTTTATTTTTGTTTCCAAAGATACGTTCCCAGTTATCTTCGTATGCTTTCTGATCTGCACCCTTGCGCGGTGCTGATCCTTTTCCGCCGTGCCAACTATTCATGGGTAATTTTTAATCCAATATCCTATTAAGAGACCGATTACGATCGAAAGTAAAACAGTTAGTGTCATAATGGTTCTGTAAATTCAGATGTATCGTTGTCTAAGTCGTAGCGTCCTGTGATAAACCATTCTCTTGGTACTGCCCATTCAGGAGCGTCAGAATAGTCATAATTTGCTACTTCGTTATTTTCGTTAGGATCTTCTTTATCTTCCATAACGTATTTAATGCAAGTGCCTATTATTAAAGCGGAACCTCTTGCTCCTCCGCTAGGTTGGGGGTGTTTGGTGCCCAGGGGGCTCTAATTTGGTACGGGTGGAGGGACTCGAACCCCCAAGCCTCTCGGCAACAGGACCTAAACCTATCGTGGTTACCAATTTCACCACACCCGCATTTTATATCTCATCTATTAAATTATATCGAAAAAGTACCTTTTTTACAGTAACGGCACTCCCCCACTTGTAATTTAACTCTTTTAGTGTAGCACTTAAAGTACCACACCTCTTAAACGTAGCGATAATTTCTTCATCACTACACTTTCTTGCTTTTTTCCCTTCGTACTGTCCTTTTTTCCAAGTATCTGTAATACTATGGCAATTAGGACACAAACATCTTAAATTATTTCTAACATTATTATAACGATCACCGTCGATGTGATCTAACTCTAATGTTATACGTAAACCCATCCATTCATCTAATCCGCAATGTGAGCATTTATAGTCCTGCTCTTCCATTACAATCTTTTTACGTAATCTTTCGCCTAACTCTTCAAACGGTTTTTCTTCTACTAGTTTACGTCTATGCGAAGCATGACTTTTAGCTCGATGCTCGGCACTAAAAATAGGTATTTTCCCATCAGCGTGTGCTTTCTTTAAGCCTGCGCTGTTTTTTGCTTTGTTAGCAGGGCAACTATTAGCACTTTTAGCACATCTGTATCTACCAGTTGTTGGGCTAAAATAATGTGCTGGTTGTCCACACCCGCTATCGCAAAGTTTTCCTTCTGGTATTTCGTGTTCCATACTTTTATTTATTAAAGTTGGTAGACACGTGCTATTTTGTTATACCAAAAGGTTCTAAATTTGGAGCCCGCGATAGGAGTCGAACCTACGACCTGCTGATTACAAGTCAGCTGCTCTACCAACTGAGCTACACGGGCGTTTATAGTGCGCATTAACTACGTACTTTATTTACAAATTTATTTAGCAATACCTAAATAATTCATGACATTTTCTGGCGAACTTTCGCCATAAGGATCCGGGTTGTCTGCGGTAGCATCTGGTTCAACAAATGCTTTTTCAACAACACCGTCCTTGATAACAACAGCAAAACGCTTTGAACGCTTACCAAAGCCAAGTTGGCTAAAGTCAGCAAGGCGGCCAAGTGCATCAGCAAACTCGCCGTTGCCGTCTGGCAGAACCTTAACATTCTGGATACCCAAAAAGTCTGCCCATGCATTCATAACAAAGCCGTCGTTAACGCTTGCTACATAAATTTCATCAATACCAGCATCGCGAATCTTGAAATAGTTATTTTCAAAACCAGGCAACTGATAAGTTGAACAAGTTGGTGTATACGCACCTGGCAAACTAAACACTACTACACGCTTACCACCAAAAAGGTCCTTAGTAGTCTTGTGTACAAATTCGCCACCGATTGGGCAACCACCATCACCGGGAGGCAAATCGCCTTCTCGGTAATAAAAAGTGATGTCTGGAATACGAGTTCCTTCCATTGTTTTATCTCCTTAAAAATATATTATACAATTTTTATAATGCAACTTTATATAATTTAGCTAAGTCTAGAACAATATCACGCTCTGCCTTTTTATGTAAAGTATACCATGTGTTATGTATGGTGTTTGCTAAATCATAATGGTCGTCTAGATCAAAGTAATCAATGACCTGTCTGTATAACTTTTGGTCTAATGTTGGTTGAAATAGTATATCACCATTTAATACCAAATCACTAGATGAACTAGATTCTATATTAGAACATCCAAATTTTTTAAATATTTCTTCACTTAAATTGTTTAAGTTTGAGTTTAACTTTACATATGATCTATATGCTAAGTCTGGCGAAATATTTAAAATAATTTTTTTGTCAAAATTATCAATATAGTCGTTATGAGAAAACCAAATATATTGGTCTATGACTTCTCGAAACTTCCATTCGATGTTTAACCAGTTGTGCCAGGATCTCGTTGGCGCATATACCTCTTTATTAATAAATTCTATTTTATTTTCTAAATCAGTAAAATCTACGTTAAAAACATTTAATATGTCTCTAATCTCTTGTTGAACAGTTAACGGATAATGTGAAATATCTGTTGAATCAAATTCAGGCCAGGTTGGGTCTTTGATTGAATTGTATTTTTCTAAATTCCAATTCCAGTTTTTTTTATTAGCAATAAACCTAAATTTAAATTTGTCGTCCAATAAACATAACCATCTTAGATGGTTACCAAACCCTCCGGTCGGAGCCAAAATTGCATATCTTGATCTAACGATCTCAGATATGCTTTCCATTACGAACGTTCCATACCTGCTGCTTCAGCAACAATAGCGTTTACTTCTTCAAGTGAACTACACATTACCTTGGCAGTAGTCCAGTCGTCGTTGTCATCGCGACCGCTAACTTCTACCATGTAACCGTTATCGTAAAAATATACGTTAAGTGAATCATCTGCTTTAGTAAGTTTATCTGACAGTTTCATATTATACTCTCCTATGGGTTGTTGTTAAAGTTTGTTTATTATAACATCACAGATACCGAAATGCAATCTTTTTTGAAAATAAATATGCAATAATGTTTTATTTGGAAAAGATTGAATTTTACATAACCAATGTTTGTAATTATAATTGCGACAATTGCAACCGATTAAACAATTATAATTTTTCTGGACATCAAAAATGGGAAGACTATGCCGAGGTGTACAAGGCTTGGCGCAAACGAATAGATTTTGGGTTGATCGCTATTTTAGGTGGTGAACCATTGTTAAACCCGACATTACCAGACTGGATTACCGGATTACGGTCACTTTGGCCAAATGCACCCATACGGTTAGTAACTAATGGATCCAGACTAAAACACACACCCTGGCTTTATGACGCAATCAATAAAAATAAGATTGAACTATTGATTAACACACACAATCGCGGAACATTTGATAAAACTATGTCAGAAATATCTGAAATTTTATCAAAACCAATACAAATCAATCTGACTGAAAAATCAGATTCCTGGGTCAAAGAATACAATAGAATTAAGGATTCATCCTGGCCAGAATGTCAAACACATCTAGATTTTGAAAGTTTGCCAGAATGGATTCAGGATGAATGTACTAATTTCCATAAAATAGATCCCAAAACATTTTTTTATAATTCCGGAATGGTACATCTTGTTGATGCTAACCAGGTTAATGTGTCACTGAAATATTCTGAAGATTTTATTACCGCTCCCTTATACTATAACAACGATAATCACTTCAAAGTTTACAGTAGCGATCCAGAAGCCGCTCACGATGTTTGTATATCAAAAAACTGTCATCATTTTATTCGTGGAAAGTTGTACAAATGTCACCATGTGGCGCTCCTACCGGAATTTTCTGAACAGTTTCATGTTGACATGACAGAAGAAGACACAGAATTGTTACATGCATATCAACCTGCGCAGTCAACCGATACAGATGAAGAACTGTCAATGTTTATAAACAATCTTGCACACAGTATTCCGCAATGTAAGCTATGTCCAGAAAAACTATTTCCAGTACGTGTTTTGGCATCAAATATTAAACCCAAGGTCTTAAAAAGACAAAAGGTTTAATATTTGATTTCTCGCTCCGACCAGGGTAAGTTTTGCGTCATTCCAAGACGTTAAATTTGGTACCAGCACCCGGAGTCGAACCGGGACGCCCGAAGGCTCTGGATTTTAAGTCCAGTATGTCTACCAATTCCATCATGCTGGCAATTTCTTAAACAATGTGTGTATTATACACTATTTTTGCGCTGTGTCAACTTATTTTTTAAACTTATTTGGTGCCCCCACCTGGACTCGAACCAGGAATATAGGTTTAGAAGACCTAGGTTATATCCCTTTAACTATGGGGACAATATTTGTATTGTACGGTAGTTTTACGAAGGTGTCAATCTAAAATTTTGCGTTTGAAAATTTCTGGGCCAGCTTTTTTTGTCTTTTGATATTAGGTGTATTGCCTGTGCCAGAATCTTGGTGTCTAAACAACCCATATATATCTAAATATCTGGGATCACGCCCGTGGATTCGATAAAACACACTAACATCTTGTGTTAGATGTGCATGCCTTAGACCATCGATTGTGTTGCCTAGTGGGGCTTTGGAATTCATTGCAGAATCTCTGGATCCATACAATGCTAGATTATTCATTTTTGTAGCAACAAAGTCTTTGAATTTTTCCGCAACAACTGAATCGTAGTCATTTACGTTGAATAGGTTTGATGTGCGAACAACCGTATCTGTATCTGCTTCATACAGAGTCCAAGTTACAGATTGAAATGATTCAATTAAACTTTCTAATTGATTGAATTCACGTAAGCGCATTGCGTATTTATGGTAATGGAGGAAGAGGAGGGATTCGAACCCTCGGTACGCTTTCACGTACAACGGTTTTCAAGACCGACGCAATCAACCACTCTGCCACTCTTCCGTATAAATCTGGAGCAGAAACTCTACCATTGAGTTACTTCCGCAATATCTTAGTTAACTCATGCTGCACATTATACAGGATTATTTGAAATTGTCAACGACTTTTTAGACTAAATGATAATTACGATATTTTTCAATGTACAATTTAGTAATATCGTTGTTTATGGAAATATTAAGTAAATCGGTAACTTGGGCTAGATGCGTAAAAAACGAATCACTAAGCGGGTTGAACTGATCAATTACTAAGTCAGCTGAATATGATGCTAAACTATCTTCCCATTTTTTGTATTCATTTAAACATAAACTAGCAGGCTGTCCGTTACTAAGTAGATCCCACTTTAGTCCTATCGCTAGGTTGATAAATTCGAGATCGGGAATGATTTTAATTATAGGACCATTGCCGATAGTCTGTGTATAACATTCGATATTAAACCCATAATGTGCTACAAACGGAACATATTTATCTACTGTATTTAAATATTCAAACAATCCCCAATCTCTTGTCCTGCCGAATGATTCAGAACTTGGATCAGGGCCGTCGCATTTACAAATAGGTGGGTTGTGTATTTCATAAGTCCACCACGGATTTATGTGGTCGTGTGGAGGAACACTATCTAGTATTTTTTGGGGTAATGGCTCATTAAAATAAACCATCTCTGAAGAATACAGGCAATTTATTAAACTTTTGCCTCCTGCTCCGGCTATGTATGAAAAGTATACTGGAGTCATTCTTAATCTCCTTAACAGTTTTTAAGACCGATGCAATCAACCACTCTGCCACTCTTCCGTATAAATCTGGAGCGGGATAAGGGAATCGAACCCTCGTCATTAGCTTGGAAGGCTAAGGTAATACCATTATACGAATCCCGCATTAATTGGCTCTCTGACGTGGGCTCGAACCACGGACCCAGTGATTAACAGTCACTTGCTCTACCGACTGAGCTATCAGAGAATTTTAATAAGCACACTAGGCAAGGTCCTCCTATTCTGTATTCAGGATACAATCCATCGTCTTTGAAGAACGACTGTCCTTAGGGACTAATGTGCTTATTAAAATGGCCCGCCCTATCTCCACGCAGTTTAGCCTTAAAGGAACGAAGAGATTTGAATTCGTTCTATGCCGA
>Ga0208019_1000006_pt1 | contig 107060 bp, 107 predicted proteins | sample CB_VirMetaG_5_FD_184540 | JGI IMG/M metagenome (GOLD analysis project Ga0208019, IMG submission 184540) | Freshwater to marine saline gradient viral communities from Chesapeake Bay - CB_1508_1D Viral MetaG (SPAdes) (version 4) | ecosystem: Environmental > Aquatic > Marine > Coastal | place... | reverse complement strand
ACAAGCGTATCTTTGGTCAACCGCTTGAGAACGCAGTCGCCGTTACTCAACCTTTCATGGAGCAAGTCTACAACCGGCAATCCATGACGAATCCGTTCGACCTCTTTGGAAAATCAGATGAGTTTATAGATGCAGCGTTTGACATGGGTTATCCCCTCATTCCTTACGACGAACTGCATGACAAGCAACGAGCCATCGTTGACTTTATCTCCAACAAAGATGGGCAGCATGTTCCATCTTACTGGACTGACCCGGCCAGTGGTGAATATGAAACTGAATACTACAGCGGCATGTTTCGGTCGGACAAACACCATCTTTACCCTGATGAAGCGTATGACCAATATCATCGCTACCTGCAGCATTACTTTGATGCTGCAAAAAACACCGCTGCTCTACCTCGTGAAAAGCAGTTTTTCTTGATGTCACAAGGGGCTAAATCGCACCCTGAACATCCCGACAACATCGCTCTTGCTCGAATGGCTGAGGAGTTTCCTGAATGGGATGTCGAAAATCCCCATGAAGCCTTTTGGGAACGCTATAATAAATCTCAAGGGGGGCTTGCGTCTCGCATGGCGTCCGGCGGCTTCCTTCGCTCGGAAGTGCTTGTTAAAGAGCGCAAATCACCTGAGGCCATGCGTCACAAGCGGGAATACGACGCTGCTTACAACAAGCGTCCTGACCAAGTCAAGTATCGTGAAGAATTGAACCAAGAGCGACGACGCCGTGGAATCATGGGAAGTCACAATCACATGGATGTCAGTCACACACAAGGCCATCGCTTGACCCTTGAGCCTGAGCATTCCAATCGGGCTCGCCACTTCAGGGAAAAGGGCACACTGCGTGTGGTGAAATCAATGAAAGAGGACCTTGAACTCCTACGCAACTTGATGCAGGGTCCAATGGATGAGCAAGACAAGAAAATCGCTACGGCCATGGTCGGCATGCTCGAAGAGCGCCACGGTGAAGACGAAGACGATAAGGATGACCTGACCCGCCCGATGTTTGGCGGTGGCGACCTCTTCCTCTGAGCCCCTATACGCATACGCATAAAGAGGAAGGTTGTCCATGTTGTATAGTTTATATTATTTACAATAGTAGTAGTATAATATGTTGTAAGGACTTTTTTCAAGACAACCTGAACAACCAGCGACAACCAGCCGAGGAAGGTTTATCTCTACCTGCTCAGTGCCCTCACCAGTGGTCGCTATGGATGATGACACGCAGCACGAAGCAGAAATCCGCCTTCTTGGCTTGATTCTCGCACAGTCAACGCTGGTTGGAGTCGGCATCGGACTCTTTGATGCTGACATATGGCTAAAGAACGAAACACCGATGTTGAATGGATTTACCTACGCCATGGGGGCGTTCTTCATCCAAGGCATCGCTTACTACATGTTCAAGGTCTTTTTTGAGCAAGGCATGCGAGAGCGTGCTCGTATGTCACAGATTGACCGAGAACGCAACAGCAAGTATCGCACCATGCAGTATTCCTTCGACCAGCGCCGTGCTGAAATGGAACTGCGAATGCAGGAAGCCCAACTCGAAAAGGAGTTGCGGTGGATGGAAGCCAATCCCGGTCAAATGCCTCCGAGTTGGGGCGTCCAAGGTGGCTCACCTTCACTGGTTGGAACCTACGACCAGCAGCGTGCTGACAACATGCGCATTCCCACTCATGCCGCTCAAGCCCCCGCTCCACTTAGCCTCGGCGTCGAAGAAGAGGTAAAGTCAGATGTTCCTCGAAAAAAGGACGGCACATTCGCCAAGAAGGGTGAGTGAAGTGCATGGGTCGTATTTTCAAGACGGTGTCGGACAATGCAACTGAAGAAACCCTTCGAGCGATTCATCTTGCTAACACGGTTGATACGGCATATGAACGAACATTGGGATGGGTCAAAGCGCTCATCGCATCTTTTCTAACCGCTCTCGTCGTAAGCGGCATCGAGTTTCATAACACCGAGTTCAGCGTCTATGAATCAACGATTGATTGGACAGTTGAAAAACTCAAAGACTTCACCAACTGGTTGAAGTGGTGGTAGAGGTGAGTCGATGGTTGAACCTGCAGGGACGGCACTGGTTGGCGCTGCCGTGTGGGGACAGTCCCTCTACAATTCGTGGCGACCACGACGAGTCGGCATCTACGGAGCCCCCAAAGTCGGAAAAACAACCCTTGACCGATTCATGACCACGCCCGGTGAGATGGAAGCCATTCCTGACGAGGAGCGGACCACGCACGAAAAAATGTTCAAAATCATCGGGGCTTACAGCATGCCCACGCCGACACGCAAACGCATCGGCTGGGACGGGCAGAAGCGAGTCGTTTATTCGGCCGATGTCGGTGGGCAAGAGCGGTTTTGGAACCTGTGGATTGAGGATATGGTTACGCGTGGAGTGGAGGCTGTGGTCTACATGTTTGACGAGCGGGCCTTCAAAGGAGGCGATGAGGGTCTGCAACAGATTGCAGGCTTCCGTTTTCTTGTCGACCGTCTTATCACCCGTGATTACCGCTATCGTTCGCTACGCTCTCGACTTAAAGGACGCCGCTACGCTCCTCGGGTTGTCATGTTGGTGGCCAATAAGGCTGACCGCTTCTTCGATGAGACAGCGTCCAAGTTATGGCACGACGGTCGTATCGGTGAACACAAAGTCTTCGACCCCTTTCGTGATGACCTCATTCGTCTGCAAAAAGCAGGCATACCGTCAAAGCGCTCTTTCATGGCGACGCGCATCGGTTGGAATGTTGAAAAAACGATGGTTGACCTGTTGACCTCATGATTGACCTGTGGGGAACCCTTTTATTTGAAGCACACTTGGTGAAAGCATGGGCAGGAATGTGACCACGACCACGCTGCACGCTGCGTCGTCTAAGACCGGTAGCCTGCGGACCACTGTTCCCATGTGGATTATCAATCACTTCAACCTATCAGCCGGAGACGATGTGGATTGGCGCTTCCATGTGCAGGACGGGAAGATGGTCGTTGTCATGGCTCCTGTGGAGGGTGCTTCTCATGATGCTGCGACCGAATAATCCATCTTTGTATCAAACCAACGAAGCGCATCTTGCGATGTTGGCTGCACAGGGCAACGAGCAATTGACTCAAGCCGCACTTGCTGAAATGATGGCTGCTCAACAAGGCATGCAGCGAATTGCTGCTGCTCAAAACATCGAGGTGCCGAAGGTCAACTTCTATCCCAGCACTCACCCCGACCCTCGCAAGGCTCGCCGTCGTGACATTAAGCAGGCTTACAAATTACTGCGTCCCGCTAAACGGAGTCGTATTTCACCGCTGCGCTGGCTTGGTAACAAGTTCCGTTACGACAAGGACACTGGGACCTGCGTCATTGATGGTTGTAACTGTGCTGCGTTGATTCAGCATGACAACCTCTACATGCGCATTTGCGACGAAGATAGCGGTCGTAGTCTGTGGGAGATGTATTGGTCGAACCCCGTTACCGGTCAGCCCGAGGCGTTTATCGCTCGTGACCGCGTCACCAGCGGTAAAAAGATGCGAGGGACTTACTGTCCTGAGCACCTCCATCTTTTCCATCTTCTGACCAAGTGGGAGTCCGAAGAGGACAAGCAGAGCGAGATGAACCCGAACCGTTTGCGTGACAAAGTTAAGCGAGGCGTGTCTATCGTGACCGTGCCTGTGTCTTCAGTGAGGCAAAAGGACCCGCAACCTGCGATGCTGCAAAAGTATGAACCCTTCTTTGCTGAACTTGAGCGTGACCAAGGCAAAACAAAGGGCATCAGCATCCTTCATTACAAAAACCCCGAGACAGGCATCAACGATGTCACGATGATTGTCTTCGACCTGCGCATTTTCCAGCATGAAATGCAGCAGATGAACATGCCTACAGCGGAGTTCCAAGCCTTGCTTGCACAACAACAGGCCATGTTGATGCCTCAACAGAACCTTGATGGCGAAGGAGTCGCTGGGCAGGTGTGAGTCAGATGTTTAACTTCAGCCAGCCCCAACCCAGCAGTGGATTGAATCTTTCGGCCACTGGAGCCCCAATGAGTGGGATGAACGCCATGCAGCAGGGTGGTATAGGCCTTGGTGTGAACACCATGCAACCTCAGCAGAACACCTTCATGTCCGGCATGGTCGGTGGTATGGGAATGCAACAGCAGTATGGTCAAATGCAACAATATGCTCAACAACCGATTGCTCCTCCCAGTGAAATGGAGATTCTCAACGCTCTGCTTCAATCGCAGAACCCTATCCATCGCTTTATTGCTACTGGCGGTCTTGCTGCAGTCATTGACCTCGTGGCTACGGCTACCTCACTTTCGTTGCTCAACATCCTGAAGGACGCTACTTTCGTCATTGATGATGATGAAGGAACGATGAAACTCAATATCGCTTCGTTGCCCGACTCACTCAAAACGCTCAGTGCTGAGAATGTCGCTATGGTTCTCAATCAAATCGTGAACAACAGCCAGCAGACAATTCAGCAGGCTGAGATGCAGCGTCAACAGATTCTCACCATGAGTCAACAGTCCATGATGGGCGGTGCTCTTCAAGCAGCATTGGCTGACGAGGGCATGATGGAACGAGTGGGCGGAGGCATTGGAAGCGTCGCACGGTCCTTCATGGGACTACCTAAACAGTGAGGGATAAACATGCAGAGAAACCCACCGAACTATTCGCAGCAAGCCATTACTTCGTTTTCACAAAGTAGTATGCAGGTTTTCGCTCCTTCACGCAGCGTTATCACAGACATGATTATGGTGCAGTTCATCAGCATGATTCTGATTTTTGGTTTGATTCTCATGCTCAAGGGCAACACGCTGAGCGCTGACGCAGTCAGCGCCTACCTCATTGGTATCATGGTGTCCTCACTCATTCTTGGGCGCATCTACACTCGACTCACTCAATGACCAGCGCCCGAGTGGGCAGTCACCTGAAGGTAACGCAGCCTTCACTTTGGTAAAGCACCCACACTGACGGCAGACATTCACCGCTTTGAGCAGATACTCGCAATCCATGCAGACTTCTAAACGGCGGATGAACTCTTCTTTGCTAACTCGGCGGCGTTTTATGATGTCTTTGCCTGCATTCTTTAGTTCAGTGACTTGTTTCGGGACCCGAGGCACCTTCCTGAACATGCAACGGGGAGAGCGTTTCTTGAGAAAAGGGTTATGTCCGATGCTGCTTTAGAAGGACGCATGGGGGGTGCGGAGCGTGTCACAAAGCGGTCCTGCCCTTTTTGTCAACATCCGTCTCGTGAAGAACTTGAACAGGGCATGTTGCTGGGTGAAATAGCAGCCAAGCAACTCGATGAGGACATGGGTTGGCGCTTTAACACCAGCGACCGCCATTACCGCAACCACATGGGTCAGTTCCACATGGCGTCTAATCCCCAGTGCAAGGTGTGCGCCGACCCACGACGCTCTGAGTTTGAGCAGCGTTACTTTGCTGACGGCTCTGAATCGGACGCCATCGCAGAAGAGTTGGGCATCCGTGAAGAAAGCGTCTACCACCACATGAAGCATCACTTTCAACCGCTGGTGCAACGCGCAGCCGTGGCTGAGGTGGCCATGGTTGTCGGTCAAGAGGTTGATACACTGCGCTCGAATGTTGAATTGCTTAATCACAAATTGTCTGAACTGCTTAACGAAGGCAGCGTGCATGAAGACGGCTTCGTTCGTGACGCTGTGATGCTGCACAAGGAAGTCAGGGAGTCCATCAAGGACCTCGTGAAAATGCAAGAAAACTGGGGCCCGACTTCAGAAAACGGCGAGATTCACAACACCATCAACATCCTCAAGGTTGAACTGGGCAAAGAAAGCCCCGAGTCGTGGGCTCGTATTCGTGAGAAACTCATTGGGCATGTCGAGGAGGAGTTCGTTTGATGGAAGTCCCTGTTCCCGACTTGTTGCAGGTGGCTCATCCCGGCTACCGCCTCGTTATCGCTCGACCTCATCTCAACGATGAAGACATCATGAGCGTTGTCGACTATGCTCAGCGAATGGCCGAGCGTTTTGAGCACTACGGTCAAATCGTGGTGACAGCACCCTTTTTGTTTGAAATGCTGAAGGAGAGTTTCCACACTTTGCTCAACAACGATGACCCTTCAGTTGTAATCCCGGTGCGTGAACTTACAGCCCGTTTGCTTCAAGAACACGAACACATGACGAACAACATGGTCCGGGCCTTCCCAGTCAACCCGGTCGTTAAAGGCGTCTATACTGACCTCAGCGAAGTGCTCTTCGACGCCTTCGATTCACTAACTGGAGGTGACATGGATGACTGAGGGCATGATGGGTCGTGGCTCGGACACCCGCATCTACGCTCCACGCTCCGAGTCTTCGCACATGTTCCGTGCAAACCACGAAGACGAGGAAACCCCTACTGGCTTGGAAGATGCTCGTGACAAAGAAGCACGGATGGACCGCAAGCAGAAAAAGCAGGAGCGGGAAGAAAAGGAGGACCGTCAGATTCGACACATCAAGGTGCGTCGTCATCACATGGGTCTTGGTGACAAACCCGAAGAGGGAATGGAAGAAGAAGAGTCTTTGTTCAAACCTCGTGAGTCACCCACTGAACCAACGCAACCTGCTGGTGCCGGTGGATTCTTGACCAGCCTCGCTGCTCAGGCTAAGGGCCCCGGTGCTGCCGGTGGTGAAATGATTCAGATGAGTGAGTCGATGGCTTACGCTTGGTCTGATATTCTCAAGTTCGACCGTTCGGATGAGTTGTATGAACTTGCTATGGAAGCCATGGCTTTGGGTTATGCTGATAATTTGGAGGATGCTTACAAAATCGCTGAAGAAGAGGCTGAGTTGACTGCTCGTATGCCTTTACCACCCGAACTCGATGATTCCATTCCTGACCCTGAGTTTGACCCCCAGTTCCAACAGAAGAACGCCAGTGAGCCGATGGTCTACGCTTGGTCTGAATTGTTGAAGTCCAAGCGTAAGCAAGAGAAGCGTCGTAAGACTGAAGAGCGAGCCAAGTGGCGGCCCTCCACTGGTAAGTTCAAGCGTCCTCGTGGCGGCTACACCGGTCGCTCAGGCACCTCGGCTCGGGCTAAATTGTTGTCTCGCAACCTCCCCATGGGTCGCAAGACGGGGTTGATGCAACCTCACTTGTCAGTTGAGATGTCTCACCGCGGTATCGCCAGTAAGCAGCCAATGTCCAAGGACCCTCAGGCCTACGGACAGTGGCGAGGCTACCAAGAGCAGCAGAGCATTCGTGGTCAAATTGCTCCTCAAAGCGGAGCGGCACTGCCCTTTGGGCAGGTTCGGATGCCCAGCGCCCCTCGACCTCGTCTTCATCCTGTTCGTGCTCCCCCAATTCAGCCGCCTAAGATGCGCATGCCTCACTTAAACCGACCAAGTATGCCGGGTATGGTGACCATGAGCGAAGACCCTGTGCCTGAAGGTGACCTCCTGAAAGCGGGCACAAATCACTACCTTCTTGCTGAAGCCCGCACTGCTCTCCGTGAAATGCGACAACTCATGCGTCGCATGAAAGACAAGGATGACAAAAAGAAAAACATGGGTGCGCCTGACACCGCTGGTGCGGCGTCAACGCTACCAAAATACCCCGGTAACAATCCAAAGCAAACCACTCGTGGTGAAGGAGGGACGGAAGACGAAAACGACCCTCGAACATGGGGACTTGACCCCATTGGACAACTCGTCGGACGAGGGGGTAACCGAGCATGAGGCCCGTGTTCGTGTTGAAGTCAGCGGACATTCTGCTGAAAGGGCACGGTAACTACGCTTTTTTCAACGGTGTGCCGCATCTTTTGACGAACCCCCCTCCCGAAGCGATTAACCCGGACCCCGAAGGGCCGGATGTCCCACTTTTTGCTCACTACGGTAACTCTCGACCTCACCCTTCCGGTCATGCGGGCATGGGTGAATTGCTTGAGGGTGAGTTTCAACGAGGCAAACACGGGGAGATGACCTATCACACTGACGGCTTCGACCATCACCACGGGCACGACGGTGTATGGCATCATCTCGGTGAGGCACTTGAGCGAGCCGGTTACGACCCACGCTTGGCTAAGGAACTCCTACAGCGAGCCATTAACGAATACAATGACACGCATAAGGACCGAAGCGGAGCGCACCATCTACCTGATGTTGACTCCATGGAGTGGCGAAAACTCAAGGCCACTCCTTACAACGCAAACATGGAACCGACCCGTCGTCCTAACCGTAGCGTTGATGGACATTTTGTTACGACTTTTACCAATCGACCGAACCGAAACGAAAAGGTCGGTCACTTTGTTGAATCCTATTCGATTCCTTACTGGAAACAACTGGCGGCCATTGTCCGAGAATACGGACTCGACGACATTGCTAACATGGAGTGGACGACACGAGGCCACATCTCAATCGACGACCTTCATCCAGCCGGTCGGCGTTTGAAAGGTCGCGGTGGAGATGTCATTGGTCAGGGTGGACAACTTCCTGATTCACACATCACCAACGCTCCCGGCGGTGTCAACTTTAATCCCGCATTTGACTCAGTGCAGTCGTGGTCGGTTGCGCACCACATGCCTGATTTGATGCACTACAAGTTGGCTTCGCAAAAAACGCCACCGTCTGAAACCATGCGCAGTGCTCGTGGTCATATCAAGGAGGCTTTGAAGCGGGCTGCTGAAAATCCCGATATTATCCCTGATGTGCAGGTGCCTATCAACACGGCTCAAACTGCTGGCGGGACCAACTACACGATGCAGCCTCTTAAGACGGTCTTGTCCAATGAAGAGATGCTGAAAAATCTCCTGAATGAATTGGGCTCAACTTCGGCCCTCACGGCCTTATTCGGTCGACTTAAGTCAGGTGGTCAGAAGCGTCCCAGTTCAGGTGCTCGTATTTTCAGTCACTTGTTGGATGCGTTCGGTGGCGACCCTGACGAAGAAGGCAAGCGAACTCAGTTTGATAATTTGATGGAGCATGCTCTTCAAGGTGAGCACATTCCACTTGAGCCTGAGTTCATGTCGGGCACAAAGCATCCGACGAAGAACGGGAGCACACACAAGAACATGGCTCAGATGTATGTCAAGGCCATGTTGGCTCATCACAATGAATCCCTTCCTCAGTTGAGAGATTACCAGCCGGATGCTCAGACGCTTCAAGCCTTGGGCGTGAGTCACGAGGGTATTAAGGAAGAGCAAGTCAACGCTCGCCGTCAGGCTATCGAAGGTATCGCCGACATGATGGCTCGTGCGTTTGGGCATGAAGAGCGTCGTGCTGTTCCCGATGAACTACCGACGACCGGTCTTGCTGGGCGAACGGTGATGGGTTACCCTGAGGAACTTATCCCGTCCGTCCCTGAGCATGTCCCACTCTTTACTGACTTGTCCATGGGAGCAGCATCGGTAGCACCTACAGCCGCACCTCGTCCTGAACCTGCACCTCGTCGTCCTGTGACTGAAGGAGTGGTGGCTCCGCCTGCCGCTACGCCTCCGATGGCTGCGCCAGCACCAGCACCTGCACCTGAGGCAGCACCTGCACCTGTGGCAGCACCTGCACCTGTGGCCGTTCGCCGCACCGGGGGCATCCCAATTGGGCAATTGTCGCCTGAACAGCAGGCTGCCCGTATGGGTGTGGGTCAGGCTGACCCAGCGACCTTGCGTCAATTCATGGAATTGAGCGGCATTGGTCCAAAGCCCGGCACAGGTGAACTCACTGAGCAAGAGCGACAATTCCAGCAGACTTTTGGTGACCCACGGCAGCGTCTTCTTACAGAATACATGAAAAGTCAGGACAACATGTTGCCTGAAGCGGACCGGTTGATGAAGGCCATGGAGCAGATGCAGCGCGATGACGCCATGAAGAGTGACCGCGTCATGAAGCACGCTTTGACTCGTCCAGTTAACATCGCTGATGAGCACGGTGTCCGCCATCTTGCTAAGCACCTCAATCTCACACCTGTCGATATTCGCTCCATCGCCCATCAAATGGGTGACTGGGAGCGCATAGCCAAGCGCCTCAACATCTCATCGGATGTGGTCAAGGTTGTCAAAATCAGTGTAGGGGGGATTTGATGAGTAAAGTCCTCGTGCTGAAATCGTTTGAACTCTACGCTGACCCTGCGGGAAACTTGACTCAGCAGCAACTAATTGGCGGCCCTGCTCCGAAAGGGTTGCCGCTGGAAGCGCAGACGCAGCGAACGCCCGAAGAAGTCTATGTCGCAAGGCGAGATGCGGCACTCACCGCTCCTAACTTGGAAGGTGCTGCTTCGCCTTCTGAGTTTGAAGACCCTGACCTCGCCGCTCAGCAGCGGCGGGAACTTGCTGAAATGAAGCGCAAGGTCAAAGCCGGTGAGTTTCGTAGTCATCAAGAGCGCTACGGACATCAGGGCTTCGCTGGCGTTGTTGAAGGGGGTAGGAGAGGACGACAAGGACCGATGACTGAACAGCAGATAGGTGACGCTCGCACTGCTGGTCAACGGGCAGGTAAGGTCGGCGTCTTTGGGCGAAGGCTTGGTGCTGGTCTTGCCGGAGCACTCGGTGGCCTCTCGGCTGTCACTGCGCTTGAGCAGGCCGGGGCGTCAGGTGCAGGTCTTGAACAGGGTCTTGGCTCGGCTGCTATTCGGGGGATGACAACCACCAGTGCTGCTCGCCCTCATCTTGAAAGCGCTGCTGGTGCAGCGGGAGCACGCCTTGGCGCTGGTTCAGTTGGTGTTCAACGCAGAGCCCAGCAAGGTTTGGAGCGAGGGCGTCAGGCTTTGGAAAACCGTCGTGCAAATCGTGTAGCCGTCGCTCAGCCCACCGTGGCTCAACCCACACCTGCACCTGTCCCGTCAGGTCCTACTCCCCCTCCTTACGCCGAATACCGAGCCGGTCTTGAGGCTGAGCGAGCCCGACTGCAAAGGGCTCTTCAATACAACCTGCCCGGCACGCTACGAGGGGCAGAGCAGCGTTTGATTGGTGTTGAACGACTCCTCAACCCAACCACAGCGAGGCAACCGTTTGACATGCGAGGAGGCGCTTACAACACCGATGTTTTCGAGCCCGTGCCTCAATTTAACCCAGCATCACGAGCGCCCAATGACCCAAATCAAACACAACTACCCGGTGCACCTGTCACGGCATCGCCAACCACCGCTTCATCGACGGAGCAAAGCAAACTCCCCATACCCCCCAAGACGGCGGAAGGTATGGCTGCTGCGTTTCCTCAATCAACTGCTGCTGACCCGTCAGATGGAATTGCTGAGCCAACGACTGGTAAAGACGCTGCTGAAGCAGGTGCCGCTCTTGCTGAAAAGTTCAGTGGGAAGAAGCAAAACATGTCGACAATGGGGGTTGAGGAATGAGCGACAAGTCTGCTGAGATGCAAGAACTTGTCATCGAGATGGACAAGAAAATGTCCGCTCGGTCGTTCAAATACTTCTTTGAGACGGTGCTTGAGTTCGACTATGCTAACCACCACGGCATGTGGGACAAGGGATTGGCTGACAACCGCTACTACTGCGTGAAGGCATCTCGTGACCACGGTAAGTCCGTGTTCTTCATGTCCTACGCCCTGTGGATTGCTGCTTTCAATCCCGGCACGCACATCATGATTTTCTCTCACTCGTTGGAGCAGACGCTTGAGCACATGCGTTTCATCCGACAGAACATTCAGAACTCACCGTGTTTGAAGGATTTGATTCCCTCGGGTAAGCCATGGCGTAAGACCTACTTCGAGTTCACCAACGGTAGCCGTATCATGGCCAAGTCAGTCGGTGGTGGAACTCGTGGTTTCCACCCGGATGTTGTGTTGTGTGACGACATTCTGTGGGGAACCACTGGGTCTGAACTGCAGCGTGCTGCAGACTGGTTTTACGGTGTTTTGCTTCCTGTTCTCCACCACACGGGTCGCTTGATGATGGTGGGCACACCGTTCAGTTACAACGACCTGTATGCTCAACTTGAGAAGACGGAGACATTTGTCGTTGAAACCTACCCTGCTATCAACAGGGAAGGTGTGGCTCTGTGGCCTGAGCGTTGGAACCTTGAAGCACTCGACCAGCGGCGCATGTCGATGCCTGCTATTCAGTTCACTCGTGAGTATCTCTGTGAACCAATTCACGATGTCGCCAGTATGTTCCCAATGACGCTGCTTGAAAAGGCCCGTGACCATGAACTCAAACTTCTCGATGTCGCTGACGCTGAGTATGATGAGAACGGTGAGCGAGTCGGTGTGCTCGGTCATCATTTCATTGGTTGGGACACGGCCATCGCATCGGACAAGAACGCTGACTACACAGCCATAACAGTTTTACGCACGCTACCTGACGAAGATGTCAAGCAAATCGTGGGCAGTGTGCACGAGCAAGGTATGGGGTCAGCAGCACAGAAGCGAGCCATCATCCTTCTCAACAACAAGTTTCAGCCCGACCTCATCGAACTCGAAGGTAACAACTTCCAGCGTATGTTCGCTATGGAACTGCAGGATATTCGCCAAGATATTCCAATCCGCACTTTCATGACGACTCGCACCCGCAAGGAGAGTTTGTTTATGTCACTCTTGATGGCGTTTGAACAGGGTCAAATTAAGACGCCTTACGGTGACGACCGCTCTCGTCGTTTTACGCACAAACTCGAAGAGGAATTGACCCGCTTCGGTATGCAGAAGAATGGACGACTCGAAAGCGTAGGTGTGCATGATGACCTCGCCATGTCCCTCGCTCTCGCCAACTGGGCGACCAAAGAGTTCCGAGGAAGCGTAGTGATGCTTGATGATTACATGCCCGGATTCGATGATTGGCTCACGGGCGAACCAAGAAAAAATGATGGATGGATGATACCATGAAGGAAGAAAAAGTTGGAAAGAAAGGCAAGGGCATGGTCCTCGTTATCTCTGTAGGGAAACCCTCAGACAAGAATCCTGCAAACGCTGCTGACCCGGACAAGCAAGAAAAGATGGACCAACTTAGCAGCGAACTCTCAAGACGCGGAAAAGTTTTGTCAAATGCAAACGCTCGCATGGGCGCTGGGCGACAAGTTAGGAATCAAGTTCGTTACCAACAAGGTGACCTCGACGACCCCAACGCTGAACCTGAAGAAGAAGCCCCAAAACTCGCTGATGATGTTTCAATCGGTCACAGTGGGCGACGAGGAAGTAAAGAAGAGGCTGAGGCTTTTGAGAGCGGCAAGCCGTTGATGCAGCGTCTACAAGAAGAAGAGGACAGAAAGAAGCCTCAAACAGAAGAAGAAGACCTCTACGCCAACATCTTCGACAGTATGAAGCGAGCCAGTTTTGACGCAACCGACCCCTACGCTGGTTTTCATGTAGAACCTCCTGCTTCCTCAAGTCCTGCAGATGTAGAGGCTTTTCGTGAAAGAACACGGCAGAAACTGAAAGAGATGAAAGAGCAGGGATTGATTCATCCTACTGAAAGCAACCCTGCAGGATTACCACCACCCACCCTCGCTCAAGAACGAATGGGAACCTCCCTTACTCCCGCCTTCATATCAAAAGCCACTCCGGCTGAACTCATGGAAGAAGCACAACGCTTGCGTGAAGCCGGTGAGAAGGGACAGGCTCGTCGTTTCAGCGATGTTGCTTCACAAATGGAGCGAGGTCCAGCCCTTGCTGAGTCAACCATCAGTCGTCTCGGTATGCAGGCTGCTCAAGCCCTCGACCCTGAAGAGGAAGACCAAGAAGCCTTTGCTCGCTTCCTTTATGGTGAGGGTAAAGCCGGTGCTGATTATCAAGACATGCGTCTGAATCCAAACTTCTACGACCCCGCCCAGCGTCGTGAGTTCATGCGACTTATGTCGCAAATACAGCGACAGAAGAATCGTGCTGACTCTATGGGTGCTGAGGGAGAAGCGCAACTTGCAGCACTACGAGAGGAAGACCCGACTCAGTTCTTTGCTGACCAAGACATGGTGCAGCGGGCTTATCCTTCACCGGCTGACCTCGCATGGGTGGTTTTGAAAGCGCAAAAGCGTGACCCTCGTCTCGCTCGTGCCGGTGTGAGTGGATTCAACAAACCCAAGCGAACGCCCAAGCATCCGAAAAAGAGCCATGTTGTCGTGGCTCGGGAAGGTGGGAAGGTCAAAACTATTCGCTTCGGTCAGCAAGGTGTTTCAGGCTCTCCTAAGAAACAGGGCGAGTCTTCCTCATACCGCAAGCGTCGTGAGTCGTTCAAGGCCCGTCACGCCAAAAACATCAACCGTGGAAAATTGAGTGCTGCATACTGGGCTGATAAAGTAAAGTGGTGAAATCGCATGTCCTCAGCCTTTGACATTGCTTTTGACGACCTTCGCAAGAAGTTGTGTCCTGAAGGCAAGGCAGCGGCCAAGAGGAAGTTCAAGGTCTACCCGTCAGCCTACGCCAACGGATGGGCCGTGCAATACTGCAAGGGTAAGTTCAGGGGGAAGAAGAAGTGAACCCGTTTGATTTTGCGTGGCTTTTATTGAAAGGGGATGTGAGCGCTCGTAGTGTAATCGGGTATCAGCACCTCCCTACTGAGATGAACTACGATGCAATTTCACAATTCCTTCAAAATAACCCCAATTCTACTCTTGGAGATATGATGACTCCTTATCTTACTGGTCAATTCACTCAGCCTACTTCAGAAGTGGTCACCGACCCTCGTTCGTATCAAGACGGTAGTCTACCCTTTCCTATGACCGCTCAAGAGGCTGAGTCTTTTACGGGTCAGTTCAAAACTCCCGATGGTTATGCTTTACCTGAGCGTTACATGGCAGCGGGTCGCGGTGGACCTACAGACCGTCCTTTGTTGATGAATACGCTACGCACACTTCAGGGAAGGATGCGTCAAATGCCTGAAGCCTTTGCATTTGAGCCTGTAGAAAGTCGTATCAGAGGAGGACAGGAAGACTCTCGCCCTACTGGTAAAATGGGTCGTCTCGGTGCGAGACTTGAAAATTATATGAACACCCCAATATCAGTGCGTCAGGCGACAATGGACCCTTCTTCTATGATGGGCGCATCTAACACTCAAATGGTAGGGGTGACTGCGTGACCGACCGCTGCACTTGTCACGATGTCCTTGTCATCAAGGATTTGAACCGTTGGTTCAAGGAAAAGTGGGTGGATGTTTCACGCAAGGACAAAGACGGCAAGCATCCGCCATGCGGTCGTTCCAAAGCCAACACTTCAAGCAAGGGCTACCCGAAGTGTCGCCCATCCGTCAAGGTCAGCGACAAGACACCAAAGACCAGTGGCTCCATGAGCGAAGGGCAAAAGCGTGCGGCGACTAAGCGTAAGCGAGCCAAGAAGCAGGGTGTCGGCGGTAAACCGACGATTGTCAAGGCCGACTACCAATACGACATCACCGATGACCGCATCGTGACGGGCGAACCAATGGACATCGCTATGCGGTTGCTCAAGACTCGTATCGCATCACCGGATGAAGACCATCCTCAAATTGGCAGAACTGTGTATGACCCCGAAACGAATGAAGTTTTAGATTCATCAGTAAGACTCATGCCGACCAAACATGGTAGGCATAACGAACCCGAAAACTTCATCCGTGATGTAATACATGAAGATATGCACACAGCAACATTACCCGAAGTAGGTCATAGCAATATCGTCCATGCGGAGTTCCCTGCATTTTTGGGTGAAGAAGTGTATTCACAAAGATTGGCAGAAGAAGGTAAATCAGAAAGGCGACGAGAACCTTATGATTTAGAAAGAACAACTCCTTTCAATCAAGCATTGTATCGTGTGAGCCAACACCCTAATGTTCCCGCTGAAGATAGGGCAAAAGCGAAACAATTGTGGTTTAACACCATACAGACAGGTGAACCAATGGACCTCTCTTGGCGACTACTCAAGCGACCAGTCAGTCCCGAGGCCAAGCGAGCCAAGAAGCAAGGTGTTGGCGGTAAGCCGACCGTCGTGAAGATGGTGGGCGTTAAATAGAGGTATCTCGTGAGGTAGAATTATGTGGGGGTCGGCACTTATCGAGGATGATTTTGTCATCAAGGCTGAAGTCCCCTATCAAGAGGAAGTTGTCGAGGCTATTCGTAAGACCTACCGTTTCGCTCCTAACGGCGACGGGTGGTTTGAGGCGAAGATGAATTGCACTGCGGACCAGTTGGTAAAGCGACTACGCAAGGCTCGTCGTCACAACAAAGACACGAGTGGTGATATTGACGCTTTTATTGATGACATCCGAACCATCAAGGCGTTGGAAACCGAACTTACCATTCGCAACCTCTCGTGGGCTGACGGCATGGAGCACTGCATCAAAGGACTCGGACTGTCTGACAGGTCCCTTAAGCACCTGCGTCAATTTGGCGAATCCCGAGCAGTGTCGCTTCAAAAAGCCTGTAGCCTTTGGGAGAAGGCTGAGGCTACGATGAAGATGCTCGATGAGCATGAGGATGTGTGGGGTGAGGAAGAGCAACAAGCGTGGGCGTCGGCTATGCGTGACCGCAGCGACGCACGAAAAATGTGGCGCACGGCTTTGTTCCAGTCTGACAAACTCACCAAGGCCGAAGTGTCCTACCTTGAGTTCGTAGCCGAACAACTGAAGAAAGGGCCAATGCAAGTCAGCGACCTGCAAGAAGACATGAATGAAGCGGGGCTAATCCGCAAGTCATTCACAACCCGCAAGTTCACCACGCTTCTCAACATGTATGGTGAAGAGTTCGACATCATCAAAGGAGCGGAGCGTGGCTCGTATGTCCGTGTCACCAACGAAGGTCTTGTCTTGAAGGATGTGTGGGCTTACGGTGCTGGGTTCCTTGACGCAGACGGTTACATCACCATTACCGAGCGTGGGGAGCCTCGTGCTGGAATGATTGCGACAGGGGAGAGGGGTCGTGTTCACTGTGAAGACCTCTACAAAACGATGGACTGCGGCGTCCTGCAACTGGACAACAAGGTTCACAAGAACTCCACTCGTAGTCAACATCGACTGCAATTCTATTCCAAGGCAGACCTCCGTAAGTTTCTGAACGGGGTCTTGCCTCATCTCAAAATGAAGGGCACGCAGGCAAAGGCCGTCCTCGCCTTCATTGACGAGGCAGACCCCGTGAGAAAGGAAGAACTGAAACGCTTGGTTCGTTTCAAAAATTGGGAAGATGACGCCAAGAAGTCGTCCGAACTGCTTAATTCGTGGGGCGTTGACGCCGATACCATCGGCAAGTATGCGGAGGGTCTGTGATGGCGGAAGAAGAGCAAGGACCAGTTAGCCGATTCCTTTCAGCGTTGGCGAACCCGTTCCGCCGTCGAACGACGCCTCAACCGCAGATGCCTCTCTACACAACGGGCATTCAAGAGCCTGTGTTGGCGCAAGGTATCACTCTCCCAGCCCTCTACGCTGTGAGTCAAGAGAACCTCATTCTGCGAACGGTGCAGTCAAAATTGCGACAGGAGATTTTCCGTCGTGGTTATCACTGGGAGAAGAAGTTTCGTAAGAAGTGCGTTGAGTGCGAAGAGGAGTTTCACCACGACATCGAGATGTGCAAAACCTGTGGTGGAGAGGTTCGTTCCCCCGACCCTGAGCAAGTCATCTACCCGAAGTGGCTGCTTGAACAGGAGAACGCTATGGAGCAGACCTTCATGCAAGTGCTCGGTGAGATTGAGAACGACCTTAACATCGTCGACGATGCCTTCCTTCTTCTCATCAAGGAATACTATGTCGACCCTGACTCGGGTGAAATTGCCTTTTACCGCGTCAAGGAAATCGTTCGAGGTGACCCTGTTTTCATGCGTATCATCGCCGACAAGCGCGGTGTCCGTGGCGGGCGTTACAAGATTTGCCGCCTTCACCGCGACCAAGTCGCCTATCCCGGTCAAGAACCCAAGTGTCAAACTTGCGGCTCTCGCCTCGTTGATGCTCATTATGTCAACATGGCGGGAAGCGGTAAGAACCAGTATTTTACGAAAGGTGAAGTCATTCATCTGAGCAAATACAACCCAAGCAAACTCTACGGTCGCGCTCCTGTCAACACCATGTGGCGTCAAGCCATGAGCCTCACAGCCATGGACAACTACATCTACACGGCTTACCAAAAGCGGCGCACACCTAAGGGTATCATCTCCGTGACTACGGACAACCTTGAGTCAATGAAGTCGTTTTGGAAGTCCGTTGACGAGAAAATGGAGCGTGACCCCCACTATGTGCCTAAGGTCGGTATTGAGTCATCCTCCGGTCGCGGTGGAGTCAACTGGGTCAAGTTCATGGACACGCTGGAAGAGATGCAATACATCGCCGTGCGTGACGAGATTCGTAACCGTATCGCTGCCTTCTACGGCGTGTCGAGCATTTTCATGATTGACAACGGGAAGTCCGGTGGGTTGAACAACGAGGGTTTGCAGATTCTTGTGACCAACCGTGCTGTTGAGTTTGGACAAAAGGTCTACACCGAAAACCTGTTTCCTCGCATGCTCAAAGAGATGGATGTCACCGATTGGAAACTGACGCTCTACCCCAACGAGGAAGAGGATGAAATCACTCGCCTACGCCGTGACGAGATGGAAGTCAACCTTGCTCAGCGGATGGCGATGCTGGGCTATAAGCCCGAGTTGCTTGAAGAAGGTGACCGAGACATCCGTTTCGTCTACCGTAAGCAGCCCGGAGGTGAGGAACAGGCTGCGGCGGGTCAACAGATGCCCGGTCAAATGCCCATGCAAGGTGCACCTCCTCAAGTTGCCGGTGCTCAAGGTATGCCTCCAATGCCCCCGTCGCAACCCGGCGGTGAGGGTATGGGTATTCGCACACCACGCTCTCCAGCAAGCCCGCAGGCACGCTCGTCAGCAGGCTCAGGTTCGCCGCTGTCAAGCGTTCAGCAGCGTGGAATGCCTCCCGGCATTCAGCAACAAAACAGCGATGCGATGTTGAACTCCCGCATGCCTCGGGGTCAGTAACCTCTTTTAATGCGGCATCACTACGAAGGACGAGAGGGGAAAAGATGGACCTACTGAAGATGCACCCAATGGCCCGCAAAATGGCTGTGCACAGCGAGGCTTTCGCTAAGGCACTGGAAGAAGGAAACGCTAACGAGGCCCAAGGTCACATTAACGAAGTCATCAAGTTCGCAGGCTACTTGTCTGAGGACATCCACAGCGCCATCGTGAAGAGTGAGCGTGAAACCGTTGACTTCGGCACGGTCAACCCCATGCTGCAAAAAATGAATGAGACGGGTCAGAAGTTCGATGTCACCCAGCGTGACGCCGTTCTCCCCGGCACCGTCATCGCAGCCCGCACTCACCGCAACATGAGCGTTCACCGTGGAACCTTCGGTCGCTTCGTCCCCGATTCTTGAGGTGAATAGATGAGCGAAGAAACTTCGGCTACTGAGCGACTTATGACGACGCTCATCTCTAAAATGGAGAGCATGGACAGCGACCTTCAGTCTCTAAAGCACGAAAACGCTCTTCTTCGCAAGGCCATTCGTGACCCATCCGCTCTTCTCCGCAAGGCTGGCTTTGTCTCTTCCGCTACTCCGTTGACTGAAGGTGTCGAAGTTGATGCTTTCCGAGCCAACGATGACGCTATCATCAAGGGCCACAACGAGTTCTCTAACTCTCAGATTCATCAAATGACATGGGATGAAATCCATGAGATGGCCGAGCAGGCCAAAAACACTGAGGTGACCGCATGAAGCCTATTCCCTCCCCCAGCAGCCGTGAAGCCCAAGACCTCCTGAACAAAGCCCAACGCCTTCTTGAGAAAGCAGACGAGTTGGAAAAGGCCAAGTGTGACTGCGGCAAAGAGCCTTGTGAGTGTAAGGACTGTCCTAAGTGTGGCTCTAAGATGAAAGCAGGCGGCTCTTGCATGAAAGCAGGTTGCTCTAATGTTAGCAAGGCCCAGCCCGGTTACAACACCACCTTCAACTCTGAACCTCAGAACATTATGTTTGCTGCTGAAAGCGGTGGTCAAACTCGCAACGCCTACTACAATACCAACCAGCATGAATACACCGGCACGGATGTTACCAACAAAGGTGCAACTTCTGAATCCGTGAACTTCGAGTCACTGGGTCAACAGATGAATCCTCATCACGACAGCGTTCCTCGCCAAGTCGAGAACGGCACGCTCTCTAAAGCCGAGGAAGCCTTGGCCAAAGCCAAAGATGAACTCGTAAAAGCCATGTGTGAACAGTGCGGTGGTAACCAGTTCACTGGTTGCCGCTTCGGCTTCGGTGATGATTGCCCCGGTCTTGAAGGCACGACTGAAATGGGCGAAGGAGAGAGGGACGACTACCATCCGTCAGAATACATGCGTAGCCGCTATTGACGGTGGTGTGAATGTGCGAGAAGATGCTACTGACTGGTATCTCCGAGCACGCTCAGACCTGTTGAAGTCCATTCTCGATGAACTCGACTACGAGAACGCAGTCGCCAACTTCGTTTTCGCCAGTGAAAACCTTGAGCGTCACGGCTACGAGGTGATGAAGGGGGCTGATGATTTCATCTGTGACATCGTAGCGAAGGAAGAACTCGATAGGTTGTCTGTTAATAGAGGGCGAGAGGCTCGTCGGGAACAGCGTCGTGCTGAGCGCGAAGGCATGGTTGAGCGAGGTCGTGAGCGCCAAGGACGCGTCTCCTACTACAGTGCAGGTCGCCTTGCTGATACCATTCCTGCTCATCATTGGACTGGGCGTTTCAATGAGGCCAGCGTTCACGATTTTGTTTCGCTGTGGCCTAAGGCTGATTTTCAGTCCCATGCGCTTTACCCTAACGACCATCCTTTCCAAGAGGAACATCACCCCTTGCTTCAGAAAAATGTCGTGAACGGCTTGCCTGCCTACATCGAAACACTGCGTGACTTATACCTCCCTCCCGCTCCCGGCCGCCCATCCTTGGCTCAACAGTTAAAGCAACAAGAATCGCTGCAAGAAGAACATCATCGCAAGAAAGGTAACATGAACATAGTGGGACACAAAGACCCCTACAGCGGAGAGGTGACACATCCCTTTGCCGGTCCTTTACATGACAGTCATCTCCACGACCTCTACTTGCATAATCTTGAAGACTGGAAGCAGGAGAATCCCGGCACGGTAAAGGCACTCATTGAGCAATACCCCGACCCCGAGGAACATGACTTCGCCATCGCTCAAGCGCACATGGACGACGCCATTCAGGGTTGGATGAACAAAGAGCCTGACATGAACGGTCTACGCACTTCCCTTGGATGGGGTGGTTACAACCTTGGCCTTGAATGGCTTAAGCCAGCGGACCGAAACGCCGTCGTCAAGCACTTGCAGGAGAAGGGCTCTCTTAGGAGCAGTGACGATGTGCAAAAAATTACTCTTAGCGACGGTCGCAAGGTTTCGACAGGGCGCATAAAACGCAACATCGCTCATCGCTTTACACCTGAGTTCTTTCACAAAATGCGCGGTCAACTCCACACTTCACAGAATCAACGCAAACACATGGAAGGAGAAGACGACATTCGTGACATGAAAGACCACGCTTACGAAATCCTCCATACGGCTCTCAACGAAACACCCCATGATGAACACGGGACAATGGCGCAAGCCATTCTCAGTGCACTCAATGAGAAGCACGACGATGGGGGTGAACCGCTCACACATCTTAGTGCCTTGAAGAGTTTTAGCCAGTTAAAGGGTCACTTGGCGAGTAGCACTCCACTCGATTCGATGCGCAACGCTGAACAGTCAGAAAAGCAAGGCGTCAATGAAGCCGCATTGAAACACTTGCTCGGTTACAAACAAAACAAGGATGGCTCCTTTGAGTTCACTGGTAAGGGTCACTTTTCCGAAGACGAGAGCCCGCTTTCCCTTGAAGACTTAAAGAAACTTGAGCAGGGTAAAGCAGAAGCGTTCAATGAATTATTCAAACACAAGGGTGTGCGGAATGTAGATTCCCACTCTTACTTGGGTTTCAACGGCCCTCGTGACGAGGCCATTCCTGAGGATGAGGCTGACCTGTGGGTGCGCACGCCTCATGGGACGGTCGGCAACGGTGCAATTTTTCACCTGCCTTACATCCGTGGCGGTGGTGGTCGTGACCCTCTTGCTCATCTTGAGATGCTCCATGATTGGATGCCGAAAGACAAAAGCGGTGAAAGCCTGATTGGTCATATCAGTCAAGACGGTATCATTACTCCCAGTCGCAAAAACAGCGGTATGTTTGCTCGATATGTCCCACCTGTGCGTGGCCATGGGATGAAAGGCGACACTCACGCTGGGGCTCAATCGCTATGGGATGCTTCCACTCACCAAAAATACGGATTCGGGATGGGGATTCGCTACCGCTCTCGCAATACGAAAAACACACCGTATGTCGGCCACTCCACTCTTGACCCTGAAACAGCAAACATACTCGGACCTCTCACACCTGATGAGCGTAAAAGTTTGATTGGAAGTGAGAGGCCTACCCACAGGTTGGAAGAACATCCAACCTCTTCTCACAACCCTATCATGTCCGCTGGTGAAGTTGGGAGTGAAACTCGACATCGTCACAATGCCCGTCTCACACATAACATCACAACTCGCCTCGGTCGATTGCACCCGCCTCACGACCCTGCTGATTTCATCATGTTGCGTCACGACCAACTGTCGCAACCAAAGTTTGAGCAGGCTCGCTCTCACGACCCCACCAACCCGCAGGTCTTTTCCAACTTCCATGGTTTGACTGGACGGAGCGTGATTGAAACCCCGATGCGGGCCAGTCAGGAATACCAAGAGCAAGTCGAGATAGCCATGGAGGAAGTTTCGCAACTCGAAGACTTGGTTGAGTCGTTCGCAGGTGCCGAAGAGGAGGTGCCTGAAGACTTGATGGAACGACTGGCTGAAGCAAAGTCCAATCTCCGTCACCTCGAAGAAGTTGAGGGGATGCGAGAAAAGACAGGAAGGGCCTACAAGTATGCGCATCAGCAGTTTGATGAGAAGATGGGTGCTGACCTACAAGCCATCACCGAGATGGCGAAGCGGCTCAAACCAATCATGGAGAAGGCAGACCCTACGGCCTTTGACCCTACGAATAAACTGAAGTTTCTCGCAAACACCTCTCGTCTGTTCTACGACGCTAACCGCATGCTGATGCGAGTGCCGCATGATACACATGGTTTGACTACCTATGGACCGGGTTTGGATGAGGAAGAGCGTGAATCTGCCAGCGCTGTTGCTTCAAAAGTAACCGGTGAAACCATTGTTCCTCATCGTAACATGCTCACCAGTGTCATGCAACATGGCGTTGACATTACCCGTGACATGAGCACTGAAGATGTGATGCAGGCGCTTGGCTTCCACTTTGATGAGGAAGACCCACTACATGAACAGCACAAGAGACTCGCTGAACAGGTGCGTGACTCTGCACCTGAAGACGGTGGACTTCGGGCGATGACTCACGGGACTTTGCTCAGCACCGGAATGCAATTTCACCCTCGTGGTCAGGACATCTCGCTGTCGCATGACAAGCACATTAACCACATTGAGGAGTTTGACCGAGTCTATGACAATGAGCCTGTTGTTCAACGCTACCGTGAGGCTGAGCGTCAAAAAGCAGCCACGGGTCGAATGGCTGAGGACTCGAAGGGGAAGAGCACGAAAGGATTGAGCGATTGGGTAAAGACTGCTTACGGTGGAAAACTCGGCGTCATCCCTCGCTTGTTCAGTCGTGGTTATGAGGAAGAAGCAGCCAAGTATGGTCTGACTCGCCATCCTATGGGCCCTGTCAAAGACCCACGGAATAGTGCGCTTAAAGAGAGTGTGAAGTCACTGATTCACGATGTAGTGACAGTGAACCCTGCTGTCATTGACAAGGACCTTCTTATCAAACCTCAAATTGACACCGACACGACTCGACAGACAGTGCTGAATCGTCAACATGGTCGCCCTATTCACCCCGCTACCTCTCTTAAGGGGGCCAACATCGGGGACTACTATGTCAGTGGCGGTATGGAACACGGTTATCGACAGCAACCGACGGTGGGTGTGGAATGGGATGGTAAGAAGTTCGTTGGTGGAACAAACATGCCGAACCAGCAGTTCCTTCATTCAGTTCAGCGACCTTTGCTCAACGAGATTCATGGTGAAGAGATAGTCAATCAAGCACTTGCTGGGCCCGGTCAAGTGATGAGCGTGCCCAACGCCATCACCCCTTCCATTGAACAAGGAGGTCGAGCGGAGTCTGACATCCCTGTGGATGTCGCTAAGTCTCTCGTGGCTTTGATGGACCCGGATGTTCTCATCAAGAACGATGGTAAGAAGCCGATGCCGATTCTCCCGATGCACCGTATCTTCTCTCTCAAAGACTTCGAGGCCCTCCGTGGTTTTAGTGGTGAGTGGGCTGTGTCAATGTTGCCTGAAGGCGAGCGTTTCATTGTTCGCCGCAAGGGTGGTCACATTACAGCCTACGACACCGAAGGTGATGTTCCGCTGTCTTCGGAAGACAAAACACAGTTCAAGGCCATGAGTGAAAAGAACTGGATGTTGGACGCTGTGCGCCATGGTGATGAAATCCACATCGTGGACATTATCGAATACGATGATTCCAACATCGCTGACATGAATGTCCGTGAGCGACTAAAGGTCCTGCGAGGACAGTTTGACAGTCACGAGCACATCATCGTTCCCGGCCCTCATAATCTACGCTTGACCGATGACGAAGGTCTACCTTCAGTGGTCGAGAGCCTTAGCAAAGAAGACGGGCGCATACTGTTGCGTGACGCTACTTCAACTTACATGCGTGGTGAGCGTCGTCATCCGAAGTGGTTCTTGCTCCGTCCTGACAAGAAAGTCAGCCTGATAATTCTCGATGTTCGAGGTAAGGGTCCCTACACCTACCGCTTGGGAGCAGGACCATTGGATGCCGAAGGATTGGGTAACCGTGGTGTAGAATACGAAGGTGAATCCTACCTCGATGTCGGCACAGTCACCAGTCCAAAGCCATTCAACGAAGGTGATGTTGTCAGTGTCTCAGTGTCGGGTGTTAAGTCCAAAAAGCGTGGCGATAAGACCATCTACGATGTTACGGCTTCCAAGGTGACTGGTGAAAGCGATGACGCTCCTGTTTCATTGGAGACGCTTTCGCTATTGACCAAGTCCCATCCTGTTATCCCCGTTCACTTTTCGGTAGACATTGAAGAAGACCGTCTCATCCTGACCTTCCCTGAAGTCGACACTGTTGTCTACAAAATGGAAACGGGCACCCATGGGACTTGGGCACACTCACCAAAGTCAACAATTGGTGAACTTCAAGGTAGTGAATACCCGTTGTTGCTGGCTGAAAGCGTTCGACCTCTATGGTCGCCCGCTGCTTCACTGATGATGAAGGGCGTTAAACCCGAGAAGATGGAAGAGGGCAGAAGCATGGCTGAGCCCAAAGAACGAGAGCAGGCTGAGGAAGAATCAGCAGGCGTTATTGAGGCTGACGATGCAGAAACAGTGCTCAAGCCGAAGAAAGTTGAAGTTATGGCCAAGACCCTACTACGCATCGCTGACATCGTTGACCGTCTTGAGAAGGAAAAGATGACCGGTGGTCCCGGTGCCCGTGGTATGGGGATTGATGTTGGGTCCGGTATCGAATCGCCTCGTGGCCCTACAAGCCTCACATCTGAACAATCCATTCCTGACTGGGACATGTTGGACCGTCCTACGGAGGACCCGGAGCCGGAATACCCGAGCGCCCGTAGCAAGAGACTGAAAGAGAAAAATGGAGCGCAGTCATTCGCTTATGAAGCAGAATCGGAAAATGAATGATGCCGCTTTATTTATGTAGGAGAGCAAACAGAGGGGTGGTTAGTGTGTTGCTCAGAACTCGACCGGACAGCCTCTCCCTCCTCAAAGGGAGCAACGACCTCGTCGTTGCAGGCTACGCCAGTGTCGAACTCGTCGACAAGCAGGGGGATTTGATTACTCGTTCGGCCTTGAAAGACGCTTTCAAGAAGTTCATGGCCGACCCGAAGTTCAGGAATGTGCAACTGGCGCACTCTAACATTCAGGTAGGAGAAGTCATTCCACAATACACAGACAGTGAAGGGAGGTTTTGGAAGAGCGAAGTTGATGACGCCGGAATGTTCGTCGTAGTTCAACTCAGAAATGACATCGAAAAGGCACGAGAAGTGGCGGCCGAAGTCAGGAAGGGTAACTTAGCGGGATTCAGCATCGGAGGACAAGCATTCAAGCGAGTTCGGAAACACGATAGCAGCCACGGCAACTACCAAGAAATCAGCAAACTCGAACTGCACGAAATCACCATCTGTGAAAAAGGAATCAACCCTGAAGCAACATTCAAAATCCTAAAAGAAGACAACAATAAGGAGATGAAAAAGATGACCGACGATGTTATGGAACAAATGAACAGCGTGTTGGAGCGACTCGAAGGTCGCCTTGACTCTATGGAAAAAGGCGAACTCCCACCGGGCTTGGCCGCTGCTCAGAAGAAAAAGAAAGAAGAGGGTGCTGATGCTCCTTCCAAAGAAGAAAAGACCGAGATGAAAGACAAGGACGACAAAGAAAAGTCCGAGTTCTCTGATGTCATCACGGCCGAATACCTCGACTGGATGGAAAACACCCTCAAATCCGCTGGTGTGGACACTGACGGTGCCCGTGCCCACTTCGACGGTATCGCCAAGGCCAACCTTGGTTCTACCCCTGAGGAACTGTCTGACTACGACACCCGCTTCGCTGCTCAAGTGAAGGGTCGTGCTCAAGAAGGCGGCTCCCCTTCCACCAACGCTCTGTCCCGTGCAGGCCTCTCCCGTGGCGGCGCTGTTACCAAGGCTGACTTCGTTACCTCCGTTGACCCTGTCTCTCTTGAGCACGCTTACGAGGTCTTCAAGGCCGCCAAGCAAGAAGAGGAACTCCGCAAGGCCATGGAAGGCAACTTCGAGTCCCGCTACAAGGCTGAGCGCACTGAGGAGATTACCAAGGCTCAGGCTCAGGCCTTCGACGCCCGTGGTCCTCTCGATGAAATCATGAAGTCGCTGGCTGCTCTCAACGACCGCATCGACAACATCGGCTCCGTGCAATCCACGACCATCGCAAAGTCCGCTTCCCCCGCTATCGAGGTCCCCTCGACTGCTGACATGGCCAACATGTCATGGGAAGAAGTTCACCAACTGGCTGGAGGCTTGTTCCGCAGCGAGTGAACACTCGACAACTGAAAAAAAACAAAAGGAGATGAAAACATGGCACGAAATTATGTTCGCACAGTAACCGACATGGAGCGCTACTACTATGGCGCAGGCAACGCAATGGGCTACTCTTACAGTGGCTCTGAACTTCTCAAGGCCGACAGCCCTATGCTGTCCACGACGGCTGGAACCTACCAAGCCATCTACGGACGCAAAGTGTGGTCCCAGTTGAACCAAGAGTTCAACGCCTTCTCAATCCTCCCCAAGCGCCCATGGGAGCGCAGTGGATGGCGAGTCATCACGGACAAGCCCAACGGCGGCGTCCTCACTGGTGGTATCGCTGAGAACGGCACCTTGCCTGAAACCATCAAGCCAACCTTCCAGCACATCGCTGCAAAACCCAAGACCATAGCACACTCCTTCGATGTGAGCGAAGTCGCTGTCTTTTTGTCCGACAAGGACGACGGCATGGGTGACATGCGAGCCGTCCTTAAGGAAGAGATGGGCAAGCACCACGCTGAGATGGTCAACAAGATGCTCCTCACGGACGCTGACACTCTCGCAGGCAACAACTTCGAGTCCATTGACCGCATCACCGGTAACGACGGTGGCGCTTCCGGCGGCCTGACCTCCATGGAGACGGGTTCCGCTGCTGCTGACCACTGTGGGACCGATGACCTTGACATCTACAGCATCGACCGCAGCGCCAACGCTTGGTCCAACGCTGTCGTCAACTGTGGCTCTGACCAAGACGCCGCCAACCGACGCACCATGTCCCTCGACCAACTGGATGACACCTTCCAGCGCATGTGGGAACTCGGTGGTAACCCCAAGGTCATCTTGACGGGCTACGACACCCTCATGCGACTCCAGCAACTCCTCCAAGCCCAACAGCGGTTCATGGAAGAAAAGCGAGTCACCCCCACCTACAACGGTGTGAAGGGTGTTCCCGGTATCGAGGCTGGTTTCATCGTGGCTACCTACAACGGCGTCCCCATCATCCCCTCAAAGGATGTTGAGAAGGACGGCATCAGCCGGATGTATTTCCTCGACACGGACTACCTCTACTTCTCTACTGCAATCCCAACGCAATACTTCGAGTCCGGCATCGAGACTGGCGACCCATTCGCCATCAACCGCCTCGGTCAAGAAGGCCTCTACCGAACCATGGGCGAGGTGTGGACCACCTTCTTCCGTGCTCAGGGTAGCATCCGTGACCTGCAGTGAGGACAACAAGAAAACAAGGAGATGAAAAAACATGGCAGAAGAATTGACTCTAACTGGAACAGCAACGCCGACCCTTGTCGGTGCATGGGAACTTCGTGCAAACTCGCATGATACGACCGAATGGCTCGACGGTGCCGCTGATGTGTCCTACCCCGGCGGTGGACCCGGCACCTTCAACGCCTCCAACTCGGACGGTGCGAACGGCTACGACCCGGCTCCCAAGATGGCTCTCATCACCACGACTGGTGCAGGCACCATCATCCTCGCAGGCGGCGTGAACAGCATCCTCCTCGCTACGGCCTCTCAGGCTGGCGGCTCGGCAGGCGCACTCAAAGTCGAAGTGTCGAGCCTCACCATCACCATTACCGGTGTAGCGGCAGCCCACAGTCTGATAGTTCTCTACAACTGAGGTGAACCTCAGTGCCCGTAGTAACCTACATTGGACGCTCGCATGTCCGTCGTGCAATCGACCCAACCATGCGTGACTGGGAACAAAACCAACCTGTTGAGGTAACCTCGGCTTGGTTGGACCGCTTTCACCCACGCCTTGACTCGGACAACTTCCGCATCGAAGGCTGGACCAAGGCTGAGGCTGAGGAACGCACCGTCGACCAAGGCGGAGACGGCATCCCTGACGCTGGATGGAGCAAGAAGGACATCGGCAAGTGGCTGGAATCCTACAACCTCAAGCCTTCAGGCTACGCTACCAAATCTCAACTTCTCGAAATCGTCGCAACTGTTATGAGTCCCGACGGTGTCGAAGAGACTGAAGAGATAGCGGCTGAAATCGCTGAAGAATCACAAGGAGATGAATAAACATGGCTGTAACGATTGACCCCCGACCAACCTACATGGGCGACCGAATGATTGTGACTGGAACCTACGAATTAGGTGACACGAGCATTGACCTCAGTGGTCTTCTCGCAAGCATTGATGCTGTCGTTTTGACCCCTACTGCGGCCCCCGGTGCCGCTGACCCCTACCATATCAACGCAGCAGGCACGGGAGTTACACTCACCGGTGCTGGTGCTACGGCAAATGGTCAGTTCTTCGCAGTTGGTCGCCGCTCCTGAGGCGGTGATTGAATGGCGAAAACAGTCACCATTCTCGGGCCTTACGCTCCGAAAGACTTCAACAACGCCACGGACCGTGCAGCCATTGAGGCAGCCGCCGTCGCAGCCATCGGTGCTAACACGCCTGTGGCTGTTGACCCGCACACCATCCTCGGTAACATTTACTTGTTCGTGACTACTCAATGAGCGTGAGGGAGATGAATGGGCTTCGACTTGTCGAAAATCGACTTTGACGACATCAGTCGTTTTCAGAAGCAAGGCGTTCGCTCCGATGTCACCATCGACCAGTCAGCATTCGTTGACCCTGAAAACCCACTGAAGGGCATTGTCAAGAAGCAGCGTAATCGCAATAGCGAGGCCGCTGATGTCATGAACATCGGTTCAGGCACTCGCTGCAAGCACTGCGGCATGCTTCACTTTCTATGGCGTGAGACATGCGGTGCATGTCAACGCCCGATGGAATACAACCTTGTGAGCAGAAGTGAGGAGGCCCGAGAGTAATGCCGATGGTCTTCAACCCCGGTGAGGCTGAAACTCGTCCTCTTGACCCCACAGCCACGGTCTACACGACACCGCAGAAAGTCGCCGACTACCTCGGGATTGGACCTCAAGAGCCTGTGGCTACCTCTGCTGACTCTGTGAGCGACGGTGTATTCATCACTGGCGAAGACTACCGCCGTTGCGGCACTGAGGTTGGCGATACCATCCTCATCTACAGTGATGCAAACCCTCTCGGTGTTGAAAAAGAAATCATTGACATCACCAACGGTGGTAGTAGTGGCGTGAAGTTGGTGTTCAGCACTGCTGATTTTACAGCCAGTGACTTCGAGGCTGATGACAACACCTATGTGCAGAACCTCTCTTCATTCACCAACGCTAAGGTTGGACGCCAGCGTGGAGCGACCAAGGCCATCGTTGAGGCTCGTATTCGTGAAGTGCAGGATAAGATTGACAACATCACGCACAACGCTTGGCGACCTTATCTCGTGAGCGCTGAATACATCAACTTCGACACCTACAAGCCTTACCGGCGTCGTTACTACACCGACTATGTTGGGACGACTCCGCTATTGTTCCGTAATATCCAGCAGATTCTACGCCTCGAACTATGGCAAGGCGACGACTATCGTGAGATTGGTGCTGCTGAGGCTCGTATCGGCATCCCGAAAAACTACAACGGCAACGCCGATAGCGCTCTTTTCCTATGTCCGGGTAACGCTTCAGCCGCTCGTCTTGATATTGGAACAGCGACAAACCAATGGCGAGATGATTTTGACCATGTTACTACGGCTCAAAATCTCGCTGACCTCATCAACAAAGAGGACAGGGTGGGTAAGGCGGCTGTGGAGTTCACACCCACCTTCAAGTTGGAAGGTTCTTCATCCAATGTCGCAGTTCATAACGAGTTCTTGGCCACAGCCAACAGCGACTACGGTAGCGGTGTGGTGAAAATCACCAGTATGCGCCCTGTCAAAGCAGGTGAGACTTGCACTATCGCCAGCACCGACGACAACCTCTCCATCTCACAAACTCAAGTCAACACGGCGACCTTCGTAAGTTCAAGTGGGTCAAGCGTTGTTGTTGATTCAACTGCTGGGTTTGCGCCAAGCGGTGTTGCTTCAAATGGGACAATAGCCTTTCGATATGACAGTCTTGACCCCGATGGGGTTACTTTTTCCGGTTGCGCTGTTGTTAGCGCAAGCGGTGACCTTGCATCCATGAGCGGCACCATCACGCAGCATCAGTTACAAGTCGACCTACAAGGCGGTAGTTCCAGTGGTGATAACGCTCGGCTCAAGGATTGGTGGATGGACTTTGAAATGGGCATCATTTACTTCAACAACTCCTATCCGTTCTTTGAGTGGAACGCCGTTAAGGTGTCTTACATCTATGGGGAACGCTATCTCGAAAAGGCCATCGAGGAGGTTGCTACGAAGATGGTGGTCATTGACCTGTTGATGTCTGACGACCGCACCGTGCTGTTGCCTGAAGGCACCAGCAACATTGACATCACCGCCAAGGTGCAACTCCTGCAGGCTGAGATTGACAAGATTCTCCCACGCTATCAGGAGATTGTTCTCTTCGAGTGATAACAATGGTGAAAGACGAAGCCGATGAGTTTCTCATGATACATCTCACCGAGGAGATGCTGGACCCTGCTCAGCAAGAAGCGTTGCGTCAAGTCGTGACACAGACGCCGGAGGCTTACCGTCGTGTCGTTGAACAGCAGGAATTGGGGATGGACGGCATCACTCGCAACGAAGCGGGTGAATACGAGCAAAAAGGGAGCGCCCCTGACCCCAGCACTCTTAAAGCAGCACTGGATAGGGTAGACAAGCGGATGCTGTCCGAGTCCCCTGCCCTTGTGACCTACAAGTTGCGACTCAGTGGTGGAAAACTCGTGCCGGATGTCGCAGCCTACAAACGGGAGGTGAAATGATGGTCGCAACATGGGCAGAAGGATTGGATTCAGTTATCGCTGTTCTCGGCGACTGGAACCGGGGCAACACCAACAACATCAAGCCCGTCATCGCCGACATCGCCACTGTCGGTCCTGAGCGTGGGAAGCGCATCGACATGAAAAAGACGGACTATGTTCTCTGTTACGAGACGGCGCACAACGAAGAAGCGCCTGAGATTCTCTACGATTTTGTCACCACCCGCATCAACATTACCGTGGACATTCGCACCACCAAGTCTCGCAAGCATATGCAAGCGATGGAAAACGAGGTGCGTCGCCTCATTCACACCAAGCGCAAGGGTGATGGTGTTGCCTTTGACCGCCTTGTTTTCAAGACCCGGACGGACCTTTCTGACCGGACCAAGAACCTATTCCGCATGACCTTCCAAATCGAAGTTGTTATCTTTGCGGAACTCGTGCCATGAGGTGAGCCGGATGCCGTCGACAGTGTATAAAGGGGACTTGACCGAGATTTCATTCGGTCACGAGACAGGACTTCAACTTGACCATGGCTTCGCAGGGTCCTTTTTGTTCCGTGCGAAGACCGGTGGGAGGGACCTCAAGGCGGACACCAGCGTCATTACTTTTGACAGCGGAGCAGCCTCGCAAGTCGTCAACGCTGGCCAACTGAAATACCCCGTCGGGATGCTCGTCGGAGCGAAGGTGTCCTTCCGCATCGCCAGCAGCAGCCCCAATTTCAGCACCGATGACGATGCAACCATCAGCGGCCGCTCCTTCACTGTTGTTCAGCATACTGTGACATCGAGCGATGTCACTGAACTGACCATCACACCTGCGCTGACCACCGACCATTCTGCTGGGGACAAGGACTCCAAATCGGGCGACATCATGTTCATTCACGGCTTTACTGTGCCCTCCGTCGATGTCAGCATGGCTGCTGACGGCGACAGTGCTTCGGGCTCCAGCGAATCCGTTCTAACTGACCAATTCGTGGGCCTCGCCGCTACGGTGACGCTACCGGAAACAAAGGTGGACCTCAAGCGCTACCATGTCGTCGGCCTCGGCCGTGATGTGGCCGTGCAAGTGCCGGGACGATTCCTCAACGAAGGCGGCTCTTTTGAGGTCAACATGCACAACCCCCGCTGGCTCTACTACTGTCTCGGTATGGAAGCGGTGGATGTGAGCAACATCACAGGCCTCAATTCGTTGTTGGTCAGCAACGATTACCAATTGAATGGCAAAACTGAAGTTGGCGCTACTGTCATCCCCTTCGACGGCACCGGAGTGCCGACTTTCACCGCTGGGACTTCTGCTGTAGCGGCAGGCGACTATGTTATCGTCGTTGATGAAACCCGTGCTGATGTCATCACCTACAACGAGGCTGACAGTGCTGACGGCACCGAGTTTGGTGCTGTGGCCAACCCTGAGGTCACCTACTTTGACAAGACCGAGACAACTGAGATTCGGCGTATCGTGGCCATCACGAGCACGCGCATCTTCCTCGACGATGCTCTACTTTACCCTCACGCTGATAACACTGTCCTGCGCTTTGTCCGTCCCGCTGCAGACAACGCTACGGGTAGCCCCAACCGTGAGTCCAGCGGAAACATTCAGAACCCAATCACTCGCCTCCTTTACTCTCGCAGCAGCGTGCCTTCCTTTGCTATGGAAGTCAGCATTCGCCGCCGTGACAGCGACGGTAACACCGACGATGTGGTTGACGGCGGCCCCAGCGACACCAAGCAACTGAGTCGAGTCTTCCGTGGCTGCAAAGTCAAGGACTTTTCGTTGACTGCAGACACCGACGCTGCTCTGCGCCTGAGTGTCAACTTTGACTCCGCTCTCTGTTACACCGACACCGGTCGCCTTGAAAGCACACCGGGGGACCGCTTCAATCCACATCGCATGTTTGAAGACACAGCAAACAGCGACGCCAATCGCAAGACCAGCGGCATCGCCAAGGGCACGCAGAAACCCTACATGTTCTACAACGGCACCATTGACCTTGCTGGTGTTCGCATCGGGCAAGTTGTTTCCTTCACGCTCAACGGCAATACGGGCGTGCAGCAGTTCTACACCATCAACGGCTCCCCCATCGCCGATAGCATCACGGACCAAGTCCCGCACGCTGGTAGCCGTAACGCCTCCATCGCCGTGGAAGGCAAGACTGAATACACGATGGACATGGAGATTATCGTGGACGACCCTGTCTTCTATCATCACATGCGTCGCGCCGTTGACTTCAGCGCCAGCACTGACAACATGATTCGGCTTTCCTTTACCAAAGCAGGTAGCGGCGCTACTCGTGAGCGTATCGACATCCTCCTTGATGACTATGTCATCACCGAGGCCCCTCTGCCTATTCCTGAGGACAAGGGACCTATCCGTGCTCCTTTGAAGGTGATGCCGAAAGCCATCCGTGTTGTGTCGACGGACACACTTTTCCATTGTTGAGGTGACTAAGTATGCCTACACCAGCCGAATCTGTTCGCAAGTATCGACGCCTAAGCCACGAAGACTACGCTGTGTGGTTCGGTGGGCTCCTTGGACTCAGCGAGGCTGAGGCTCGACCTATGGGCACTCACCGTTCAAGGGAACTGATTGAGGAGGCTTTGCGCTCTCTCATCGACAAACCCTCCGAGGAACCTGCCGAGGTCGTTGAAGAGTCAGTCGAAGAGTCAGTTGAAAGCGCTGGAGTAGAAGACATCCCAAACAGCGAAGACTTCCCCGCTGACCTTTCTTACGATGCTATGACGCTTACTGAACTCCGTGAGGAGTGTGCTTCCCGTGGTCTACCAGTCTCGGGAACCAAAGCCCAACTGGCCCTCCGTCTCAAGCGAGACGATGAGGGCATTACTGAGTCCACACCGACGCCGGAGGCCCCCGCAGAAGCGGCTGCCGAGGAAGAGGTGGATGCCCCCGCTGATGAAGCGGCTGCGACCGAGGTGGAGATAAATGCCGAGATTACCGAACAAGAGCCAACTACTGAGACAGACGAATGAAACGAAGCACGAGATACCTGTAGACCCTCATGACCCCGAAGTGGTCATGGAAGTGTGGGTCAGGGACATCTCCTTCTTTGATGTTCAGCGTGCTGCTCAGGAGATGCTTGTTGTAGGTAAGAACAATGAAATGTCTCTTGACCTCGAATCCTACTGGAAACATGCTTTCACGCACTGGCTTGTGCGAACCAACCCTGAACTCACGGTTGCGGAACTTCTCAACCTAAAAGGCGACATCGGTCAGCGAATTGCTTCCGTGTTGCCGAGCCCGGAAAAGGTCGGGCAGATGTTGCAGGGGGATTTTACGAGCGGCGACGCTCAGTGATTGAGGCTTTCCTCAGTCGCAAGACCGTCGCCACCCCCGACGATGTCGGGATGCAAATGGAACTGTGGGGGTATATCGTGGCGAAGCACTACGGTATTTCACTGAAGGAAGTGCATGAGATGACGCCCGAAACTTTCCAGCAATCTCTCGTTTGGGCGCTTGTCGGCAGAAGTCAAGAGGAAAAGGAAATGAAGAGGCAGCGACAAGAGGCAAAAAGCGGAGGTCAGGAGACGGTGTCTCTTGATTATGCTTGGCTTGAGACGGAGGACTTTTGATGGTTGCATTTGCTGCTTTGACGGTTGCGCTGAACGGTGCTCTTACGAGCGCTGGAGGCCTAACTGGTATTTTGAGCAGCATTGGAGGAATTGTAGCAGGAGCAGGCTCAGCCATCATGGGCGCAATCGGCGGCGCTATGACATTTGTTCAAGAGAAGTTTCAAGGCATCAAGGATTTTTGGAACGAAAACATCGCTCCTGTGTTTGATGAGTTGCTGGCGTTCGCTCAACCTGCTCTTGAGGCTATAGGGGCTGTCTTTTCAGCCACCTTCGGCACGGCTTTTGACCTTCTTAAAGCAGCATGGGAGGTTCTCATGGCGGCCTTACAGGTGGTGTGGAACACTGTTGTTGACCCCCTCATCAGCGTCTTTACTGGCCTCTTTACGGCGGGCATGGCGCTTGTCAAAGGAGACTGGGACGGAGTCATGGAAGGATTGAAGACCGTTTGGGACGCGGTTATCATGCCTATCATTCAGCCTTTCGTCGACCTCTTCAAAGTCGGTATGGAACTGGCGAAAGGCAATTGGGACGGCGTTATGGAAAACCTGAAAGCCGCATGGGACAACAGTCTCGGTAAGATTCTCCAGCCGTTCATTGACCCGTTGTTGGCGGCATTTACCAGCATCAAGGAGCGATGGGGTGAAGTGGCTACTGCACTCAGCGTTGCTTGGGAAACCTATGTCAAAAATCCAATTATGGCGGTATTCAGCCCTCTATTCGACTCCTTCGCTCTCATTCAAGACAACTGGGATGTCATCATGGCGGCCATGGGCGTAGCGTTTGATAGGTTCATGAGCCCCATCAAGACCGCTCTCGGCATTATTTTGGCTCCGTTCAAACTGGCTTGGGACGGCATCCTCGCAGGCATTGACCTTGCGAAAGCGGGCTTTGACGCTTTTGCTACCGGGCTGCAATCAGCATACGACAGTTACATCTCACCTGCACTTGATGCGATTTGGGGTATTTTGGGACCCATCGTCGAAGGTATCGGAAAGTTAGCCAGTGGTGTAGGTGGCTTCATCGGCGGTGCTGTTGACGGCGCAGCGGGCCTTCTTGGCTTCTCTGAGGGCGGCGTAGCCAGCGGACCTACTGGCGGCTACCCTGTCATGCTCCACGGCACTGAGGCAGTCGTGCCCCTGTCCGGCGGACGCTCCATCCCTGTAGAGATGAAGGACGGTGGAGGTGGAGGTGGAAACACCTTCAACATCAGCATCAATCCCAGCGGCATCACTGACCGCACGGACAAGCGTGAGATGGCCCGTCAGATGGGTAACATGATTCAGCAAGAAGTCTCCCGCGCACTGGGCGGCACGACGATGCGAGGGAGGGTCTGAGCATGGCTGATGGCTACGGCACGCCCATCCGTCTGCACTTCGATAATCCGACAGCCATGGCTGCTGCAGGTTACAGTAGTGGTATGGAACTCAGCGCTCAGTCCATCGCCTTGAGCGTAGAGCGTAAAGTCGGCGGCATGCCTGCTCCCTTTACTGGCGGTCGTCGTTACGGCATCGACCTCAACCGTGTCAACTCCACTATTATCATTGAAGGCGTGTTCGTGGACGATGACCTCAGCCGAGCGACCAAAGCCGCTACGGCTGCTCAAGCGGAGATTGACTTTGCATTCGAGAGTAAGTTCACCCTCAGCAACGGAGCACTCGCTGCAGTCAACCCTGCTTTCTATCAAAACTTAGCAACTGGACTTGGGACGCTGCAGTTATACCTCAAACTCTCCTCAGGTGCAACAAGCGCTGCTATCATTCAATTCGAGTCATCCTCGGGCTCAGTGGGCTATGTGAGCGGCACTAACATTCGTGTTTATGACACCAGCACGGGGGCTTCCATCACCGGTCCTCAACTGGCCACTGCCGTGTCCACGGCCATCAGCACTGCGCCTGCGCTCAGCAGTTATCTCACGGTAAGTGTAGTGGCTTCCAAAAAGGTCCCGTCTGCGGGCAACACTCGCCTCATCATCAGGCAGATAAACAGCGGGCCAATGAACCGGTCCACGAGCCTCCTCTTCAACAACTCCGCTGAGTTCATTCCTTACCACACACAGTTCACGGGTGGCTTTGACGCATCGACTACGCTGAAATCAGCAGGTGACAAAGTGCAGGACCTTTACGGTATTCTGCACAACACGCAGCGAACGGGCTCAGCAGCAGTTGCTGGTGGCTTGATTGCAGCAGGAGCAGTCATCGCCACGGGTGGTGTGGGACTCATAGCAGGTGCTGCTATTGTCGGAGGCAGTTCTGCTGCTGCTGGCGGACTCTTTTCCCTCTTTACAGACGGCGACTACCCCATTGGTCTGCAAATCCCTTACAACTCGATGATTACTGCACCGGACGGGCAAAAATACGCTGCTCGCAACTTCCTCGTGCCTACTGGGCTGGGCCTCAATGTCAATGATAAGATGTCGCAAAACAACAACAAGCCCGCCGGTGGTGAGTTTCTGAAGGACGATAAGTTCACAGGCATCAAAGGCGCTATTCAGAAGTTCGATGTCGGCTACTCAGCAGGTGAACAGGTCTACACCTTCCAAATGGTTTTCGCTCCTATTGATGTGCTCGCTTGAGGTGATACGATGCCGATTATGCTCCAGTCAAACCACGCCCTCTTCTTTGATGGCGTGAGCGACGGAGTCATCATCCCGCAAGGTGTCTTCAGTAAATTGGGCCGAGACACTGCTGACGGCGACCGTAGCGCTTCGGACATCATCAGCACCTCTTCTCAAGGTGCACGGGTAGCCAGCGCTATCAGCGACGCTCTTGGCGGTCAAATTGCTATTGAAGCGTGGGTCACGCCTGACTGTGGCGGCGTCGTGTTGTCCAAGGACAAGCAGTTCCAACTCAGCATCGGCAGCGTTGACACGCCCGGCCCCGCCGTGTTTGAGGTCAACATCATCAGTGAGGGTGGTGTGCGCAAGGTTATCCTCAGCACCGCTACGACGCTCACCACGGGCTACGACGGCACCGTCTACCCCAGCACAACCTACGGTGGCTTTGAGGACTCCTACAACCGCTTCGACGCCGCCAAGGACGATGCGACAAACCTCAACATCAATCAGCGACCACTCATTCATATCGTCGCTGCTGTCACCAACGGGGCGGCTGTGCTCTACATCAACGGCGAACTTATGGCTCGTGAAGCCATTCCCGGCAACTACACATTACCTGAATCGGACGAACATGTCTACATTGGTGGCTCAGGAGGTCAGTTTCGTGGCGTCATTGAAAACATCCACATCTCAGCGGTATTCAGTAACGAGATGGTAACTCGCAACGCTGCATTGGTCGGTGAAGATACGCTGGCGTTGTTTCGCTTTGAGGAGCCGATTGACCCCATCGAAGGCACCTTTACCATCAACTCCATCTCAGCAGACAGCAATCTTTCGGCTATCAACATCAGCACAAGCGATGCTGCTTTATTAGCGAGTAAATTGACGGGAACCGCAGTCACAGCAGGAATTATTGACTTCACTTCGTCGCCCTACTCCTCCGGCAACTATGCGGTGGTCGATTACAAAACCACGCCGGGCACCAAACAAACACACGCTGTGCCCCATGTTCCTTACAATCTCCTCATCAATCCGGGGGCTATCCGACGAGAGAGTGAAAAACCAAATCAGTCTCCTCCTGAGCGTGTTCGACTCCACCGTATCAATGTCGATACGGGAGCGATACTCGTCAGCAGCGTCCATCTTGACTTCGGCAGTTCCACCAACGGAGATGGGCTACGCCCTGTATTACACACTCGCAGCGCTGCAACTGGTGATAACTACTTCGTGGTGGTTGCTGCAGACCTTCTCCTTGACAATGGAACGGGTCGTCCTTATCAACCACCTCACCTCGCATCGCAACTGATTGACCGCACGGGTCAAATGGTGCTTGACGAGAGTGACTTGGAGCAGCACGGCATTGTCTTCTCCAGTCGTATGGCGACGACAAGCAACGACCCCAACAACCCCTTCGCCGTTGTTTGGCCCAGCACCCTCAACGAGTCTTTCCAAATCGGTCACTCAGGTCGGCACACGCTCAACCATGTCATCGGCCACCACTACTTGCGCAACATGCCTCGGGCCAACGAAGAGATTCTTGACCAGCAAGTGGGCAACGCCGACATCGTTGAACTCCTCTATGACGAAGGCGCAAAAGGCATTGAGAAGCAATTCCCCATCAACAGTCGTGTTGACTATTACCGTGACATCGCTCAATCCCGTATTGTCAATGTTGTGTCCACCAGCACCGTTCACGAAGCGGTTGACAACGGCCTTACCGGTGCCTCACGCCGCTTGATTGCGATTGGTGGTGCTGGGTCCACCACCTTCGACCCTATGCCTTTCGTGCTCAAAGGGCCGGTGCCTCAAAAGGTGAGTGAAGTTGACGCCAACATGCGAAAGCATCACTTGCGTCCTTCAGCCACCAGCAGAGTCGCCATCCTTGAAGTGGACTTGTCGTCCTACGGGATGGCCCCTTTCGTCGAGATTCACTACAACGCTATCGACTTCACCGGAGTCAGTATGAACAAGACGGCTCCGATGCTTATGGTCGAGAAGACTGTGCCTGCTTCTAACCTTCTGCTTAGCACAGGACCGGACTTCTATGTCATCGACGCTATTGAAGCAGCATTGGGCTCAGCCACGATTCATGCTCCCGGCGGCATTCTTGAAGTCGCTGATGCTCATGAAGGAGGCTACGCTCAAGCCTCGTTTTCGCACGCCCTCGTGGGTGATAACAGCGAGGGCTACGAAAGCGACGACGAACTGGACGAGCGTTACACACCGCAAAATTATGCGACAGTGCGTGATGAACCTCGTCGCCCTCCGCAAAACATTTCCGCTTCACACACGACAAAGACGGCTCACGAGTCCGTGTTTCATCACATCATCGTTGAGGCAAATGCGGCGGAAGACTTCGTCCCCCCAGTGCGCTCGCCGGGCGAAGAGATTGCGTCACCGAGCGCCGGTGAGTTTGACATCGGTATCGCTGCTTCAAGCGGCCCCGTGCATGAAATGTTTGACATCGTTGACAACCACGCTGTCGCTTTGCCGACCATCGCTCAGCGTATCTTCGTGCAACCGTCTGACCGTCGTCGAACTGCTCAGTTGCGGCACATCAAAACAGAGAGTAGTCATGGTAAAGACGCTCACTACGCTACCGTTATGTTTCTTATGACTCGTGCACGCTTGCGCAGCGTCGCTGAAGAAGAGTCTGACGACGGAGGCTCTCGTTACACCAAGGTGCGTTGTGTGGGCCTTAACTCGGCCGCTGTTGAGCGGAGCGTCGACGAGATTGGCTCAGGTAGTCCTGATTCGCATGTCGTGAAGGAGATTGACCCAAACGCTCCTGTTGTGTCCGTGACGCTTGGTGGTGTAGGTCAGGGTGCCTACGACACCAATCCGTCTTTTGACCCGAGTGCTCTTTCGAGGCTGCCTTATAACACTCGACGAGGCTTCTCATGTTTTGCTACTTCGATTCGTGTTGACCGCAACATAACTGCGGCCGACCGAGTGCAATTTATCGAAGTCCGAGCACTCAACAACGGTTCAGATGACCTCAAAGCATGGGGAACCTATCCCTTCCCCAAAAGGGGGCGACTTTACCTCAAGACTGGTGCAAGCGCCGAATACACCAGCAAGAACGGCGTGGGCTTCTTTTTTACTGACGCCACCGTAGGTAGCGGGCGCTTCGTTTTGCCTGACGGGTCCGAGGTCGCTAACTTCTACGAATGGGCCGATGCGTCCGGTCTAAGTGCCGAAGCAGGTGCTGTAGCGAGCGGCAGTGCTGGCTCTTTCTCTCTTGGTGAAATTATCCTTGGTGACGGTAACTTCTACATGGAAAACGCAGCATCTGACGGCACCACTGTCAACGACCGTATGTTCCAATCCATGGACACCGTAACCCACGATTATCAATTAGGCACTCAGTTCGCCAGCACTCGTGCGCTTGTTGAAATCCCACTCTTCAACGAACAGTTCTTTGAAAACGCCGCTGAAGGTATTTTCCCCGGTCCTGATAACTCACTGAAGTTGCATCTCGACCCAACCATGACAGCACACACATGGAACCCCTCACCGGTCGGGCGTCGCTACCCTGAGGTATCTCCCGCTGACCGGACGGCCCACGCCGCTTATGCCTATGCTCTTTCACAAAGTGAACATACCCGCAGTGCGTCAATTCAACACAGAGCAGAAGTCGTCAGTGGTTTCTACCGACTCTATGTGAGCAACCCCGACATCTTCCCCGCTGCTAACATCAACAAGGTGGTCGGCTCTGAGCCTGACTACTTCTATGTCGAGGAAGTGCAACGCCATCAACGCGCTTTCTTACCCAGCGGCGATTGGATTATTTACGAGAACGACCCTGCTGCTGACGGTTATTTGGAGTTTGAAGATGAACCTTGGGCCTACTCTGAAAACTTCTTGCGACTGCATGAGCCGGGCATGATGCTTCTCGTCGGTGGTTTCTACCAATCTGAATCGTTGGTGCCGCTTGAAGGTAGCCCTCTCTCTCCGTCGTCCGCCATTGAGCGACGCAGCGAATACTACCATGACTCGGCCAGCGTTAAGACGCAGGGTGGGAATGTCGATTATGGTCTGCGTCAGTATGTCAGTGCTGTTGAGTTCAAAGCAGGGCCGACTACAAACCCTCACGCTCCTCGTGTCTTCAGCGGGCGTGCACGGGGCTCGGTGCTTGGTGTTACTCCTATCATGAACGGTAGCACTTTCACCGGGCTCGCAGTCATCTCTTTGTCTGAAGAGGACGCTGACCTCTTCCCAAACATCTCACCTACGCTCGACTCAAACGGTAACATCGTCTACGAGACAGGAGATTACCACTACGGCCTTGAGACATTTTCACCTGACGGCACCACTCGTCGCTTCATCTACTGGGGTGACGCCTCGGCGACTTTCGCTGCATTGAGTGGTAGTCCAACCAGCCCCGAGCAATTCCGCAACTCCATCCTTGTTGAAGACATTTTCAACAAGGGCGGTGCTCTACCCAACTACCTCGACCGAACACAGCCTGAGTTTATTCTTGACCAAGATGCTCTACTCACCCGCCGTGGTTTTGACCTCGGTTATTCTATCGACCGCTTTAGTCGTGCGCTTGAAGACAATCTCAACATTAGTGATACTTACCGACCGCCTACCGGTCGACATCCTTGGATTATCAGAGCCACGCCTACTCCAACTCCCGTTAGCATCACCGTAACCAACCCGACACACAACGGTCTACTGCAAGCCAACACGACCGGGTTGGATGTGCAGGTGGGTGATGAGGTCTATGTTGAGCGTTATGTCATCGCTACGGGTAAAACAGAGAGCGTGCTCTACCTCGGTCGAGTTCAACTCATTGACGAGGGTCAGGCTCAAGCCATACCGACCACGGACACAATTATTACGCTGGACGGCTCAATGCTGCCCGATGTCTTGATTGACTTGCAGAATATCGCTGCTGACGCTGCTTTGACGGCTTACTTGCGAGTGGGTTGTCACAATGTCATGAAGAACGATGATGAGGCCATTCTCAATCGCTCGTGGCTTTTCCCTTACGCCCAAGGTGGTTTGCGTCACGGTGATACGGTGTGGGCTAACATGACTTACAACAATCCGCACGCTATTGAAGGACTCTTCGCGAAGAGTCGTGGAGTCTTCAACGAGGGTTTGGTGTGGAATGAGTTCAACGGCGGCCAAGGTGCTCTCAGTGGCGAGGCTCGCGATAGTCTACCGCTTGAAAACTTCCTCATCGGCAACACTTGTCGTGAAACGGCCATCAACTACGCTCAGCATGTCAATAAGACCATCGAGGTCAACTACGCTGAACTGGGTATCAGCAATCCGCCAGTAGTTGCTTATCTCGACCCCATGCTCAACGGTGATGACCACGCTCGTGTCCTTCTCTACGATGTCGCTCACGACCGTGAGTTCGTCGCATTCCAAGACCTTCACATGCAGGTTCAAACCAGCGCCAAGGTAACTGAAATCGGGTTCCAACGGCACACCACGGCGCAGAACATCGTTGACGGTAGCGACCAAATTGACCTTGGTAAATACGGCATTGAGTATAATGGCGCTGGACAGCACGGCTACATCACTCAAATTGACACGGCTGCCGGTTATCCCAGTCAGAACAAGTTCGTCCGCAACACTACTCGCTCTCGTTTCATGGAGAGTGCTTATGCTCATGACCTCGCTAACCACTATGCTGCGAGCGTCATGAAATCACCTATCACGGGTAAAGTCACTGCTCTCACTCCTTACTATAGTAGCGGTGCAAACGGTTCAGGTTACACGGCTGGAACCAAGGCAACGACCACGACGGGCACCGGTGCTGGGCTTACCGTCACCATTACAGTGAGCGGCGGGGCGATTGCTACAGCGGTGATTGCATCTGCCGGGACAGGTTATCAGCACAACGATGTCATCACCGTGAGCGGCGGCACAAGCGGTAGGTTCCGCGTGAGTGTCGCTCCTTCGGGCACTTCAACCCACCTCACGGCACTTGACCGCATCACGCAGTATGGGAAGGCACACGGACACATGGTGCACACGGGTTATTACACCGGCGGTCCGTTTAGCGAGCGGTCGATTGGCGACAGCATTCAGCCTCGAACCAACGACGCTACAGTCATCCCCTACTGGGCTAATGAGGCACACACTTACACTCGCAAGGTTCGCTCCAACCTCGACCGCTTTATCGTCGCTTTAACGCTACATCGTGAGGAGAAGGCAGGGGCCACGACCCGTGACCCATCTACCCTGTTCGATACACCCGACGGCACTCGTGTTGTCCCTGCCTTCCTTGCTCTGCGTGGTATTCGCTCAGGTGCTCTTGACCTGTCTTCGCACGACGAGCAGCGTTTGCAGCATCTTAAGCACTGGACTGAAATGGACTTCACCCGTCGTCTTACCATTGACTGCGGTGAAGTCGCTACTCGTGACGGTGTCACCGACATTGAGGCTGCTGCTCGTGAAGTAGTGCGAATTATTAACCAAGCAGGGGCCAAGAACGCCCGCACCAATCTTACCAACGGTGAGACGGGCTCTGCTTTCGACCCTGCCGTGTGGTGGGACTCAGACAAGGCGTTCAGCACGCAAGACCAAGGCAGTCACATGGGTTACTTCCGTGCTCATCTTGGCCGTGTCGTGCAAGACACCAAGGGACGAGAAGGTTTCTCCGTGGTCATTCACAGCACCGTGCCCGGTGCTACCGGTCGCAACTTTGCTGTGTGGCTTGACAACGCTCGGGGTCAATCGGCTTACCAACCTGAGTTCTTGATTGGTCACGGTGGTCGCTTCAGGACTTTTTGGTGTCAACCTGATGAACTCAGTGGCGAGAACATGCACCCAGCGCCAATGCCTCTAAACAAGCACGGGCGACCCTTTGCACCGATTACTTCGCTGCGTCAATACACCCTGCCCGATGCTTCATCTGCTGATGTCAAGTCCACCGGTGACTTTGCTCAGCGTGGTGATGAATCCTCGGACCCGGTTATGCGAGCCATGTCGATGGTGACGGGCTCCGGCCAGTCCTTCAACACCGTCAACACGGAATCGTTGGAGGCTGAAGGCTACATTACCAACTACACCGAAGGGCTCCGCACAGGTTCGCAGGCTACCGGTCGTGTGAACTTTGGCGGTCTTGTTGCTGCCGGAATCCCCGGATTCGCACCCGATGCCGGGAAGTGGGGCTTTGGTCGCAAGGGTGACAAGCGCTTCGATAAGCGATATGGTGATATTCAGAACACATCGGGCGACACTCTCCCGGTGACCTACACGGGTCATGTGCCTGCTTCTCAAATCTCACACGACGCTATCGGTGATTCGCCACTCTACGGGTTTCAATTCATTGACCACCTTGGTAGGCGTCATGGTATTCGCATCGTCTACCGAGCGATTAACAACAACTTCACACTGGATGAAACGCAACTGCCTGACACGCTTGAGGATGAAATTGTCATCTACATTGACGACCGAGATGTCGGGCAGGGCGGCTTGACCATCGGTCGCCACATGCGTGGATTGGGTGACGCTACTGGTCGTTTCGGTGCAAATCCGAGCAACGCTACGCTGATTGGTTGGGAAGGTAACCGGTGGAACGGTGTTCCGAGTGTCAACGCAGCCTACGACTGCAAGGCCACTTACGACAGTTCAGCCAAGACGCTGACCTTGGAGATGACCGACCCTTACAACAACTGTCCTCACTTCGATGTGCTGGGTTACATGGGCTTTCCAATTGAAGATGGCGTCATTCAGGTATCAGACCCCTTCAACGCAGCCACCGCTGTTGGCTCATGGGGTCACATGTTTTCCTACACGAGTCGCACCCGTAACGATAACACAGGCCCCCACATTTTTTACGGCGTCGAAGGCACCGAGTTCATGACTTCACACACTTTCGCTACGGCTTCGACCGTTACCGTCGGTGCTAAGCGTTTTGGCCTCAACACGACAAGCATTCGTGCATTGGTGTCGTCTTGCGCTAATTGGACCACATTGGTCACCGACGAACTGTTGGCGGCAGTGGTCACGACGGCCATCAACCTACCGAATCCAAACATTGAGGAGGGTGTGCCGTTTGATTGCACTGAGTTTTTCGCTGCTGATGGACGCACTCTCGGTCAATGGGGCGTGGCTGAAGATGCTATTCGCATTCGTGCTTACAACACGGCCCGTAAAGTGCGACCAATCTCTGACTTTTTCACCGCCACGCTACATCGTGACATGGCGATTCAAGCCGCCCATGTTGAGCACGGGGATGTGCAGTTTGTCAAGATGACCAAGGATGGTGTGACCCTGCCCAGTTCCAACAACCGGGCAGCCACCGATGCTCAAATTGATGCTGGCTTAAGAGCAGAGTGTGGCTACATTCCCTACACTGTCGTGCAAGTGAGCACCAAGGGGCGCGGCTCTAACGCCAACACTGCCTCACCGGTTCTCGTCGACTCAAGCAACGAACCTGTTGACACGGAAGTGTGGGAACAAAATCTCAACGGTCAACGCTTTACTGCTTACTCAGGCGACCACATCCTACCAATGGTCAACAACCCAACTCTTGAAACCGATGCAAACGACTCTTACATCAACTCACCTAAGTTCCCTGAAGTGGGGTTGGCTGCCGGTAGCGGTAAGCCATGGCACTTCTTCCGACCTGCTGGTAACGAAGGAGACACCATCAGCAGCCTTGCGAAAGTTGCGTCCTTTAGCAGTCAATCCGAGGTCTATTTTGGAAACTTCTCTTCCGCTCTCGCAACTACTGTCAACGGTGGAACAGCGTCTTCCGGTTTTACTTCACTTGACCACATCTTGATTGATGAAGCAACATTGACTGGAACTCCACCCGACGCCAAACCGTCCACCGACCCAACCATTCAGCGCTACGGTGCGCTGCGAGCCTTCAGGACTGCCGGTGTGCGTGTGCTTGGTAGCCTCCACTCACGGTCGCAAGTGTTCTTCCGTGGGGGTCGGGACAGCAGCGACCATTGGGTTCCGTTGTTCTTCGGTGGCGGCTTTAGCGGTGTAACCATTGATGTCAATGACGGTAGCGCTAACGACTACAGCGAAAAATACACTCATCCTTATGCAAACGGGCCGACCGGTGTGGCGGGCATTCAGCACGCCAACGAGACACTCTCGTCCTTCTCATTGGTGGACTGCAACGCAATCATGGCCTTCTTCCCCGGCACAGCACTTTTGAATCAGCATCGTGGAAGCATCAATCCACCGTTCTTCAATCAGGATAGCCTCCTCAGTCCTGACATCAAGGGCGGGACTCAGACCGTTCACCCTGACCATCCCAATCCCGCCCCCTACACGGCAGGCGTTGCTATTCAGGTGCCCATTCCTTTGGTGCTACGCTTCGCTCACCCAACAGCCCGCTACAACGACCACCGTGATGGTGTTGAAAACAAAACAACATTCCTCATTTTTGGCCCCGGTCAGGCCTTCCCATTTACGCAAGAGGAGGCGACGCCCGTCAACACCTACGAACCTGCGCCCGGACGGGCTATCACGGTGGGTAACACTTGGTCTAAAGTGCCTGCTCACACGGGTAGCAACACGGCATTCATGCCCAACCACATCATGAACGACGCCGGTCACTACATGCCGTGGACCAGCACCTATCAACTCAACCGCGGTCGATTCCATTGGCGTCAAACCATCAACTGGGAACCTGCTCAGGGTAAGCCCAATGTTGAGATTCTGCGCCAGCGTCCCGAGGCTGGTCGTATGTATGGTGAAGTGTTCACTTCAGGAGCGACTAACCTCACGGTGTCCAATGTTCATGACTACCGCATGGCTCACCCCAACCGTCACGGGGTCTACATGGGCTTCTCCATGGCGAGTAGTTCAGACTGGTGTTTCCACATGGATGGCGGTTACCATCCGGGCGGTTCGTGGATGGACAATCAAATTACTTTCAATCCGCCTCATCCTGATGACAACAGTCGAGTGTCAAAGAGCGCCATTAGCGGCAACGAATTGCATCCCAGTGCTTTCCGTGTTGCCGCTCCACTGGCGACCAAGATTCTTTACGGCTCTTCGGGTGCCTTTGTGTCTGAAACAGTCACGCGTGACATCATCGACATGGAATACATCGCTGTAGACGCCACTCGCTGTCAAAACGGAGAAGAGTTAGCCGCTCTACTCGGTGCCGCTATCAACACCTATCCCGGCGGCGGTGCACTCAAAGCCATGGGCGGGACCTTCTTACCGAGTTTTAGCAACGCCATGAAGCAAGACCGTTACGGGTGGCGGGAACTTGAAGGCGCTAACATTGTCGACTATGCGCAAGGAGGTGGAGGCATCGCTCTCAATTCGTCCTTCATCACCGTCGACATTGGTAGCAATCCTGACGATGGTTACAACATTCCTGAAACGGGTTGGATTCGCACCACTAACTCGTTTGCTACAACTATCCTCGGAGAGAACTCACCGGCCTTTGCTCCCTATCACAGCCGCATCGTCCTGTATGTCGGTGGTAGTTACAAAGTCAAGTTCTTCCTTGGACAGAATCGAATCAGCGGTTACGGTGCTTTTGAGAGTGTAGCGACATGGGATAACTACCTTGACGGTAACCCGTTGACCTACCCAACGCTGGGCTCCGGTGTATCGGGACTAAAACTGTATGTGTGGGTTAAGGCAGGTGTCCACCAATGGAGGAATACGACGAGGGTGAGCGGTTATGGACAAGTCCACTTCAACGGCCTCGTTGACGCTATTGACCGAACTAAACCCGTTGGTGTTGCAGGTTGGGCTGGTGAGCGCTATTCCTATCTCAACACACTGAGTGGTGGGCTTAGCGGACAATATGCTGCTGGTTTGGGAGCATGGCACGCTTCGCTTGGTTTCTCACCCTACGGTGGAAGCATGGGCTGCGCCAGCGTGCTCGGCCATCTACCGAACATCACCCCCATGCCGAACAGTCCTGAATCTGCACCACCGAACAACGGTTCAGATGGGTTGGCTACCTTCCCCTCCAATAGCAACCCCGATGCGCCGCAAGACCGCTACGATATGGGAACAGACTCAGGTTCCTACACCCTCGCCTTTACCGACAGTAGCGACTTCAACACACCGCCCATTATGGAAAACGAGCCTGAGATGCAGAAAGAACTCACTCACATGCAAGGTGTGTTCTCCCGTGCGATGCTTGTTATCTCTCATGAGTCAGAATTGGCTCTTGTCGCCAAGACGGACCGTGACGGGCAAAAGAGCGTTGGTGACTGGCTGCGTCTTGTCGACGCTGCTGATGTCACTAAGGCGGGCACAGTGCGCTGGGACGACCGCATTCACGGTCAAGACCGCTTCTATGCTCCAGCGCACGCAGGCCCGAATGTCGAGGCACTCATCCACAATGCAACTTCTCGTCCAACTATCTCAGATTACACTGTTACGAACGCTTTGGACGGCGCTCCATTTGACGCAGAGTTCTCACTTCATCCGCCGATTACTGCTGAGAGTGACTTGGAAAACGCTGAGCCCTGCTTTACGAAAACCGGCGACCTCTTTTTTGACCTTGACAAGAGCATCGGCTCCCACTTCTCAGCCAGCGCAGGGGCGCAACGGAATGTTGCTGCTAACTTCTATGCTTCCGCATCTGTCCAACCTTCTACACTGTTTGGTGGGACGAAGCAAAAAAACACCTTTTGGGTCGGAGATGTCAACGCTTACGAGATGTATGCTCGCTCCCCTGCTAAGAACTTCAACATTGAGCATGTTGTGTGGAAACGAATGGACGGTGGTAGCCTCTCGATGCCTGCCGTCAACGCTCGTGGACTTGGTGCTGTGCCTTGGGTGAACCGTGTCAGCGGCGGTGTAGGCTACACTACGGGTGAGAAGTTGCTTGGGAATGTCCGTTTCTCTTTTGAGACAACGAACAGCGCTATGTTACCTGTCCTGCAAGCGCAGGAACTGGCGCATCCGCAACTGGCTGAAAAGCACCGTATCAAACTACAGAATGTGCTTGAGATTCCCAACGAGCATCTGCAGTTTGAAGAGATGGAAGTCATTGACGACACGGGACAAACACACACGCTTAGCGGCGGCTCGCCACTCGGTGTGGTCATTCGTGCCTTCCGTGCTGCTGGTGAGCGCCTCGCCAGCGGTTTGGCTCCTTCGGTAGCCAACACCTCAACCTCGCCAAACCTCGTGGTCCAACTTCCTGACCCTGAGTCCATCCCCGGTAACATCCTTGTCCGCAGCGGATTTGACCGGCTGCAAGCCTATCAAAACGAGACAATGGGCGACGGCGGTATGATTCACCCCGACCTTGGTGCGAGCCACCTCGGACATCTGTTTGACAACGCCATCAGCGGACCGCGCTACGGTCCGACCATGAACGAAGTGGGTTGGGAGCACATCGCTGAAGGTAGTGCCTTCCCCGACAGCACGAAGAACGGATGGGTTGAAACTACCGGTAACCGCCCACTGCAGTCGTCTTACGAATTGCACGACCGCACGCTCTTCTTCCATGTCACAAAGATGGGGCACAGCCACACGGACCGCTTCCCAACCGTCTACACGCACAGCAACGGCGTTGAGACGCAAAGCCTCACCGTGTCTTCTTACAGCAGCGGTGTGTTGACCGCTTCAGCCACCATCAACAGCCGTGTTTTTGATGCAGCGTTTGCTTCCAAAGAAGTTAGCGACAACCGTCGTTTCTTGCGCCTTTCAAGCAGCGGCGACTCGTGCGTAGTGTCCTACACGGGCATAAGCGGCGACACCTTCACTGGCGTGGTTGGTGACATTGACTTCACCGAGTTTATCGCAGCCAATCCAAGCGCCACCATCACACCCTCCTACTACATCCCTGCTGGTAGCACTCGCTTCTTTGCAGCACGCCGCTTGCGTGACCACGCCGAAGTGAGCGGTAACAGCCCTGACATGGCTCATACTGAATACATCACCGGCACTGCGTTGCTGGCTCACACACGCTACAGCAAACCGCAACTCACACCAATGCCGATGCCTCGTATGGGACATCACTTCGTTAACGCTACGATGCCGATGCTACCCGGTCACTGGGCTCATCCTGCTTACCAAGGCCTCTACGGCAAGCACGAGGCCGAGCGCAGAGCGACACTCCAAGATGCCGACCTCATCCGTCTACTGGAGAATGTGGACCCAACCACGACAACCCTACCGGCCAGCGTCACCGACTACCTACACCCTCTCAACCCGCAACTGCGCATCGGTAGTCTGACCGCTACGCCGAGCGGTCCCAGCGACATCCATGGTGGGGCCTTCACGCTGATGTTTGAAACAAAGGTGCGCTTTGATGGCTACGGCGTCCTCGCATCCAAGGGCGATGCTGGCGACATCAACAAAGCCGGTGGCCACTCCATCGTGCTTGAGGCAGGAGCCAACTACACGCAGGACGGACACTTCCCTGACCCTGCCGAGGTTGGTGCCTATCAAATTGTCATCCAGCCTAACCTGCGTAAGCAACAACTTACTGGCTTCCATCATAACAACAGTGACGCTTCAGCCTTACCCGACGGCACTGCTCGTGAACTCACCGGTCAACAAGTGCACCTCGTGGTCGGCATCAAGTATGACAGCGAGCGAGGGACGGCGATTGGTGCGGCGACTCTCATCCTTTCTGAAGCGACGCTTGCTGATGTGCGCGGCTGCGAGATTTTCGTCAACGAGGTCATCCTTGACCACGACCCTGACCACGGCAGTCAGTTTAGCAATCTCCCACCGATGCTGCTTTACAACGCATTGGGTGTGCAGGGTAGCGAATCGCCCACTTTCACTCGTCGCTCTCACCCCTATCACACGAGCATGTTCGTTGACGCCACACCCGGTTACACATTGAACATCCCATGGTGGAGCATTTTGCACAAAAACTCCCCCGATGACGCTACGGCCACAGGTTTCCGCCATCTCGCCCTCTATCGTCTTGACAACTACTACGAGTTCTGTCGTGCCTCTCATGGAGCACTTGGCGCTCAGTTGACGCTTGGTGGCTATCCCTCCATTAGCCCTGACATCTACTCCAAGGTGCTGGCTAACACCTCCATTTCACCTGTCGCCACGGTGCAGAGCACGGGCGTTGGTTACATTCAGGTCGATGACGCTTCGTTGTTCCCTGAAGTGCCCTACTACGGTCAACAACTGGTCTACACCGATAATGACGGTGTGACTCAGACGCTGTCTTACACCAAACGCACAGGCTTGACTTACAGTAGCGGAACAATGAACCAACCCTATCGTTTCATCACGACTGCTTTGAGTTTGCCGAGTGCGGGCACCGTGCTCCGCTTAAGTCGACCTTACAGTCGTGAAGTTTCGACTTCGCTATTGACCAAGTCGCAAGGTGTTTTGTCGCTTAATCTCGACCAGTTGCGTGGTGGGACACGAGATACGAACAGTCTCTACACTCCTGACGCATTCGTTTGCGCATGGCATCCAAACCTCGGTCGACCCCATACTTTCTACTCCGACAGCAGCCGAACATGGGGCGACGCTACTGATGACCGGGCTGTAGACAAAGCGGCCTACAACAGCATGCCTGAACACTTTGAGACGGTGCATTATCACGGCGTCAACTACGCCGCCAGCCTTGGTCCGTTCCACCTCGATTTCAAGACGCCCGAGCCACCCAGTCAGTTCTCAGGCACTTTCCAATCAGCGGCCGGTTCACCTTCCACCATCACGATGAATGCTGATGTCAGTAGCGACGGGGCTTCAGCAGGCGATTACATTTTTGTCGAAGGTAAGGTGTTGGGTAAAATTGCAGGCGGTGGAATAAGCGGTGTGAACATTGTTCTGACTACAGACATCCTCTTTACACCGGCCGTTGGGTCCAAGGTCTACTTTGGCGCTGACGGAACAGCAGAGACGGCTGCTAACATTCACATTATGTCGGGTTATCAAGCGCAAGGCAGCAACACTGTCATGCTCAGTCACTATTGGCCAAGCGGTAGCCGTGGCGGACCACTCGTCAGTCGTCTTGACGGCTATGCTGCTTGGTCTGCTGCGTGGAATCTACCAGCCCTCTACGAAGCAGGCGGCGGTAAGCATTGGGAAGACACTGGCGATGCTGCTTCTTATACTGCGAGCGACGGCATCGGCATCGCATCGAGTCTTGTGAGCACCCGCTCTTATCCATTCGGCTACCGATTCGGTCTGCGTCAACCGTGGAACCGCCCTCAATGGGGACACTACGGCATGCGTGCCTTCACTGAATCCTCCTATAGTAGCAGCAACCTGACCCTCGGTTACAAGCCCGGTCCACTGGTCGAATACGAATCGCAAGATTGGAATTACGCTGGTGGTGCTGGTTTGACCCCAAAAACGCTACCAACGACCTATGTTGGCGTTATGGAAAGGCAGACCAACTTTAGTGGTATGCTCGGGCCCGACAAACCTGAATGGCAGGTGCGCTACAGCGACGGTCGCCGCATGACTCGCTCGTTTGGCTGTCCTGTTCGCATCATTCGCAACAATGCTGACGCTCCTCGTGACTGGTGGGGTGATAGCCAAGGTCTTGGTATCGGCACCATTGAAGGTGCGGCGGGCTACTATCTTGTCGACTGGTGGGGCAACACTCGCGGTGAAGATGTCCGCAAAGCACCGGTGCGTGGCTTCGGCATCCGTCCTGCTTGGGACGCAGGCGACGCATACGAATACGACCGCACTTACGGTCGTTCACCTTACGCTCGGTTGTGGAACGGAGGTAAGCCGATTGTCAACTTCAAAGGTGTCGTTGACCCTCTTACGGGCAAAGTGTTGAGCAGCCCAACTGAAGTCATTCCACGCTTTGGTGGTCGACTCAATGACACAAACAACAACAACGCCTTCGTCCTTGTCGATGTCTTTGCCCCAACCAACGCCATGCGTGTCGGCGACATGGGTGGTGGGCGTGGTGTGCGTTATCCAACGCAGTTCAACGAGGATGTTCTAACCGAATTAAGCGCCGTCTACGAAGGTTCGGGCGTCGTTCTCTCGCATCACACGGCTGAGCCAACCTTCGGTCAAGGGTTGCTGCGACCTCGTGATGATGTGCTGCAGCCCGACGAAGTCAAGCGTGGTATCAGTGGTCGCCTTGAAATTGCTGAGGACGGTTTGCTTAAGCCCGAGGCTGCAGTCAGCGACCGTGTCGAGAGCATCACCGGCACCTCGGTGCACAAAGAGCCAATCTCTCGCTCCTCGCCCCGTATCGGTATTGACGCTGACACGCTTGAGTCCTTCTCCACCGGCATCAATGCCGACATGGTCGCCATCAACAGTGAGGCTCATAGCCTGCACACTGACCGTGGTGTTGGGCAGCGTATCGTCCTGCAGGGTGGATTGCAGTCAGGTTCGCAGACGCTGGAAGACTATGACCTAACGAGCCTCTCCTTCGCTGCTCAACCTCAAGGCGGGGTCATGCGTTTTAGCCACACTGGTAACATCAAGCCCATGGGCGGCACCTACATCCTTGAGTCCCGCTCGTTCGTCAACCCATTCGATGACACCGGTTGGGGTCGCAGCGGTTCGGGCACAACCAGCAATCCATATCAGACCACGACAAGCACGACGACACCTCATAACCTCACGGACACGACAGTGCGATTCATGTTGCGTCCGGTGCGTCTGCTGGACAACCAACACATCGAAGTCTTCCGCCCTGTTCGCGCTGTCGCCAGCGGCACACCTCAATACGGAAGCACCTTCTACACCGCCACTGCTGGCGGCAAGTATGGGCTCTTCACCTACGAGTCCACCAACGCCTCAGCGGGCTCTTACATGCGTGCAACGGTGCCTGACGGAAACGCTCCTTACCAGCCCGTTTATTTGATGGAAAGCAGTAGCGACACTGTGCCGGTGTCGAAGGGTCCGAAACTCCCCGGTTCGGCGATGCCTACATTCGACACCGGCACACTCAAGTCCACAGTGACTCGTTTGCTCATCAGCGAGAACACGCTGCAGCACTATCGCAGCGACGCTCCTCGTCGCACAGGTAGCGGTAAGGACTACTCAGTCAAGCCCCGCTTCAGTCAGTCTCTGCATAGCAAGGGACACAAGGCCGATGTGACTTACAACACATCCGACCACAGTGGTGATGCTCCGTGACCTTCCTCGCACAGCAACGCACGACCGGTGACACCGATGTCGTGATGAAACAAGTGCGCAAGCCAGTCTTCGTCGACAACGCAGTGCACCTTGGTGAAATTGCTATGCAGGGCACAACGCAGGCTAAGGTCACCGTCAAGCAACGCAAGACCTCAACCTACGCTGTCGCATCAACGCACTCTTACACCATCGACGAGCGTCAAGACAGTGTCGTTTTGACTCACACATCAACGCCGGGTCACACTTCACAAAATCGCATCTTCTACATGCGTAGCGATGCTGCTTCAAATAGTCCGAGGATGTTGTATTCTATAGACCAGCAGACTGAGCGCCTGTCACTCGGTAGTCACTCCACTGGAAACAAGGGTTCTGTTTTTGCAGTGCGGAACATGAAAGGCAAAACGCTCAGTGAACTGGGCTTCAACAGCACGGCAGGTTACGCAGCGCAGCCAATTGATGTCGGTTTCCGCACGACCGACATGGCCATGCGTCTTGGTCGTGACATCGCTGATACGCTCACCTCGGTCAACATCGCACTTCCGCTCACTCCCAGCAACTCCAGCGGTGACCGTCGCCGTCACAGCACCCGCTTTATCGCTACCGACTTCTACGGAGTCAACCTCGTCACGGCGTTGCGTTTCCTTGGGCGTCATGACAATCGCATCATCTACTTTGAGCGCTTTGGTAGCCTGCTCTATGTGCCGTTCAACTTCGGTGAAAGCGGTCGTTTCGTCGACGCTAACAACAGGACCGGGCCTGCTGGAACCAACCCAGTCGACAACACCAGCAACCGTGTTATCGTGCAAGGCACACCCCTCTCGGTCAACGATACCGCCTACGCCGAAGTCAGCGATGCTGAGCGACAGAGTGGTCGTGGTGGCGATGTGCAACAGGACCCGCAGGTCATTGAAGACTTCACGGTGCGAAACAACGAGGCGGCCCGTCGTGTTGCACGCAGCGTGTTGAAGGCCAACAACCTTCTCGCCGGTAACAAGACCAGTTCAGGTCACACCGCTTCATGGGACTTGCGACCGGGTAAAATCATCGAATATGAAGGACGCAACCGCATCCTCACCGAAGTGCGTCACAACCTTTCGGAGAACACCGCTGACCTTGTTTTCCTCACCGTTGACAGCGGCATTGAAGGCGTGCTGCAAGGCATTCTTGAGGGTGCTCAGAACACCGGCCGTCGGCCTGAAGTCGTCGAGCAGGTCATTGAACAAAACTTCTCGTTGTTTGGTGACATCGAAATTGTCACGGTTCCCATCATTACAATTCAGAATCACGGCCTCTCAGGGTTTATCATCGGTAAAGCCATGAACAGGGGCGTGCTCGGTGGAAGTAGTGACGAAGAAACCCTCGGTGGTAGCAAGTCCACTCCAATCACATACAGAGGTGACGCATAATGCCGGTAAGCGACCACATCAAACGGGCGCTGCTCGACACGATAGCGAGCAACATCAACGAGATGATTATAGGTTTCGATGGAACCCCATCTACGAGTTCTGATGGGGCCGCTGGTCGTCCAGCCATCACGCTCAATCCGACGGTGCGCATCGTCGACGACAACACCATCCTCGTTGAAGGTTTTATACCAGCATCGGAAGAGTTCACGGACTCCTTGAAAGAAGTCTATGTCCAGTTCCGTGGTTCAAACTCTTTCACGCCAGTCGCTCGGCACACGATTCTTCCTGTGCTTAAGACGACGCAAAACGAACTACGCATTCAATTGTTGATTGAGGTGAAATAGAATGACGATGACTACAGATAACCCCCTTTCGGGACACACAGACGGCGCTAACGATGGACTGACTGACGGAAGTCACATCCTCTCACCGTCCTTGACAAATCTCTACGAAGGCGTGCACGGCAACGGTATCTTGTTGCCGCACGATACGGCTTACGACGATAACGACCGCAACGACCCACCCGACCTTCCCGGCGCTATCAGTGCGGGAGCGGGCGCCAACCAGTTCGTGGTCAAAGCGTGCGATGTCATTCTTGACGGCATCCTCTACGCCATCGGCGGCGGCAGTGACATCACGGTCACGCTGACCAGCACGACCGCTGAGAAACTTGGCTCCTTCGTTGCACTCAATAGCGGCGAAGAGTGTCTTTTCGTAGTCGTTGCTACGGCTGATGGCCTCAAGATAACGCAAACGGTCAACATCACGACCGCTGCAGGAGCCTACCCCTCCATTTCAGGCACGGCTGCTTCTTATCTCACCACCGGTAGCGGGGCTGGTGACAACCGTCAGACTATCGTGCTGGGCACAGTGCGTGCTGTCAACGCTGGTGGAGCGACCACGGGTGACTTGAACATCGAATCTCTGTCTGAATACAACGACAAGCGCGTCTTCGTGCGCCCCTCGCCGCTTTACTTCTCCCCAGTGCGTGACGGCACCATCTCGGCAACCACGGGCATCAACAGCCACACAGCGCTACAGACGGTGCACACGGGTCAACCCGCTACTTTTGGCGACAACGGCATCGTATGGCAATCGTTTAACAGCGACGGCGAGTCGATGCTCTACTATAGCGCCAAAGACGGCAGCAACCGACACACTCATTTGCTCGGTCCTACCAACATTGATGTCTCCAGTCCAAGCACGAATCAAACCTTCACCTTTGACGGTAACCGGGTCTTCGTTCTAACAGCAAGCAGTGGTATCACGCTCAATCCCAGCGGCACCTTCCCACCGGGCCACACGGTCTTTGTCTCAGTGCCCAGCGGCAGCACCGTCACTTTTGACAGCACGGGGCTCAACCAAGCCATCACTGCAGGCAACGCCCTCATGTTCGCTTACGACGGCACCAATTGGAAGCGTGTGCTCTTCAGCAGCACCGTGGCTACCACCTCAAGCGGGACCAGCGGTCTTGTGCAACTCTCCGATGGTGCTGGTGGCTTCACCAGTGACTCAACGCTCTCATACGACACAGCAGCCAACGAACTCACCGTTAACGGTAAATTGACCGTGACTGGGCTCATTGACCCTACCGGCTTAGTCGTCGACGAAAAGGCTGACACAGCGGCCACTGGTCATACATCGGTTGCTGGCAAGGGGTTGTATTGGGTCAAGAACGAAACACCCAACCGACCGATGTTCACCAATAACGCTAACGCTGAGAAGAAGGTGATTATCGAGGGTGACAACATCAGCGAACTCAACAACGACGCTGGCTTTGTCGATGCTGCTGGCGCTGCGGCTGCTGCCGCTACCGACCTTGCTTACGATGCTGCTTCAAAAACTGTGAGTAGCAGCACTGGGACGAACGCCACGCTGACTGAAGTGGTAGCCGGTGGTAACTCCGGCTTGATGACAGGCGCTCAGGCTACCAAACTCGACGGTATCGAAGTGGGCGCAACAGCAGACCAAACGGCGGGTGAAATCAAGACGGCTTACGAGAGCAACGCCGACACCAACGCCTTTACGGATGCCGAGCAAACCAAACTTGCTGGTATCGCTACGGGCGCAGAAGTCAATGTCAATGCGGATTGGAATGCCGTGAGCGGCGATGCTGAAATCCTCAACAAGCCAACGGATGTGACCGACCTCTCAACGCACAGCGTGACTGAACTTAACGATGTGACCAACGCTGGAAGCGGAGCCATCATCACTTCAGCCGAGCGCACGAAACTGACAGGAATTGAAACAGGCGCAACGGCAGACCAAAATGCCGATGAGGTTCCTGTCGCCACACACTCTCCGACCAACTACACCGCCACTACCGCTGATGTTGAGGCTCACCTTGTTGGAATTGACAACGCACTTGCTTCTGCTGGTAGTGTATCATCCGTGTTCGGAAGGACGGGTGCGGTTGTTGCTACATCGGGAGATTACGACGATGGTGAAATCACCGCCGCCGCAAGTGCAACAAACTACACTCCTACCGCATCAACGGTTGAAGGTCACCTTGCTGGAATTGACACCGCGCTTGGCTCGGTTGGAACGCCATCGGGTGCGGCTGGTGCTATCCAATTCAGCGACGGTGTGGCTTTCGCCAGCGACAATGCGAACCTTCACTTTGACAACGCAAACAACAGACTTGGTTTAGGAACGGCCTCCCCGCAGGTTGCCCTTCATATTTCCAAAAACTCTTTAGACGAAATCCTCCGTATTGAATCCACCGACCCGACTCCGGGTTCTAACTCGGCTCCCGATGTCATCATTAAAAGTGCAAAACAAACCACAAACGATTATCTCGGAAGTCTATGGTGGTATGGAAACAACGATGGTGCAAATCCCGAACCTTATGGCCGAATTGGAATGGTTTTAGACGACCCCACGGGCGGTGCGGAATCGGGTGCTATGTTTATCCAATCCGATGTGGAAGGAACCCTTAGAACCATGATGTATTTAGAAGGTTATACCACAGGCGGAACGGGGCAAGTCGTCACCAATTATAACGCTAAAAACATCAATTTCCGAACCTTAAACCTCGGAACGGGTGATGGTGGCCCCGGTGGATATGGTATTGCTCACGAAGCCTCCACAGGAAGAATCGGTATTGGAACGATTTCACCCTCTCAAAAACTTCATGTGGACGGCACTATCCGACAAACTAACGCTACAAACGCTGTTCTTGTCGCTGACTCCAACGGTGACCTCGTTGCCGCAAGCAACCTTACTGACACCGCTTACTCAACGACAGACACGACAGATGCGGCGGCGGATGTTTATGCGGCAAACCCTGCTTATTGGGCAGGCCCTCCGCCAACAACAGTAGCCGAAGCGTTAGACAGGATAGCGGCTTGGGCAAACAATCCGGTTTACACGCCGGGACCAATTCCTTGATGTGATAGTTAATGCTTGAAGGCACTGTCAACCCATAGGTGACCGCAGGCCCTACAGCACCACAGGCTGACCCGCTCTTTGTCACCGTCAAGAAACCGGGCTTGCAGACGACGAGGGATGTGCTCGTGCTCGCAGCGACGGCACTTGACTTTCATCTTGTCAAGCAGCCGACCCATTATTCTTCCTCGCTCTCCCAGCAATCAAGGCACCACTCGCCATCTACAAGATGTATTTGTAGGCAAGAGCGCTGACATGCGATGCAAGTAGCCACTTACTCACCACGCCGACCAATGATGTCGTCGATGCGTAGGATGGCTGTCGTGACCTCAGTAGCGCTCGTGATAGCGCTGCGGATGAGCGACATCGGTTCAAAGACCTGAGACTCACCCATGTCCATGATACCGCCAGTCTCCACATTGGGCCCGAAGGGCAGTCCAGCGTGGCGCATAGCGAGCACAGTGTCCAGTGCATCATGACCAGCGTTTTCAGCGATGGTGCCGGGGATAGCCTCCAGTGCGTCAGCGTAGGCTTCAATCGCCATCTGAGCACGACCACCCACCTCAGCAGCACGGCTCCTCAAGCAAGAGGCCAGTGCGAGGTAAGTTGCACCTCCACCGTAGCAGACGCTGTCGCCGTTGGCCACGAGGGACACGACGCCCAATGCGTCGTCAAAGCCACGCTGAACCTCGTCCAGCGTCGACTGCGTTGCGCCAAACAGCACCAGTGTAGCCTCGCTTGAGGCGAGGTTGTTGCTGACGAAGAGGTAGTCGACATCGTTGTAGCGGCGACGGTCGATGAGAGCCTCGCACAATTCCATGTCGCTCTCGGGCGTGTGGTAAGCGTTGACACCGAACTCGTTGCAGAGACGCTTCATGGTGCTCGGGGGCACACGGCGGCAGACAAAGACACCACGCTTGTGTAGATATTGCACGACCGTATCGTGCACCCCGTCGCGAACGAAGACGACTCGGGCACCTGAGGCTTCGATATGCTTGGCTGCTTCCAGCAGTTCCTCACGCCCTGCATTCTTCAGCGTGCTGTAGGACGAAGCGTCCACCTGCACTTGCACATTCCCGTCTTGCTTCTGCTCCTCCAGCCCACTGTTGACCAGCAGGATGGGCGTAACGGCGTTCTCGAAGTCACCATCAGCCGTAACGAAGTCCTTGTTGACCACGACGCCCTCGAAAAGATAGGAGTCATTGAGCGAGCCACCGGGCGCAGCGAGCACACGGACATCGGAAGCATCGCCGACAGCACGGATGGTGTCGACGCAGAGTTGAGCAACGCGGTCTTCGGATGCTTCCAATGACTTTCCTGTGATGGCTGTGCGTGCGATGGCTTGCAGTGAGCGCTCACCATCAACTGAGAGTTTCGGAAGTTCTTCAAGCACCATCGCCTGAGCCTTGGTGTAACCCTTGTTGACGACATTGGGGTGAAGGCCCTTGTCGAATAGACCCTCGGCGTTGCTTAGCAGTTGACCTGCGAGCACCACGCTGCTGGTGGTTCCGTCGTAGCAGTTCGTTTCTTGGACCTTGGACACCTCGACAATCATCTTCGCCGCAGGGTGGGCGCTATCCAATTCACGGAGAATGGTTGCTCCGTCGTTGGTGACGATGACATTTCCGCCACCGTCAACCATCATTTTGTCCATACCCATCGGACCAAGCGTGGTGCGGACAGTGCCGACGATGCGCTTGACAGCCTCGATGTTCAGTCGTTGTGCGTTGTGATTTTTGTTTTCAGTCATTCCCAGTTCACCTCAATTTCAACAATTGACCCGTCCTCCAACGAGCGGCTTTTCACCACTCCATTCTCACGACCGTGTTGGTAGAGGTCGTAGGTCAATTGAGCGTCTTTCAAGCAGTATTCAGCCACCTCAAGGTAGCGGCCTGCTCGCCATGCTTCAGGGGCATCGGCACTTGTCATGCTCTTACCGATGTCCAGTGTGTTACGGGCCAGCATCTCAAGGCTGGTAGCGATGTCCTTGCCGCCAGCGGCCTTGCTGACGAGTAGTTTGGTGTCAATGACACTCTCAGACTTGCTCATCAGGTCGCCTGCTGTCCAGCAGTCCAGTGCTGCGTTGAGCACTGGGAGGTCGAACTTCTTGATGTTGTGACCGAGCACGACGCCTCCAGCGTCAATGTGCTTTTGCAGGTGGTCGCCCAGCGTGCGTGGGTGAAGGTCGTGCACCTTGGCGGTAGCCATGTCAATGCTCTGTTTGCTGAAGACATCGCCGTTGGCTCCGTCCCATGTAGCGACAACGGTAGGCTCGAACAAGGCGTGCTTGTCCCAACCTCCAATCTCATACGAGTAGTTACCCGTCTCGATGTCAAGGGCCATTATTTCAGTCATGCCTCGGCCTCCTTCAAGCGGAGGTAGACGGTCGCCCCATCCTTTGCTGCGTTGAACATGTGTGCTGCCCAGTCGTTGAACTTCTTGAAACCAGTGGCTCGGGTGATGTGGAGGTTGGTGCAGTATTGCTGGATGACTGCTGACTTCTTACGCCAGCCGTCGCCACGCTTGTCAAGTTCAACAGCGGAGACAGAGTTGAACGCAGCCATCCAGTCCTTCTTGTGCTGCTCCTTCTCAACCTTCTTTGCACCGACTTCGACCTCACCCTCAAGCCACTGAATGAGGTTCTTGAACAAGTCGTAGAGGATGTCTTTCGCCATGTCAAGGTGCTCACCCGTGATGACCCACGACTCATCCATCATGGCGAGGTGCGTGGCGAGGATGACAGAGTAGTTCTCCATGGCGGGAACAAAGGATGCGACGACATCGGCGATGGCGAAGTTCAAGTCTTTGAGTAGACTGTAGAAGTCATCCACGACATCGTAGGACGCTGCGTAAAACGACTCATCAGCCGTGAACATCTCGTGCATGCAGGACTGAACGAGGTCCTCCTGCTCCTCACGAGTGCAGTTGTCCCACTCATTCTTCGTGGTCCCCGTTAGGTCAAGCACACGGTAGCGGAGGCGAGTCTCAAGCCCTCGGAAGTAATCGACGATGTCCTTGTAAGAAACAACGGTGTCCTCACCCTGCGTGAAAGCCCGGTTCATCCGAATCTGTGAAACCTGTTGGCGACGGTCCATGTCCCAATGGGACCAGTAAAGCAACACACGCTGGAAGATACCCTTGGTCAGCACATACTCCTTCACGCCCTTGGGCGGGTAGGTGGTAATCCACAGCGAGGCCAGCGACTCCGTTTCGATACGGCGACCACTCAGGTGCTTCACGAGGATGTTGCTGTTGCTCCCGATGGGGTTACAGGCGGACTGCAGGTAAAGCACCGTCTCTTGGCTGTGCTTACCGGGGTTGAGGATGATGGACCCCTCGTCAAAGTTGAGAGCCTTGCGTCCACCGAGCATGCCGTCGGTCTGCACAGTAATCTGCTCTTTCTTACCCTCGTCGTTGACGACTGTTTCAGTGGTCACACCACCGATGAGCCCGGCGTCCGAACCACTGGTGTATGCGTCGTAGGCGATGTCACAATCTTTCAGGACATCCCCGACAAACTCCCAAGCGATGGACTTGCCCGTCCTTGAGGGTTGAATCCAAAAGCAGTGAACACGGGGGTCAAGGTGAGTGTTACCCCACGGGATGCGCACATAGGGTGCAGCCACCTGCCCTTGAATGAAAAAGAAAGACAGCATGGCTGGGATGTCGTTGTCAATACTGACTTCCCCAAACTGGTCTACATACCCTCGGAAGAAGTCGAACTTTTTCACTGCTTGATAATCCACGGCTCGTCGCATAATTCTACCTCACCAACTACCTCTACTTAAACTATACGAAAGGCAAGACAACCGAGACATTTGACAAATATGATGCTGCATTATAACCTACCGTCGGACAGTGCGTTGAATGTGCACCGGGTCTTCACTGGTGAGAACATCAAGAATCATCTTGCGTCGCTGCTCACCGAGCCCCTTGACTTGCTTCAGTGCCTCGGGGAACATCATCTCCTCAATGTTCCCACACTTCTCAAGGAGGCGGTCGACAAGGTCGGGTCCGATGCCGGGGATAGCGAGCAAGACATCCTTCCTGACATCATTGGTTGATACTCGACGCACGGCTTTCGCTCCGTGGCTGCTGGCTGGCTTGTGCAACTTGTCATGGAGTTTAACGACAAACAGCGCAGCCTCGCTGACATTGGGCGTGTAGAACACCTGACAGTCAAAGTCAGCCATGATGCGAGCGATGGTGCCGGTGAGTTCACTCTGCACTCGACTGTGCGTCAGGCGCTTACCGTTCTTGCTGCCCATGGCGACATGCTTCGCTACGCTCCCGTGCACAAGCAGGAAGAAGCGTTCGTAGTTGGCGTCCATGTTCTCCAGTTGTCGCCATAGGTGACCTGAATGGCTGGACTGAAACAGGTCGCCGATGCTCTTGGCTTCAACGCACGCTGCGCCGAGTAAGTAATCACCTACCACGAGAGACTGACGGACGACGGCCAACCCTGACTTCTGCGCCTTACGCAGAATGGAGTCGCAGAGCGGTCCTCGCTCGTTGCTGTCAATGATGAGGTCGGGCTTAGGCATTGTTCCTTTCCTCCTCTTTCTTTTTTATGTAGCAAGCGCTGCACGGACGCTTCTCATTTGTGAAGATGATAGTTTGGTTGCAGCCCTTACACGGTGTGGCGGTGGGTAGAGAAGCAGCCAGTTCAACTCCAATTGGACTGAGGATGTATGTATTGACATCCCAGCAGTCGCTGCTTCCTACGGTTTTGGCTGACTTCACCTTCCCGAAGATTTCAAAGGCCTCGTCTTTACTGAGGATGTTGCTCAGGACAACGGTTGAAATGCCGTGTTTCCATTGAACTGTATAGTCAATAATCTCGTGGTGGGAGAGTGGTCTGTCAACCATGTCCAGCAATTGAATCAGGCGATTCTTGTAGCGAGTCCTCCTCGATGAACCTACTGTCCTCTTCATCACACTTCCTCCATGATACTCCCATCGTAGTAACGACATCGGCCCACGCAGAAACCATCTCGTTCGATGGTGGAGCAGCGGGGTGCGTCCAATCCACACTTGCCTTCGCCGCCGTAAATGATGCTTTCGACTTGCATTTTTGTCATGTCTTCCTTGAAGTCTACCCAGCCCTGCTTCTCGATAATTTCACACAGGCGTTGAACATGCTCCGCACGGTCTTCGTTGCTGACAGCCTCAGGTCGGAAGAACCAGCGCATGCGTGCTGCAAGGTAAGAAGCGAGGTGCAGACGGTGACGGTGTGTTGGGTTACCGACTCCAAGAGCGGGGGAGAGACAGGGGAGCACGACGATGTCGTCAAGCGTGACATCGGGCAGGTGCTCTACTCGCTCAACCTTACGCTTGAAGAAGTTCTTGCGCTCGGGCAAGGTGATTTCAGCGCCCTTGCTACCGTGCTCGATGTAACCGGGGCGAGGGTCTTGAGCGAGTTCCATCAGACCGTCGTGGTCCAGTTCAAGAATCTCCTTGCTCAAGAGGGGAATACTCCAACAACCACGGCGTGCGTTGTAGGAGTTGGGAATGCGAATCATGCCGCTCGTGTCGAAAGCGACAGCAGGGTCGTTACATCCGAGGTCCAACTTGCGATGCCAGTAAGACATCAGGTTGCGACCACCCTCTTTGATGCGGCGGACTTCTTGAGGAGAGGTCGGCATGTAGGTTTCAGAGAGGGGCACCCACAGGTGGAATCCACCGCCGCTGAACCACACGAAGTGGCGAATGTCTTCACTCAGCAGGAAACGATGTAGCCTTTTAACCTGCTCGTGCATGTAGGAGAACGGGACCTCAGCGCCACGCTGTTTGAAGTCCTTGCAGTCAAAGTCCATGATGAAGTGATGGATGACTGGCGTGTCGTAGTCGACTCGATGGTTGCGAGGCGGCTTGGTAGCACGATAGCCGTAGGCCGTAAAGTAGGCGTTACCGCTACCGTTCTTGCCCTTCCAGTATCGTTCCAACTCATCCCATGAACGAACGATGAATCGTCCACCCTGCATCCCGTTGGAGCCAATCTCCAGCACTTCCCGTGGGAAGTCCAAGCGAATGAAGCCCATGGGCTCACCAGTCTTGTCTCGGATAATTGGTCTTGATAAGCGCCAAGATGTGCTCCAGCGTGTCACGCAAGCACTCAGAATCCAAGGCTTGCGGGTGCACCGTGAGGTGGAACTCGTAGTTCTTTGCCGGTGGTGGTAGAGGGATTTCTTCACCCAAGTCACCGAACTCATCAAGCGTGGTCTGCCTCATGGCGTGGGAGCCAACGAGAAGGAACTTCCCGTTCTTCGGCAACCCAATGCGCAGCGTGAAGCCGTCATGCGGCCGTCGCTCACGCAGCAGTTCTTCCAATTCATTCATCTGTATTCTCAAGGTTTCCCTATTAATCATGTATATCATCTCCTATTTTGTAATCCCCCATCCAAGCCGGGCAGCGCTCCATGAAGTCACAGTAACTGCACTTGCTCTCGTTCTTGTCAGCAGGGAAGTCTCGCTTAAGGTGAGCGTCGACGAGCGCCTTGATGCGCTTCTCGACGGTTTTGGGTGCGTAACGGCCACCCGGCCCGTTCACGGGCTCGTAGTCCCACACAGGACCATCGCCACCATTGATACCGCCGCCGGGAAAAGCCCAGCCCCATCCGACAACGGGGAGGAACTCCATGTGCGGGCTGTGTTCTAACATCATACGGTAGAACTGCATCTCAGAACGCATCTGAGCAGGCTTGTATTTGCTCCACTTGCCGGTCTTCAGTTCCATGAGAATGATACCCATGCGGTCATCGTCCATGAACATCCGGTCGATGTAGCCTTTCATGTGAATCGGCACCTCGGTTCCGTCGCTCGCTACAACGATGCGAGTAGCATGCACTTCCGTCTCGTTACCCACGGGGAACCAGTCCTTGATTTCATCACGCTCGCAGTTGCACAGCCGTTGAAACGCCCACTTGACATAGAGTCGTAGTTGCTCAGGCTCCCCGTAGATGTATGGCTCAGGAGGTGTAGGGAGTGTGTCGATGCAGAGGCTCAGGGCGGTGTCCTTGTCGCCCTTCTCGATGAGGTCGTAGACATCCTCTACGACATCTTCCATGGCCTTCCACCAGTATTCGACAGCGTCGTGGACATTGGACCCACGGATGTGATAATCCTGCTCCTCGCCACGCAGGCCGAGAATCTGCTGGAAGTAATACTGCTGAGGGCACCAATCGAAGGTGCCGACCGATGACTTGGTGACTCGGAGAATCTTGTCCTTCATGTCGGGGTCCCAAGCGTAAGTGCTCTTCTCGTAGGATTTGAGGAGGTCTTCGTGCTCGTAAGTGTCACGCTCGTTATTGCCCCCTTCGGGGTTGGGATTCCATCTCACTTCCAATCACCTCGTAGTGCTCCTGCGAGAGTGTCAAGGGAACGCATGTCGTTATCGTCCTTCAACCACACATTGTCGCAGATGGTCTTGACTTTTTCACCCTTTGAAGCAACATCGGCGGCGAAGTTCCAACCACGAATAATGACTCTATTGCCTGACTCGGTCGTGAGCCACAGTAGAATACTATCGCTGTTGACATACTTCTCAAGTTGCTTTGGAGGCACCATGCGTTTGAGTTTGTCCCAATCTTCACCCCGAAGTCCCTTGACTTCGACCGGTTTTTCTTTCAGTTCAATGTCAGGGTTCTCAATGTCGCCACGGTAATTCGTCTTCATTGATTGATAGAGGCGAGTGAGATAGACTTCAGCGGCAATTTCACAACGGGCACCAACGATAGCACCGAAAAGGCGGTTGTGGCTGTAGACACCAGTCCCAGTGTTGTCGTGATGCTCCTTGGTTTTTTGAGCGTGTTCACGACACCACTCCACTTGTGAGTCGGTCAAGTTGATGGTGACCGCTCCGTTGATGGTTTCAACCATGACGCTCATCCGAAGTGACCCCCCGGTGAGTTGGTCATGCGCTTGTATTCACGAGCAAAGTTGGTCAGGGCCATCTCCTTGCTCTGAGCGACGACATCAAGGTCAGCGAAGTATTGCTCCTCAAGCACAACATCAATGCGAGCGACGGCATCCCACGGAAACAGGACATGACCTTCGCCTGTGTCAACAGCCATGAAAGATGAGAAGGGACCGTCAGGTAGAACAAACTCTCCCTCGACAATGTCACTTGTGCCTCCGGGCTTAGCGAACTCCACTCTGACTTTCATTCGCTCACCTCTTCCATCAGGCGCTGCACATACACAGCGGCGTCCATGAGTTCTTCCTGCAGGTGCTGCAGCCACTCCAGCAGGTTGAGGTCGCCACGCTCCATGGTTACACCATACTTCTTCTTTCCAACAGCAGCACGCTGCTGAATCTTCTCGCACACTTCATCTTCAATTCTGCTCATTCTTCTTCAACTCCATAGATGCGCTTCGCTTTTTCGTAATAGCCTTCAATCATGCGCTTTTCTTCTTGCGTCCGTAGTCGCTTGAATATCCTATCCCAAAATCCATTCATCTCAATCACCAGTAACTTTTGGGAACCACATCTCCCGCTGCAGCGGCGATGTCCCAACCCACGCTCTCATAGAGACGCTTGAGTTTTGACTTCACTAACACATCAAGGACCTTATCCCAGTCCACGATGTAGTTTGACAGTTCTTCTACCTCTCGGAAGGCGATGAAGGCGACAGGTGAATCCTGACCCTTGATGGTGACAAAGTCAGCAACACCCTCGTTGACACCTTTGACATAGGTCCATGTCACGCTGTCGCCCTTGCGCCATAATTCGCCACCGCAGTGTTGGTTGTAATATAAAGCAGCCTTGGCTCCCGGCGTGGGCGAATCGTAGTCGGTCGGGTCCTTGGTTAAACGAGTGGAACACGCCGTGTCTTTGATGGGCACCTCGCCGTTCTTGACGGCAAGGGACAATGCACGCAGCGTCTCAGTCACTTCTTCCTCTTCGGCTCCGTGACCGATGAGGCGCATGGCTGTCTCCTGAATCTCCTTCGTGATGGCTGCAGAACTGGATGCTTTGATTTCATAGCCTGATACCTTTAGTTGCCCTGCGTCGCTCTCAGGCCACACCTTGTAACCGAAGTAGCGGTTCTTGACAGGGGCCGTGGTCCAGTAGTCGAAGTAGGCTTCCAGTTCCACATCCATGTGAGACAGGTCCAACTTAGACTGAGCCGTGCTTGTCAAGTGCTCAGCGAGGGTATGAGCCTCCTCGAATGGGACTTGGATAAAGGCGGAGTCAGTGTGGCCGAAGAGGGACTTGTAGCCCATCTCCTCGCTCTCGCTCATCAGGTGGCGGATAGCCTCACGCCCACGGAAGGTGATGGAGGAAGCGATGTCGTTGTCAATCCACATACCGTCGACAGCCTTCATGCCGCACATGCCGTAGAGGGCGTTGACAGCGACCTTAGCGGCAGTCTGCAGCATGTTGTAACCGAGGCGCTCTTCCTCGCTCTGAGCCTCTTTCATCAGTTGCTTGTAGCGTTTTCTGAGTTCCAGCATCTCTTCCACGATGGATGGGAGTAGACCCTTCTTGGTTTGGTCCCAGTGCGTTCCGTTGCCGAGGCTTTTGATACCCGGCCCCGGACCGTCACGCTTCGTCTCATAGGAGAGGTTGTCGCTGAGAATGATGTTCGGGTAGAGTGCGGCGTAGTCCACCAGCGCAACGCCAACATGACGGCCGGGAATGGGGTCAGGGATGTAGGCCGCTTGCATGTCCACACGATTCTTGTTGCGTGCGCTCGGTGCTTTGAGGTCCGTGCGCCTACCGATGAGGCCACGGAAGTAACGAGTCACCTTGTGCGTGCTTCCCCATGAGACACCGCACAGTTGTTGCATAGCGACGAAGAAGTCGATGGCGTTGAGGCGCTCAGCGATTGCTGAGAGTAGTGTAGTGTCACGAACACAGTAGTCTACGAAGTGGTCGTAGTGGTCATACCAACCATTGAACACCGTCATGCCTTCGATTTCATCCGTCAGTTTGGAGCCAAGGTCCAACAGACCAGCGATGGTGTTCAACTTGCGGTTAGGTAATTGCCCACGCCCGGACTTTTGCCAAAGTGTCTCAAAGCCACTACCGCTCTTCCAGTGCGCTGCTGAGTCCCAGCAGAGGCGTCCTTTGATGGGCTGCTGTGTGTCCTTGTAGCCACTGTCCTTGAACGGCTTGACCACTTGACCCAACGGGGAGAGGCGGTCAGGGTTCTCCAGTCGGCGCAGCAAGTGCGGTAAGTCGGCCCACATGATAGCGTGAGCCACGAGAATATCGGGGTCACAGGCCTCCATGTGTTGAAGAAACGCTTCGTGCATGGCGGCTTCGCTGCCGAACTGATGAAGCATGTAGCCACCCTCACGCTCGACATAGGTGACACTCATCGTGTCGATGCCGCGCTTCCAAGCGAAGGCCACAGGCACATCAGCGTGACTGTCAACCACGGCCATGACGGTCGTGAAGTCTTGCTTCGGGTCCCACTCAAGGTCGAAGAACCACACACGAGGGTGGAACTCAGGGATTTTCTCAGGGTAGAAGTGTAGCAGGATTTGCTCAAGGTAGTTCAAGTCTGCTTCATAAGTGTCCATGAGGTCCTTGACTTCCCAAAGGTCGTTCGGCTTGTCGACCTCGACCTTGATGAGAGCGCGACCGTCACGGCCTGTCGCCTTCTCTTTGTAGAGGACATCGGCAGCAGGAATGCGATTGGCTAAGCGATTCAACTTCCACTGAGGTGTGTTGGATGGAATCCAACAGAATGGACGCAGGTAGTCATCGTCTTCAGGATGGACGGTGCGTGTGACCAAGGCTCCGTCCTTACCCCTCGTCCTAAGGTAGAGGGATGGTGCTCCGAACGAGTCGGACCACTCAGGATAGAACCAGTCGACAATCACGCTATCACGCTCTTTGGTCAACCACGATAAGCAAGTCAGCGTTCTGTCGCACTGCAAGGATGGTGCTTGCGCCAAAATGAATCTCAGCAGGACCTTCGCTCAGCAGCCCGATGGTTTCCATCAGCCATGGCCCGTAGGTAGACTCGATGCTGGCGTTGGGACCGACAGGGTCCGTCAGCGTGACTGTGTTGAACAACCGAGCCTCATGACGCTTTCCTGCAGTGATGCTAAGTTCAGCCTCTTCTGCATTAGCGATGATTCTGAAGACAGGGCTGGCGTTAAGGATGCCTCGCATCTTCGACACCGTCAGCAGGTCGGTGATGTTCACCGTGCCGCTGACTTCCAAGTCAAAGGTGCTCCACTTTGTCCACTGCGAGTCAATGGTCTGATTGATGAGACGCTCGATGAGCGGGACCTTGCTGTAGGAAACAACGGCCGTGCTGCTCGGAAACTGCACCTTCGTGGTCCCGGCGTTGATGTAGAGGGTCTTACCGCTACCCATTTGCTTCAGGGTCACCGTGTCACCCTTGGCGCTCTTCAGGAACTTACATGCCTTCTCTAACTCGCTGATGTCGATGGTGCCCGCTGTCTTCACAGTGCCCTCGACCTGACGCTCCTTGTGAAAGTAGTGTGACATGAAGGCCACCGTGGCCGTCATCTTACCATCAAGGGCAAAGGTGACCTTGAGGTCGCCGACATTGTTGCCGAACGAGGAAAGGAAGCCCAGTGCCTGCTTGCGGTTAATCGTTACTTCTGTCATTTACTATCACCTTTTTTTCTCACACGGGTGGGGGAACGGTTCGGAGGCACCCCTGCCCCCTGCCTCAAACAACCAGCAAGCGATGGGATGCACGCTGGGAAGAAACAAACCATAACCGTTTTTATTCAGGCAAACCCCCATGTGTGAGTGTGTCTCAGAGTGAGCCGTCGTAGAGTTCGGGTAGCCCGAACCACTGCGGCTCCTGTCCAGCCTCCGTGATGAGTGTCGTTCGCTTTTGTCCCTGCAAGCGAGCATTGGTCTTGCTCTTGTCAAAGGTCACTTGGTATTCGCTGCGGACAACTTCACCCGTCTCGTCATCCAGCACATCCTTGCGCTCACAGATGAGGATTTGATAGACGAAGTTGTTGCTGGCCTTCTCCCAGTCGGGTCGCCACGATGGGTCAACGGCCTCGCTCTTGCCGAAGGAGTAGTTGGTCAGGCGCAGGTGCGTCTCCCAAAACACTCGGACACCAGCCTTGACCAGTGCACGGCACAGACCAGTCAGTTGGTGGAAGCGAGTCTTGCGGATGGCCCAGTCCCATTGATGCCCGACCTTCTTGTTCCAGTCAGCGGCTTCAATACCGTCCTTGGCGATGTTGAGGTCAACGATACGCATGCAGTTGACACACACGCTGTCCCACAGGTCGACACCAGTGACAAGAAGACCCCACAGGCGGGTGCCGGTGTAGTCAGGGTCACGCTGCTTCTGAGCGATGTCGACAGCAAACTGGACAATGCTCATGACACGGTCGTGAGTAGCAGGGTAGTCGTAAGCAGTGCGGTCGCCACGGGACATGACCCATGGTTCCCAGCACTTGATGCGACCTTCGTGAGCATGGAACGCTGACTTGTTGGCGGCACCGCCACCCTCGAAGTCAAGAATCCACAGTTCCTCACCAGTCTCACGAGCACGCTCGTCCTTGGTGAAGGCGTCCGTCACGATAGCGGTCTTACCGGTGTTGTCGTGACCAGCGATGCCCATGAAGATGTGCGTCTGAGGAGTGTTGTCCATCATCGCCAGTTCCTTTTGTAGAATAGCGAAAGGGTCAGCGTCGGTGCGCTTGTGAGCAGGGGTGGCCTCAAGGACCTCCTGCTCGACCTCTTGCTTCTCTGCTTCTTTGGTTTTTCCGAATCCAGCCATACTTCATCACCTCACTCGAACTGACCTCGACCAGTGTCGCCTCCGGTTGCACGGCGGCGAATGCGGCGAGGGTGAGCAAAGACACCCATGACCTTGAGGTTGGGGATGTCGACGCCTTCCTTTCGCTTCACGGCGATACGACCACAGACGAGAACCGTTGAGCCCTCAGCGTAGGGAATCTCCTCGTCACCGTCGAAAGCGGAGAAGGGATTGGTTAGGTCGTTACAAGCACTACCAATCCAACACATGACTTCACGCTGGTCCTGCTTGCTGTGCATGCTCTGCAGGGCGCTGGAGGTTAGAGAGAGCGAGTAAGAGCGGTTACCTTCATCGAAGTCACTGTCACGAGCCTCAGAGGAGAGGCGGTTGACGGTGCCCTTGGTGAAGACGATTGGACCCGACTTGCCCTGCTCGCCGTTGATGGTGAAGGTTCGGCTGCCGGACTCGAACACTTCCACGAGGTCTTCAAGCGCAGCGTAGTGGCCATGGAGTTCGCCATCGACCCACATCTTGAACGGGTTCAGGAACGGACGGACATCCTTGTCGACGAACTCGTCGGTGTATTCGATGCTGTCTTTCAAGCCGAGGCTCGTGCTCAAGACATCCTTGAAACCTTCGGGGGCGTTCTCGTTAGGAAGCCGAGCGTTGATGCGGCAGGGTGCCCCGATGCGCACGACCATGTCGGCGTCTTCACCTTGACAATCAAGTCGCCACATTTGGATGGCGTTGTCGTTGGTGAACTCCTCCTCAGGTGCGCCGAGGAAGATGTAGTTGCGCCCCATCACGCTCATGGCCTTCGGGCGATTTGTCTTGGTGAGCAAGCAGATGCGTTCGCCATCAGCGATGAACGAGTGGTCGGGAATCTCGTCAGTGGAGAACTCCGTGCGACGCTCACCGTCGCTGGTGTTGAGCATCCACACGCCATCGCCCTTGGTGAAATGACCCACGAAACCACTACCGACAGCGGCACCTGCGTCAAGGGTGAAGTCACGCTTGGCTCGCTTGACGAGCCCATCACGACGGTCACGGGAGTTGGGTTCGACGCCGACGAACATGCCGACGAAGGGCACGCCACCGTAGGCTCCGCCGCCACCGCTGCTTTCGTTGCGGGTTTCAACGAGCATTTGCTCGGCCCAGTCTTCAAGAAGGTCCTCATCTTCAGCCGAGGCATCTTCACAGAGGTATTCGTTGGCGATGTAGTCATGGAACTGCTGCGTTACCGTAGCGATGTCCTTCTTCGTGCGCTCGGCATACTTGGCCAAGCGCTCCGTGACCCCGGAAGGCAGTCCGGTGCTGTCGTTCGTTTTCTCAGGCATGTCGTCTTCGCCGTAGTCCGGCTCTTCGTATTCATCACTCATTTGTGTGCACCTCCTTCTTCAGCCTCGCAACGAGGCAATCCACGAAGGAATAGGAACCGATGGGCCACTCATACATGTGAGGCACCATCTCACCAAGCACGGCCATCACCGTGAAGGTGGTATCAGCATCCATCTCAAAGAACTCGGTTAGATTCTCATGGAATGTTCGCATGACGAAGGTAAGTGATAACCCTCGGTCAAGCATAGAATAGAATTGCTTACGCATGTCACCATACTCACCACTGATGGCGGCGAGTGCGGCCTGTGATGGGTTACCCCCATCGGATAGCCTCTTCTGTAGAGCAACAAGAGGAGCGTCACCATGACTCTCCATGATAGCGATAGCGCTTCGCATGTCGCCACCAGTGAACTTCATGAGTCGCATGAATGTGTTATTCCAAGCGCTGAGTGTTGCGCTGTCACCAATCCAACTCAAGTGTCCTTTGAATAATTCAACAAGTCTCTTAGCCCCATCTTCAGGACTGATGGGCTTGAACTCATATACGAGACACCTGCTCTGAATAGCAGGACGAATCTTGCTGATGTCGTTGGCTGTGAGAATGAAGAAGCAGTTGTCCGATAACAACTCAATAATTTGACGCAGCGCATCTTGCGCTGCAGGTGTGAGGCCATCGGCCTCATCAAGCAAGATGACCCGTCGGTCAGCGCCCATCGCCTTAATGGTCGCCCACTGCTTGAGTTCGTTGCGAATGAAGTCAATACCACGGTCGTCGCTGGCGTTGGTTATGATGAAGTTCATCGGGTCAAAGAACTCACCCAGCGATACACGAGCGAGCACCTTACCAACCGTGGTCTTACCGACACCGGGGGGACCGTGGACAAGAACGGCGGGTGGATATTCACCCTGTTCTGCCCAACGCTTAGCCTCGGTAACGAAGGCACTCTGCCCCGCTATCTCGTCAAGTGTCGTCGGTTCAGTCATCACGGTCATCCCCCTTTGATACTTCTTTAAGTAGTGAAGGATTCAGTGCCTCGATTTCATCGTCGTAAGCCTCAGCCCATTGAAGAAACGATTCGTAGTCACGAGGCGGTGGGTTGTCGTAGACCCACAGAAACATGTGCAGTCCGTCTTGGTCAGCAAACATGTTACGGATGCTATAGGCATCATCCATGCGGAGGATGAAGGCCACCCACGCCATGAGTTCAGGCTGACTCTCGTATGTCTCCTGCACCTCAAGCCCGGCTACGAAGAGTGCTTCACTCACAGAGCGCTCAGCATGAAGCGCCACTGGCTTTTGGAAACGAATGCTGGAGCGGACACGATAACCGGCGGGCCGGTCACTGGCCTTGGACACGCTCACGGTGAAGCGAACTCCTCCGAGGATGTAACCCAGTCCCAGCCACATCTCACGGTCATCAGTCACCTGCATGTTCTAACCCCCTTTCAATCAGTTCCGTCACTTGGGTGACATCGCCAATGCCCAAGTCAGGACGCATGTCCACGAACAGGCACTGGTTGATGTTACCCTCACTGTCAACGGAAAGCACAGCCACCTCCACGACAGCACATGAATCTTCTTCCACCTCACGGATGGTCGGCTCAGGACTCTCAATCCTCGCAACAGGCTCGTAGTCATCCAGTCCATCCAGCGCAGCAAGCGTCCAGCGACTCTCATCAATCTCATGCAGGCGGAGGAAGACGCGAGAGCGATGGGGAAACATGGTGAATCCCATGACCTCGTCAGGCTCGTAGTGGTTCGACGCTCGCACGAGGCGGACGCACTGGACATCATCATCGTTCAGACGGCGCATGACATTCTCCCATGCTCCATGGTCGGCGAGGGTGTATGTCTCAGCATCATCAGGGACTCGGTCAGCCCACGCTCGTGCGGGGTCGCTGGCTGGAATCCTGTCGATGATATGGTCGCCCGCCCACTCAATGAGGTAGTCGTTGGCGTGCACGGAAGACAGACGCTCTCCTGAACGGGTCCGAGCCTCTCCTCTCCAAGTGAAGTAGAGCGGTCCATTGGGAACGATGACAGCGATGTGGTCATCCTCGGGTGGCGTGAGTTTGCGCCACGAGCGCCAGCGTGCAGGCGTTGGGAAAGCGGAGTGCTTCCACCATTCGGTCAGCGACTGGATTGAGTTCGGGTCATCGAACATCTTGATGAGTGTGTCACGCGTCATGCTCTGTTTGACAACAGCGGAAGGTAAGTCCATGAGCGTGGACATGATACCGAAAAAAGAACGCTTGCTGATGTCAGGTGTTGCTCGCATGAGGTAACGCCATACGAGGCGAGCCTCGACTTCATTGAAGCGGTAAGCGATGTCAGTGAACGACATGGACTCAAAAGGTAGGTCAAGCACCTGCTGACAAGTCATCGCACGGGAGGCTGACTTGTTGCTTTCAGAAGCAAGAGCATACCATGTCTCTTCGTCGGGCATCATGTTGGCGGCGACATCGTAGAAAAGCGACAGTTCGTGCGCTACCTTACCGATGGCTGTGCTCGTTGAAACTCTCGCACGCTCGGGGTAGAAGAACTCGAAGAAGAAGAGTGCTTCCTCCTTGGAGGTCAGGCGCTGCAGTTGACCACGCTTCGGTGAGCCAAGTCTGATACGCTCGTGTATGTCAGCGAGTGTAGCGAACCTCATGCAAACTCCTCGACGAGTTCAGTGAAGTCCTGCATCCATGAACTCGGACGAGGCTGAGTGCCGACTCCGAAAATCTTCAGCGTGTGCTCTCTCATCTTGACAGCACTTGTCTTCATGCCGCTGCGCTTCGCCACGAGGTAAATGCAGTCAACCATCAACCCGTGAGGACTGCGCACACCGAACCAATTCGGTGCTTGTTCAATCCGTATCTGTAGCATTTTGGCGGCGGCGAACTGCTCGACGCTCAAGCCGAGGCTGGTCGCCAGTTCAAGAGTCCGGTCGTTCTCACTGTGCGCTTCGACAGCACGCCTTAGAGCGTCGGCCTTGTCACTCATGCGCTGTCTTCACCTCGTGCAGTGTAGACGAGGATGACTTCGTTCAGTGCAGCGAGTGCTTTGCGCAAGGCTGCGTTCTCACGCTGCAGTTGCTGAGTGAACTCTTGAGCGGCGAAGCCTTGGTCCATCTTCTTCTCAGCAAAGTCAAGTGCATTCTCCAGCGTCTTGATTCGCCGGTTAGCGACGATGTTTCTCGCACGGCCTTCCGAGTTCTTCTTCTTCAATTGCTTGACAGCGTCACGCAGTGAACGCAACTCCTCGCTACTGATGCTGACCATGTCTCGCTTCTGTATGGCTGTCGGGAGTGCATCTTCGCCAGTTGGTTGTGTGTCGTTTGGTCCACGCTCACCGGTCGCAGGGGTGACTGGTCCATTGGATGCGCCTCGCTTCTCATCAAGCGCTCCGCTCTTGCGTAGGTAACTCAGGCGGGTGTTCGTCGCAGCGAAGGTTCGCCCGAGCACTCGGGCAATCTGCTTCACTTTGAGTCCCTGCTTGAACAGGCCCACCAATTTCTTCTCTTCATTCGTCGTCCATTTTCCTCGGTTCTTTTTGGTCATACTTCTACCTCCAGTTGTTCATCCACTTCAGCCTTGATGGCGCTCACATCCATGTGCGCCGTGCTCAGGGGAATGGCCTGCATCTTGAGCAGCGTGTCACCCGAACGGGTGGACATCGTGTGCCCGAGAATCTTCTCAAGGGCTGCATCAAGCGCAGCCTCGTGCTTGTCGTCGTCTTCGATACTGTCGTCAGCGATGATGGCCGCTATGTCCTTGAGAGCCTTCTTGACGACAGGGCTCATCTCATCGGGGTCAGCATCTGTGGGAACGAAGTTGCGAATCGCCATGCGCAACAAGCGCCGCATGACACGCTTCATCGGTAACTTACGAGGGATGCGTTGCTCGACAGCAGCGCAGCGACGGTAGCCATGGCCGTGGGTCTTACCCCCAGTGTGTGGCTCAGTCGTCAGCATGACGCTTGAGCCAGTAGTCATGTCCATGAGCATGAGTTGCGGGTCAGCGTAGTAGTCCTCATGCTTGTCATGCAGGGACTTCTCACGCTTCTCAATCTGAGAGGCGGCCACCTTCAGTGCCTTGGCCGTCCCATCAGTCCAGTCCATCTCGGAGAGTTGCTTCATTCATGACCCTCCTTTGATACTGCTTTAAGTAGTGAAGAGCGGTAGTCGTTGAGACACTTGAAGACGAACTCATCTAACTGAGTGGTAACTTCAGGCACAGGAGTCACGGACTCAGGGGTCGGCCCGCTCTTGGTCGGCTCAGTCATAGCACGAGCCATCGCTCGCTGCGTCTTTGCACTGAACATGTTGGTCCTGCAGGTGGGACACACAACTGTGACGCCGCGTGCTCCGTTGAGGATGGGATTGGGAAACATGTTGGTGCACATCCTACATCGGATAGACTCAGGTGCATTCGGAAAGAGTCGGTTCACGGCACTCACTCCTTGGCTTTGTAGTCAGCGTGCTCTTTGGGTAGTCGGTGCAGCCTGCGCTCGACCATGTTGTCAAGCAAGGCAAGTATGTTCTTCACGCCATTATCGAATCGTTTCCGGCTGTGCTCGTCAGTAGCCATGGCCGCTTCAAGCGGAGTGATGTTCACGCTGGACATCAGATGCTTCAGCAGTTCGTATTCGACTTCGGGGATGTTTCTTGCTCGGTTCATGGTATCACCTTTTGATGCTGCTTTAAGTAGTGAAGGCCACAGCGACAGTGTTCCGTCCGTTCACTCATGCTCACTCAGTCCTCCTTGCGTGAACGCTGCTCTTCGATAGCCTCGCATTCCTCGATGGCTTCCAGCAGGCGGGGGAGCATCTCCTTCATCTGCTGTAGCGTCAGCCTTACGCCGTGGCGTGTGTGTTGATTCTTACCATCGCTTGTATTTACAATGCGCAAGTCAATCCATGACTTGCCGTAGTAATCAATGAACGCAAGGCGCACATCGCCCTTGCCGTCCCTCCATTTACCTTCCATGCTCGCTGTTCGCCATACGGTTACTTCACTCATCATACACACCTCTTGATTTGATTATCATGTAGCATCGGTGACAAAGACTCAGGGTTGGGTGGAGCACCTCTTCGTCTCGGCGACAGCCTCGGCACTTGGGGCCACGCACTCGTGGGTGCCTGCGCTCCACCGACTGCACTTCTTGCACGGTGTTACGACGCCATCGCACATCTACTCCTCCTCTCCTGAGCAGTAGGCACAAACAGCAGGCTCGTCTCTGTCAGCGTTTTTGAACGCCTCACCGCAGTGTTTGCAGGAGGCAAGGCGACAGTTGCTCGATGTGCACTCACCCGGAGCATGAGCCTTGTCGTCAAAAGCCCACTCACACCAACAGTCACAACCGTCGTGTAGATGGTGACCGCACTGTAACTTCGGGTCATGGTGCTCGTCGTAGGCCGACCAACTCCAGTTGTCAGGATAGTTGTGCACTACTCTTCCTCCGTGGGGTCGCTGATGAGTTCCTTGTAGATGGCGTCAAGGTCGTAGTCACGAGAACAGTAAGTGCCCCACATCCATGGCGGAACCTTCTCGCCAGTGTCAGGACACTCGCTACCGACAAGGACCCCGAGTTCATCGCCCGACGCCATCTCAAACATTTGTTGACGAGTCATCGCACTGAGGTAACCGAACTCATTTCGATAGCGCATGAAGAGGTCGTCACCCGCCAGCAAGTTGTAGTCGTCAGGGTTCATCGGTATCTCTTTGCCGTCGCATTCACCGCAGGTGATGACCACAGCCCAGTCCTCAATGGAAGATGTTTCACCGTCGTCCAGTAGGATTTCACGCTCACCCATGAAGGTCGGCGTGCCGTCCTCAAGGTCCATGTCGGCGAGGCGGATGCCGCACTCACAGGTCCACGATGAAGCGACGGCTTGCCGCTCCTGCATCTCCTGACGGAAGGCGTCCTCCGCTGACAGGGCAGCAGGCGTGACCATGACCTCGTCGTCTTCAACCCGAAGGTTGACCGACTCCATCAGACGAACGATGCGCTCGTGATGGTGCACAGAGTCAGGGTGGTCGATGCGATGGTCAAGCGTCAGCACATCGTCACCACTCTTACGGTAACGCAGGCCAGTGCCTTCCGGCCGCCACACGGCACCGGGAGCCATTCTACCAAAGTGCTCCAGCATCCATACTTTCAGTTCAGGGTCAAAGTCTTCGTTCATGTCCATTGTTTCATCTCCTTCATGTCTTTGGCTATCTCGTAAAGCATCATCGTGTTACAGCACTTTCCCACGAGGTAGAAGTGTTGCTCCATGATGATGAATAGCGAGTCTGTGTCAGCAAGCGTGACCATGCACATCGGGCAGGATTCAAGGAAACCCTCGGTCCCGCAGAGCACAGCACTGACGGCCTCATGTCCGTAGTCACCGGGGAGGCGTAGTTGAACATTTCGCAGGTCTACGATGTGACCACTTGAAAGGGTCCACATCCCATCGTTGCTGATGTTCTCGGCTCGCAGTGGCTCAGTGACACGGTCGTCACTGCCCATCGGGCTTTACCTCCTTGATGTTGTAGGAGGGTAGTCGCTCGAACTTATCACGGTGCTCGGCGATGACCGAGGGAGCAGCGTTGCGCATGAGCATCATGATGTCCTCAGGACTGAAGTATTCCTCAGGGTCGACGGTGCCGAGCATGACGAGGGAACTCGTTTGGTCGATGGAGCGGATGCTCCACTGAACATTCACCTCGTCCTCACGCTTCTCGAAGTCCTCGTGAGTGCGGTAGGCGAAGAAGCCCCCGTTCTCAAGGTGAGCAGCGGCGATAGCCGTGGCGAACGCCTCGGCCTGAGCCTTGGAAGCGAAGCGCATGTTGGTGAGCACACCACGAGCGTTCCAATCATCATACTCTTTACGAGCCACGATGTAGTCCTTGACTTCTTGCTGTGGCGTCCACACGAAGTCGGCAATCTCGTGACCGTAGGACTGACGAGAGCGAGTCTTGGTGTAGACCCAGCCGTTGACGATGTCACCTTCCTTGCGCTTTTTGCTGTTGGTGTTCTTGACATACGAAGCCATCTCAGCGAGCCAACCCCAGTCGGACCACTTGTGCTTGGCGTTCTTACCGATACCCTCCTTGCTCACGATGTTGTCGTTGCGCTTGAGCATACGAGAGAGGCTATCTTTGATATGACCGATGACCTCGTGCTCAGGAACAGCGGCAGCCATGCTGCGACGCACCTCATCCCATGAGACGGTGCTGGTAGGTTTGATGTCCCTATCACTCCACTGGTGGTTGTTCCACCCACTGTGACAAGCCTTACGGGTGTAAGCAGTGACGAAGCCGTCGTTGTCAGCGTGGCGCACCAAGGCCCACATGGTGGACTTTGGTGTGTCGTGATGGAGACATGCCTTCTCACTGTCGTTGGCCCACGCACACTCACCTTTGTAGTGTGTGAGAGCATAATTCACCTGCGTGTCTTTCACCACCTTGAAGTCAGGGAACCGCTCAACGAGCAAGTCCAACAAGGGCTTGAATGCTGGCGTTTGAAGGATGTGCTCGAAGAAGATAACGCTATACTCGCTCAGCCTGACTTCAGCGAGAGGGCGGGCAGGGTGGTCGTCGGGCAACTTCAAATCGTTGAACCACTGCTTCATGGTCTTGGTGTTCCAACTGCCGGTGCTGAATCGCAGGTAGCCGTTGGCGTCCTTAGACGGGCGGCCGAGCAACGCTCGGTAGCCCGTGAACTCATCGTGACCGCAGGACGGAGTGCCCGGCGTGGGCACTTCACCCCACGCCACCTTGCGTGTCATCATGACTGCGGCGGCACGGGTGAAGGGGTTGACGAGGTCTGACCAAGTCAACGAGGCGTTCGGGCCAGCCTTCATCAGACTGTAGGCCACGGCCGCATCCATCGGCCAACACTTGCCGATGGCGTTCTTCGTTCGCCCGACAGCGTGGTCGACGATGATGTCTTCCTCGCTAAAGTCAAGACTCCGCTCAACAATTCCTGCTTTCTCGTATCGTTCCCATGTGTTCCAGCCTTTCCATTCTCCGCTCATGCAATCACCTCCGTCAAGTCATACTGACCTGATGGAATAGGAACAACAGCGAGGTCATAGTTCCACGCTTCTGCAGGTGACTCGATGGTGAGGTCGCTGAGTTCAGCGACAACCTCGACCAACGGTGTGATGGGGGCTCGAATCGGTCTTGACCAATCGTTGGTGTAGAAGACATGACCACACCTATGTGTGAAGGGGAGCATCCTGAGGACGACGATGCAGTCGACCTCGAACTCCCCCTGTGAGTAGTGGTCCAGCACCTCATGCCTCGGAGCAGTAAGTGTTGTGTGCCGCATGCCGTCCGATGTGATGTATTCATTTCCGATGATTCGGTCACGATGGTGCATGCCGCTCAGGTTGTGGATGTCTCCATTGAGCATCCGCACGCCGAAGAACTCAGTGTCCAACGGGGTGGATGAGTCAGTGCTGCCTGCAGGCACACACGATTGACCGTATGAGTAGTCAGCGGCGTGCTTGTCGGCCAGTGCTTGCATTCGTTTCTCTTCTTTCGTATTGTCTTGGTTGTCCATGTTTGTTTCCTCCTTGGTGTCCTCTTTTGTTAATGCTGCTTTAAGTAGTGAAGACTACTCTTCGCTGTCCTCCACAGTGTAAGGGTCGCCAGCCACGAGAGTCAGCAATCCGTTCTGCTTGGCGAACTCGATGAGTGTCTGCACGGCGAGGTTCTCAGCGTTCGGGTCCATCGCAAGCGCAGCCCCTTCAGGGTGGTTGAGCGATTCACCGAACACGACGAGTTGTGTGGTGTCGCTCTCAAAGTAGTGCCGCATCTCTGCCCTGATGTAGAGGGCGTTGCCGCTGGCGGGGCTCACAGTCGTGGGCTCCTGTTCCTGTAGCCAGCCGGTGAGTTCAGGCGGTGCCTGTAGTTCAAGGGCCAAGCCATACTTGCGGTTGACCTGTATTTCTCCTACGCCCTGCAGGTGAATGCGTTGAGCATCAAACTCACAGCGCACTTGCAGTCGGTGTTCTCCATATTGTCCATCGGTGTTACTCATGTTTGTTTCCTCCTCGGTGTTCTCTTTCATTGATACTGCTTTAAGTAGTGAAGTCAGCAGTTGTCCTCCTTAAAGCCATCAACGAAGTCATACAGGTCCTTGCCCTTGAGCCCGCCCTTGGGCACAGGCTTGAGTCCTTTCTTGCCTTTGCCCTTGGGCTTCTGTGTGGCCTTGCGCTCGCAACCCACACAGTGGAATGTCTTACAGTTGATGACCTCAGGGATGTAGTAACGCTTGCACTTACCGCACTGCACATCGCCATCCCGTGTCTTCTTCTTCTGCTCCTGAGCATGACAAGATAGGCAACGGCCATCAGATTGGATGGCTAAGTCGTTGCACGGGCTGTCGCACTCAAGGCAAGTTGCATTTGTATCGTAGAGGATGTCGTTGGTATTCAGTCGCTCAGGGCTACCGCACTTGCACGGTTTATCAGCATCGTCTTCATGCACCCAACTCAGGTCACCACAGTCGTGACAGCCGAGGAGATTGAAGCCCTTGGGTATGGAGAGCCCGTCTTCATAGTCTTCATCCTCGTCAGCCCAGTAGATGCTTTTAGGCACGCTGACTGGGGCATCATCACTGAAGGTCAAGGACGGCCCACGGGCCTTGAATGATGCGAACAATGAATCCCCCATGGGTATGTCACAGCACTCGGCAACATACTGTTGTTGACTCGCAGTCTCAACAGCGTGACTGCAGTAGGTAGAGCGCACCCACTTGATGAGGGAGGCGGCATCGGGCTTCTGCACTGCACCCATGATGTGAGCAAGGATGGCGAGTTGCACACCAGTGCGACCATGGCCACCAACGCACTGCGTGGAGACGCTCTTGATACCGAGTCGTCGCATGTCATCAACGAGGGAGAGCCACCACTCACGGTGGATGTCCTGAGGGATGTCGAAGTCAGGCCAGTCGATGCTGATGATGTATGGGGTCGACACATGCTCAGCGCAGGTGAAACCGTCGGGGACTACGGTTGCTGATTGCTTGCCCATGACCTGAGCAGGACCCATGGCGAGGTCAGGCGCAGGTGACATGCGGTGGTAGCCACCGTTACGGCTGTGCCCTCCAGCGTGCACCTTGACACCCATCGCTTCAAACACCACGGGGTTGCCGGTGTGACATCCAGTCTTCTTGCTCGTCTCGTTCATCCAGTTGCTCATTCAATCGCCTCCTTGTTGTTGTCATTGTCGTCCGGCTTCTTACCGAGCAGTGCGTTGACGAACGCTTCCTTGTCGTCCTGCTTGGACATGAACTTGTTCAGGACATACACCATGTCGGGGTAGTCCAAATCGTCAGGGTTGAGTGCGGCGTAGATGGTCTTGAACTCATCAGGGGTAGGGAAGAACTCCTTGGCCTTGATGAGAGCAACCTGTTGCTTGACGGAAGCACGGGTTTGAACCACTGTGCCGACCAACCACACATCCAACTTGGTCGGAGTAAGCATGATGTCGATGGCTCCTTCCTCGAACAAGTGTTGCACCTCGACCAGTTCGGGCACCTCGTTCTTGTTATTGGCTGCCCACAGCATGAAGGACGCACACTTGGAACAAGTCTCAACACCACACATGATGAAGTCCTTGCTGTGACTGCTGTTGTGACTGCCCTTGTCGCCGTGGCGGTAGGCCACCGGCATGGTCTTGGCCGCAGTCTTGAGTGCCTCAGGCACATTGGCGGCAATCGCAATCGGGTTCTTGCGCCAGTAGGCCGGAGTCTTCTTGAACACAAAGTCAAGCACTCCATCCCAGTCATGCTGAGGTTCCTCAGCCGGACTCATGTCCTCCACTGGGTTGAGCAACTCACTCGCCATGGTGTAGGTAGCGGCCATGTTCTTGATGTCACTGCGAACATTGAAGCCATCAGTGCCTGCGTCCAGCGCACGCTTGCTCAGCCACTTGTTGAACAGGAAGCCGTTGTTGTGCACCACATTCTCAGCGGCGTTGGCGTTGAGGATGAGAGCGTCAAGGTTCTCATCAGTAGGAGCGTCAAGGAATGTTTGCACACTCTGAGCGAGCGTGGCTCCAGTCACCATGGAGTTGCCCCATGCAGGACCGCCGTAGCCAGCCGACCAGCCCTTCATGTAGTGCTTGGACAGGAAAAGCATCATCTTCGCCATCTGTGAGAAGGTTGGTTTGATGTGCCCGATGGCTGCATAGTAGTGGCTACGATTGCTGTCAAGGTGTGGCTTGTCGTGAACCTTGACCCACACATCTTCACCGATGCAAGCGGTGATGGTAGCGAACAGTGAAGCGTTAGCGTTGCTCTTGAGTGAAGTAGCGTGCCGCATCTCACCGAGGCCGAGGGCCATGATGGACTTCGGCAACCATGCACAAAAGACACCAGCGAGGAACGCTGTGTCCTGAGGTTTGCTCAAAGGCATACTGACCCACTGATGGAAGAAGGTGGAGAACCACCCCTGTTGCTTAGCCCAGTAGTCGTTACCAGCATTGAGGCCACGGATGAAGTCGGCCTTGAATGCGGAGGGAGCGTAGGGCTGTGGCTCAAAGGTGCCTTCGTTGTCAAGCACCACCCAACCCGGAGCGGCCTCGACCCAACGGTCACCTTTGTTCACGGACTCAGTGATGACATAGGGAACACCAACGCCACGGCAGTGAGCGTAGATGTGAGAGAGACGAGAGCCGTTCGGCTCGACCACCATGTAACCGTCAGGGCAGTTGTCCTTGGTGATGTTCTCTTCAAGCCAAGCCACCTCTTCAAGCCCACTCATCATGATGTAGTCGTTGATGACAACCTCACCCTGCGGAACCATGCCGATGGTATCAACACCAGCAGGTGGAGGGCTAACGGGAGTGTGCTCAGGAGCCCCACGAATCTGAGTGATGTATTCACCATTGGCCTTGCTACAATCGAAGACACCACGCTCTCGCTGACCCTTAGGCATGGTGAAAACGAACTCAAGTTCGTGGTCTGCTGGGCTACAACCCAGTGCGTTGAGTGCGATGTTGTCGCTGTGTTTCTCGGAACGAACAGGGAAGCCCAACTGCAAGCCATGACCAGCAGTTACACCGTCGTGACCGGGGCCGAAGACGGCGTAACCGTTGAAGTCACCGTGGCTGAGAGCAACCACAGCACTGTTGTCAGCGTCGATGAACGGCATGAGCATGAGACAACCCTCAGGGTCATCGTCAATCATGATGTCACGGAGACGCTTGAACTCAGAGTGAAGTGATTCCATGTCATCGCAGCGCACAGACTCAAGCACACCGTGGCGTGGGTTGAGTGGGCAGGTTCTCAAGAATGCAGGGAAGTCGGTGACTCCGCCAGCCGACTCAACATGGAGCGGAGTGTCAGTCAAGAGCAAAGGCACAGCGTTGGGCACGGCCCAGTCCTGTGGGATGCTGAAAGTCCCGAAGGCTTTGGCGTATCGGAAGATGGCCGCCGCCTTCTGCGACTTGACTTCAGCCAACCGCTCCTTGCTCAGTAGTTCGTTCATATTCATCATCTCCGTCATGTTTGTTTCCTCCTTGTTGTCCTCTTTTCTTAATGCTGCTTTAAGTAGTGAAGTCCTCAGTCCATCGGTTTTCAACTGATTTATGCCTCCGTGTATTCCCAGTAGATGTATTCGTCCGTCTCAATTTTGATTTTCAGGTTGTGTGCATTCGTATCACTCATGCCGTCACCTCCACGCCTCGCCACCAGTCGGGAGCAGGTGTGCCCTTCTCCCACTTGGCGAAGGTCTTGTCATGGTAGTAAGAACGGTAGGCCGTGATGGCGCACGGGTTACGGTGTTCGTCGGGCATGGCCTGAGCGAACGGGGTCAGCCTGTCAGCATCGTTGAAGAAGCGTGGTGTGAGAGCGAGTGAGTTCATGTGAACGATGGGTCGCCAGCAAGCGTGCTCCTTGCCGAAGCGAGCCTCATATTCTTGACAGAGAGCGATGGCGTGAGAGCCAAGCCAGTCAAGGTTGGCCCATGAATCCCCGGCCCAAACGGTGCAGGGATGGTGAGCGTAGCCGCCCTTGTAGGGCTTACCTGCTTTGGTGAGAGGCATGTCCTCATCGGTGGCCCCCCATCGGCGCAGGGCTGAGGCCATCATCTGTGCGGCCTCGACGCACATCTTGGGCACATGCTTGTCGCAGTGCATCTCAGCGGCGATGATGGGGTTCTCATGGAGCACGAAGATGTTCATTCCTCTTCCTCCTTGGGTTCTTCAGGGCGCAGGTCGGACCATGGGTCCTCTTCATCAGAGTCCTTGAAATCGTAGTTCCACCACTGTCGGGTGCCGCACTGTTGACACTCCATCAGGACGCAGTTGTAGACACCGAAGTCATGCTCGCTGTCAACAGCCACCCAGTAGTGTTCTTTTTCAGCGCACTTCTCAGGAGTGAAGTTCTTGGAGTTGAACTCTTCAAGCCGTCGCAGTTGGAGGCGAAGAGAATCCATCTGCATACGGATGCTTTCAGCAGTGATGCGGGTCATGCAATCAACTCCTCTTTCGATTCCTTCGTTTCAAGATACGCTGACATGGCCGCTATCTGCAACTCAATGTCCCATTCCTTGAAGGGGGTGCCGAGAATGTGCATGTTGTGCATCTCAGTGATGAGTCGGTTGAGTTCCGTCACTTCTTGCGAGTGAAGTTCTTCGGTTTTGTAGTGCTCCCTGCAACACTCGCATTTAACGCTCAAACATGAGGTAATCATTCAAACACCCACCCATGCTTTTCCATCTCGGCCATCGTCTCTTCGGAGAGCCACTGCTCCATGGCCTTGAGTCTCTCCTTGAGTTCACGGTTCTCCTTCTGTGCTTTTCGTAGTGCAATCATTGTTCCTTTCATTCTTCCTCCCCCTCATCATTTGATGCCGCTTTAAGTAGTGAATCCTGTTCCTCAATCAAGTCATCAAGGTCGCCACGCTCGCCAGCCTCGATGACTGAAACCATGGCTTCCCACAGGAATCCGTGGTCGACATGGTTGAAGCCCCATTCAGCAAGGCTCTGAACGAAGTCAGCGATGGATGGGTGAACTGCTCGTTGCTTGAGGTAGTCCGTGTCCTTCTGTTGGCCTTCGTCCATCGTGTTCGTAAGCCAAAACAGGTCAGAGCGCATGTTCTCGTTCTCGCTCATCAAGCGTTGGATAAACTCCAACCGCTTCTCAGCGAGAGCCTCCACCTTTTGTAGTCGCTTGACTTCTTCAAGGAGAAGTGGTGCGTCTGCGATAGCCCTTGCTTCGGCTTCCGATTCGCAAGCGATGGTTCGCTTGGTTTCGGTGTTAATCAACATCCAACCCCTGTGTTCTCCTGTCACTTCATATGTCAATTCGCTCATTTCCCAAGTCATTCAATCATCTCCTGCAATTCCTTTACTTTTTCATCATACAATGTAAGTGCCTTTTGTTCATCTGCGACTATCCATCCTTCGAGCAACTCTTTCGTGTCCTCAGATGTGTGTCGAACAATGTCAATAGCCCAAGTGAAGTCAGCAAGTTCGTGCATCTCAACTTCCTTATCTCCAATCATTCCACTATTCATTCTCCATCACCCCGTTCTCTTTGAACTCCCATCCGTTAGCCTCAGCCGTTTCGTGCAAAGCCTCGTCGGTGTAGCAGTAGTCGTGTGCCTTGTTCAGTTTGTCCATCAACCCTCGCATGTTATCGGCACGCAGGTGTTCAATCACTTCCGCATCCCAATAGCAACCAGTCAAGGGGCAAGCATCTGCATCAAGTTCAGCCAGCAGTTCTTCATCGTAGTCCGTGAAGCGAATCACATCACCTCGGTCCACATAAAGGGAAACGCGGTAGTCGAACTTGCCTCCAATGTGTTCGTGCAACTTGGTGAGGGAAGCAAGGAATGCCTCACCTTCGTGCTCAGACAAGTAGTCTAAGTTGTCCCGCATCCACTCGTAGCACTTCTCCTTGTCGGGATGTTCGTCAATCGTGTAGACTGTGTATGTGATGCTCCTCATTCGTTCACCTCCTCGCTTTGACAGTAGGAAACGATGTAGTCGGAGGCCGCTTGAGCCTGACCGAATGCGGCGGTGAGGGCTTTGTCTTGCTCGTTACAAGCCTTGAGCCATGACTGAAGGTAGGCGATGTTGTTGGCGTTTTCCTCCATGACAGCATCAGGTTTGAACTCACCACCAAGGCGCACAACAGTAAGCATGGAGCCAAGTTCAGCGACCAGTTCCTCAAGCGCATACTCAGGGGAGCCGAACGAGTTCTTCAGGTCACGCTCACAACGCTGGGGGTGCCCAGTGGAGTGAACCGCTTCGTGAAACGCCGTCATGACTTCGCCGAGTGAATCGGTGAATGCTTCGTGGACGGGGAGTTGGATGGTGTCGCCGTTGAGCCGATAGAAGGCACGATTGCCGCCACGGTTCAAGGTCAGCGTGGGTTGACTCTCAACATAGGTGTTGAAGTTGCTCATCATCTCATGGACGGGAACAGGTTGATGAGAGTCGCTCACGGGAGGGGCTTCGTAACCCTCGCACTGCTCAACGCACCACACCTCATACCACCGGGTGACATAACCTGAGCGAACCTCAACCTCGCCTCGCTCGTTCTCTTTCTCGTAGGTGTTGGGTTTGAAGAAGCGGATGGGGAAACCAGTCCCGTTCTTCAGGCCAGCGATGCTCATGCCCGCCTCTTTGAGTTGGTTGCGTGTGGCGAACCGAAGGTCGCTGAAGCCAGCCGCCATGGCTGAGAACCACAGTCCCATCAAGTTACCACCACGGTAAGTCTTCTTGCTCTTGAGGTTCTGAGGCATACCTGAAGCACCACCGTTCCACGGCTTACGCCATGGGATGTTGCCTGACTTGATGCCGTCAGCGATGGCGTTGAACCACCGCTCGCTCATCTCATCGCTCTTCTGTTTGCCGTATGTCTTCTTCTGTTCTCTACTCATCTTCGCCATGGTTGTTCCTCCTTGCTGTCCTTTGTTATTGATGCCGCTTTAAGTAGTGAAGTCCTCAGTCCATCAGTTCCAAGATGACTTCCATCTGTCCGTCTTCTCGCTCAACGATGACAACCACCTGAGCCTGACCGTGCCGTGTGACGATGCTCATTCGTTCATCACCCTCCGCATCTCGGTGACATCAACGCCTTGCGTCTGTAGCCAGTCCAGCACAAAGTCGGGTAGAGCAAAGACTCCATCGTAGTCCGTGAGCACACCGTCGGTAATCCGTAGTCCACCTGAAGCATACCAGTCCTGTTCTTCGTCGTAGAACTCAAACCAACCACGCCCGGTGCTCGGGCTGAAGCCAATGTCCACAGTGAGTTCAATGTCCTCCGCAGTAGCCACAGTCCCGAAGGAGTTCTCTCTGTTCAGGCTTCGTGTCTCCGTGAATGTTTCCTTGATTGTATCGTTCGCCATCAGTAACCCTCCGTTGGTTCAAAGCCAGCGATGTCATCGTAGTCATCAGCAGGGCGTGTTGGTTTGTGGTTGAGCATCCACAGGATGAGTCTGCTGTAACTGTCCTCCATCATTCAACCACCTCCGAGATGTCATCAGGCTGACTGAGTGTAAGTGAGTGTAGGTAGTGGGCACGGCTGTCCCACACATTGTGATTCAAGTCCACGAAGATGCCGTTGTGAAACATCTTGTCACCGTCAGGGGAGGCAACATACCAAGTCCAGTCACGCTGGGAGATACGCGCCGGGCCGAACTCATTGAGCCTCGCTTTGGTTGTCACAGTAGTCCAACCACCAGCACTGAGCACCCATCCATCCACATAGATGCGGAGCACCATGGTGCCGTGCAGTTCAAGTCCGTAGTGGTCGCCCAACTTATACAGTCGGGTGTTGTTCTTCATCGGCTTGCCCTTGTAAGGGTCACGAGCCGTGCTCATCAGTTGTTCGCATTGGTAATGGGTCAGGGTCATTCTTGTTCCTCCTTGCTGCTTTCCGTTTTTGATGCTGCTTTAAGTAGTGAAGTTTGCTGTTGTCCTTTTTGTCTTGGTTGTCCTACGCTTTGTGTATATGTCATGCTCATTCCTCCTCGTCGACGACGGATGCGAGCGCACGGTTCACCATGCTGAACGCTTCGCCATGGTTGACAGGCTGGGGCTCAGGCACCGGGGCCTGACACATGGGGTCATCGCAGTTCTCTACTTCGTGCATGAAGCACAGCACACCATCCATGACGGCTTGGTTGCGAGCCTCATCCTTCGCCTCCATGATAGCCTCATGGACTTTCATCTGCTCGTCGGTGATGTAGCCAGCGAAGGGGCCGAGTTCATACATGAACGAGCCTTCCCAATCGCACACGCTACACTTCGTCCTGATGAGAACCATCTCTTCTCCGTCTGTGCTCATCTTCTCAGGGCGTGTGTCCCAGCGAGTCCAAAACTGATTGAACTCCTGAGCCATGGAGGTGTCACCTTCTCCACACTTAGGGCACTGCCCTTCAGTTTGGTTCTCCCATTCGTCATACATCTCGTTGCTGTTTGTTGTCATGTCAGTCATCTCCTTCCACAGTATATGAAGAATCATCATCCTCGTCAAACGCATTCGGCATTTCAACGCCCTCGTTGTCCCTGTAGTGTTGGATGATTTCACCGAGGTCGCCGCTACCACTTTCATGGTAGGCACGGATTTCACCAAGGGCTGATTCTGCAAGCATGAGTCTGTGTTGTAGTCTCTTCAGTTCTTCAAGGAGAAGTGGTGCGTCCGCCATGAGTCGTAGGTTAGCCTCTTCCTCTTTGGTTATCAGTTGGTCTTTGTTGTAATTCCAACAAGGGTATTCCGCTATGATTTCATTACCACCTTTAGCAGTAGCATGAATAGTAGCACTGTCGTATTCCCATTTACCTTCTGTGCGTCCTTCGTATTTGCTTTCATCAATCATTTTTCATCACCTCATCTAAGACCCTAATCACATCATAGTTCTCCGCATGAACAATGGCGTATTCAATCGCTTCACGCAACCGCTTGACTTCTGCGAGGAGAAGTGGTGCATCTGCGATGAGTTGTGCGTTTGTTTCAGCACCCGGATGGTCGCTCATGATGAGCCACCCGACGAGTCCACCACCACACAACATTTCCCTCGCGTCGTCGTAGTCGGGTTCACCCATTTTCAACGAGTCGTTCAGCGTGTGTCCTTCGTATTTGTCTGTGTCAATCATTCCTCTTCACCTTCGTCTCCGCACACATATTCAATGTAGTCCATCATCGCTGAGTCATTACCATTGACCGCATTCTCAGCCCAATCGTATGCTCTAATGAGTCGCTCACGCAACCGCTTGACTTCTGCGAGGAGAAGTGGTGCGTCTGCTATCAGTTCAGCAGTAGCCGTGAGTTCCAACATGTCTTCCTCACACACCCAGCATGGTAAGTCCAAAAACACCTCTCGCTTTTCATCTCCCTCAGCGATAGCCACATACATGTGCCCATCAGTGTCGTCCAGTTCCGCCTCCCACGGCCCCGGTGTGTGTCCTTCGTATTTGCTTGTGTCAATCATTCAATCGTCTCCTTGTCCTGTTGCATTGATGCCGCTTTAAGTAGTGAAGTCAGCAGTTGCCCTCCTTCAAATTGCACTCGCAGTTGCACACCCAAGTGTCACCACGAATAGCATCGGGATGCAGAGTGAACGAGCAAGGCATGTCGCATTCAGGACAAGCACCGAACTCGTAAATCAAGCACTCACCCCCATGCTCTTGAGCATGTCGGCGGGCATGTCACCAGCATCAACCATGGCCTTGAGCAAAGCCTTGGCGATACCATCACGCTCGCCCATCTCTCCGCCGTCAATGATAGCGGAAACGGTGGCTCGCTTCTCTTCAACCACGGCGTTGAACTTCTCATCAATGGTTCCAGCCACGGACAGGTAGATGGCGTGAACTGTTTCAGCGTCCTGACCGATGCGGTTCACACGGTCTTCGGCTTGCTCTTCCCAGCCGGGCACCCATTCACGCTCAACGAACACAACGGTGTCAGCCTCGGTCAAGGTCAGTCCTTCCTTGGCCGCAACCGTGGAGCAGACGAGGAACTTGGTGCCTCCTGATTGGAAGCGTTCAACTGCTTCCTGTCGCTTCTCTGCGGAGACGCTCCCGTTGATGAAGTCAATCGTGAGCGGGCCGAAGATGGCTCGGTCATCCTTGGTCAGTTTGGAATGTTCTTGCTTGAGGGAGTCGGTCACCATCTCTTGCACATCCCGGTGGTGGGTGAAGATGATGAGAGGCTTGCCCGTGGTGCTGTGGTAGTCCATGGCCCAGCGAGCGGTGGCTCCTGCCTTCATGCGGCCAGCGTGGTGTCGCAGTTCGGTAAGCATGTTCAAGACGAAGCCAGCAGGTAGGGTGCCCGCCGCCTTGTGTGCTGAATACTGAGAAGACCACATGCGAGACATGTCCCGATACTCTTTCATCTCCTTGGGCGCAGGGTGGACATCCACGATTTGACGAATCTTGTCAGGCAGTTCAGCCATGACCTCCTTCTTCAGTCGGCGGATGGCTACGGTTCGGGTGCGCTCATGGAGTTCCTTCTCGTTGGACGAGCCACTAAAGTCCCAGCCCCATCCGTTGTGGTGGGCATCGCAGTATCGCTTGCCGAAGGAGAAGAAGGATGGGAACTCAGCAGGACGCAGGAGGTTGAGTGTGGTGAAGAACTCGCTGGGTCGGTTGGTGATGGCCGTGCCTGAGAGAGCGAGGACGCTCTTCGCCGCCTTGGCTACCTCAAGGCTCGCCTGTGTGCGCTGAGCCTTGTAGTTCTTCAGGTAGTGGGACTCGTCAAAGATGACGGTGCCGAAGCCACGCTCCAGCAGAGCGGGTGCCTGTTTGTTCATCAGGTCGTAGTTGATGACAACGACATCGGTGTCAGGCACAGGGTCGCTCCCCTTCTTGATGACCTCGCTCTCGTAGGTGGTGAGCCATGCCCGTGATTCCTTGAGCCAATTGAACTTGACATTCGCAGGACAGACAACGAGGACAGGGTGATGCTCAGGGTGAAGGGCGGCGTAGGCCAAGGCTTGGATGGTCTTACCCACACCCATGTCGTCGCCGATGAGGGCTTTGCCGTTGGCGAGTTCAGCGAAACGGACACCGACATACTGGAAGGGGTAGAGTTCACGGCCAGCAGGGAACACTTCAGCCAAGCGGTCACGCATGTCAGCAACTGCTGACTCGTCGTTGAGTTCGGCGGCACTACTGATGGAGATGCGCTGGGCCGTGTTGCTTACGATGCTGTTCAGTTGCGGGACGGCGGCGATAGCATCAGCGAGTTCCTGATACACGCCGTCAAGGCGACCCTTGAGGAAGGAGCCTTGAGCAAGTGGGACAGACCACACCTTGCGCTGACCGTTCCACTTGCGTCCCATGATGCCCTTGACGATTGACATGACTTGCGCTCGCTGGTCATCGTTGTTGAGCCACGGCCACTTGAGGACGAGGGAGTCACCCTCAACGGTGGCTTGGATGCGGGAGTCAGTAGGACTCACGGGTGCGGCAACGCACTGGTCTTTGAGCGGGCGGAGTTCGTCAGCGTAGTAGCCGTTGGCCTCAAAGACTTCACACGCCCGGTCAATGAGAGCGGCCTCCATCTTGAGCGACCATGCACGATGCTCAGGCTTCCAAATGCAACGCCCCTCCCCAACGAGGGAGGACTTGAGGGCGGCGATGAGTTGCTGGTCGTAGGGGAAGCGCAAGAGGATGCGCTTGCTGGTCTTTGGGAACCGCTTGTGAATATCGTTGCGCCCATACCATGTGTCGTCATAGACTTCACATCGGATGGTCTTGCGCTGGCGAGCCTCGGCCTCATGGCGAGCATTCTTCTCCTTGTATTCGGACACAAGGGAAGCGTAGAGTTCAGCCACATCGGGCACGGCACTCAGTCTGTCGTGTGCGGTGTGACCGAAGAGTTGCTGGGCGAGTTGCTCAAACGGGGAGAGGTTCTGAGACTCACCCTTGGCCCCACGCCGAGCGGCATGGCGAACCAAGGTGGTGAGTTTCTTGACCCCGTTCATGTAGTCGGCGGCTTCCTCACCCTGCTTGGCGAGGTCGTCAAGGAAGGCGGTGCCGTCTGCGGCACCCATGCCGATGGTGCTCAAGAGCCACGGGAGTTGGGTGTTGCGGTAAGTCCTGAGCCGACGGGCGGCTTCGGCGTATTGGGTTTCGTCAAGGGTCGTGTGTAGGGAGGCGAAGAAGGAAGCGTCCCCGGCGTTGGGCCCGATGTTGTCCTTCCTCCCCTGCACATGAACCTGCATGAAGTAGTCCAGCATTGTTTTCATCTCGTCTTGTGTGATGGTCATGTTCATTCCTCTCCCTCAGTTAGTGATGCTTCTTTAAGTAGTGAAGGGTCGTTCACCTCTTCAATGAAATACCAATGGGCTGAGTCCGGGTCGCCCTCGTTGCACAAGTATTCGTAGTGCGCCTTCGCTTCCTCGTATGTAGCGAATGGGCCATCCGACTCACCGCATTTGTAGTGTGTCACGAACCATTCGCTCATTCTTCTCCCTCCTGTTCGTCAGCCGAAACGATGCAGTAGTTCGCATCAACCCAAGTGAGGTTGCTGTGCCCACCCTTCCAATCAATCGTCTCTGTGTTCACTTCGTCCTCGTATTCGTGGACGGTTCCGTCTTTCATCTGAATGTGTAGTGTGCTCCATTGAACCCACCAACGAACGATGTCCTCACGGTTCAGGTCTTCGGGCAGGTCAATCTCATGATAGAGGGTGTATTCCATGCAAAGTTTGGTTGCGCCTTCAGGTATGCTACTCATTCAACCACCTCCACGGTTATGTCATGTGCACCGTCAGTTGAAACACCTTCATCGTGCAACAAATCTTGCGCCACTCCCACTGCGTCGTCAATGTCCTCAACATCAACCGTCGTGATGACGCTGTAATGGAAGAATGTGAACATGACATTTACTCGGTTCATGCAACCACCTCCGTGATGGTGACGACGAAGGAATCACCCACTTGCTCGCCGACCTCAATCTTGTAACGCTCAGGGTGACGACACATCGCCATCGCTTCACGCACAGGGAAGGATGGGTAGATGAGCATGAGGGAGTAGAAGCGGGTGGCCTCATCCACGAAGGACTCCACCATGCTGTTCCTGTCTTTCGCCAACGCACCGATGAGAGCGTCGGGGTCGTTCATGTAGATGGGTTGGCCCATGATACTGCTCAAGCAACCACCTCCACGGGCTCAACCACGGTGCCCACCGGGTCGCTGGTGGACAGGGGGACAACATCGGTGAAGGCGTGTTCGGGGATGAGGGTGCCGTCGTCGGTGTAGTCAGGCAAGAGTTCGTTGTGTGTGATGCGGATGTTGCCCTCAAACTCGGCGATGACCATTTGTGCATGACACGAACGGCACACCTCCATCACATCGTATTCCATGGGGTGGTTCCCCCACTCGTAGACAACGAAGCGGTGGGCCTCGTTGCCGCAGTCGTTCTCACATTGGGCTTCATGGATTGGCTGGGTCGGTTCCATGGCCTCCAACATTGATACTGCTTTAAGTAGTGAAGGCTGAGAAACGGTGGACTGAGAGGATGTCAAGGTCGTCGGAGGTGTCGTCTATACAGTTACAGGTGCTGTCCAAATCTCGGGCACCCCCTACTCTATTATGTTAGAATAACATGTATGTATATAATAATAATAAGACAACCTATACAAGTGTAGGTGGGGTTCTGCAGAATGCGTCTATGCGTATATGCGTAATAGGGATAGCCTACGCTCGCCGTGGTGGGAAGGTCAGGACTCGCCGCCCTTCGGCGGGCGTGGTGGTTAAGAGGGATGGGACAGGGGCCACGCCTCTCTGTGGAGCAAGGTCATTATTTTCAGAGGGCGCAGGTAGAATGGATGACCCCACCCATATGGATGGAAGCGGGGGAACCGAAGCCGAAGGAACGCATCCCGCCGAGCGAAGCGAGGCGGAAGCGAGCGAAGCGAGCCAAGGCGGCGACTGCCGCCTCCCCCGAGCGAAGCGAGGCCGGTGCCCCCCGCCTGCGTAGCAAGGCTCGGGAGGCCAAAAAAAATGGCCCCCGCCCCGAAGGGCGAGGGCCGGGGTGCCCCAGCCGCCTCCTCGTAGGGGGCTGGGGGCTTGGCGTTCGTTCGTCAGGCTTCGTTAGGGGGTCAGGGGCGGCGTATCGCTACTCAGATACCACCGATTCCCTTGGAGCGCAGGTAGGCGAGGGCGGAGGCACCCGTCTTGATGTCGGCACCGGAGCCACCGAGAGCGACGGCCATGGCCTTGGCCTCAGCGGCTGAGAGGCTCACGGTGGCGGCGGGAGCGGCGGTGGACTTGGGCGTTTTGCCCTGCATCACTTCGCCGTTGCGACGGACGACGAGTTGAGCCTTGAGAGCGGCCCGCTCTGCCCGTGCGTCGTCCTCGTTCTCCAGCGAGTTAGCGTCCTTCCAGTCCTCGGCGAAGAGGGCACGGACACCGAAGGCGATAGCGTCGGCCTTGCTGGCGAAGGTGCGGTCAAGCCCGTCCACGGTGTAGGTGTCGGCGTTGTCCTGTGCGGCCTTGAAGGCTGACATGGCGTGACGCTTTGGCGTGTCGTGGCGTGGCCCGGCGGTGAAACCGGCGACCACGACGCACTTGCCGTTGCGGTTGGTCTGGGACAGGGCGAGAGCGGCGGCTTTGCGGCCCGTGATTTCGCCGGTGGTGCCGTCGTCGCTGATGAAGGCGGCGAGGGTGGAGTGGGGTTCGCCCTTGCTGTTGCGTGGGATGACGATGAGGCGGTTCACGGCCTCAATGACCTCATCCGTGGTGAAGGTGCGGGAGCCCGTCACATAGGGCTTCCCGAAGAGGGGTGCACCATGGTCAAGGTTCACCTCCATGGTCACGGACTGGCCTCGTCCGTTGAGGTGGTTCACCATGGTCGTAACCATGGCTTGGGCTTGCTCGGGGTATGTCTGCTTGTCTTGCATCTGTATCTCTCCTGCCGTTTCGGCGACATCTACTATTGATACTGCTTTAAGTAGTGAAGGCTTTCAGTCAAGCGGTTTAGCCTCAGGCTACGCCGGTCAGGCTACGGCCAAGGGAGGGCGGCACAAGCCACCCATATGGGTGGGGGTCAAGGGGCCGAGGCTTGCGGCTCAACGCCTGAGCGTGATGCTCCCCATCGGGGGGCTCGGGGTGGGGGCGTAGCAAAACGCTGGGGCGATGCCGCCTTATATGCGGGGAGCCTAACGCTGGCCCTGAAGTGGCCCCCCGCCCCACGCTTATGAAGCAACACCGCCCCAGCCTAACGCTCCACGGGGCCGTGGGAAGGAGCGGCACGCTGGCTTCGCCAGCGTTGCGCTCCGCCGTGCTACGCCAGCACCACGCCACCACGCCGCAGTGCCTTGCTACGCCGAACGGGGTGCGGTCTATAGAACGGGGCACCGGGGCCTTGCTACGCCGCCCCCCTTAGCCGGAGCAATAGGCTACGCCGTTATGCTACGCTCCTTATGACCGCGCACACCGCTCCAAAAAAAATTGAAAAAAATAATAATTTTACCTACAGAACTACCTTTCATTACCGATGGCCTCAAAATCTCAAGCACCTTAGGCCCAGCCATGTCGGAAGCGTTTGAGCAGGCGTGGAGCGTCCTCAAGGCTCTCAACCCTGCTTTTCAGGACGACCCGAATGCTCCTGAGCAAGACTTGCGTCATTATCAAAACATGCAATCCATGCTCGACACCTACACGCCTCGTGGTAACACCAATCCACGGTGGCTTCAACCTGCTGGACACAAACCGCTCACGCCCTTCCCGCAGGGCTTTGTTGACCTGAATCCGTGGATGGAAGCCGCCAATCTCGACCATCAAGCAAGGACATCTCGCAACCCCGCTGACGCTCGCATGTTTGCTCAGCAGGCCATAGAGGCTCGCAACGCTCCCATAGCGGTTGAAGACCCCGAAGGAAGCCTCCCTGAAGCAATCCCATGGGAACAGGGCATCGACATGGAAGAGATACAGCGTTACCTTGCCGAAGCGCATCGACGCTCTATCGCTCCGCTCTCCTATCGTCGCAAAATCAAACCATTGAGCGATGAAGAAGTTGCTCGTGATTTGAGGCGTCTGCGTGATTACAGGCGGTAAAAGCATGTCGGAAGCGTTTGAGCAAGCGTGGTTGCTGCTTAAACAAGTCAATCGGCAGTCAAGGCTTCCCGGCTACGAAGGGCAGATGATTGCTGATAGCAGGCGAAGCAGGCGAAGAGATGGCCGTGGCTTTGCGGATGAGGGGCCTCGTCAGATGGGGCCTTTCCTCGAAGGTCTTGAAGAAGTTCTGAATAACCCACGGCAGCGTGAGCGTTATGTCGCCCGCAGAAGAATGCCTGCTCGCATCGTAAGGACATTTGAGAATCCAACTGCAGCAGGGTTTCAATTTGATGACGCTGTCACCTATGCCCTTGAAGACGAAGCAGGGGAACGGTTGGCTGAAATCCACACTAACAGAGAAAATCAAATCAGCGATTTTGCCGGTGAGGTCCCCGCACAGCATCGACGCAAGGGCTACTACCGTGAACTGATTGAAAATCTCATTCGGCATGGTTTCCCATTGACTTCACATTCACGCAACGAAATGTCCGACCCGTTTCACAAAAAGTTCATTCGCACGCTACCTGACGACATAGATGTTAGCACGATATTTGATTCATCGGGTGACAGCGAATATGACGACCATCACTACACCCACGCTCCTTACTTCCCCGGCAAACACGGGCCGGGCGGCGATTGGGGCGACCTGCGCGGACCGCATCGTATCACCGTGCCCTTTTTTGACCGCTCAAGCGAGTCTTATCGAACTCGTGACCTTGAGGTGCCGGGACCAATAGCAGGAAGACCACATTACCATCGTAACCGGGACATCATTGTCCCGACCGAGGCGGCTCGTGAAATCCTTGCTCGTGATAATGGTGGTTTTGACTATGAAAGACGAAGAGTGATTAACAGTCTAAAAAACGCACAGCGCGAAAAGGGGATAGATTCCCATTACAGCAATCCATCCTACGGGCTTGTGCAAGATGCGCCTATGCGTCTTCCCAATCCCGCTTACGGTTCGCGAATCTTTTCACAAAGTCGGCTTCCCGGTCTTTTGGAGTCAGACTACGCCGCTTGGGAGGCCAATCAACCGCTTTTCCCTATGGACGACGCATCGGAGATGGCTCGAAGGACACGGGCAAATTACATCCAATAATCTTTTATCAAGCAGCCTTGTCAGAAGTTTATGGTCCGACCCTTTGACGCCGCTTGGTCCATCATCAAGCAATACGATGTGAACTCCTATCGTGGTCAGCGCACGCTGGGCCGTGAAGGGCGCATGGCGCTTCGTGACGATGCTATGGCTGGCGCTAACGCATTCCATCAGGCCCGCATCGACGCTATGCGAAACTTGCCTGACCCCCGAGATAGCCGGGGTGCGTTTTCACAGCCCGGCGGCGAGCCATTCAACCCGTTCGTGGAGCAGGCTCCTGTAGCGGCCGCTCCTCGCCCCATCGACACCGATGTTCCTCTTGGCTCAACGGGCCAAACGATGCCGCTCTCAGCGGGCAAACCCCGTGAGATGCGTCGTGGAGAGCGAGCGCCAACGACACCTCGCCCCGGTTTCCGCACCCGTGAAGCCATGCCGTTAACTGATTATCACTTCGGAGAGTGAAACCCATGAGAGCCTTTGACGCAGCATGGTCCGTTATCAAAGCGCTCCCTGAAGACCAAGTGTTTGAGCAAAGGGGCGATGGAAGGTTTGAAACACAGCCTACACAAGAGCGGTTTGGAACCGTTCACCCCGCAATTCGAGGATTGCTGCAACGCCTTCATCGTGGAGTTGGGCCGGATGGATATACGGACTTTAATCGGGCAAGACCTTCAATGCAATTTGACCCTCCCCGACATTGGTCGTCACCCGGTCCAAAAATTGAAGACTTAGGCACACTCTACGAAGACCCTGTCGAAACCATAAAACCAAGTCCGGGCTCTTCTCAACACAGCCTTGATATTGCTCAAAGGTCACATGGTGTGAAAGAATTACCTTACTTTGAAGATGAAGACCAAAACCTTGCTTTCTTTGCTCAATATCCAACAAGAAGTCTCCGAGAAGCCGCAATTCGTCGGCGCGAACAAGGGCAACCTATGAGGCCGTCGCACATATTTTCTCGATTCAGCAGAGATTCTGTTCCTTACAGGGAGTTTTGATGATGAGAGCCTTCGATGCAGCATGGTCTGTTCTCAAAGCGGACCCTCGTCAACGAATGTTTGGCCCTCCTTCGGGCGGGCCGGGGAACATCTCGGTCAGTCAAACAGTTCACCCTGCTATTGCCGGTATGGTTCAGCGGGCCACAGACCCGTATGGATTGCCGCCGTCAGTGAGCAAACCTTTCAATTTTGACTCAAGCCGACCGCGACCGTTCGACACCGTCACTCACACCAACCCACAGACCGGTGAAAGTCGCTCATCCGCTTCAGACCTTGAACGAAGAAGTCTCAGCAATATCAATTCTTACGAAGCAGGGACTCCTCATTCAAAACTTATGACGGCTTTGGATAACGCCTTTGTTCCTGATTTTAGAGAAGGGGCTACGCTCAACCGACCACCTTATGTCACGAGTAGGCCCATGACACCGGAAGAGATTGCTACCGGTGAGCCGGATGCGACATCACCCATGGCTTTCAGAAACGATGTGAGGGAAAATAGGGAAGGACGAGAGTTCCGAGACAGCCTCAAAACAGCCCGTCAATACGGCCTTTGAGTCAATAAGTTTAATTTCCACACCGCCCTCGGCTCACACATGCTGTTGCCGACGCTGCTCTTCCTCTCTTTCATAGCGGGGTTTGTAACGATGTGGCTGGCTACCCCCGACCCCACTGACACTGTAGTTTTCATTGAAGACGAGGCGGCCTTTCACCAAGCCTGCTTCAACGGAATGCGGAGGGGCATCCAGTGAAAGTCACCGTCTACGAGGTCGGTCCTCGGGACGGTTTGCAGTCACTTTCGCATGTCGTGCCGACTGAAAAGCGTCGTGAACTCATCAATGCTCTCTACAACGCCGGTATCGAGCACATCGAGGAAGTTTCGTTCGTTCATCCCAAGATTTTGCCGCAAATGGCCGATGCCGAGGCGGTTTTCACAGGAAAAGGGTCGGTTTTGGTGCTCAATCAGCGTGGATTTGAGCGTGCGATGGCCTGCGGCGCTGAAAAAGTGAACATCGTCCTCTCACCGTGCGAAACATTCTGCATGCGCAACATGGGTAAGCGACATGGTGAGTTGATGCTTACTTATCGTCAAATGTTGAACAACTACTCCAAGGAAAAGGTCCGAGTCTACATCTCGATGGCCTTTGGAAGCCCTGATAGCGGCTCTTTTGGTCGAAAACACCTGCAAAACATGGTTCGAGACGCCAAAATGTTCGGCGACACGGTGGTTTTTGCCGATACGGTCGGCTGTGCGAGTCCCAGCGACATCTCGGTAGCAGCATCGGTCGCTTTTGAAAATGAAATGACGCCAGCGCTGCATTTGCATCATCGTGGAGACGAATCACAGGCGATTTCACTCGTTCGAGCCGGTTTGCTTGCCGGAATCCGGCAATTTGACTCGTCCATCGGGGGTCTTGGTGGTTGCCCATTCGCTGAAGGCAGCGGTGCTAACCTTGCTACCGAAACATTGGTTCGCCATCTCAACGCTTGGGGCTTTGAAACAGGCATTGACGAGCGTAGCCTGCAGGCTGCGGAGCAAATAGCGATGCGTCTCAAAAATGCTTTATCAAGCGACATCATGACAGTGGTATGAGCGGAGCCTTTGACGCAGCGTGGGCTGTGCTCAAGATGGCTCGCTACACCGCAGGCCCCTACGAGATTTGGGACAGCAACGAGCGTGTTCGTGGCTCTGAAGGCGATGCTCAATTTGCTCACCTACCGCAAACCTACACTGTGCCCAACTTCAAGCAAGATGAAGAAACAGGTGAGTGGATTGAAAGCGGAACAAGAGAAGAAAAGCAATACTACCCCATCGGTGAAAACTCGGGCTTTGAACTCAAAGCCGGTAAAATGATGATGACCCCCGAACAATTTCACCAATTGGTAGGGGCTCCCGCACCCGAACACCGCTCAGGTCAACAAACGGCCATTCGTGAGTTTATGGACCAAGGTGCGCCGATTGCCGCCCCGTTCCTCAAAGTCATGCCCGAAGAAGGCGGTGGATTCAGAGTTGTAGGACACGAAGGTCGACATCGCATGCAGGCACTTCGTGATGCAGGCTACGGCGATGTCCCTGTTCCGATTGAATTGCAGAGTAGCAAATACCTCTTCGGTCATGACATGACCAATGAGAAGTTAAGAGAAGCATTGATGAACGCTATCCTGCGTCCCGAATACGGTTACTACGGAGCAGATGAACTCGCACAAGCACGCTCACATCATGACGCTGATGAAGAATACCGAATGGGTTTGCATCGGCTCAATAAGCCTCTGTTAATCAACAACATCGACCCCGTGTGGACACGAGGTGAATACCGATGAGGGCTTTTGATGCAGCATGGGCTGTGTTGAAGGCGGAAAAAGTGAGCGTTTCAGGATTACCCATGGGTGAAGGGTCGTTCCGACAGGTCTTTCCAAACAGAAGGAACAGGAACGAAGTCATCAAACTCCCTAACATGGGCGGGCAGCAAATGACAAACATCGCCGCCATGGACGCCTTGGCTCAACTGGGTTATCCGGTCATGCCTGAAACACCGGTTTTAGCCTACAAAATTGGAGGCACTGTGCAAGGTCCTTACCCCGGAACAACGCAGCCGAGAGCGAACGCTGTGGTGTCGGATGAAAAGGCTCGTTTGTCAAACGACCCCGACACTACATGGCAAGAGCAAACTGATTTTCAGAATCAATTCAGAGACACAGTGCGGCACCCGCTCATTACCTACGGGCCGATTCAGGACCCCTTGATGCAGGCCATAGGCGTTACGGATGTTCGTGAAGCAAACACGGGCATTTACGACGATGGTATGAAAGCCATTGACTTTGAAGTGATGAATCTTGGCGCTCATAGAGAGCCAACTTACGATGAAAATGGTCAGAAGTGGGCATCGACGATGCCTCGTTTGAAAGATTGGTTGAAAGTGCCCGATGAGCAACGACGCAGTTTCATCAACATTTACGGGGACACTTCACGCTTTGAGCCTTGGAATGACGCTCGCAACCCTCGCACGGGGTATCTTGGAACACAAGAAGAACTCTACAGAAGAGGGCTTCGTAACCTCCAATTGATGAACGACATGATTGACAACCCTGAGCAGCGTCGTTTGTTTGAGTTTGTTGGTGAAGAGGAAAAAGACCGCGGTGAAAGTGAGTATTACTGGGGTCAGAAACTTGGTGCTCAAAAATGGCGAGACATGATTCAAAATCGAGAGCCAGTGGAGTAGCCAGCGCAACCGCTATATGAAGCGACATCATCGCAGTTGCATGAGCCGTGCTTTCGCTGCCGCCTTTGACCTCATCAAAATGAATCACTTCAACGCCACCTACGGTGCTGCGTTATTCGATGCCTTGCTCATGAAGGCCTTGGACGACGGTGTGCTGCGTAAGAACATTCAGGATTACATGCACATGTCTCTTGCCGAACTGGCGGATTTGCCTCCTGAAGAAAAGGAATATGCTTTCAGTCTCCTTCAGGAGCACCTTGCCGCTCAACCCAAGGCGACGGAAAACCCTGAGGGCGAAACCCCCGCTCCCGAAGACGCTGTGCCTGAGCCTGTCGCCAAAGCCTTCTACTCGGTGATGAACGATTACTTTGGCTTGTTGTGATGTCCAATGACATCCTCGTTCGACCCGGACGATGTTGAAAAGTTCTTTCCAGCGATTGCCGCTGTCGCACGAGCCGGTCTTGGTGCAGCCAAAGCAGGGGCTAAAGCCGCAGGTAAAGCAGCAAGCGCTACCGCAGGTGCAGCCAAAACAGGGGTCGGTAAAGTCGCCGATGCTGCTAAGACCGCTGGCTCTAACATCACAGAGGGTCTTGGAGAACTCAGAGAGCAAGCCAGCGCCGCTATGCAGAGCGGCACGCCGCAAAACAAAAAATTGCAGCGAACCATGATGGTTCAACAAAGCATTCAACAGCGGCAGCAGGCAGCCGAGCAGCGAAAGCGGGAGCAGGAGCAACGAGCCACTGAGATGGCTCGCAGTGCAGCATCTACGGGGACAACCATTGGTAAATCTGACGAAGCGTTCGAGATTGATTACAATGAGCCTTCACATCTTGAAACTGGGACACTCAATCCTGATGATATGTGTCAACTCTGCAAAGAGCAACCCGCACAATACAAAACTGGATATTCGGCACGAGGTCGACCGCATAGCCCAGTTACCTACAACCTCTGTGAATCGTGCTTTGACTCGTTCAGTCACGGAGGGCAAATGTCAACCTATTCCCAATTCATCAAAGGTGAACCGATGGACTTTGCTTGGCGGTTGTTGAAAGAAGAAGTGCTCGGTGGCGACCAACACGCTTCTACCGGGGACCCTCGTTTTTGGGACATCATGAGGCATTACGGTTACTACGACCCTTACGCTATCAATCAAGCCTTTGAACCATACCCACTTCAGCAAATGAGTGAACTGACACCTCATGTTGACGAACTCCTCGCATCTTACGGTTATGAGCCGTATTACTTCGGCGGGCGTTATCCGATGCCCGACCTCAACAAAAAGAATTACGAAACTGGTCATCTCGCGATTTACGACCCGGAAGTTCGCACGGCTGGGTTCAGTGACACGGCATTTACCGACAACTGGCGAAAATTGCACGAACTCGGGCATGCCCTTGGTCTTGAAGACATCAACGCAAAGTGGGGTGAAGGTCGTCGCTTAGGGAAACTCGGCGTTCGCACTCCTCGTGAAATGTTGCGTGCAGTCGACTGGGAGCGTGCGGCCATGGAAAATCAACGAGATTTGATGAACGAGGTTGGTCTACAAATTACCCCTGAGGCTCGCTATAACAGGGATTGGAACACGACGATTGGCGATGCTGCTTTCCGGGCCATTACTGGGAAGTTCACATCCCCTGAAACAGAGGGCTTTGTTCCCTTCAGCGAGAAAATACCTTTGGACATCGCCATGCGAAAAGTCCGTGAGCGTGCGGATGAGTTGGGACTCGACATGGATGAGACATTGAGAGACAAGCGAGGTGGCGCTCGCAAAATTGCATCAGAGCCGATGGACCTCGCTTGGCGTCTGCTCAAGCAGCAGACCTTCAACGACTACTTCGGCATCAAAGACCAGTGGGTTTCACTGCCCAAAGAAGGTATGGATGAGCGGCCTGAACTCTACAATGAAGTGGCTGAGGCCATGAACATCGCCTATGCTCCGATTGGCGGCCATGCTAAATACAAGAACGCCGATGACCTTCGTGGCGAAAGTAAGCATGCTCGCTACGACTTGATTGACAACGACGAAGACCCGTATGTCGACGCTGCGCATGTTTTCCAAGAAACTGAGCACGGCTTCAAGTCATCAGTGCTTGGACAAGACGGCTCTCAGGCCGGTAGGCGTGCTGTTGTTGGTCACGCCGTTGAAGCGATGAACACACCGGGGCATTTCATGGAGGCCAGCGGTCCAATGGCTTCGGTGCTTGAGCGCAATCAAGTCGGTGTCGTCGAGAGTCCTGAGATGATTCAACGAGTGTTGGCGGGTAAGGACATTCGCATGCACCCCGATGGCGGAGGCGTCTACACTCGCACCATTGGAGACGAAGAGCACGACAAGCGTATCTTTGGTCAACCGCTTGAGAACGCAGTCGCCGTTACTCAACCTTTCATGGAGCAAGTCTACAACCGACAAAGCATGACCAATCCGTTCGACCTCTTTGGAAAATCAGATGAGTTTATAGACGAAGCGTTTGACATGGGTTATCCCCTCATTCCTTACGATGAACTGCATGACAAGCAACGAGTCATCGCTGACTTTATCTCCAACAAAGATGGGCAGCATGTTCCATCTTACTGGACTGACCCGGCCAGTCGTGAATATGAAACTGAATACTACAGCGGCATGTTTCGGTCGGACAAACACCATCTTTACCCTGATGAAGCGTATGACCAATATCATCGTTACCTGCAGCATTACTTTGATGCTGCAAAAGACACCGCCGCTCTACCTCGTGAAAAGCAGTTTTTCTTGATGTCACAAGAGGCTAAATCGCACCCTGAACATCCCAACAACATCGCTCTTGCTCGAATGGCTGAGGAGTTTCCTGAATGGGATGTCGAAAATCCCCATAAAGCCTTTTGGGAACGCTATAATAAATCTCAAGGAGGGCTTGCGTCTCGCATGGCATCCGGCGGCTTCCTTCGCTCGGAAGTGCTTGTTAAAGAGCGCAAATCACCTGAGGCCATGCGTCACAAGCGGGAATACGACGCTGCTTACAACAAGCGTCCTGACCAAGTCAAGTATCGTGAAGAAT
>Ga0208019_1000005_pt1 | contig 110541 bp, 142 predicted proteins | sample CB_VirMetaG_5_FD_184540 | JGI IMG/M metagenome (GOLD analysis project Ga0208019, IMG submission 184540) | Freshwater to marine saline gradient viral communities from Chesapeake Bay - CB_1508_1D Viral MetaG (SPAdes) (version 4) | ecosystem: Environmental > Aquatic > Marine > Coastal | place... | reverse complement strand
AATCTTTTAATGGACTTTGATTAAATGCTTCTTTCCAACCGTGTTTAGACACTGCATGTACTAAATCAATAGTACCGTATGCGTCTACTTCGTCTGGATCTGATAGATAACAACCTTTGTGATGTCTTGTATTATTTCTTTTTAAATGTTGATATAAATGACGATCCTCATGTGCACAAGTTAAAAGTAACTCTTCTTCACTAGTATTATCATTATAATGTATTTCTATAGCTCCATCATCATGATAGAAAGAACCATCAATAGATAATTCTAAATCTTCGTCAAAAATAAATTCAATATGTGGATAGTTGTTCTGTATCTTTTTTATCATATATTTACATTATACCATATAATTGATTAAATGTCAACCGGTATTCTGACTTTTTTTTGAAAATATATGCGATACTCCACCTTGGATTCTCAGTATAAGCACAATGGAAGGTAGAATTCGGACGTGTTCCATAATAACCTGTTTTACAAGACCAACCTACTTTATCTTGAATAGTTATTATTTGATTATATTCATTGACGAATCTATAAAAACCATTTCCATCTTCAGAATGATTAAAAAGTATAGTATAACCAGGAGCATCACTATTATCATGCCAACCAATATATCCATTCTTGGGATAATAAGCAAATATAGCAGGTTTACCAAATGGTAAGAGATTATTAACATCATCAATAATATCTTGCCAACCATCAATAGGCTTATCTAGAAATTCACAACCTTTCATCATATTTGGAGGACCATCGTTCTCAACTCTGGCAATTTCCAAATATCTTTCAGATACTCCGAATTTTCCTCTATTAAGATTTCTTTCTATAATGGGGAGTTTACTAGTATCTTTTTGTTTGATTTTATCGTATAATGGATTAAGAAATGATAAATCAATATCAATTTCTTCCATTAATGTCCGCCGGATTCTGTATGCACCGGACAATACCAGGGAGTATTTGACCCAACATACGACCAAGCGTTATGTTTATATTCTTCATTGCCCGGGTATAATCTGCCTTCTGTCTTAGCTCCTTCAGCTGAATTTAATAATTCAACGATTCTAGGATTTGGTTCGCCGATAGAATTATCATCAACCCAAGTTGGTTCACCCCAGGCATTTCGTACATCTATGTGTTTACCACATTTAGGACATTCCGCATTCGCAGGAATAACGCCACTCCAGCCACATTCACATTTTAATTCAGGACTTATATAATGTGGAGCTCCAATTCTTTTAATTCTGAATAACAATCTTCTTTGATAATCAGGTCTACCAGGAATGTATAAATCTAATCCTGAATGAACAGCTGTGGCAGGTACTAAATATACAGATCCTGGCCTTTGTGGATGAATAGATGTTGGATGTCCTAAACCATATCCACGTTTCCAATGCGTTTCGTCTGCCTCAAATGGATTATCAATTGTTTCGTGATAACGTGCAGCACCTTCCCAAGATGGATACCATTCAGGATTTAAACATACAACCAATGAATAATAATCTTTTCCATCTTCTTCTTTAATAACCGCAGCATCTCTATGTAAACCGGCTGAACCTCTCATTCTGAAGGAACTTCTTCTTGGCTTAGGACCATTCGGATTTTCTAATAGAATACCGCCGGCCTTTCCTGTAACATAACAGGTCCAAATACCTGGAGGATTTCCTACATCTGGTAATTTACCATAACCTGGTATTTCAGGATCATCACCAAATTGTTCACTCCACATAGGTCGAGTACCACCAATTTCTTCACCAAATCCATTCATGGCAAATTGACCATCCAGAAATTCTTTATTGATATATTGAAATAATTCATATATTTCAGGGGCTCTTCTCTTTACCGATGAATTACTCCAACCCCAAGGTTGTCTATAAACACCAGATGCAGCAGGATGTTTTTTCCAATGCATTGAATCTCGTATAGTTCCATCCCGGTTTAATTTTACTCTCATGGCTTTACCATCACCATACATTCCAGTATATCCATCAGGATTATCAACTAAAGATTTATCGTTTACCACATTTTGTTCTACGTTACCTCCCCAAGCAGACTTCGCACCTAAACCACTTCCACCTAAATACCAATAGGAATTAGTAACTAATGTATCAACTTTTCTTAATAAGGGATTATCTTTCCCTATATTATATTCTTTTATTACAGGTATAGTCATTCTTCTTCTTCCGTATAAGGGTTATGTAAATCTTTGTATTTGCATCTAAACATGATACGTCTAAGATAATCACCTCTTTGAGGCATAAATTTATCATTGGCTGCTGTATGTAGTGCATTTGCGGGTACAACAATTACACTTGCTGGTTTATGAGGAGCTACACCTGAGGCATAACCAATACCATAACCTCTTCTGAAGTGAACTTCATCAGCAGTCTCCGGATCCTCTAAATCATAGTATATTAGATCACCACCCCAAGATGGTTTCCAAAAACTATTCATATTAATTAGTATAGAAAAATATCCTTCTTCATATTCTTCAGGAATAGCATCCATATGAATACCAACAGTACCAATTCTCCTTTGTGACCCCTTCATATTTACAGATCTTCCGTCTTCTAATCTAGGGCCACCAGTTTTAGCTATTCCATAACAAGTCCAAATGGCTGGCATATGACCAGGTTCAGGCATTGTGCCATAAGTAGGTACTGTAGGATCATTACCATATTTTGGACTATAGAGTTTTCTGGTGGCTGCTATTTCTTCAGGGAATCCTTCAATTGTCATTGAGTTATTTAAGAATGTTTTATTTACATAATCAAATAAATCCCAGACTTTAGGAGCTCTTCTCCTCACAGATTCATCATTCCAACCAAACGGCGTTCTCCAAACACCTGAAGCATTAGGAACTTCAACCCAATCAGCAGAGCCTTTGATTGTTCCATTAGGATTGAGTTTAGCTATGATGCCACCTTCATCAGGTGATTCTACAGACTGTTCTTCGTGATTATTACCATATTTTGCACCTAAACCAGTGCCACCAACATACCATTCTTGATCTTTCAGGAATTGTTCACATTCTTTAAAGACCTGTAGACTGGGGTCTATATCATACATTTTCATAATATTATATAGGTTTTTACATTATCTCAAAATAAGAATAAGAAAAAGAAACTACAGCAGTTAGATATTCAACATCTGTAGTGGTAATATCAAATGGTAATGATGATAAACTTGTAGGAAATGCATCTACAAATTTAATTTGTTTTGTTACATTATTAGCACTTGATAGAATAGTAAGAGTTAAATCACGAGTATCAACGCCAACATCTGTATCTACTTGTTGATATAACCAATCATAAATTTCTTTATAGTTAATAAGATCCTCATCAACTAGAAATGAACATTCAAAATCACCATATACAATCTTATCTGCAGATACTAGTATATTACGCGATGGAGAATTAAATGCTGCTCCAGTCGTCGAAACATCTGGAAGTATCATAGTTTGTATTGTAAATTCAGCATTAGGATTCGTTTGATTATCTAATGACAATACAAAGGATGTCGGATTTAAATAATTATTACTCATGTCTTTATTTATACGATAAAAAACCCTGCCGAAGCAGGGTTCTTATATTTCTTAGTTAAACTAATATTAGATATTAGAAACAGAGAATGAACGGTAGTAAACGTTGTTACCTGCACCAGCTTGAACAAATGGATTGTCAGCCATGCCATAACGAGTTTTGAAACCGATTCTTGGTTGGAAGTCGTTCTCACCAACAGTCTTCATCATTGATAAAGGAACGTATGGGCAATAGAACATACCAGCATCATAAGGATTAGAACCCTTATAACCAACAGTTACGTAATCGCTTGATGCATATGGATCAACATATACTGCGATACCACCATTTAAAGTACCAGCAAATAGGTTACCAGTTGCGTCTACATTCATAGAAGCAGTAGGACCATAGCTCATAGAACCAGTAGCGTTAAGAACTGCAGCTACGTTTGGAGAAACGATAGCGAAGTTACCTTTACCACGACGAGTAGCTGTAGCAATTGCATTAGCTTCTTTTTCGATAGTAGTTACAAGGTTCTTGTATACTTCAACTTCCCAACGACCGCCAGTTGAACCAGTACCGATAGCACCGTCAAAAGCAGTACCAGCAATAGCATTAGTGTTCATTCTGTCGATGATTTCACGGTTGATTTCAGCAAGAATCTCAGTAGATAAGATATTTGCTAATTCAGTTTCAGCAGAAAGACCATGAATCGCTTTAAGGTCTTGTGCTAATTCAACAGTGTAGTTAGCTTTAAGAGCACGTGATTGAGCAGTTACCGAAGTCTTATCGATAGTGAAGCCCATCTGGTTCATAGTAGTTGTCTCTGCAGTCGCAGTTGACATAGGACCAGAGAATGCTGTATCAGGCTCGTTGAACAACGCTTCGTCACCAGCTGTAGTACCACCAGCAGTAGTGTCGTAAGTTGACTTCATAGCGAAGATAAGACCAGTTGGACCAGTCATAGCTTGTACACCAGCTACGTCAAACGCGATTAGGTTTGGAGTAGCACGACGAACTAGTGAAATTAGAACTGGATCCCAATTCTGTGCATCACCAGCTACAGCAGCTTCGTTTAACTTTTGCTCTTGAAGAGCTTTTTCTTGGTTCTCAAGTACAACCGCAGTTACGGCTTTACGATGAGCATCTTTAATTGCACCAGCATCTTCTGATTCTAGTACAGGAGCCCACTTTTCTTGTAGGCTGTGAGTGTTTTGATCTGACATTATGATCTCTCCTTATTTAGATGTGTTTTTGATTGCATCAAGATATGACGCCATTGTAGCATCAACAACTTGCGTTTCTTCTTCAGCCGCATCTTCAGAAATAGCATCTACTTTTTCTTCAGTTGCATCTTGCTTAACGTTCATGTAAGACTCTTTGATAGTTGCTAATTTATCAGAAAACTCTTCATTATCAGAAGCTTCAATACCTTCTGCTAATTCTTTAAGTTTATCTGCTTCAGTAGCAGCTAGGCCTTCGCATGCTTCAGCAACAATTTCCGCTCTTTCGAAAGCTTTAACTTTCTCTAAAAGCTCTTTAGCTTGATCAGTAGCCTCCGCCAATTGTGCTTTAGCATCAGTAACTTCTTCAGTTAAAGCGTCAACGATATCAGCTTTATCTTCAGGAACATTGATATAATGCTCAGTAAACACATTGTGCATAGCGTCGATAAATGATTCTGTGATTTCAGACTTCAAAGAATGCTCAATAGCAACTTCGTTATCTTTCATCCAGTTCTCAACTACATAGTTAAGGTAACCATCTACTTTATCAACTAAATCTTCTTTAATTGCTTTTACTTCACCTTCTAAATCTGAAGCATAACGCTCCTCTAATTTAGAAACTTCTTTTTTAAGTTTAGCGTGTAAAGCTGATTCGAAAATTGTAGAAGCTTTCGCCTTAAAGTCTTCTGAAAGATCTTCACCTTCAACTAATGCATCAACATCAGCTTTAAATGCGTCTTCTTTCTGAACCTTCTTAGACTCCTTCTTCTCTACTTTCTTTTCAGATTCAACTTCGCCTTCCTCATCATCGTCCTCATCTTCTTCTTCGTCATCATCAGACATTTCAACTTTCGTTTTGTCTTTTGCTGCCTCTAGAATAGAATCAAGGTCGTCTTTTGACATCTCTGCCAATTGAGCGTTAATTGCTGAAATAGTACGGGCTTCTGTTAAAGGCGCGTCATCAGAAACAGATTCTTCAATTTCTTGAGTCTCTACTTCCTCTACTACCGTTTCCTCAGCCACAACTTCTTCTGCGATAACGTCGTCTTGTTTGATTTCTTCAGACATAAATTTACTCCAAAAGAGTTATAGTTTTGAGAGGAAATGTTCAAATGCCTTAATCTGATCTGCAGATTTATCGGCCTCCATCATTTCTGTCTCACCTTCTTCACATTGCTCTTCAACTTGGATATAGTGTCCATCTTTATCCATTTTCCATTCTACTCCTTCCATAATGCCATTTACAAAAGCATTAGGAGCAGATGGATCCTGAACAATATCTACTGTAGAAAGACGAAAATCGTCACCTACTGTAGCAACACCATTCTTTGTTGTTAAACTTCCCATACCGCGACTTGAAACACCAAGTTGCACACCACCTTCAACCAAACCCTTTACGATTTGGCCCATAGGAGTATCCAAAATAAGTGCTTTACCAACCACATTATTACCGTCCCAATGAAGCTCAGTAATTTTGTGGCTAACTTTGTCAAGATTAATAGAAGGGCCTTCTGGGTGATTTAACTCACCTACCGCTCTACCAGTCTTAACTTGTTCGTTTACGTATCTATCTACTGCTGCTTGTAAAACCTCTCTGGGATAAATTCTCCCATTACGATTCTTACCTTCAGCTTGCATAAAGACACCTTCGATAAACACGTCTTTTTTACCATTCTTTCCTTCTTGAATAGTAAAACCTAAATTTGATTCGTTATATTCTGCAATTAGTTTCATAGGTCCATTACCTTTAAAAAATCTTTTAGTGCCTTTTCAGCATCCTTAACAGATTTGAATTTGTCTAATTTATCACCATTAACATACAAAACATTTTTGTTTGTAATAACCGCAGAAACATTTTTCTTCTTTCCTAACTTATTAAGTTCTTTAGCGACTTTTTCGCCTTTAGGTAAACCTAACTTCTTTTCAATTAGCAAATTAAAACTTTCTTTAAACGTCTGCATCTGTCTCCGGTGCCTCATCCTCTACCCCATATACAGAACTAGCAACTTCTTGCTTTTTCGCATCTAGAGCATCGTTAATTTTATCTTTCATAATACTATTAAAAATATTATTACTTTTAGCGACATCGCCGCTTTTAATATTATCAATCAAATCATTTGTATCCATACGTTACCTTTATTTATAAAAAATTAAATTTCATCCTCAAAGTCTTCTTCGTCATCACCACTTTCCTGGTTTTGTTTGATGATTTCTTCAATCTCCTCATCACTCTGACGTAATATTTTCTTCTTAACATATTCCTTAGAATAATAAGTTCCTACATACTCATCCAACAAAGCAAGATTTTCTAAACGCTCTTTAAGAATTTCTGATTCTTTTAATTCAGCATAATAATTATCTCTAGCAAATTCAATAGATAAATCATGTCTAAGTTGTGACCAATCAGACGGAACAATAATATTTTTTAATATTAATTGGCGCTTTAATGCTTCTAAGAATAGATGAGAGAATTTATTTCTAATTCTATCGATAAACTTCTGAAACTTTAATTCATCACGAGTAATTTCAGATGATCTACCTACATTAAATGTAGAATCCTGTTCTAGTCTTGATAATGGAACATTTAACGCTCTATATAATTTCCTCTGGAAATATACAATATCCTCTACCTCACCTAGATTTTGACCACCCGGTAATGTAGTAATTTCTGTACCTCTTCCACCTTCTCTACGAGGTAACCAGAAGTCTTCCATAACTGATTTATGATCTCTCTGATCTTTTATTTCACCTGTAGATGAATCATATACAATCTTATTACGATACTTGTTCATAGTATCTGCCAAATAAGATTCTGCTTTGTTTTTAGGAAGGTTACCGACATCAATATAGAATATTCTACGCTCAGGAGCTCTACTAATTCTATAGATTACCATAGAATCTTCCATCATTGATAATTGATTAAGAGGTTTTAAAGCTTTATGTAAATAACCAATAACTTTATCTCTTCTCTCATTTAATAGACCTGAGTTTACCTGGATAATAGCATCGGTAGAGATCTTTAAACCCGAATCACTTTGTTCATGTGATTTATTTTGATATAGGTAATATTCCTGAATTACTCTTTCTAATTCAGCACCAGTTTTAGGATCTTTAACCTTTTCAACTTCCTTTACCTTTCTAATTCTGGTTGGATCGATTTGTTTTAAATCAAGGATACCATTACCTGGATTTTTAGTATCAATAATTACATGATAGAATAAACGTCCATCAATATACCATCTCTTAAATAAATCGTAGGCGTTCTCTTCAAAGTTTAATTTTTGTAATACTTTAGTAAATTCTTCTTGAATTAATTTCTTTACTTTATCTGATTGATCTAATTTTTCAAGATTAAGTGTTACAATGTCTTCTTCTGAAGTTACAATAGTTTCATTAGTAATATCTTCAATCGCCATATCAATTTCAGGATATCCTGCGACTGCTCTATATTTAAATATTAACTCCTGATCACTTTTAAATTTATCGCCACTAATGTCTAAATATTGACCAAAATATCCACCGGACGGTGCGACCTCGTACGATCCATCCTCATTTGAAGATGTAAACGATAACGCTTGCTTTTTTTCTTCACTCTTCTTCCTTTTAAAGAAGAATCCAAATAAGTTGTTGCCTTCTGCCATAATTTTCTCTTTTTAAAAGATTACGTATATTATTTATAACCTTTTAAAAAGAGGGGAAATTAATCCCCTCCATATTTTTATGATGTCTTATCAGACTCCCAATACTGTACTTGTAGCTCAACAGTAAACTCTTCAATTGTGTTCTCTTGATCATAAGATACTTCAATAGCACCTAAGTTCGTAGGGAAACAACCACGGATATTATAGCTCTTTAAGTCAGTGCCATCTTTATCCAGTTGTGCCACAATCATATCTGCCATATAGTCAGACGGATTAGTTAAACCAGTATTAGCATTGTGTTGGTTAATACCATTCATCCACTCCTCGAAAGAATTACGAACATCAAAATCAGTATCATTGATAATTGTAATATTCCAAGGTTCAAATGTTCTATCACCAGCAATCTGTAATTGTCTACCACGGAAAGGTACCATGATAGGTGCAATAATAGAAGCTGGTAATTGAGCAGCTTTGATCATGAATGAAGCTTTCTCTACGTCAGCAGTAACATAACCTGGGAAACCTAATGTCGCTTTAAATAAATTAGAACGAGCACCACCACCAGTTAGTTTTGCTTTAAAATCATCTACGCCTAGGATCGCCATTTTAGTTACCTCCTGCAATTTCACTAAACTCAACACCAGTTCTAGTAGCGATGAAGTTTAATGTTATAAAGTTAATAGAACGTGCAGGTTTGATGTAAATATCAGCAACAAAACGATTAGTATCGATAATATCACCAGTATTATTAGTGTCATCACAAACTACTTTAAAGTCTGTAACACCACGTCTACCCTTAACATCCCTTAAGAATGGCTCAACCATATTTCTAAATTGTGCTCTTGTGAACTCATCATTGAATTCAAATAAAGACGCTTTAGAAGCTCTTGAAATAGCTTTCTCAAGAACGATGAACAATCTGCGAACATTGATTCTATCAAATGCAGAAGCTTTATATTGTAGAGTCTTATCACCATATAAAAGAGTACCAGCACCCGGGAATGAAACCAGAGGATTAATACCATTCTTATATAGATCGTCTCTTTCTGCTTGTTTAGGATTGAATGCCAATTTAGTTACATTTCTAATATTACCACGAGTAAAACCAGCTGGACTAAACCAAGCATCAGCAACTAGATCTGCGTTAGCAGCAAGACCAGCCATTGAACCTGAAGCAGGAACCCAACGGTAAGTATCGTTGTACTTATCATAAACATACAAAGCTGAAGAATCAGCAAATGCGTATGAAGATGAAGTTAACGATGATCTCCATGTAATAATATCAGTAGCAGCATTTGGATTTGAAATACTATCTGAAGTATTAGGTGAAACAAATGCAACAGTGTCTTTACGACCTTCAGCAATTGCAATTGCTTTATTACAAGCTGTTATATGATCTGCACCAGAAAGATCAGCACCATTCATTAATAGTGAAATCTCTACTGTTTCAGCATCGCCAAACATATCCATACCATCAGTAACCAAACCAACAGTTAGAGTATCGTCGGAAACACCACCAGATAAAGTAGTATCAGATGTAGAACCAGCACCAGCTGATGCAGGAGCTGTATTATAAGCCACAACGTTACCAGTTGTACCACCCATTGCCGTAAATGCAGTACCAGAATCTGCAAACTCACTTGTGAATGCTGTTGTTACACGAATCCAATTAGATTGTGTGTTAATTACATTCTTCCAGTAGTTTGAAGTACCATCTGATGATTTCGCATCTGAAGCTTGAGAAACATATGAATATGTCTCAAGAATTGTACCTGCAGCACCTGTAATTACACCATTAGCGTCAGCAACTACGATATGCATTTCGTCATTTGAACAGTTAAATGCTTCTGCTTGTGCTGAAGTACCCGGAGCAGAGTTAAAATTGTCTTTACTGGCCCAACCCGCGAAGGCACCTGAATCAGCAGGACAAATTTCAACGATAATTGAGTTACCAATTACGCCTGGATATTTTGCTACTAGATTATCAACGCCTGAATATACCTGAGCGTCGTCATCGTTTTTAATTAATGAACCTGAACCACCGTCACCAGCATTTAGTGCGGATGATCCAACCTTACGAACTACTCTTAAAGTGTTCGCATATGCTAAAAATTGAGAAGCTGTTAAAAATGTACTAAAAGTGTCATCATTCGGCTTCCCAAAAACCGAAACTAATTGCTCTTCTGAACCAACCGTCTGGATAACATCTGCCGGACCCCATTGAAATGAGCCTGCAATTGCACCAATCGAAGATGATACAGCCGGAACAACATTAGTAAGGTCAATTTCTTTTACCTGTACACCAGGTGAAACTAAAAAGGCCATGTGTTATTCTCCTAAATCAAGATTTAATATGTTATTCATAATACGTATATTTCAATACACTTATTTATACATTCCTATCCTTCCCATACTACCCAGCCATCATCTTGTTCAGATTCGGGCATAATACCAACAGGTATTAAATCATCTTCAATTTGTTTTGCTTTCTCAGCATATAACATATTTTTCATATTAACATCAGTGGCTTCTTGAAAAAATGGTGTTGTAGTAAACCATCCAAACAATACTAGATTCATCATTAAATCATCATAATTACCTGGTTCAGCTTCATAACTAGAACCTCTAGCAACAAACGTTGACATTTCATGAATAGTATTCCCATCTACAATTTCTACTTTATTCTGCTCTAAAATATCTTTAATCGTGGCACAACCGACTCTTTTAATCTTTCTTGTCATAGTAACACCAATAGCATTAGCCTTTACCATGGATTCTACATAAACATTCTCATATTCTAAGTCATAATATAAACCATTGCAAACAACTGCCCCTTGATCATTAGATTCAATTACTACATAACCTTCATTATAATAACTTGCATATTTGTATATAACATCAGGAAATAATAAAGGTGATATCATATTATCTTGAAATACCGCTACTTGTTTAAAGGGTTTTGCAGAAACATCAATAATATTAAATGTAGAATAATCTTGTCCTCTACCTTTGGATACATCAACAAACATTAAATAATGATGGCCCTCTATTGGATCTTCATATATTCTAACATTATTATGAATAGAATTAGGCTCTACTGACTTTAATGCTAATAATGTTTCTGCATTAATTAAAGTATTACCAGTACCCTGGAAATTATTGCCGAATTCCTGATCGAATTGTAATTCGGAAGTATTAGCAATAGTCATGCGTTTCCATTCATCATCTCTACCAGGGACATCCCACCAATCTACTCTGAATGGTTTAAATTCATTTGTACCTTGCACAGCTCCTTCATATAACTTATGATATATGTTTCCTAAACCATTTGCTGTAGAAGTAATAATAACTTTAGTAGATTTACCAGCTGAAATTACAGGATAAGTTGAAGTATAAAATTCAGTAGCATTTTCTACGAAAGCAAACTCATCGAGATACAATAAGTTAATAGACATACCACGAATAGAAGAACCAGAAGTTGCAGCTGCAACAACACGACTATTATTTGAAAATTCTATCGAACCTTTATTTAATGCCTTACAACCCGGTTGTAAGAAGAATGGAAGATTCTCTAACATTAATGTTATACGTGCTAACATTTCTCTAGCTGTAGAACCTTTATTAGCTAATACAGCAATAGTCTGTTCTGATTTAAATATTGCGTACCATAAAAGATAAGCCACAGTAGATATAGACTTACCGGATTGTCTACATGCAAGAACAATAGAAAATCTATTATCATTGAAATGTTTAAACATTTCTTTTTGATAAGGATATAATTTGAATGGAACTAAACCATCATCCAAAGATATTACTTTACAATAGGTTTCTGCGAAGTGTACAGGATCTTCCATACACTTCTTATATTCAAGTATATCTTCTTTAGTCCAATTCTGTGAAACACCGTCTCTCTTAACTTGGGCGTTCCCTAGATATGATTCAGGTCTGGTTGTCGTCATGTTCAATCACTGTTTCATCGCGTAATATTCTTTGTAAATCAGTAGTAGATCCTACAAAGATATTATTATTAGTGATAGAATCATTGCCGCCAGTATTAGATAGACTTCCAACATTTTTAACTTCTTTGGTTTGTTTTTGTAACTTCATTAATTTCTCGCTAATTTCAGCATTTTGCTTTATTAGTTGACCGAGAACTTCAAATGCTCTGGGATGTTCTGATTCCCTAGCTAACTCCATCATTAATTGAATAGCCTCATCACCTTGTGCGGCTAAATCATATAAATTCTTTCTTATATTTTTATAATCATCATCTAAATCACTCATAATTACGGCTCATTAAAAAAGTCAATAGTTTCAGTGTATGGTACTGTAGTTCCGTCTACTTTCTGTACCTCAATATTTTCTCTGGATTCAGAATCTAAATAATATACTTCGGTCTTCTCAATAATACCTCTATCTTGAATACCTCTATAATATCTAATTCTTGTTTCAAAGGTTAATGTGTATATTACAGCTCTTCTCGATAAGAAGTCACCTTCATATTCATCATTTAACGTTACACCTGTTAATACAATCGGTACATCACTTGTTAAATTTAAATCAGGAATATCTTTAATAGTTACGGTAAAGTCTGGTTGAAATACTGGAAGAATTTGTTCTAGAATTTGTAAAGCCTCATCTTGAGCCTTAGCCATAACATTTAATTCAAAACCAACTTTATATACTGCTGGAGCTCCTAATGATTTTCTATTTTTAGGATCATTCGGATCTACCTTAGCATATACTTTAGTTTTATTAATTCTTGCCGCCCCATCGTAAGTCATATCAACAATTTCAAAACTCATCCTTGGCAATTTAATAGCCATTTTAGTATCTGTTAAATCAGACATCCTAGCTAAGAATTTTTGACGAGGTCCGTACGCCAAAGGTACTTTTGTAGTTTGCAATTCATCACCAGCAGAATTATATTTCTTTACTGAAATATTAGAGAATAGAGATCCAAATACAGATACCATTCTTCTAGTTGATTCGTTATACCAATGATCACCAAACATTAAAATTCTCCAAATGGATTTGTTTCAGTAAAGTCTATAATATCATCTGCTTCAAAATTAATAGCATCGTTATCCGCTAAAGGATCTCTATTGAAATTTGTTACGTCTGTTTTCAAACTTAATACATTATATGAAGCACCAGATTCTGTACCTGTAACTGGATTATTAACGTCTACATATAATTGTCTAAATTTACCTTCACTAGTTAATGAAACAACTGTAAGATTACCTGAGGATGCTCCCATATCTTCCCAAGCAGCAACTTCACCTTCAATATAAATTGGATCACCATTTATATCATTATTTCCAGTCCATTGTCTAACCGTCTCACCAATCTCATAATCACCAGCACCTGCTGCCATAATATAAGTGTATGAAGTGGCATAATTAGTTTCTAACTTATCAATACCAGGAATATCAGTATCAAATTGCTGATCATTATATTCAAATAATTCAGCTTGTAATTTATATACTGGAAGATTTTGTAACTGATAGAAAGGCTGTTCATGTTCAACAAACTTAATTTCAAATATTGAATTAGACATTGGAAGATATAATAAATCACCTTCCATAGGTCTGAATGAATCAGAGTTACCTGTTGCCGGTGATAAATAAGCACCTACCTGTTTTTCCCACCTTCTCTTGGCAACAATAAATGTGGCTTGATCTCTAATTTCTAAACCAAATTTAGTAAGAAGATCACCTTCACCTTCAAATCCATCCACATTTTCAATGTACATTTCAACAACGTATGAATCGGTGAATTTTGAATAAGATTCATTTAATATCTCATCCAAGGATATTTCTTGTCTTGGAATATAGACAATATCCTGTCCATAGATTTGCATAGATTCAATAATTAAATCTTCATATAAATCTTGTTCAGATACTACATTGCCAGAAAAGTAAACATTTTTCATTTATTACCCCATGAGGAATGTGTCGGGCTCTGACCAATTCAAAATCATTTCCTCTTCGATTCTCATAATTTCTTCATTTGCTTGATTATATATTTCAAGGCCATTCATAGTAACTCCACCAGGTAATTGCATACCTTCAAACTTACTCATGTTAGCACCCCACTGTCTTTTAATTAGGGCAGTAACGTATCTCTTTAAAAACATATCATTATATACGTCACTGTATTGCTCCGGATCGATTGATTCTATAGTTTCTATTACAATATAATCTCCAGCTTCTAAACCGCCAAAACCCTGATCTACATGAAGGCGATTCATATGCCTATTAAATCTTAATAATTCAGCTGAATTTAATCTATGATCAATCAGATTTAAATGTTGCATTCTTTGATCATATAATTGTAAATTACCAGAAGCACCCCAAGTCATAATGTCATGAAGTCTCATCTGATATTCTACATTAAATTCCAAATTAATATTGCTATTGCCAAAGTCTAAAACACGCATAACAGTCAATACAGAATCCGGGGTATCAATATATGAGTTAGTAATATCTGTGGCAGTTAACTGGTGTTTACGATAGTTCCTGATAACAGCATCAGTATGATATTCTTGATAATATTGAATAGCATCATCAATTCTATCTTCTACTTGATCTGGATCTACATTAATTTCGATTACAGGTGCACCCAATGCTCTTAAAGCATGATCTGCCAATTCTGCTCTACTGGTTACCTTAGCCATAATAATTCCTTAATTTTATACAGTTATTTATAAGCATTTGATTTTTGATTCAACATTGGTGTAAACTGATTTATTTTTACTAGAGAAAGCCTTACCATTTAATAATTGTGCATTAGATTTATTAATTAACGTAGCATCTAAATGATGACCTCTATAATAAGCAATTTTAGCTGAATCGACAGGATTTGTTTGAAGACCTATTAATGCCTCATCTGTCCCTGATGCTTCTGCTATATGTGATACTACTAACGCTGAAATTAAATCTGGATTTCTAACATCAATAATGTATTCCTTTGTCTTTTTCTCATCTAAATCTCTTTGTATTTGTTCCATAGCCAAAGGTAACTTAAATTCAAATTTTGGCATATACCAATCTCTATTATTATATTTTGCAGCTGCTTCAATTTGATTATTCATTCTGTTTAATGAGGTTTGAAACCAATCAACATTTAATATTTGAAAATACCCATAAGCTCCTGATGTCTTATTAGCTAATGTCCATTCCCAAGGTTCATTTTCTACATCTACAATAACCGATAACATCCAAAGCATATTAGATTCAAATTCATCGTAAGAAACATCCACTAATTTATTTCTTCTCATTAATGAATCGTAAGTAAGCATTATAGCGAATCTAGTATATCTACCAAATAATTGACCAGAATATTTTAAAGCGTTATCGCTCTTCTTACAAGCATTTAATTTCTTCGGAGGAAAAATACGAGAAGTAACAGCTGATGTAAAATAATCTAAAAACCAATTGCTCATATTACCAACCCTCAGGAGGAGTCAATAAATCTTCTATTGCTTCCTCTAAATCACCTAAACCTTCCATTAAATATATCCAGCCCTCAACAATATTATCTTCCCAAATATATTTTTCTGCAGCACCAAATGCGGCAAATGGAAGCGTAGAAAGAACATCTACTGTTTGTACAAACATAGCTAATGCTAGATTATCCATTCTATCATGAAATGGTATATCGGTATTACCAAATTGAGCCATATTCCAAGTGGACTCTCCATAATATTTGGTTAAGGCACTGTTAAGTTGTTTCATATCACTAGACTTCCAAATATCCCAATATTCTTCGTTATCACTAAACCAAGACGTAGTACCTGTTAATACTACTAATAATAAATTAAGCCTCCATGATTTATTAGGAGTATTTTCAACATCATCCATTAAATCCGCCCACCATTTCGGAGGCTCTGAATTATTTCTGGAAACGTATATGTCTCTTATCTCTTTAATAGTTTCAGAATCTAATAATTTACCATCTTGTAATGTGTTTAATGCGGCATACACTGTACCATTCATTTTAATTTTAGCAGCATTAAGAGTATCACCAGATACTAGTATTTCAGCAAAATCAGATAAACCTCCGGTATGAATAACCTTAGAGCCTGCTGGTATAATAAAGAACATTTTTTCTTTACCCACCTCAATATCCTTTGCATCCACGACTGTGGCAGAATATGTTGAAGCATTCTTTATAGGCTTACTATCATTATCTTCAAAAGATGTGTCATATAACTTATGAATTCTTTCAATAATTATTGGCTTGTCTAATACAATAGAGGAATGTTTCCACAATACATCAGCAATGTTTTGATGGTGCATGTTATCGATCATAACATTTTGAGTTTCCATCATAAGATCGCTTATTGTTCTATATTGTGCTTGTATTAATGCAATATCTGATTTAAGCTTTAATGTTTTGGTAGTCGCATCAAATTCATACATTTTTTCGTGCAAAGATCGCCTCTGTCTATTTAATCTGCCAAAATTATCTATTTGATCTTTATATTTTGTTATGAATTCCTCATATGGAATCCACTTTCCTTTAACATAAGCTCCTTGGGCACCTCTAAATGATTGTATATCTTTAGCGTATTGTGGTTGTCTACTTAATACTTCATCAATTTGATCATTATATTCTTTAACAGTTTTAAATACACCTCCTACCAAAACATCATTTCTTTGTGTTTTAGTAAGTTGACTATGTTCTTTTACTTGATTGAAAATAGTAAGAGCCGCTATCATCTCTAATACATTAAGTTTAGATGCGGTATAACTCCTCATCAGAGGTTCTGATGTTTTAGTTGGTGTGTATGATTCGTTTATAAGAACATTAGGGGATCCTGACGTTACAGTTATTCCACAGGAATAAGGATCACCAACTCTGCCTAATGGTTGTCCATTAACAAATACATTTGGTGAACCTGATGTTAACGCGGTTTCATGCGTTGGACAGGTAACAGGAGCATATGGATGAGCAGTATTTGTATCCCCAACTCTATGGGCAGCTATGCCATTAATAAAAACATTTGGAGAACCAGTTGCTGCTGTAGGGGTTACACCACATTCATGTACGGATACTGTATCCCCTATTCTTGCTGCGCTAGCCATTTCATAATCTAGTAATCTTTCTTCTTACGGCGCATTGTTGATAATGGTTTAGGGGTTGTTGCTACATTAGCTGTAGTCACATCCTCTGTCTTAGGCTTTGAAGAAACACCATCGATTTCCAAAACATCATCATTCTTTACTTCATAAGTATCTTTCTTACATTTCTTTTTCTTTAGTAAAGCTCTCTTCACCGCTTCCTTATAACCTTTAGTTCTCATATCAACTGCCACTGCTTCTTCGATTTCAACTTCTTCTTTCAGATTACCTGCTTTCCATTGCATCGCAACCATGTTTAACCAAACAATAACATCTTGTATTGTCTTTACATTAAACTTAGCGAAATTATTTGCCTTAATCATCTTATTGATGTTAATATTCTGGAAACCTTTATAGTCTTTTAATTTTGAATAATCTATGTTCGGAACATCAAAAGCTTCATTTAATTTATTCATATCTTCTACCGATTCTCTTTGACCCCAATCAAAAGGTTCATATCTTGGTTTGTCACCCTCTATCTTTTTCTGTTGTTGGTAACTCATCTTAAACCAAGTTCCATCCTTCAATGCTTTTGCTTTTTCTTTAGTCCACATTGTTTGGATTGGTTCTTTTTGTTTAGTCTGCGATGCTATACTTTTAGACATTGCTACAGCATGTTTCCTAAAAGCTTTTAGATCTTGTTTTATAGCGGCATCTATCATACCTTCTTGTGCTTTTCTCTGTGCTGCTCGACTACGATTTCTTCCAGCAGTCGAACCACCTCTCGATGCTACTGCTTTATTTTTGAAACCCTTTTCACCAGAATAACCAGCGCCTTTAAAGTTATCATCACTTGGTACTCTTGCTTCCTTAATCGCAAACTTCTTACGAATATCAGCCATCATTTTATCTTCTTCTTTATTAGATAATGGTTTATCAGTAGAGAATACTACATGTCTCTTTCCTTTAGAATCAGTATAACCAATATTAGTAGTTTTACCAACTCTTGATGCGAAAGGAATAATACCACCTTTAGATGACTTAGCAACACTCGCACCCATTTTCTTACTGAGATTATTTACTGCTTTAATCCAATCTTTGTTAAGTGCTTCGTCTAAATCTAAATCTTCTTTTTTAAATCCTTTTTTAAACTTGTCCATGAAAGTAGGATTCTTCTTTCTCTTCGATGCTCTTAACTTTTTTAATCTTTCATTATTATCATCACGAACACGGTCGATGTGTTTTCTAGTGCCTTTAGAAAGTGGAGAAAGTCCCTCATCTACATCTGTCTCATTATCAGCCTTCCAATTTTTATCTACGTAATTAAAAAATTCCTTTTTCTTATCGCCAGATAATTGATCAGGTTCATCAACACCAAACTTCTTTAGTGCTTTTTTAAAAAATGCCTGGTATGCTTCTTTATCGCCTTTTAATGATTCAGTAAATGATTTCATAAATTTATTCCGTTAATGGGGTGATTTTAAAATTATGGCCACTATCAGGACCAATAACTATGCCTTTAATTGTATCAATTTTTTCAGATAAATGACTATTTTGTGATCCCAGTTTATTCAATTCGATCATTATGTCTTCTTTCATTTTAGGAAACAATAATCTAAACTCTGTATTTAGTCTAACCTCTTTTCGTAGATTGTCTACATTGGCGGTTATAGCCGAAGCCCACCAAACTGAAGCTATTGTTTGTGTGAAAATAGCTAATATAATTGCCGCAGAAGAGTTCTTAACCCAATTGGGGACTTCCGCTTTTTTATTCTCGTAATTCTTCACATCCCTTTGCAATACTGCTAATTCTATTTCCAGTGCGCTTAAATCCTTATGCTCCATCTGTTTTCCTTCTAACAAATACTATTAATATTTATATTTTATTTGCCTTAGAAATGATTTTACCGAGCCTTAAATTGCCAATTTTATCATTAGGGACGTATCTCCAAATGTAACCTTTCGCGTCATCATTATATCCAAAAACTGTTACAGTTAGTCCTATCCTTATTATAGTAGCTCTCTTATCATCTAGGATTACTTCGTCACCCTCTTTGAAAGGACTAAAGAGTTTAAATGCGACTCCATTAGCTAAATCAATGGCCAAATCCTTCACAAATATACCCGTAATGATAACGATCAATAACGCCAAAAAGGGTGTTATTAAATCAGCTACCTGTAAACTAAACGTATCTAAAGTTAAAATTTCCATTTTATTCTCCACATTAACTATATTTATACGTTCTTACCCTTATATATAATATAGTGATTTTATAAATCTATATTATGATCGAATTATTATTATTGGCCTTAGCTGGTGTAGGCGTTGGTGTATTAACAGGATTATTACCTGCATTACCGGTATTCACAGGCCCTTTCCTATTATTTTACTTTTATAATGATTTCCCTTTAGAACATCTAATTACCTTTTGGTTAGCTGTTGTATCTGGATCACAATTCTTCGGCTCAATCGCCGTTATCACAACAAAAATACCTGGAGAAGAATCAAGTCTAGTTTATATTCGTGACTTAGATAATTTAACACATGAAGTTAAAAATTCACTCCTTCATTCCACCGCTTATGGTTCTTGGATTGCTGGAACTCTATCTACATTATTTGTATGGTTCTGTATAGAATATATTAATATTGCTAATATGCCTTGGTTAATGGGTATTCCATTCCAGGCCTCATTGTATACTTTAGCTATGTTATCCTTTGTATTTTTAGATAAGAGATGGTGGTGGACAATAGGTTTAGTATTACTCGGTATAATGCTAGGTCCTAAACAAAATTATGCTATTCCTGATACTTGGTTTAATTTACAATATTATACTCAAGGATATACGTTCTATATGTTAGCATTAGGGGCTGTGGTTCTTCCAGACGTCTTTATGAGTACTGATAGGAGGGCTGTATTGGATGATCACTACGAAGCTATTAAAGATAAAACCTATTCATTCTATCTGGCTATAAAATCAGCGGTGATTGGATCTATCGCAGGACTTATACCAGGTCCAAGTTCCTCTTTAGCTGCTATTGCCGCATACAAGACAGCAGGGAAAGATGTAAAGAAAAAGATTATTGCGGCTGAAACAGCAAATAATTCCTCAGTAATTACTTGTTCAATTCCTTTAATGTTATTAGCATTACCTATTAACTTTAATGCGTTATTAATGAGTAATATTGTAGACATGAAAGGTATGACTATATTTGATGAAATATATGAGCCGAGTGTTATTGAAGGATTAAGAGTAGTAGACGCTTCTATGTTAATCTTATTATTGTGTTTAGGACTTTACTATATATTATCAACTCATTTAATTGACTGGTATGCGAAATTCATCGTTGCCATTCATCATAAGATGAAAATCATACTAGCAGTTTTATTGGGTTCGTTAATTATTGTTGACTTATGGGCATCTGAATTGACCATCCTAATGTACTTTATCCTTTTAGGATTATTTACATTACTCGGGTTTATTCTAAAATATAAAAACGTATCACCCCTTCCGTTTTTATTCGCCACAATTTTAGGGGATAAGCTGGTTTGGTTATATATACAGACCTATAACATTTATTTTTATTAAAGGAGAAATAATATAATGAAGAAAACGTTATCTACAATCATACTTACAGCAATCGCTACAACAAGTATGGCCTTTTTTGGAGAGGATCAATTAACAATTGTATCGCCTAGCTCTAAAGCAAGTCCTACTACTGTATTTGCTATGGGTGTAAAGAAGTCTGTTGGTGGTAAATATTATCAAGGTTCAAATTGTGAAGATGCAGGAAGGGCTTATGAAGAGAAGAAAGATGCTGTATTTATTTACAACTCCTCAATGGAATTTGGTGCTCGTAATAAAGGTTTAAATTGTCCTAGTTTAGCCACACCTGAAAATACTTTATTTGCCGGCGGTACTCCTATTTGGATTTGTCGTAGACCTGGTACAGATAACGATTTAGTTGTAGGACAAACAAATGCTTTGGGCATGGCATCTATGTATGCAACAAAGGCACATGAAAGTAAGATGCGTGATGCAGGTGCAGGCGATCTAACTATTGTTCCTTACTCAGGTTCAAAGACTGTTGTAAATGCTTTACGTGCTGGTGATATTTCTTTAGGTTGGATTGGTTCTGGTTTAGCTAAAAAACAAGTGGCAAAAGGTAATCTAGAATGTTTATATACTACAGATCCTAAAAAAGACAACTATATCGGAAAGGCACTACCAGGATTAAAAGTACCTGATTTTAAAATTGGTTACCTAGTATATACAAATACTAAAAACGAAGATTTGTTAGCAAAACTAAAAGCATGGTCGACTGATCCTGAATTTCAAGCTTATATGAAAAAGTCATTAGTTGATGGTACTTTCAATGTAACACAAGATGATATTGACAACATGGCAACATTCGTAGATAAGATGACAGCTCATTGGTTAGATAAGAAGTAGTGTACTTTAAGCTCCTTCCCAATTTACCTCATCCACCCGATTGGATGATCAATAAAATCGATATGAGATATCGTCCAGATTTAGATCTGTTTAGTCCTACTGCGGATGACTATGTCTCTATCGATGAAGTTGAAGATTGGAAGGATCAGTCTTATGATTGGATTAAACCTATGGTGTCTAATAACAATCTTAGGTATAGATTTAATCGAGAAGACGAAGAATGGATGAGTAATAATATTACTCCGGATTTTATAAGAGACAATTCTGGGGTGATGTTTTTCGATCACGAACAACTCCCACATACGGATACTACACGACGTTATGTTATGTTGTATAATTTTGAAGTAGGAGGACCTGACGCCACCCTTTCATTTTGGCAAGAAAATGGATATCCTATTGAAAGAGAAAGGGGGTTAGCTATAGATAGAAGTGCTGATCTTAAATTATTGGAGTCAATAAAAGGACCTTTAAACTGCTGGTATATTTTAGATACTCGGATTATCCACAGTGTTGAAAATATTACAGAGAGAAGGTCTAATCTTCAGTTGAGCTTTCATCAGCTTCCTGATGGCTTGCTAACAGACAATGATACATCTCATGACCTAAAATAGTCATATTCTCTCTATCATCCCAAATTTCAGCCTTTTCCATATGAATATAACATACAGGATCTTCACTATTTACTAGGGTAAAACCTCTAATACCCGGAAAGTGTTTATCGAATCTATCCCCTTCGTTATATCTCATCCACTCCTCATTTAATGCTTCCTCATCAGGATGGAATATCACCTTTACAATAACTGCAGTTCTGCCTATTTCTATCTTGGCATCCGGACCAAAATACCTTAAATTATAATCGTCTAAGGCTGCGACAGGTTGAATTAATAAACTGATTATTAAAAACTTAAATACATTTCTCATTGTTCCTCCTGTGTCCATTCCATGCAACGAAACCGCCCAATCGCAATGCCCAATAAGCCAAATAATTTAAGAAATGAAATCCGTTTTGTTCAATATTAATATCTCTGAATGTTTGATCCATCCACTTTTGATCTTTGATGCCGATAGTGGTTTTCTTATCTTTTTTAAGTAGTGTTGCGTATTTGTATCCATAATCGTGAATTAATCCACCCATTAGTAATACACCAGTTGGTGATAACCAAGTGTGTAAAAACTTAGGAATACTAGCACCATCAAATTGAAATCCTTTCGGGATTACAAAATCTTCACCGTTAATACTGTAGTGAAAATCTTTGGCAATTTCCCATTGACGTGTCCCCATTAGCCATAGCCAAATAGCACCCCAAAAGCCTTTGCCTGCTGTAGGAATAGCAATTGGTTTCATATGTGGCATTTCTTTGTATGAAAAACCTACTCTATCAGCATCACTATCTATGCCGAAACGGTTTATAATGAAACCGATAATAATTAAAAGCCCTACTAAAGTAAATTGCCAAAATTGTAATAATAAATCTATCATGGTATTAAACTATGAAACCATACAGCCACGCCGATTAAACCAGCAATGAATAATATTTCTAAAAATAATTCAAGGCCCATCTTTCTTAACCCTTGAAGCTTTAGCTTCGATCTTGTATTGTTCGTATTTCATCCTGCGCCTAGCTCTTCTTTGAGCAGCCCAAGGCCCTATAATATTAGTGAATATCAAAAATCCTATAATACTATACAGTATTAATTCCTTCGCCTCACTCCAAATATAAGCTACCAATTGTTCTGTATTACCCTCTTCTATTTCAGAAATTTGAGGTTTTTCTGGAGATATCTCTTCAGCCACTTCATCATAAGCCATAGATGTAAGCAGATTAGCCGCGGCAGCAGTTGGTCCTGCCACAACATTAGTAACCGCCGTAGTTGTTACGGTTTTTCCTAAATTTTTAAGATCTAATGAACCTTCACCTAATGTGGCACAACCCGATAAAAAACAGGCTCCCACTAACGCAATTACATAAGTCATAATTTTACCCATAAATAAAAAATAATCTATTTTATTTATAAAATTATGACGCTGATGATTCATGAAGTTATTAACGAAGATATGTTTTCGTTAAATCTTGAAGATTATAATCTAACATTCGATGACGGTTTATATTCTCAATATTATTATTCGCATCGGTTCGAGAAAATCGATACTGATAAAACATACTTTATATCTTCAGGAATAGTATGTAATAATAATAAACAATCAGATTTATTCTTTCCTTGCCATCAGGCACATCAACAAGCATTTAAAGGTGATTTTTCACAATATATGACTATTGATCAAATTAAAGAATTATCGGAACAATATAGAACAAATATAGGGTGTCACTCACATTCACATACACGCTTAACAAGTTTTAGTACGTTGAAGGAGAAGGTAGATTATATAAAACGAGATACAGAAATGATGTTAGAATGGTTTAATAAAAATTTAAACTTTGTTCCAACATCATTTTGTTTTCCATATAATGATGATATGGATGGTTTATATAAAGGATTATTGAAAGGTTATGGCTTTACTGAATTCCACGGTCGTGAGAGAACACCAATTGAAAAGCTTCTGCACGATGCACACCAATCTGTTTTCCACGATGCATAGCTAATACTTCCATAGACTCCGTTGATCTAGCATCTGGATAATCATGTAATTCAGTCTTATATAATGACATTACTTGTTGTTTCTTATGAATAAAATCAGTTACATCTTTATATACATTTGGTGTAAATGAACCATTTATCTTACCAAATGACCAATCAGTAGAAGATGGAATCTCACACATATACACAGCATTAACTGTAGAATTTGCCGTTGGACGACAAGCTACCATAGTAGCCTCAGATACTAATCTATGATCTAAATGTATATCTGTATTAGAATGTGTATATACTACATCTGGTTCAAATTGCATAACTTTCTTTGTTATATCACTGCAAACCTGATTATAGGTAAGATTACAATCGGAGTGATTAAGAATTGTTCCCTTCACCCCCAGATGTTCACATGATTGTTTAAATTGTTCAATTCTTGCACGAGATACATCTTCGTTACCAAATCGATCACCTCTACACAATACAAATATTTCTACTTCATGACTCTGCGCGAGTTTATTAATAGTTCCTGCCGGACCATAAGCCTCATCATCTGGATGGGCAAATACAAATAATATTTTCATAACATATCCTTTATTATATCATCTAATGAATACTTCGGGGCATACATTATATTTCTTCTGAGTTTTGTTAAATCAGGTACTCTATAATTAATGTCTTTAGTATTCTCACTAAACACTTCTTTATAAGGAGTCATTGATAACTTACAAGATGAATCTGATAATTCAATAACCTTCTCAGCTAATTGCTTAATAGTTATTGGTTGATCATTTCCAATATTATAAATTGGAAACTCCTTACTATTATTATACTCTAATTGTAACAAAAAGTCAACCGCATCTTTAACATGACAGAATGATCTAACTTGCTTTCCATCACCATGAACAATTAAATCTTCTTTATTTTTAATAGCCTTAATAAAATTAGGAAGCACCATCCCATAGTCAGGAAGTTGGCCCGGTCCTACTATATTAAAGAATCTAGCAATAATAAAAGGAAAGGAAGAGGCTGCTATCATAAACTCTGTAGTTAATTTAGCAGCTGCATAACCCCATCTTAATACTTGAGGGTTTCCTATAGATAAGTTTCCATCTTCTAAAAACGGACCATCTCCATATACCTCAGAACTAGAGGCAAATATACATTTCTTATTATATTTTTCTAAAAGAGGAATTACAGCCTGAATTAATTCGATATTATTTTCCAAAGTTCCCTTAGGATCTTTATCAATATGTTGTACTCCAACCGAAGCAGCTAAAAAATAAACAACATCGGATTTTTCAATGAAGAAATCCAGTATTGGTCCTCCATCTCTAATATCCTGTTGGTGAAAATAAGAAAAATCCTCAGGCATCTCTGAAGTGCTAAGGTTATCAATAATAGTGACTTTATGGCCTGCCTCTAAGAGACGCCTCGCCAGGTGGGTACCTATAAAACCAGCACCACCCAATAACAAATAATTCATATTATAAATTGACTATTTCTACTCCTGTTAAGCCTTCTGAAGAAACTAGTTTATTAACAAACTCCTCTTGTTCAGCAGTAAGTTCATTAAATGGATAAAAGAAAACATCATCGTTATTATCAGTTAATAATAAACCAAATTTAGCTAAAGGATTATGGCCATAAGCTAATAGGTTTGGACAATAAGCTCTATCATTTAACAAGTATACAGAGCCTTTTAAATCATTAAGAAGAGGGTTAACGTCTTCACTGGCGAGATCAGACTCAATCATTGTTAATATATCTCTAGTGATATTGTCAGTTGTAACAACGAAATCGCCTACATCATTAAATCTATAAAATCTATCATTAGAATCTTTTAAAGCAGGAAGGCAATGATTATTATCGTCGACAATTGCTTGTATCTTATCCATATCAATAACCAGCCAATCCGCTCCAGCTTTCTCTTGAACATACTCTAAATCATCATTGACTGGATCATTAGAATTATCCTCACTCGCATCGAGTTCAATATTCCATTCAAGCCATGTCTTATCTACATATACTTTATTATCTAAAACACAGAAAAGATCCCAATGACCCCAATCCATTTCTGGAATTACTGCGGTGTCATATAATTCCTCAATTGCCAACATAGTTTGTGTTCTTCTACATCCTTCTTGTAATGACTCATCATATTCACAAAACCTATCTAAAGATGTTCTGACATCTCCATATACTGGATCTATGGCGTTCTCTTCTTCTGGCGTAATAATTGACATAAACTCGTTCCTAATAATAAATTATATTGGCTTTATCGAATGGATAATCAACATCGATAATTTCCTTAATTAAACTGACGTTACTTCGTTCGTCCGTGTATAATGTATTTATACCAAAATCATAGTTATAAAAGTAAATAAAGAAAGGAATATCAACTTTCTTTTCAAAATGCTTCAAATCAATGAGATATACTTTATTATTATTCTTTAAAAGATTATAAGTCATCGAATTGTAGAATGGTGTCAACTCAAGTTTATCCACCTCATTTCTAATGTATTTATAATCTTTTTCATTTAACGATTTTACAGGCTCACCCGGAATATAATCAAATACCAGAAAGCTATTGGTTTCTTCTAATAGAGTTGGAAGGAGATTGGATTTAGCAGATCCTAAGAAAGATACAACATCAGGAATATCCACTTGTTTTTGTAAATAACAAAACGTTGGATCTGAATCATTATGGAATGTATCTGCATTAGTGTATACAAATCGCAATGATTCTTTATGAACGTATTTCTTATTATCTCTTACGAAAAAATAAAAGAAATTCTTCCGAGTAAATGGTGTGTAATCTAATCCAAAGTCTTTTTTATAATCAGATTGTGCTTGTCTAATTAATCTAACCTTTTCATTAATAATATATGTATTCATCATCTCTATCTAAGTCCAGGGTAGAACAATGAATACCCCCAGCAAAGATTTCACCATTCTCTAATGTAACTTCAATAACATTGAATCCATGTTTATCTAATATATCCTTAACACCAACAGCTCTCTTATTTACAACAACAGTATTTTCGTCGATACTTAATACATTAATATCCATTCCACGAGATGAAGCTAACCGCATTTCAATATCAGGTCCATTATATTCTTCAGTTAAATTTTCAGGATAAAGATATTCCCAATTTTTAAATTGGTCAGGCATTAACTTCTCTATTCCTTTATACTTCGGGTCAACTAAAAATTTACCAGGACATAAGCTTACTATTGCACCATCTATATGATTATCTGCAACATGTATCATATGAAAATCAGTTTCAGGAAAGAATGATTTAACCCATTGATAACCTTTATAGTGATTATAACTATTTACATTAACAATACAATCTCTTCCTATTCTAAGGAATTGTGCACCATCAATAGCCATAACATAATTTTTAGGAGGGTTATTATAATCTCTCTTATCCCCCCAATGTTCTAAATCAATAGTATCTTCAGTTAGTTTAGTATGAGGGGCTTTAATCCAATTATGCCCACCCGTTACTTCATCATATACATCATATAATAAAGTATTTTCATAATACCTATTTCTAACAAAGGTAGGTGTTTCTATTAACTTATCATTATACACTAACGTTAAATCTCTAACATTAGAAGCTGAAGATAATTCTGATTTAAATGACGGTGTAGAAAATGGAATAATCTTAGTTAAAGGTTCGGGTCTGTATACCTTACAATATTTTGAAAGTGTTTTTTCTAAATCATCTAATTCCTTATTTCTTAAATCAATAAGGTCCATAGTAACATGATATTCGTCAATAGGACTTTCGTATATCTTTTCACCTATGGCTTCACGATAAAATTGTCTGAATGTTATATCAGATAATCTTCTTTCTAATTGTAGTTCTCTTCCAACAACAACCTTATTAAGTTTTCCAAATGATGTATTACTGTTTACCATTTATTCTCTTTAGATATTCTATTTTCTCACGAATCTTATCATATCCTTGTTTATCATATTCGATATGTTCATGCCAAAAATATACATTTTCTAATTCCGCGTCGCTATATTCTTTCACAGGTGTGTACCATTCCCCTATTTGATATTTCTGAATTAATTTAATATCAAATTTATTTGATGATACTATTTTATCCATACAGAATTCTTCTAAAAAGTATTCCCCTGTTTGTGCTTTTACCTTTAACCACTCAGGATCATCACTTCCCATTATACTCATTACTATATCAAACCAATGTTTGTATATGCCGCTCTTTCTTTTAGATATTAAGAATCCGGTATCCATAGGATTAGAGCCGTCTAAACCACCTCTTTGCATCTTCGTACAATAATCATCATACTGTCCTAATGTAATATCATTTTCAAACATACTCTTCGGAAGAGGTTTAATTAGATTCATATCCAAATCTATTTTAATAAAGAAATCTTCTTTTAATCTTTCTTCCATCATCATTCCTATTAAAGGAATATTTAAGAATCCTGAAGTAAATGTTTCGGTTACACTTTTATATTCTTCAATATAAGTTACATTCAATTCATTGAATTTCTCTTTTGTATCTTCTGATATAACGTTTTTAGTGGGGCATACAGCATAGATCGGAATATCTTTTAACCATCCGCCATTCTCTCTCCACTTACTAAAACATTCAATAGCTTCACTTTCCAAACGTCTTTTACAAGATTCACATATTCCTGTATTAACGTTAGTGTCGTTAAACTCAGATTCTATAGCAGCAATTAAGGCGTAAAGCATGGTAATTTAGAAATGTCAGGATAATCATACCATCCTGATTTTTTATATTCTTGGATTTGATTAAGAAGGAGTATACCCTTCGCAGCCTGATCGGGGCTCATGTACATATGATAACCTATTGTAATTTTCTTGGGATCATCATCAACAACAGGAATTGAAGAGTCTCTACCATCGTGCCTTAATCTACGAAGTTTCTTTGCTAACTCCATATCATCAGTTAATATGGCTCCTCCCTTCCCTATAGGTAATCTCTTTTTTTGTTGGAAGGATAAACATTGAACTTGTCCTACTGAATACATGCCTTCTTTAAAACCAACAGCACAATCCCATATATTGTGTGTTACTTTATAAGACTCATTCCACTTATAATCATGGAATGATATATCATAGCCATTATTAATTAACGTCATAGGAACAGAAAGATAGGTATTACTTGGAAGAGTGATTATACTATTAATATTAGAAGCAACTACACTAAGGAGGATAGCATTAGTACAACAATCTACTGCAACAGCGTAAGGTGCACCGGTAAATTCACATAACCTCTTTTCAAATAATTCTATAAAATCATTATTATTTACCATAATATTTTTTTAATTTTCTCATCACTTGTATCAATTAATTCCTGGTTTCCGGAATACAATACTTCTTTAATCTTTTCACCAGGTCTTATTCCGATAATATCAATAGGATGCAAAGGTGGCACAAGGTCAATAATCTTAACCTCTTCTCCCATGTCTAATATATATGTCCCATTTCCCTCATCGATTTCAACCACCTTTTCTAACATTTCTACAGCCTCATCTAATGTAAGAAAATATCTTGACATGTCCACATCAGTAATGGTAACCGGCATATTATTTTCTATTTGCCAATTCATAGTCTCAATAAATGATCCTGAAGATCCATATACATTACCAAACCTTACGATTTTTCTATTCTTCTGATTATCAGATGATTTTGTTAAGGTTTCGCATTTTCTCTTTGTCTTCCCCATATTATTCACAGCGTCCACCGCCTTATCTGTAGATAATAAAACGAATGTATCAAACTCATGATTAAGAATATTAATAACAGGCTTAACATTATTATCCCAGGTCGTTTGAAAATCCTCTTCTTGTAAATCCACATGTTTATAGGCAGCGCAATGGAATACGGTATCTATCTCATTATTATCAAATAGACGACGCACATAATTTCTATTTTTTAAATCACCACAAGATATCTTTAACGAGGGTATTTCGCGCTTTAACTTATATAAATTATATTCAGAAATATCTTGTGCTATTACATTATATCTTTCATATAAACTTTTAACTAAGCCAGCACCTATAGTTCCTCCGCCCCCAGTAATTAATATATTTTTCATATTACATACTCCAATTGTTTATCATGACATAATTGTCTAACGCCTTTAATACAAAACTTGCATGTTTCAATCTCTCCACTTCCATACTCACCCGTCCACGGAATATCAGCTTCTTTATGAAGATAACACGGATATAGATTACCATGAACATCTATCTGAATCGACTTACTTTCTTCAGCCATACATAATGTCTCTTTAAATCCATCTGCTTTATATAAAGCATCAGCTAATAATTCTACCTTATAATAACTATCTTGCTTTTGTATAGGTGGGGTTAAATATTCCATCCCTTCAATATCAACATAATTATTTAAATCTTTATGGAGATAGGTTTCAGTCCAATAGACGTTGGAGAATACAGATACCATATCCTGAAATTTCTTACTATTAAAGTCCTCGTCATTATATGAGAATCTAATACATTGTGCATAATCGGTCGGCTTTCCTGCTTCCCTCATAGCAGCCGCATTCCTAAGTATTTTATCTAATCTGGTATTTCTTCTATATCTTTGATGTAGCTCTTGAGTACTTCCACATATAGTAAAATAAACTTCATCGTCCTTATCTAATAGTATACCCAATTTTCTCCAAAAGGCAGGTGTTTTAGTATCGCCGTTAGTACATATTTCAATATGAATATCCTCTGATTTTAGCCAAGTAATCAATTTAAGAAACTCAGGATGGATAGTAGGCTCCGATTCTACTCCTACTAATTTAATGCGTTTAAGTGACTTATAACTATCCAATTGAGATATAACATCATCAATAGGTCTAATGATTTTAGTGGGCTTATAACTTTTATAATTCCTATAACACAATTGGCATTTCGCATTACATATAGAGGTTAATTCAATTTCAATTTCTTCAATTAACATATAAATTCTAATCCCATTTTTTCAATAAATGTTCTCGTTTGTTTTTCACATACAAAACAATCCGGGTATTTAAATTCTAAAATATCACCATAATCCATTACATCGTCAAAATAATCCTGTTCATTCTCTGCGTGGATATAACAAGCAGCTACCTGTCCATATTGATTAATGTATATTTTTTTATTCTTTATGGAGTTACATTGTATAGTATATTCCTTTCCATCATCTGGTTTAGGTCTTCTCGCAAATAATTGTTTAATAAGTTGATCTCTAATCTCAATGGGCTGTACACCATCTGCTACATCTTCTTGATATTCATTACGCCTTCTTATTCCTTCAGTATCAACAGGAAGATGAAGAGAGAACTCATCAATAAGTTCTTTCATTTGAGATGACTCTAAATCTTCTTTATTATAATCAAATCTAATAGTTTGTATCATATCATTATTCTTTCCGGCCTTTCTATAAGCCCTGGCATGCCTTAGGATTTCATCTAATGAAGAACCTACTCTATATTTCTCATGCATTTCTTGATTGCTTCCACATATAGTAAATGCTGTAAAACATTTTGAAGGAACCTTCTGTCCTAATTGATACCACCAATCTTCACTTCTTGTATTACCATTAGTGAATATTTCATAATATATGTCTCTGCTATTTAAATAATCAATAAATTCATCGAAGTATTTGTACATAGTAGGTTCAGATACAGCGCCAGCAACAAAGAACCTTTGTAAGTTGGGATATTGATCTAATTGTTTAATTATCTCATCAATATGGCGTACATTTTTAGATAGCATATGTTCTGCATGAACATAATTTCTAGTACACAGAGGACACGATAGATTACACATCCCCACCAAATCCATTTCTATTTCTTCAATATCCGCTTTACTAACAATCATAATACAACCTTAATGGTATTTCAGAGGTCTCAGTTTCACTCTCTGCTATATTATAAATCTTATTCTTTCTTAACATATCCAGGTTTTCTTTATGGCACTCCCAACAATGTTTTTCACCATGGAGTCTATATAAAGAACAGGGAGTTACCTCCCCATCATGTAATATCTGTACAAAGTTATTTTGATTAGATACGCAAGTTGTTGGATATACATTTCTATTAATCTGAGTTATATACAATTCATGTTCTTTTTTAGGTAGGTGTATATCTATATCCCAATTAAAATGTTCTTGGAAAGGAAGAGTATGAAAGAACTCAGTATTATATCTGTCTTTATAATATTGATAGTTCTGTTCAAAATCCTCCTGATTATAATTAAATACCAACCACGTTAATATGCCTTTATTACCAGAATATTTGTTAACTAAATCTAAACGCCTTAATACCCTTTGTCTATCTGATCCTACTCTATATCTCTCATGGAGTTCTTGTGTTGATCCAGCAATAGTGAAATAGATATGGCCCTTACATCCCCTAAATATTAATCCTAATTTAGAGTAATATAAATCTGTTTTAGTATCACCGTTAATGTATAATGAAATTTCAATATCTCTATCATTAAGATACTGTATTATTTTAAATAGATCGGGATGACTAGTAGGTTCACTTATCGCACCGGCTATAGTTACAAATTTAAGATTCGAATACTCATTTAATTGCTCAATAATACTATTATACCCTCTTGTATCATATTTGGCAACCGGAAATGTTTCTCTTACACATAAGGGACATTTAAGATTGCAAAGAGAAGTTAATTCTAATTCAATCCTGATTATGTCTTCTTTATTTTGTTCTTTATAGATAGGTGATTGCATCAAAATCTTTCTCTTTAAATACTCTCTTAATAGATTCTTTAGTCATTCTATTATGGTATAGTTTTAACATTTTATGTTTGTTTTCAATAGATAAAGTAACACCGTATATTCCCTTCGGATTGGTAGCAGCTACTAAATTAAATTGTATATCCGGATACTTGTCTAAAAATGGTCCTAGCCTTTCAAAGTTATTATCGGTTACTATTAATAGATATTCATAATCACCTATTAACAATGGATCATCCAAATTAATATCTTCACTACAATGATACAATATCGTGGCGAATCTATCAATAAGATCTGGATACTTCTTTAAGAATAAACCATTAGTATTGATAGAAGGTTCACATCCTCTCTTCTCAAGCTCATCTAATAAAAATTCTAATTGCTCTCTTTTTAGAGCACCAGGTTCACCGCCAGATAATGTCACATTATATCCGGGTATAATTTTATCTAATTTCTTTTTAACTTCATCAAAAGATAATTTAGGCCTGTTATGAGTATCTACACAACAATATTCACAATGCCATTGACAAGTCCAAGTAATAACTAATTCAATTTCTTTTTCTTTCGCTTGTATAGCCATCAATGCCACCTACTCACTACAGTAATGAATTCATCTAAAGCCGTAGGATGTATCTTATCTTTATATTCATTAACAAACTTCTTCATATTATTAAGATTAATCTTGTGTTGGTTCCTTACGTCAAATAAAGTTAAAAATTTAATATGAGGATATCTATTAATCATCTTAATTAAACTTCCGTCTAATAAGTTCTTATCTTCAACCACAACACAATATATTACATCATCTCTATTAGGAAATTCAATGTCATCTCCGATATATTCTACACAATGATAATGAACCTTTCCAAAATGTTTTAATAAATCAGGAAATCTCTTTATGAAAAGTCCGTTAGTTAATAGATCTATCGGACAGTTTTTTTCTTCCAGTATAGAAATTAACTCCTTAATCTGTTCTCTTTTAAGAAGGCCAGGCTCACCACCAGAAAAAGTTACTTCTGTTTTAGGTAATATATTCCTCGCATCTTCTAATACATCTTTATATTTACGAAGAGGTTGATTATGTATATCAGCTACACAATAATCACAGTGCCATTGACACTTATTAGTTAATGATAATTCTACTTCCTTCATCGTAATGCTCTTAGATTCCTCATCTGATTTACTTCCCAGCAGGTTGTAATCAAATGTATATGTGAATCATCATCTATCCTTCCCCTGTACTTTCTTGATATCTCAAAACCATTCTTCCTTGATAGTCCTTTACCAATAACATTATCAGCTCCAAACACTAAAAAGTTTATATTAGGATACTTACTTACATAATATTCTAACCTATCCATATTGTCATCTGTAATGACTAACATGTATTGTATCTTATTCTGATCAATGTCAGGGATAATAATCTCTTCATCCTCTAATTGCTCTGAACAATGATAGAGATAACTATCTACCTGTTCATCAAGATACTTAAACCTCTTAAAAAATGTTCCATTTGTATTGACATTTATTATACATTTCTTTTCTTTCAGTTGCCTAATGACATCTTCCATTATATCCTTAGGAAGGATACCTGGCTCTCCACCAGTAATTGATACATCCGATCCTTCTACAATGGCGTCAAGTTTCTCCTGCAGGTTATTAACCCTCGGTCTATTCCATGTATCTTCTGAGCAATAGTCACATCTCCAGTTACACTTATAGGTAACATATAAGGTGTATGTTCCTTCATCATCATATCCACCAAGGTAGTAATCATCATGCATTAATCAAAACACTCGAATATCTTTCCATTCATCTCTTCTCCATGATCAAAAATATAATTGTATGCGGCATCAAATACTGACTTATAACACTCTTTATTATTATAATCAAAGAAAGGAGAGATAGAAGATACAGTTAAGTTCCTATCATTATATTCAGCTAACGCTAACATTAACTGATGCTGGAATGCCTTACCGCCACAATAACCAACATTCTCAAGATACTTACTTCTTTCTCTATCATGAATCATGTCGGTAGTAATAAAGATCATCTTTCCGCCCCTCATATATTCCATTACAGTATTAGCAATTACATGAGGAATAACAGCATGAAGTCTGAAGTTAAACAGATAAAGACTCTCATTAATAACACCACCACTCGTATAGGCTATAGGCACCCTGGGCTCCCCATCGGCAGATGTATTATACAACATAATATCGATTTGGTCAACTAATTTACATAAAAAATTTACCTTCTCTATAATATCATTTGTTGATGTGAAGTTAGCAATAACCTGATCTGGATCATCTGCTCTTCTTCTATGAGATAAGACAAGGACTCTATGTCCATCTTCTCTTGCCTTTATTACAAAGTCGTTGCCGAACTTTCCATATTCGCCACCACCAATAACTAGAATATTCATAAGTAATGTGTTACCTTCTTAATCTTTTCCCCAGGCTCTGGAAACACTTCCAGTTCACCATGTTTCTTTTCATATCCATCACAGATATAATAATGTTTACAATCCAGGCACTCTTTATTTTTCTTATAAGTTGCGTTTCTCTGCCTCTCAGCAGCTAAATATAAATGCTTTAACTCGTTACCGACATACTCTCTCGGATCAATAGTATGTCCATAGGTAGCGATATTCCAATCAGAGAGGTCATAGATATGTTGATAATACCCGAAGAGGTGTTTTTCGTAACCCTTAAGATAGCAGAAGGGAGTATAACGTACTCTTTTGTCTGGTACTTCTAACTTATCAATAGCTCTTTTTATTGACTCTGTTGCTTCCTTATATGGGAATGCATCCTGTGCATTTGCATCGTCCCAATAGTTTAGAGTTAGAAAATTAACTTGTGCTACATCAAACTGATGGACAAGATCAACAAACTTGTTATCTAGTTCCTTATAATTGTCTTTTGTTACAGTACAATTAAGTCTTACCTTAATACCTAACTGATTTGCAAACACTATTGATTGAGTTATCTTTCTGAAGCCGGCCTTAACACCAACTAATTTATTATGACTTTCTTCATCAAAGCCATGTAAAGAAAAAAGTATCTCATCTAATCCATGCTGCTTTGATTTCTCTAAAAATTCATACTTAGAAAACATTGATCCATTTGAGAGACAAGAAACTTTCAATCCTTTTTCTTTACAGTAATCCAGGATATTAAACCAGTCTGCATGTATAGAGCTCTCACCACCAGATAAATCTGCTTCAGCAATACCACATTCAACCAAATGATCTATTCTTTTTTTAACTTCCTTAAAGGGAGTCTTCTGGTCTAACTGATTATAGTAATAACAAAAGCCACAGCGATAGTTACAGTGAGTTCCTGTATCTAATTTACCACGATTACAATATGGAGTATCATAATCTATTTCAATTTCTCTATGACTCAGTTCGTTGTATAGTCTCATTTTCTAATTTCTTATATCTAATTTCAGTATCAACATGACTACTTAAGTATCTAGCTCTGCTTTCACTCATCAGTTTTATAGCAGCGAATGTTGTCTTTGTGTTACAATTAATCTCATATGAATCACATGCATGTTCACATATACTTTGGGAGTCCATAAACTTATATCTTATAGGATCTGATAACATATCATGTAGGTCTTTGTTAGATAGATTACCAATAGAAAGACCATTACTACTCCAGGCAGTACGGCAGAATGTTACACTACCATCCACAAGAATCTTCGGTATATGATGAAATTTACACTTCTGAGACGCATCAAAATCGTTTTTTGCTACTCCATGAGTATCGAATTCATAGTCCTCATCCCTTCTCTCTATGTTATATTTTATACCAGCCTCATCTAGTTCCCTCAGCTTTTTATTAAATTTATTAAACATTCTCTCATCTGTCTTTGTTAACTCAATAAATTTTTCTGTTGTCTTTCCATAAAGAGAGATGGATAATATAGTGTGGGATAGATTACACTGACTTAGCTTAGCTACATTAACAGGAGTAGCATTAGTAAATATTAAAATCTCTTCCATATGCTCATTTATGAAGTCTAACATCTCATAAATGTGCGGATGAAGAAATGGATCACCTCTGGAAGGAATCATATCAACTGTCTTAATACCTAGTTCCCTCGCCTCAAGCACAGCTTTCTTAAAGACATCAATATCCATAAACTTATATTTGTCAATATCTTTGGCCGCACAAAAGTAACACTTAAAATTACAGCCTTCGATAATCTCAATGCTAATCATTTAAAATCTCTATTATTGGATCATCTTCTTTAAGATATAAACTCTCAAAATTATTTTGGATATCGTCCCATCTAACTCTTAATCCGTGATCCTCTTCCCAATAATCTATATTATGAAAGATAACTTCTTTATTGAAGTATACACATTCTGCTAAAAATCTTGGAGAACAATCCCATTTCCTAGCTACTGGTGTATACACATATGTCTTAAATAATCTGAATATATCAGGCACTGGAGGCTGGAGTGATACCAATCCCTTAGGTTTATTCTCTTTATTAGTTACAATTAAAAGATTGCCATATTGATGTAAATCACTATAATCTTCAATATGTCTGCAATTCTTAGTTCCATAAACCAAAGTATTATTTAACTGCCCTCTTGGCTTCTTTAACTTATCAAATAGAATCTTCTTAACATAATGTATTCCATTCTTTTTAACTCTCTCATATACTCTATCATCTTGTAGAATATACACATTATCTTTATTATTATCTTTTACCTGTTTATTACCACAAGCCATATAATATATCTTATCATATAATAATGTGACATTACTCATATTTACAATACCACCATCTGTAAATAATATTTTAGAGCCTCCAGTAAGTATCTTCGGTCTATTATGAAATACAACTGAGTTTTCTAATTCCGATATCTCTAAAGTATTAAAGTTATATCTACACCTCACAGCTTTAAATAATGTATCTGAGTCAATGTCTTCACATAAGACAATACCCACATTCATTTTATCTTTTAAGATATACCAATAATCAATAACTTCATAGGTATGTCCACATATTCCATGGTTATTATTACTCCATGAATAGGTAAGCCAAAGATCTTTATTTTCTAATTTTACTATCGCAGACATGCCTTAATCATCAAATCACTATCACTTAAAGTATAATTATCTAATCCATTATTAATAATATCATTATATCGCCTCATAATAGAATCATCTTCATTATATACTTCTTCTATTGTTAGTTTCTTATTATGAAAGAATGCTTCGGGTATAATTCTATTATTTGTATCTCTTTGTACATGGACATAATGCACCTGGTTAATTTCATCAAAAATTGAACCAGACCCCTCATGACTTTTCTTTAATATAATAGGCCTTTGAAACTCTCTTTCATATCTGTTTATATTATTTTTTAGATGAGTCATATCTAAACAGGAAACAAACACACCAGGTTTATTCTGAGCCGGAGTCATTATATTAAAGTTGAGTTTTAACATACATTCTTTATCGAATCTTTGGTATGGATACACACCATAGTATGTTACTTGTCTATCATCAGGGTATCGATACATCTCATGAGTATCATTACTAAACACATGGACTTCGTTAGTGCAAAACTCTTTACATTGATAAAAGGTATCAATGTCCAATATTAGAGTTCGATCAAACTTTTGTTTCCATAAACTAATTACTGATTTGAATGGAATGATATCCATCGGATAAAAGTTATTATACTTTTCTTTAAATACCTTCTCAATAAGTTTAATATTATCAGGTTCAATGCCTATAATAACAAACTTTGTACAAGGATAACTTTCCCTTAATTTTCTATAGTATTCGTAGCAATAAAAGAGTGTTCCGTTAAGTTTATTATGATTTTTAAACTTATAGACTACAGCAAGTCTCATTAGAAATTTGAATAGAATTTATCTAGGAATCTATCTTGGATTCCTTGTACATCCTCTACAGTGGTTGCAATTCTAAGATCTTTTTTGAATTTAGAAAACTTTCTTTCTAGATGAGCTACATTTTCAATCTCGTCTTTATAATTTAAATAATCTTCTAACTTCTCAATTAAATCTTCATTACCTGTTTCAAGAATAGAGAGATACTTCTCTTCCCTATTATCGTTAGTAATAAAGAATCCTGCATTAGCCAGATCATTATTAAGCATCATAAATCCATATAATGCGAAACCTGATATTTTAGCTAACTCAGGCGTAACTAACATTCTAACCTTAATAAGAGCTGCCTTTCTAGCTTCATCTAATGGATCAGTCTCACTATGATCTAGTACCTCAATCTCCATTGGTAGTACTTCACTAGCCATACGTGTTTTTGTAATATGTACAGCCTTACCATCATTGATAGCATCACTAATAATTTTAAATGAGTTAGCAGAAAGTTTAAGAACTGTTTCTCCTTCCTCTGCTAAATTGTCTAGGGTGTTTCTTGTTACGTTTGTAACAAACCAATAGGATCCGCGGTCTTCGACCAACGCGAGTTCATAAAGCATCATAATATAACTCCTTTTTTTATTGAGGCAGCATTGAATAGTCTACCATATAATAACCTTTCTTATCTTGTTTCACAGCATCTTTCCACTTAGATTCAAGAATCTCTTGTGCCATAACACCAGTTCTTCTAACATTATCCCAAATATACTTAAATGAATAATAATTAATATCACCACGTTTTTCAAGGAATTGAATCTCTCTCTTTAATCTAATATCAGAGTAGTTACAACCACAGTCATTATGACAAGCACAAACTAGATTACATGAACAATCCGAATTACATATACAATCTGTTCTTAGATTATCGTATCTTGATTTAAGTGTTGTCCAGTGTGATGCATTAATTACAGAACCTTCCGAATATGAAGATATAGATTTATTACCCCAGGTAGTAGCACCAGCTACAGATGCATAGTTAGATCCAACTCTTTCTTTTCTATTCTCACCATCATATACCATTTGCTCCATATCATTAATATGAGCATTATCTATTACAGTTGATGTTTGATAAGCAGAGCCCTGGCGTAGTGTGTGAGAATGATCCGCATGAAGATTATAACGTGTTATCTCATCTCTAATATTAGTTCTTAGTAGATTGATATCTGCTGCTGTAATTGAACCTCCAGTGAACTCACTAGAGGGGCTATAAGCCCTGTTAGTAGAGCAAGTACCTCTATGGTTGGAACAAGTAGAAGTACCAGTTCCATGATTACTGCAATGACTTCCTGAACATGCCATTATAAATCTCCGTCTAAATGCGCTTGAACTGTTCTATCTATTTCTCCAAACGCCTTAAAAAATCCGCACATGTTGTTTACCCATCTATCGGTCCACCTATCCATGTGGTCTTCTTTATTACTCATATCGAATGAGGCTACCGGGCAAATCATACACGTTGTAGCGACACAGTCTTTACAGACGTCGCTTACTCCGCGGCCAATTACTGATGAATATTCATTACTCATCTTCTCAATCTTATTTATAAAGTTTTCATCCTCAATATTACCTCCGTGCATCTTTTCTTTATTAGGAGAGTATAAAGCACCATGGCAAGCATAACTATTACCATCCACATCAATAGCATGCATGTGTGCACCAGCAGCACAATGCTGTTTGGAATCAGAACCATTAAACCAAGTGCATAAATGTCTTTGGTGTTTGTTAACAAATTTAATTTCTTCGGCAGCAACTTTAATCATCTGCTCACGGAATATTTCAACAAGCTTTTCTGCTTCATCTCTAGGTAATTCATCAACATAGTCAATAGTAGGGGCATAAGATATTTGTACATGATCACCAATAGCATTATACTTCTCATACATTCTTTCAAAGTCTTTCCAAGTAGAATATAATGTTCTCATTGATTTAAGAGGTATAGTCGATTTCATCGAAATAGCAACACCTTTCTTAGCAAAGTATTCAAGATTCTCTAATACTTTATCAGCAGATGACTTACCAGTAGCAGTTACTCTAAACACATCATTAATATCCCGGCCATCATATGATATCTGTACATTAAGTTTACTCTTATCAATATTATCTACAATCTTATCTAATCTTCTTCTTTCATAAGCATTAGTGTAAATATGGAAACCGACATTGTCTATATGCTGATACTCTTGCATAATGTTAATAATTAAATCAGGATTTAGAGTGGGTTCACCACCCCAAAAAGATATATTCAGATTGTCGTAATTATCTTTAAAGAAATCACTATCTAAAAAATCATAGATTCTTTTTTTCAAGGCTGCTACTTGTTCTGTATCTAAACGTCTCTTATTTGTCTTTGCACCTTCAAAGCAATAAGTACAGTCTAAGTTACATAGAGCTGCTGTGGTAATTTCTAACGTAAATTGGTTACTTATTTCATGCATTTTTTGTAATCTCTGATAATATATCGGCCATTTTATCCTTTGATACTTTCTCTTTTTCAGGTTGGATAATACTAGACATTTCGTCTGCCATTTCAAGAAGCATCACCGCCTCTTCACGAAATTCCTCTACATTTGATAGATATTTTGCTGCTTCAAATAGATGAGCAGAAGACTTAAATAAAGCCTTATTCATTTGTTTAATACTAGCCATTTTCAATTTCCTCCTTCACTACGGCTTGGAAGTTTGGATCATCCTGTACATTAGCTACCAGCTGACCAATACTTTTATAGGTATATTTGTATATCTCACACAATTCTTCAATAGGTCCATTATTATTTATCTGCTCATATAAACATCCCTTTCTGCAGTAAGATCTTACTTCGCAGGTTTGACAAGGGGACATCTTTCTAAATTCAGGTATCTTCGCAATAACATCCGGTTGATCTTTAAATCTATTACAAGGTACTACTGAATTATCTTCATTAAATGTAAATAAAGATTCACCAGCCCCACAAGAATCAACCTCTTCTTGTTTATACTTTGCCATTATCATATGTCTTAAATAATAGCGTATATAAAAAGGCATTTCTCTATGGGTATTAACAGAATACCATTCCATTAATTCCTTTATACCTTCCTTTAATGATTCAACACCTTCTTTATCCCAAATACCAATGTCTCTAACTAATGTAAATTCAGAGGCAACACCAAACACATCTTCAATAAACAAATGATTTTCTAATAAATTATGATTACCAGAACCTATCATAGAGTGGCATCTAAGATTAGGAATTTGTTTTAATATATCTTTCTTGGCTAGGTATTTAGTTAATGTACCACTTCCACTTAATTGTGGTCTATTATCATCTTGCCATAAACCATCAAATGATAATGATACTTCTATTTGCTTATCAATTATAAAGTCTAATTTCTCCTGGGTGATAACCAATCCATTAGTAGGCATAAAATATTTTACTAAAGGATCGTGTTCTGTTCTTGCCACGATATCCTTCATAACATCAAACTGCAGGAGGGGTTCACCACCAAAGAAATCAATCTTAAACATCTCATCAGGATATTTCTTTCTTTGGTCTTTATAATAATCTATAAAGGTATTAACGTCAATCTTTGTCTTTGACCATTTATCTACATTGCAATAAGAACAATTTAAATTGCATTGTTCACTCATTACAACTAATAATGTTTTCATTTTCTATATGTTTCGTTTAACTCCAATACCTTTCCTAATAAAGAATCCGGATTCATATCATTTAATGCCTTAGTATCCTTGGGAAGGCAAGGGCCACCGAATCCACGCTTTCCATCTGGACCTGGTACTTGAAAATGATGTGTACCCATCCAAGGATGTGCTGCGCAAGCCTGAGTTACTACCTCAAAATCTTCAGCTGAATTAATTATATCATACATTTCATTCATAAACGTTATCTTCGTTGCATAAAATGTATTCATCATATATTTAATATAGCAAGCTTGTCTTACTGTACAAAAGAATAAATTACTTAAATCAATAATAGAGTGCTTCGCATATAATGCAGCCAACTTGTTACATTTTTCTTCTGAATCACCACCAATCACTACCATCGGAGGTTTAACCATATCGTCTTTAGCTGTAGCCCTACTTAAAAACTCAGGATTGTATATAACATCATAGGGTTCAAGAACTTCAGGAAGAATTGTAGATTTTACTATAACCAAACCATCATATAAGAGTTTGAGTTCATCCAGAACACTTCTTATTATAATGTAGTTTGAATTATCTGTTGGAGTAGGAACACAAACAAATATTGCTTTGGGTTTGCGATTAACTAAATCTTTAATAGTTACATCATTAAATTTAGGATCTACAACAACTATTGTTTCTTTGTAGAAGGCTTCTTTTAAGGCAGAGCCAACCATACCATAACCAATAATACCAATCATTATATATTAAATTTTTACTTCAATTATTCCCTCACCGTCTTCTAAAGCAATACCAATCTTTTGATCAGCAAATGTGGTAATAGCATCAACAGCCTTTCCAGCACCATTATCATCAGCAATGATAATATCGCCTTTCTTTGCCGAACCATTAATCTTACATGGAACACGTCCTTTTAGTGCTACAAATACACCACCTTCTAAACTTGAATTCATTTCAAATGCTGGTATAAGAGAAACAACGCCTGCTAAAGGCATGCCTGATTTATATTCAGTAACTTCGTTCTCACCACCAATAGCTAATACAACACCTTCGCCATATTCTGCATCGGGTAAATATTTCTCTGCCAAGTCCGCATAATCAACTGAAGTAGCAGTTCCAATGAAATATCCACCATTATCAAGAACTACATTTGTGGAGGTTTCTGTCGAATTAAAGTGGAAAGAATATCCAGCATTCGGCGAACCTGTATCTGTATCAACATGTTGTGAATAAAACTCACCATGTTGAGTTGTGTGCCCCTTAAAAGTAATTTTAGTAGTGGCAGTAGATTCATCACCCAAAGTCATATTTGATCCAATTTCTTGGATGCCTTGGAATGAGCCAGAATTATATTTAATTTGTAAAGGACGAGCCATAGTTACACCTATAAGAGTTTAATTATATTTATAAGATATTTATATCGGGAATGGAGCTCCTCCAGTCTTTTTTTGCTTGTCATCATCAGCCGGTAGGGATCCATCCGGTCTTCTAGTCGCTTCAATCCTAGCTCTTTCTTCTTCTGCAAACTTCTGAGTCAGTTCTGCATCGGCTAAAATATCATAGTTTTCTGGAGTAGCTAAATTTAAGAATTTGATCAATCTTTGCTTAAGTGCAATAATATCTTCTTTTTCTCCTGGGTCTTGTACAATACCCCTTTGCATTGAAATATCAATAAACTTTATAAAACTTGCTACATCATGCAATGTAATATGAGCACCTCGTCTTGATAATAGATTATTCTTTTTATCTATTTCACGAAGTCTATCAGGATTTTCAAACTTAATATTATCATACCTCATAGCCTTCTTAAAATCTTGCTCTAATTCATCTTTGAATTCACCTTCATCAATCATGTTTTCTCCTTACTCTAAATGCTAATTTCTGTTGAAACCTTTCTTTATTATTAGCAACAACATTTGGTATAGTTCTATGTATATAGTCAGATGAGTACAACAAGACTAAACCAGGTTCATGTGGGACAATTTCTTCAGCATAACCCACACCATTATCATCTCCTAATTTATGGAAAATAACTTCCCCACCCGAATTGGGTCTCCACACAGGATTTAAATTAACTAATATAGTATATGTATCTTTATCTGGCAAGGCGTCAGGATCTGGATTAGCAGGACTATCCATATGGGCATTACTTTTTTGTTCAGGTAGATTACCATGACAATGCATACCATTAGGTCTTCCATTAGCATAACAAGTCCAAATCGGAGGAGTATGGCCTCTCCTCAGAAAATTACCCCAGCCAGGTATATCTTTATGTTTAGGACTTTGCCACATTAATCTTGTAGCTCTAATACCTTCCCCATAACCATCTAATGTAAATTCATTATTAAAGAATTGTTTATTAATATTTTCAAATACATCGTATATGATAGGTGATCTTCTTTTAGTTGATTCATCATCCCATCCAAATGGCATTCTCCAAACACCTTTAATAGAAGAAACTTCATTAGGTCTAGGTGGCCTTGGGTCATGGGCACCAATAACCATCGGATCTCTCATCTTTCCATCGGGTGTTAATTGGGTTATTAATGAATCAGATAAGATAGATTCCTCATTATTCCATTGAGTTCTATCTTGTTTAATATTAACATACCAATATTGATCAACCATCCAATTTAAAGCAGTGGATAGCTCATTAATATTAATATAGTTTTTTTCAATTGTGGGCATAATATAAAAGGGCTCTGAAGAGAGCCCCCTTAAAGTTTTAAGCTTCTTTAATAGCTTTTAGAAGACCTGGTGTGAACATATCTTCGAACTTGTCATATAAGTGTGCAGTAGCAGCTTTCCACTCTGCAGTTACAGACTCGCTCATCTTATTAATGTTGATACCATCCTTAGCACATACTTCTTCAACCTTCTTAATATCAGCGATTGATTCAGCACGCTCAGTTACAGCAGCAGATAAAGCAGCTGATTGAATGACTTCTTGGTCCGCAGCATCCATCTCAGCCCAGAAATTATCATTGATAAGAACTGAAGTTAAGAATAGTGAATGTTGTGTATCATTAATAGTAGGAAGAGCTTCGTTTTGCTTTAGAGAATAGTAACGTGGGTAAGTAGACTCACCTGCGTCAATCATATCTTTAGCAACACCCTCGTTAATTTCCTCTAACATTAACTGAACTGGCTCTGCACCAACAGCTTTAAATGTTTCAGAAGCAACTGGAGAATGCTCGTGTACACGAACTCTCATACCTTGAAGATCGCTCAATACATTAATATCACGATCAGAAGGTAACATTCTGAATCCACCAGAATATGTAAATGCTAGACCTCTAACATTGCCTTCATTAGTCATTTCAGATAGAATCTTTTGACCGATTTGACCATCTAAAACACGAGCAGCGTGATCATGATCTTTAAATAGGAAAGGCATATCCAAAGCCCACATATCTCTATTGTGCTTTTGACCTAATGTAGTTGTATACATTTGTGCCATTTCTACTTTACCTTGATCCATATGGTCAAGAAGATCGTACTTATTGATTTGTACGCCACCGTTATACTTGTCTGAATATTCTTTAAGAGTTAAACACTCGAAAGAGAACTTATCAGTTTTTGAATTGATCTCGTCTGAAAATTTCTTCGCAGCACGCAAGAACAAATCAATTGGCTCATGGGCAATTACCCACTTGATATTTTGTTTTGCCATGTTATTTACTCCTTACTTATTAACTAGTTAATATACGAATTACTCGTATGCATTTATATATAAGATTTAAAGATCCAATGTGGTTTTTAATTCGAAACTTTCTATACCCTTTTCATCATCGACATTATGTGTTACATTATTTTGAATGCACTGCTTCCATTCTTTCTTATAATTAATATCCATAGCAGTCCAATGTCTCCTCACTGTAGGATCCATCCCTTCAATTTCAGGAGAAGTATCAAATACATTAATTGTACATCTTTGTGAATCTTCCTTTTCTTTATTAGTAAAGTATTCTTCATCACCAGTAACATTCGCAATATATCTCTTCGCTGGTTCTTTATATCTCTTTAAATCATATTCAGGAAACTTCACATCCATATTATTCTGTAATGACCATTGCTGTATAATATTATCATCATAAAAATGTCTGTACTTTGTATATGGAATAGGATACATAATAAACATTCTTATCTGACACCATTGCCACTTGAGAATAAAGTTCATCCAATGCAGAACATGTCCACAATCTCTTTCCCAATGTTCAGGCATTGCATCAATCAATGGTTTTAAATAACGGCACATATCAGGTGAGAATACATCAGTATATGGTTTCTTAACTAAACCTTCTGTACCATTTTCTTTAATATCTGGTATAAGAATCTTTGCACCAAATATCTGATCTCCAAGTTCACCAGTAACTACTACAAAGTCATCGTATCCTTCCTGTACAGGTCTATTCATATTAAGACCTAATGCTTCATTTTCGCCGTCTTCAGCATCTTCAAAGAACTCACCTCTATATTCATGAATACGAGGATGTTTCTTAATAATATTTTCATAAAACCATGGATACTCCATTATACTCTTTTCATTTAAGCATACCCAAATATTCATATCCTTAAATTCATCGGTATCTAACCACTTGTATATCGCAGCAAATCCATTAGTAGAATCAATACCACCAGACCATGAGATCCTCATCTCATAATTCTTGTCTTTACATTCTCGTAGAAGTTCTATGGCTTTTCTATCACAAGCTGCTGTATAATCTACTTCGTAGTCTGGATAAGGTGGAAGAGGCCCTAGAATAGCGTAGAAATCATCAATCGTTCTTGTTCTATCAACAAGAAATGCCTTTAATATATTACCTAAGGTGTCGATTGGAGCCCAACCTCTTTCAAACCTTTCATGGGTTTCATCGTCATTTTCTTCAGCACGGCGCTTTCTTACATAATAATAACCATGTGATTTATCTATTTCTAACTCTGTGTATTTGGTATTATTAGCTCTTAAACGTAATACCCTATTGTGATCATTATTTAGTGATGGTATGTTAATACCATACAATTCATTTGCCATATTTTAATAAACTCCATAGTTAAACGCCGTCAATACCTGGCTGCCTAAAATCAAATCGTATTGATGAAATATATAGCGAATCTGTACTTTCATGTTGTGCCCAAGTATCAATTCTGATAGAATGGCTTCCAGAATTAAACACATGGTTAGTCTCGAAGTTAGTACCAGGTGAACTTGTGGACACATCATAATGTGTTCCGTCCCATACTAAAGTACCACCAACATATATTTTATCAATATAAGTCTCTACGTTATTTGAACCATTACCTCGTATGTGTAGATTATCTAATCTCATTTGTTGGGATAATGAAATACTACCGACCGTATGAGAACGTGAAACAGAAACGTTTCTGAAATACTTATCACCATTATTTCCTGATGGATTATGAGGAGTAGGTGAACGTGAATATGATCCAATACTCAAATATACGTCACGCGTAGCACCTCTAAATTGAGAAGCAGAAATTGAACCAGAACCAGGAATTCCACTATCAATACCGTAATATTCACTTAAACTGATAGGATTTGATCCGCCATATTCAGCCTGAATAGCCGACCACGTTAAATTAGTATTAGGTAAAGTAGCCATTAATTGTCTCCTGCTCTATCTAGTGCATTAATTAAAACACCAGGTTTTAATAATCTAGTATAGTCTCCGCCTGTTATAAGTATCGAATCACTATAACTTGAATGTGTTCCTTGCGCTAATTCTCCAGGACCTACCTGTCTAAGAACTCCCACATCAGTGCCGACAGCACCACCAGTACCTATATAATCCCTTCCGGATCTATATCTGGTTTTCTTCATAGAACAAACTTTAGTTTTGTCCTTATGGAACCACTCATTCCCATCATACTTATATATTAAATCTTTGGCTACTTGTTTGTCTTCACCGTCTCCGCATAATGACCTATAGTTTTGAATTGACCAAATCTGGAAAGCATCAGTATCATAGAAATGTAGAGCATCCGCCTTTCCTTCTTTCCTTAACATATTCATACCCAACATATACGCAGATGAGATTTGAATTTGTTGATATCTGTATATGAAATTAATAGCCCAACGCCATTCACAAACGGTCATATCCTGAAGAACATCTTCTCCATATAAAGGTGAGAGAAGTTGTTTAATATATGGATCTGTACCCTCTATTGCATAACTCGGCACATAATAATCATATTGCTGGTCAGCGTTCTTTAACTCTCCAGCACAATTAGGTTCACCACCAAAGATTTCATCACCCTGTCCCCCAGATATTAAAATAATCCCAGGGTTATCTAAGATTTCTTTATATTTATCTGGCTTAGGATTAAATACGATACCAGCGCAATTAGGCCATTCTTCGCCTGTAATTTGATCAGCTAAATCAGGATATTCCATGATAGTATCATTATCCATAATAATATGGAATGAGACATTATTATTATTTAATGAGTGTAATGCTAATGTTGAATCAATACCACCAGACCAAAGAACATAAACATCTTTTCCTATCGCTCCTATTTCTTGTGCTCTGTCATTACAAATTTCTTCTAATGTTTGTCGAGGAGTATCCGGTGTAACTGTAGGAATTGGAGATAATACTTCCTTACCTTCTTTAGGATTTAATCTATTTAAAGGTCTTCCGAATATAATATCAGCTACATTAAATTCATCATCATTTCTATTTCTCGCATATATTTCGGGACAATAAGTGTCAACCATTTCATCGCCGCAAACCATTCTGTATTCCTTCTCAAAAGAAATCTCAACCGGACTCGTTGCGTTAGGATGCCAGGTAAAACTCCTTAAAAAAATGGCATAAGCATCTCTAATATTTGTTTGCTCTTTTATCATGGCAATAGTATCGTCCATGATTTTGATTTTAGTTGGATGCAAAAAAGCCTGATCTGTTTGTTTAGTCTTTAAGAATTTAATACGACGTATTAAATTTTGAATCGTAATACGAGGGTGAAGTTCTTGTACTCCACCCTGATACGTATCTATTTGATAATCTAAATCTGCTTTACGTTGATATGACATTATATATTTTCCTTTAAGATGCTAAAGACTCATCATCTTCAACCACTTCGAATTGAATATTTCCTCGATCCCTCCAGTGTTTACCCCAATTCTCATCAATAGCAATACAATATCTGCCTCTATGTAAAATAGGATTAGTTTCTTGTTGTTGACTCTCCATATTTCTGTACGAACGACCTGTTACATACTGGCATTGTTGCATAGATTCATCATCATGGAATTGCCAAATATATTGACGACAATGCCAATGTGATTTCTTATTCTGTAAATCAACATGTTTAGCTAAAGGAGGTACCTGATAAAACCATTGCTGGAATTTATCTGTATGATAGAAACATTTAATATCATCGAATGTTATATTATCAGGTGTTTTAATATATCTCTTTACAGCCACCCATTGCCATTTCAATACAAAGTTCAACCAATGCATAGCACTACTTGTATATGTTGTTGTAAGAGGATCTTCGTTGTTCCAATCTTGAGGCATCTCATCTAAAATGGGTTTAATAATTTCATAAAATTCAGGTTCACAAACATCTACGAAAGGTGTTTTATGATCTGCGAATGTCATATATCCTACAGCAAATAAGTTCTGGCCTCCAGCATCATTTACTGTAATATAATTACCAGGTTTACCCATATTAAGTCTATTGGACAGCTTAGTAACATGTACTACATTCACAAAATCAATATCTTCAATCCATTTCTTATAAAAGTCAGGACGTTTAGTATCAGCCTTACCCACAATAAATACTGTAAGTTTAGGCATGTTTTCCTTATCTGTGATATAGCGAATAATAGATAATAAAGCAGCTGTTTGTGTCATAAGACCGTTCCATTCCATACGAATTTCTTTGCCTCTATCCGCTGCATATTCAACGATTTCTTCTGCTCTTTCATCCATTAACTGATTAAAATCAATAGGACTGTCCGCAGGGGCAGGTAATGGATATAAATTCTCTACAAAAGTATTAATATTACCTGTTCGATCTACTACGGCAGCATTAAATTCTTTCGACAGAATCTTTGTAATCATTTTTTCTGCTTCTTCTTTACTTCCTTCCTCGACGTGTATTTCGTCCGGATGCTGATAGTAGTATTTCATAATTATACCTCTGTATTATCGGTTTCTAAAACACCGGCTAGATGCGCATAACACTGCGCTATAACATCTGTAGTCATATCTTCTGTAGTGAAAAATAAATCTCCTGGAGCATCACCAATAGATTCAACAGGATTTAATCCTGCTTCTCTAGCTGCAGCATCCTTAAAGATTTGTGCAGAATAGGTGATCCCATAATGTGCGGGAATTGTATCTGTAAATCCTGTTTCAGGATTTTCCTGTTCCACATCATTTAGGATTTTATTAACCATTACATTAATTACTACAGCATAGCCATTAGATAGCTCCACTCCAGATGACGTTGTATGGTTTGTTGATTGAATTGCCATATTTTATTCCTATTTATTATCTTCTAGTTCTTTAACACGTGCTGATAATTCCTTAACAGCTTCAATAAGTACGCCCGTAATATTACCATAGGCTACAGATAACGCTTCACCATTATCTTTTACTAACTCAGGTAAAACCTCTTGGATCTCTTGGGCGATAACACCAATACCTGCTTCACCATTATCTTTCCTTGTATAAGTTACGCCTCGTAAGGCTTCTACTTTCTCAAGTCCGTTCTCAATAGTATTTATATTATCTTTTAGACGCTTATCAGAATAAGCTGTAACATTAGATGTTGCAGTAACATTTCCTGAATTATCACATCTAAAGGACCAACTTCTACTTGAATTTAAGAATCCAATTTCATTAGACGTAGTAGCATGTATATATCCTCTAGCAGTAGTATCAGAAACAGTAAATTGTAATCCACCGTTACCTGAGCCGGTTCTTACTCTGATGTCTTGTGAATTGATAGCATGAAAATGATTGCCATGAGCGGTCCAGTATAAACCTTCTGTTCCATCATTTCTTGCCCATTTATTATAATATATTTCGCTAAGGAAATAAGCATCATCCGTAACTTGTTGATTTGTTCCACCTGTAAATGTAGGTCCTTGGGGGCCAGTGGCACCACGAAGATTGGTATAACTTCCCCAAACACCAGTATCAGACTCGAATCTAAGTTCGTATCCATTCCATTGGTGATCAGGCATTGGGCCTGTGTTACCAAGTGTGGTCGTCGTGTTCCTTACTACATTCCATCTTCCATTTGAGGAACTCCATTGCCATTTACGGCCGTCGGTATGGGTTCTAATCTGACCATCCGACATTCCACTTCTAAATCCTGACCAACCCATTTAATTCTCCTTAGTTAACAATTGTACCCGCAACATCATATACTATAATTGCCGGAGCACTTTGTGTAGAAATCTGTACCCAAACACCATCTTGATATTGTGATAAAACTTCAGTTGCTGTATCATACCACATATCACCATTATTCACGCCAGTACTAGGTGCTGTAGTAGCTTCTGTATATGATGCAAAATTACTAGCATGCTTTCCATCCAATGTATCAGCATCTAATCCCGATCCCGCACCATCGACAGTTTTAAGAGCTGTTAATATTTCTGCTGCTGTTTGATCTCCTGTAGCTCCTGCTTCAATACCATCTAATTTAGTACCATCAGTGGCTACATCTCTACCGTCGACTGTACCTGCCACAGTAATATTACCATTAGCGGTTAATCCAGCAAATGTAGGTGAATCACCAGTACCAACTCCTAAATCATTTGTATAAGTTGAACCATCAGAAGTATTAATAGTTAATTCTCCAGTAGATCCCGTATAAGAAACAGATGATACTCCCGCAACACTTGTTGTAGATGCAGATGTAATTCTACCATATGTATCAACAGTTATAACAGGAACTTGCGTTGCTGAACCATATGAAGCAGCAGTTACACCAGAAGTATCTAATGATATAGTCCTATCTGTTGATAAATCACCACCACCTGTTAAACCAGTACCTGCAGTTAATGTAGTTGATTTATCGGCTTTTGTTGCTAAAGCGGTAGTTAATGTAGAAGCATAATTAGCATCATCATTAATAGCCGCGGCTAATTCGTTTAATGTATCTAATGTACCTGGTGCACCACCAATTAATGTTGTAATTTCATTATCTACATAAGTAATAGTGGCTTTAGTATCTAAAGCTGCTTGTAAACCATCTACATTAGCAATTGTATGATCATGTGAATCATCTGCAACAGTTGTAGTAATTGAAACATTTCCGAGATCTGTCATAGTAGCAGAACCAGATACATCACCAGTTAAAGTAATTGTAGGATCGTTTACATCAAAATCTAATTTACCATTGGTATCATCATAAGTAACAGAAATACCTGATTCGGTATTAGTAGATATCATATCACCAACAACATCTTGTACTTCTTCCGTAGTAATACCTTGATAATCTATTTGCCCACTCGTCGTTATACTAAGGTTACCAAATCCACCAGCATTAGAAACTGTAATAGCTGCTTTTGCTCTTGTATCAGTATAATAAAGATTAGAACCTTCTACTAAATCAGTCGTACTAAATGGATCTAAAGTAACAGTAGCAGCAAAATTACCGCCATCAGCAGTATCAATATCTAAAACACCAGTTGTGGTATCATAATCAAAATCTGTAACACCAGCTACTGCAACTGTAGAAGCCGCTGTTAATTGTCCTTGAGCATTTACTGTAATAACAGGAACTTCTGATGCTGAACCGTAAGATCCTGCCGTAACTGTTGTATCTGTTATAGAAAAAGCACCACTTGTTGAATTATATGTTAAACCTGTAGAAGCTTGAATAGCATTTTTAACTCTTGTATCTGTATAATAAAGGTTAGTTGAACCTTCTGCAACATCGTCTGTATCGTGATCACTTAATGAGAAACTAAAGTTACCAGCCGCATCGTATTGAAGATCTCCAGTACCACTTACTGCAGCGTGGACTCTTGCATCAGTATAATAAAGATTAGTACCTTCAGTAATATTAGTAGTAACTAAAGCTGTATCAGAAGCGCCTGTAATACGTCCTTGTGCGTTTACAGTAAACGACGCGACATTTGATGCATCTCCATAAGTTCCAGCGGTAACAGTTGTATTTGATAAATTAAATGTTCTACTTTGAGATAAATCTCCACCGCCTGTTAATCCTGTGCCAGCAGTTAATGTTACTGCTTTATCAGCCTTTAATGCAAGGCTATTAGTCATTGTAGCTGCAAAGTTAGCATCATCATTAATAGCAGCTGCTAATTCATCTAACGTATCTAAAACACCAGGCGCGCCATTAATTAAATTAGTTACTTCAGTATTAACATAGGCTTGTGTAGCCACTGAATCACCGCTAATAGTAACATCAGCAAATTCTGGTGAATCTGTAGTAGCTACTGCCTGGCCAATAGAGAACTGACCGCCCGCGTAACTAACACCAGTACCTGCGCTTAAATGAGCCCTGACTTCTGCAGAACTCGGACCTGTATATGCTAATTCACCCGTTGTTGAATTGTATGTGAAAGATCCATCGCCACCGTTATCTGTTAAAGATATAGCGTTTCTAACTCTAGTATCAGTATAATATTGATTAGTAGAACCCTCTACTAGGTCATCAGTACTAAATGGATCTAAAGTAACCGTAGTAGCAAAATTAGCACCATCGGCTGTATCAATATCTAATTCACCGGTAGAAGTATTATAATCGAAATCGGTAACACCAGCAACACTTGTTGTAGATGCAGATGTAATTCTACCTTTAGAATCAACTGCGATAATAGGAACCTCAGAAGCTGAACCATAAGATCCCGCGGTAACTCCTGTATTAGCATGTGTAATAACGATATCGGTATTACCCAAATTAGTCATTGTAGAAGAACCGGTAGCATCACCCGAGATGCTTAATGTAGGATCATTTACATCAAAATTAATAACACCATTTGCGTCGTCATATGTAACAGAAATACCTGATTCGGTATTTCCTGATGTCATCGCACCGATAATATCTTCTATGTCTTCTTGTTCGGTTTTTAACCAACCTAATGAATTCCATGCAGTTACACCATCACCAACCTTAAATTGTTTTTTAGTAGTATCAAAACCTAATTCAGCCTCTGCTAGAATTGGATTATTACTACTCCAATTTGCTGATGTGTCTCTACGAAATTGAATTTTAATTGCCATAGTTTACCTTTAATTTAAATCGAATGTTATAGTAGCCCCGTCTTCATCAGCACTGTGGCCCAAATTCATTAATTTGCTTATTATACCGTCTGATGTCAATGAAATTTCTGGATCACCAATAGTAAATATATTGCCATTAGCATCTTTTGAAAATAATTTTTGGTCTGCTGTATTTAAGGCTAATTCACCCTGTTCGATATCAGTGTTATTACCAGTATTATGGGTAGGGACTCTACCGGCTACTGATGTTTGTTTAATTTTTAAAACGGTTCCTGCCATCTTTTCCTATGAGAAATTTACCTTATTACTCTTATTTATAATAAAAAAAAGCCGAGGCAAAAGTTAATTTATCTCGGCTTTTAAATTAACTTCTAGATTATTTATATCTAGAATGTACCTCCATCAATTGTGTTAGAAGCAACTGGAACACCTGCTGAATTAAATTTAATAATATAATCTTCAGGATCAGTACTTGGAGGTGCAATAAATGCAATTGCATCGCCTTGACTATTAGATACAAAGATTGAATTACCTGTAAATGAACTCATGCCAGTACCACCAGATGTTACTGGAACGTCATTAGCAAATGTTACATCACCATTAACCGTTAAGTCAGTAGAAACTGATAAAGTACCAGTAACATTAGTATCACCACCAGCTGGTGCAATTGTTAAATCACCAGTAGTTGTAGTAATATCATTAGCACTTAATATTAAGTTATCATCTACTGAAGCATCACCTGATAGGAATAACTTATCAAACTGAGCATCACTCCAAGTAGCTACATAGTTTTCATCTCCAGTATCAACGTCTTTCTTGAAAGAGAATCTTCCAGTTTGGATATCCATACCGAAGAAACCAGTCTTAACATCAGTACCATCGCCCCAATCAAAGCTAACACCACGATCATTAGCATCACCAGCAGCTAAAGAACCTTCACCAACTTTAATTACAGGATCTGATAATTCAGTAACTGTCGAATTAACTGTAGTTGTAGTACCATTAACTGTTAGGTTACCACCAATGATTGTATTACCATCGACGTTTAAGTTATCTGCAATATCTACATTACCAGCAGTAACATCAATACCAGCTGCGAAGTTAGCATCAGCATTAACTTGCATTTGAGTGGATACATTAATAGTACCAACATTTTCAGTAGTAGTATTAGCTGTGGTAATATTTGCTGTAGGAACAGTAACTCTATCTGTAATATCAACTCCTGTAGAGTCGACTGTCATTTCTGTAGTGCCAGCAGTAACAAATGTTAGTGTATCATCATCTGAAGTAGCTTCAGCAGTAATATAAGTGTCTTGGTCAATATCAACTACACCACCTAAACCAGTCCAATTACCGTTTACTGATCCTTCAAATCTATTATCTGTTGTGTTATATCGAATAGCACCATCACCAATTGTTCCCGCTGAAGGTCTAGTACCTAAAGTACCATACGGTACAACCATAGCTTGATCAGTATCGACTGTAACAAGTCCTGAGCCTGCTGGTGTTAATGTTAATCCACCATTTGTATTGATAGCTGAAATTGTATTACCATCAATTCTTACATTATCAGCATCTATAATACCAGTTACTGTTAATGTTGATCCATCAAATGTTAAATTACCAGAATCTTCTAATTCACCATTAGTACCAGCTAATAGTACTCTACCATCTGTTAGATCTGTAACATTTATTGATGTAAAAGATGATTGACCAGTTATGGATGCTGTACCCGAAACTGTTAAATTACCAACGACATCTGTGCTGGCTTGAATACCAACAGAACCAGTACCGTTAGGACTAATAGTTAAATCACCATTAGTATTTGTTGTTGAAATAGTATTACCATCAAGGGTAATATTATCAACATTAATAACATCAATTTTCTTATTTGAATCAACTACAAGTGCTTGGTTAGCAACTAGGGTACCAAAACCTGATGAAGCAGCTGGGAGTTGATCTGTATAAAACTTACCACCAATCGCAATTGGATCGATAGTTCCGCCGTTATCTTCGCCAATCCAGAGTTTATCTGAGACAAACGAATAAGCCTGTTCACCTTGGGCTAATGCATTACTTATCGGTTGGGCATTAGTCAAGGAAAACTTAGTAATAATTACTGTACCTGACATATTTTATTTCTCCTTAATTAAGTTATACCGAAAGTAAGTTTGCTATTTAGCTAGAAACTTCCGCCTATTATATTTAAACCATCATTTTCTACTTCGCCGATAACCTTAAATGTTTGAGTTTGTTCGTCCCAAATAAGTACCGATCCGTCGCGTCTATTAGTTGTATCTACATCTAATAAATCGCTCAATTTCTGCGTAGGAGTATACGACATTTGCTTGGCCTGAATCGTCCTTGTATTTTTAATACGGCCTTTTAGTGCCATTATAAGCTCCTAGTTACACTTGGTGTTACTTCTACCTGACCTTCTACAACTCTTGTAATAGGGCCATTAACACCTTCTTTAATTTCTATATCATATACATATCTGCCAGGTTTTATTGTTTCGGTTATATTATTTAACATAGCCACATTAATTTTACCTTGTACAGGATAAGCAATAGTGCATATAAAATCATATGCTGTACTACTTGTATATGTTTTTCTAATTTGTCCAGCGGCGATATACCCAGTAAGGTCTGCTGGATTACCGGTCGCATCTTCAACAGTAACTTCCGTTGAAAAGTCTGAACCTTGGTCTATTGTTATGTTTGAGTATATCGCCATGTTAATATTTATAATTTACCGACTACGACTTCAATGACATTCTCACCGTCTGAATCTTCTAATGCCTTTCCAATTACAGTTCCTACTTGAGGATTATTATTTGCCATAGCAGCACCGTGTCCTGCTGAAACTAAAAGATCACCTTTCTTAATTGGTCCGGTTACTTTACAAGGAACACGTCCTACTAATGCAACAGCAACTACCATTGGCCCTTGTAAACCAGAGTTCATTAAGTGTGCTGGTTGTGTTGAAACAACTCCTATAACAGCCCTATCATTTTGATTAACTGCTTGAGTAACTTCTTCTTCGCCACCTAAAACTAATACTGTTCCTGGTTGATAATTATCATCTGCCACATAATTCTCTGCTAGGTCGGCGTAAGTAGCAGAAGTAGCCTGACCGTGGAAATAAGTAGCATACATATCACCACCAGAAGCTGTTATATCTCCTGCGGCTGTCCAATTACCATTATCGTCAGCATAAGCAGCCCAAGCACCATCCTGCTTCAAGAAACCTATTTGATTCGAATCATTCTTAATAGTTCTATTACCTTCATCAGAATCACCCATCACAATAGTAGATGCCGCGTCATCAGCATTAACAGTAATATTACCATTAAAAGTAGCATCATTAGTAACAGATAAACCAGTAAGACTTGCAGAACCAGCTGCGAAATCACCAGAAGCATCTCTAAAGATAATTGTTGAAGCTGTATTATTAGAAGTAGCGTTCGAGGTTACAGTAAATGTTCCCCCTTCACTATTAACAGATCCAGAAATACCGTTACCGCTCGTTGCACCTTGTTTAACATAATTGCCTGTTGTATCAGTACCTAACGCCACATTATTACTACCAACTGTAGTGGCAATAGTAATAGAACCTAGATTTGACATTGTAGCTGAACCTGTAACATCACCTGTTAAAGTAATAGTTGGATCATTTACATTAAAATCTAAAGTACCTGTTATATCATCATAATCTACGGATATACCAGACTCTGAATTGTTAGATATCATATTACCAACGATATCTTGTACTTCTTCTGTGAAGTTATCAATATTACCAATAACGTGATTGTGGCCGTCGTCAGCAATAGATAATGTAATCTTACCTGTAGTATCATTGTAGGCTGCCGCGATACCACCAGATTCTGCATTTAATTCGAACATATTACCAGCAACATCTTCAATGTATTCACTAAATGAGAATGCTGAGTCATCAAATACTGTCTCAGAACCAATTAATAATTTTTGTGAAATAGTAACATCACCCGATAATTCAATATCAGAACCAATAGTAGAAGTACCACCACCGGTTGAGTTCATAATATAACGATCGTCAGTATCTTGTCCGCCAACTCTCAATTCAGTAGCATTTAATGTTCCTGAAACATCCATTTTATAAGATGTATGTGCTGCCTTACCAATACCAATTCTATTTGATGTATTAATACGAATAGTTTGTGTACCACCAACACCTAAATTTAAGTATTGTCCAGAAGCTTGAACCCCGCCAGAGGTAAAGTATAAATCACCCGTCATGGTATCACCAGTAGCGTCTACATAAGTGCCTGAAGTACCATCTAAGGCTGTTTTGAAATCATTTAATACTGATGTAATATCACTCTGACTTCCTGTGTATGTAGAGAAATCACCGATATCAGTTTCAATAGCTACGATATCTGTTTCAGCAGTATTTAAATCTGTTTGGAGTGTTAAGATATCACTATCATTTGATTGAATAGCTGATAAGTGAGCATTAAAGATATCTACAGCAGCTGACTCACTTCCATTATATCCTGATAATCCGCCATTAACCAAGTCGATACCGCCAGCTAATGCTATTGTATCAATATCTGCTTTATTAGCATTAGAAGCACTTGTTAAATCTGTATGACTAGTATGGAGGTTGTTAATATTACCAATCCAACTTTCATGGTCATTCGCCTCACTTCGTAGATTATTTAAAGTATCTATTACTGTATCTTCACCAGATTCACCAGCAAGATTTAAATTATCAAGATCACCTACTGCAGTACCAATCTCATTAGTCTTGGTTCTCCAAATTTCAAAAGTATCTGTAAGATTAACGTTAATAGTATTGGCCATATTATTTCTCTATTAATTTTTCTAATAACATTTCAACTCTTGATAATTTATCTTCCAGTGCTGAAATTCTATCTGATTGTACTTCACGAAGCTCATATCTCTCCATAGCAGCTTGAGCTCCCATCCTATCTTTATTTATAATAGCACCCGAAGCTCGATCTCGGTATAATGTATCATATCCCTTTACCTTTATCATATTACCGCAATAGCCCTAAAGTTTCTAATTGAAGGAATAGAACTTGTTGTTTGTGATTTAAACACAATCTTAATAGCAAACAACGTAAATGAAGATGCAGGAGTAATACTATAAGCTACTTCTTCATAAGAACCCGAATCATTAAAAGGAATAACCTTACTGCTTAATGTCCAATTTTGAGTATCGAAAGTAGCTAAATCATTACCTGATTTGTAGTATACTTCAATATCAGTTCTACTCGGTCTGTTAACATCCAAGAACAATTTAATTTCATTGGAAGTATTATCTAATGAAACTGTTTTAGTAACGTATTTGGCTAAAGCAGAACCTCCAACAGGATCTGTTTCTGCCACATCTGTATTCTCATCAATTCTATTAGAAATCGTAATACCAGAACAACGATCTAAGTCAATTACCGGACTTACATTATCTTTCGATGAACTTAATGTTCCCTTTAAGAATAAAGAAGCAGTTGAACCTGGTAATACTACTTGAGGTGTTAATGACATATGATTCTGATTAATAATAATAGGATTATATGTACTCGCAGTAGTATGTGTAGATGCATCTGTTCCTCTAACTCCCCAAGTCATACCTGTATTAGGAAGTGTAATTTCTTGTACTAACGGAAGCAATACATCCCAAGCTAAGTTTTGAGTAGCCATTACTGAATTACCACCAATACCTGTTCCTGTGGCTGGTGTAGTTACTGTGATTGTATATTGATCTCTCTTAACAGAAGAAACTGTATGAGAAGTATTTAATTCAGCAAATGGAATACCATTTACGTCAGCTGTTATACCAGATAATGTTACTGAATTACCATCCAACAATCCATGATTCTTATGTGCAACAATTACATCGGCTGATGCATTAGTAGTATATAATGGATCGTATGTTAAAGCACGAGTTGGAGAAGCTTCGTTATATAATACAACTTCTCTTTCAGTAGATACATCAAATACAGCTCTGTTTAACTTAAATGCAAGATCTTTATTTTGATCTGGCGTCCAAGTTGAAGCATTTTGTGATTTAAATAACACACCATTATAAGGTTGTTTAGAAATTCTATTACCGTTATCATCTTCTTCACCAATCTCTGCATACTTAACAGTATATTGATTTGAATTAGATAATACAACAAAACAATATTCGACACCATCTTGTAAATATACAGGGCTATCGAATGTAAATGTTGTAGTACCTGTTGTACTAACGTCACTGCTATTTAATGTAACGTCACTAAATGGAATGATTTCTTGTGTAGGAATACCTTGATCCATCTTACGAATCTGCACTTGAACCGGAATATTATCATCTTTAGTAGTGAAATATAATTCAAGTGAAGTAATAAACGCACCGCCATCAATGTCTACCATAAATGATTGTGCTAAAGGATCCACCCAAGTAAATCTTCTGGCAGTAGATGTAGATGTTACTACACGACTTTGCTGAACTGTAGTCCTTTGAATAGCAGGAACACGAGTACTTAATACCACATTCTCTTGTGTTTCTATTAATCCTCTGGCTGTGTATACTGCCGCGGCTGATGTATTAGTTAGATCATTATTATTAGTAGAAGAATCAGTTAATAAGAATTTCTTATCACCTGTTCTAAAGTTTAATGAACTGTTATTAGGTACATAAAATGAACCTTTAATATAACCATTAGCATCGGTAGTTAAAGCTGATGCACCTAGTGGATTAGCAGTAAATGTATTTTCGCCTACAATAATTGCTTCGTCATGTGTTGTTTGATCGCCTGCAGAAAGATTATCTAAATCTTTCATATTAACCCAATCAGAAACATCTACATCATCAAAGAATGCGTATAATGTTGAATTAGGTTTTAAACGAGTACCTTCGAATGATACCCAACGTGATCTCATGAACGGGGCAAAATTAACTTCTACTACTCTATCACCTACATTAGTAGTTACATTCTCTGTGCCAATAGAAGTATTAACTCCAGTTCTTGTTCTTGTACCTGAACGAGTTGTTGTGGTATCAACTCCAGCGGCCCAACCCCAATTAAAATTATTTGAAGTTCTTGTTGTAGCACCTGTCCAGTTAGTTTGCCATGAGTTCCATACAGTACCAGTAGCTACATTTTCATCTAGAATATCTCTTAATGCATCAAATACACCATCTTGATTAACAATTAGTTGTGGTCTTCTATCAATATCTTTCCATTCATCTGTGGCAGGAGTTAATTTTAAAGTACCTGTCCAGTTAAATACATCAAATGGGTTAACATTAATAGAACCAGAGTATTGTGATTGATCAATCAATGCACTTACGGTATATGGAAGAGTAACTAAATCACCAGTCTTTTGAGTATCAGAAAGTGAATTGTCAAACAATAACTTCGAATTACCCTCACTAAATAAAGGTCTTAATGTACCTGTAGATCTATCAATTGAAGCACGATACTCTTGTGAGTTAACACGTCCGACTGTGGTATCAGTAAATGAATCTACTAAAAGTCCTGATTTAAATCGTGGAAGACCAGCGTTATCTAAAATTTGACGTTGTTCGGCAGCAGCTTCCAACATATTTAATGTTGTATAATATTCAAGATTATTAATTCTTGATTCTAGCTTACCAATATCTCTCATTGTATAACGTCTATTATCAATATAATTAATAATAACTTCTTCAGGATTTAGTGTGTAAGCAGGAACAAATACATGGTATAATACCATAGCATCTTTAGGTTCACCAGGCAATTCAGGATTTAAATCTGCTACACCTTCTAATACACCAAACTCACCGTCTTTATCTAAGTATACTTTATCAATACGATTTAAGTAATATTGAATGTCCGTCTCAAACTGAGATAATGGTCTTGGACAAATAGAAGTTGAAGCTCCAGTGCCTGTATAATTACCACCAGAGTTATCCATTCTTGGTCTGAAATCAACTGAAGATCTTAATTCAATACCATTATAATTAGGAATATCTTCATAATCTACAGCACCTGAATAGGAATCTACTGTAAAGAAATCACCTGTTGTATGTGAAAAGTATTCATAATCAACAGTAAGATCAGCACTTGGTACATATAATGATGTAGATTTAATTCTGATAGCACCTACACCATAATGAGTATCTCTTTGACCGTTATCTAAATCAAAATGTCTTGTAACATCAACACCGTTATCATCGATAGAGACAATTCTTAATACATCAGCATGTCCTAAATTTTGCCAATTATTAAAGTTTAATGCTACTGATAATACAGTAGAAGCAGAAATCTTTGATTTAGTCTTATGAGTTAATGTTCTAATAGTAGGAGCGATTAATTTAACTGTATCACCATCGTGTGTGCCGTGTGGACCAGTAGGCATTGTTACAGTAACTTTGGGCGGAACGTTGTTATTATCAACAACTATATCACTCGCAGTTAAATCTAAAATTGTACCATCAGTGCCAGTACCAAATGATACTACTTCTAATATCCAATTAGCTTCATTACTTGTAGAACCAAATACTTCGTTAGTGGTAGCACAATAGAAAATAGCTTCATGGTTGGCAACTTGAGATTGGCCTACGTCTCTATTAGTCTCAAATCTATAGTTATAATCAGGTGGATTTAAAGGATCAGTTTCCGCAGAACAAGTAGAAATCCTTTCGTATGGAAGCGGATAAACTAATGAATCTTTTGAAAGATTATGTGAATCAATCGTTGCAGATAAATTACCCGAATTCTCAATTGCGGTAGCATCATCAATTGAATAAGATCCTGTGAATGATACATCAAATACATGTATCTTATATGTAGCAGGACTTGTATTTTCAGAATTTAATAATCTAGCTCTGGCTGAACCAATTACAACAGAACCATTTGTAATATCAAATTTTTCGAATGTTGTAGTATCTGGAGTACTAATTAATGAGGATACAATGATATAATTATCATGAGTTAACTCTGTAACTCTATCTGTAACTAAGGCTGTATCTCTAGCTTTATTAATATCAACATTGGTTGTGTCTAATGTTTGGATTTCATAACCACGAACATAGGCTTTAGATGGCTCGATACCTAATGATAATTTAGTGGTATCCGCGCCAACATGATCTTTCGCAGAAGCTGTAAATGGATTAACTGTATAGTTACCTGATTCATCATAAGTTCTTCTGGCTAATGTTTCTTCAATAACAGAATAATCAGTAGCTCTTACTTGATGTGAAACAATACCATTTTGTAATCGCGCTAATAAAACGAAATTACCATTATTAGCATTATTGGCTTGTTTAACTAAAGATGTTTTAATAGCATATCTATGAGCGCCAGGAGCTGATTCATTAGGAGTACCTTGTGCATTATCATTTAATGATACATCTTCACCAGCACTTACTAATTCCTCATTAACTAATAAACCTACATCATATGATACATCAGTAGTATATTTTGACAATACAACAGTAGCTGCTTTAACAATTACAAAATGTTTCTTTACGTAATAGATACCATCGTCAATAGATACAATAGAACCCTTTCCTGAAGTATCTACGGTGGCTGTCTCTAAAGTAGATGTAGTAAGGTTGGCGGCATCAGCAAATTTGGCTGATCCTTCAACATATTGAACGAAAAGAGTAATTGGATCTGTACCTTCAGCTTCTACAGCATGAATAACCTTCGCGCTGTTTGTTCCGTCTGTAAAGGTAAGTCCGATTGCGGCATTAGCTGTAACGTTTAACGCACTTAATTTTAAATAATCAATGTCATTAAATACACTTACACTACCAGGAATAACAACTGAACCTTCTTTAAACAAGTGATCTCCAACTGAAGATACTTGATTTTGAAGCATTGATTGTAGTTGAGTTAATTCCCTTGCCTGAACAGCATGTCCTGGTCTGAAGAGGACTCTATTATACTTCTCCTTAGGAGTTAATCCATCTACAGCCGTAGGTGTATTATAATCATCCCAATACGGTTCAATGTTAAATTTTATTGCCATCTCTTATTCCTTAAAATTCAATAACTAATCTGATTGTTTCAATTTGATCTGAAGCTCTTGTTACAGCTGTTCTGTTTTCAACAAAAACAACATCGCCTGAATAATGTTGGACTTCAGGATCTACTACCGCCGTACATGTTTCACCACCGGTTGATGCAGTTTCCAATCTAATTAGATCGGAAGTAGTAAATGGTGTATATCCAGTATCCTCATTTTGAACATATTTGATAATACCATTCACACTATCATATTCAACAACAAAACCTTTCGCGCCAGTAACAGTACCTTCAATAACATCATCAGGATCAAATGTTGAACCCAATGATACTTCTAATGAATGTGCTACTGTATAAGCATTAGCAGCTGCTGGAGAACCACCGTCCTCTATAGGATTTTTTACTAATGTAATTTGTCTAAAGTCATTAGCACTTGGAATAGTACCAGCTTCATTACCGTTAAACACCTTATTAATAATAACGTAATGAGTTCTTAAATCAACGCGAGGATCAGCACCAAAGCCACCCTTCGGACCTATAACAGCTCTTACCGAACCATTAGAACCACCACCGCCAGATAAAGTTACTATTGCTTTTGTATATCCAGAACCAATGTTAGTTACTTCAATATCAGTAATAACACCACCAGATACTGTAGCAGTTGCTGTAGCATTAGTACCATCACCTTCAATAGTAACAGTCGGAGCTGAGGTATAACCTGTACCTGCATTATCAATCTTAACATTGTAAATAGCGCCATCCACAGTGTTTTGTTGCACAGCCCATTGATTTAATAATGCTGTATCTGAACCCGGAGTTGGTTGAGTATCTAAATGTACCACTGGAATAAACGAAGCTGTTAAGAATTTAGTACCTGTATCTACTGGAACCGTAAACAAGTATTTCCAAATATACCCGTCAGCGTTGGTATAGTCGATAACACCCGATGTGGTTACACCTTCAATATCAGGATCTTTAGTGGAAACACCACCAGATTTTAAGCAAAGGTATACGTTATTATTATCGGAAATGACATAATACTGCTTTCCTTCTAAATTACTGTCCCTGTCATCATATTCAGAATATGTTTGACCTGATACCCATACGTTTCGTGGGCAAGTGTAAGTAATATCTGTACTATCTAGTTTTTTCATAGCGTACATATTTTCCCACACTGTGTTTGTTGTGTATACATTTTCGTAAGGAACATCAGGATTTAGCTCATCTGTCCAATTATTCGGACGACCTAATCCCATGTAATACGAATCCGTGCCTAAAGCATCTACGAAAACACTCGTAGTATTCAGGCGAAATTCACTGGTAATAATTGCTGACATTTTTATTTAACTCCGTTATGATTCTATAATCTGGCAACCGATATGGGTACCAATAGTTTTATTTATAACATCTCCGAAAGAAATGTTTTGGTATTCTGAAATTTGTCTCCAATTAACAAACTTCGTGTTATCAAAGTGGTCCCACGAGCCGAACTTATTAGCGCTGGCTATATGAGTATACTCTTTTTCTATATAATGACCTGTTGCAACAAATGAAGATGTTGCATAAGCAGGCTGTATATTAATAGTTCTGGGAAGACCTTCTCTTTGGTATCCCGGCTGTATTGCTGGCATACCTAAGTCAAACGCCTCTACTAAGATTAAGATCTCACCGAAGAATATAAATCCTGCAGGGTGAATTAATCTTGTAAATGAATTCTTCCATTCTGTTATATTCTTACCCGTCTTCAGAACATAAGAGAATTTCTGATAGAAATAACTATCTTGAATATATTTTTTATCTGATATAAATCCATCAGCTGTAGTAAATAATCCACGACGATAAACCGTTATAACATCACCTGAGGTTAAATCATAATCAAATACTAAACTATGATCTAATTCTTCTGTTGAATTATTATATACAATCTTTTCCGTTGGATATTGTATTATATTATTAACAAATACAACGTCATCATCAAACTTAGGTTTATATCCATAATCATCATTAAAGTCAATTGTATTTGTATTAGACGTTAATGTAAATGTAAATACCGGTGTATGATCTTGATAGTGATTAACAATATCATCTTCTTGTGAGTAGAATTTGCCATCAGAAGGAATAAGCATATCCTCCTTCGGAAAATAAACCTCTACATCATCATTGTATATTAATCTGAAAAAGGCATCGATAGATTCAGGAGTACCTCTACTTCTATAAAATTCACCTAACCTTCTATAAAATAATCGTGGATCGGAAGCGAATGTTCTTGGTATCGGTGCACCAATTTCATTTTGTAGTTCATTCAATAATTTCGTTTCAATATGATCAATATCTCGTTGAATATCTAATTGGTTTAGGTAAAAGCCAGAAGCATTAACCTTCTCCATATAATAAGCATATACTTTAATGAACTCAATAAGTTCTGGGTGATCATCTACAATATGCTGTGGTACCAAATCATCGATAAACGACGAAATGTTATAAGTCTCTCTCTTTTCAAATGGACTAGTAATGCTCATTAGCTATTCACTGTATTATAATCAATACCTGCAGTAGTACCTCCTGTCACCATAGTATCTACTTCCCCTTGAATTGTGGTTTCATTAACATCAATAGTAATTAATTCATTTCTACTTGGTTTAATATCATTAGAAGCCGTCTTAGCAAATAATTTAAGAACACCAGAAATATCTATAACAGATTGTGGTACGAATCCGGTAAGACTTACGTGACCAGTTAATCTATTTACTTCACCAACGTTAGTAGCTAGTATTGTTTCATCTGTAGTCACCACTCTAACGATATACTTTTCTTTTTCTGAATCGTAATAATCTTGTAAATAACATACATGACCCATATAAGTAAATTCTGAAGATTTGATTGTACTATCAGATCCATCATAATCACGCAGCGGCTGATTAAAATTAAACGTATATAGTTTCTCTGTATTTAATGCGGGAGTAAACTCCTTATATACTTGTACTCTAGTTACGTTAGATATAATAGCAATATGAGAATCATCTATTCTTTTAGATAGGTTTGAATATCTAAATACACCACCGAAGTTATCTAATTGATCTTGTTTATAAGTATTGATTTCTGTTCTTATATTATTAGAAAGACCGGCTGAAGTAACATCAGATACATTAGGATTATATTTAAAGTGTATGTCTAATTTAATATATGTGTAATCCGGATCTACTAATACAGGGGTAATTGACACCACATTCTTTGGTTTTAAATAGTTATGAATAATAGCAGCTTTATCTGTATCTGATAAAGCTGGTCCGGATAAAGGTTTAATGGATACATATACTTTTCCATAATCAGGTGGAATATTATCTTCACCGCCCCAAACAGTTAGTGTTTCAATGTCACCCCAATTATTCTGGATAATAGCCTTATAGTCATCTGGCGTAACCGCTCTATTTTGAGCTACATAACCGAGAGGTGCATTAAATTTAATAGAATCCTTTGTTTCCCTCTTACTATATCCTGAGGCATTATCAATCACAGTTACTGTAGCATTAGTATTACCATTAATATCTCCGGCTAAAGCAAATTGTGAAGCACCATTGACATTATTATTACCCACCACAGAATAACTTATTGATATAATATTACCGTTCTTAGGTTTCTTTCCGATAACACCATCACCAAATTTAATTTCATACAAACCCTCTCTACTCTCTTCTAAAAAGAATATCGGAGTCGTATTAGATAAGGATGCTACATTTCCAGCAGGAACATAAATCTCGCTTTGTGTTGATGAGTCTGATTCAAAGATAGTAACCTTTACAGAATTGGTATTAACAGCATCATCAAAAAGATAATAGTGTTCAAATCCTCTGTCGTCATACACATAGGTAGTTGTTTTTAATTGCCCTTGTTCTATAATAAGGTCTTCAAATATATAGTTACCCTCTGAATTAACATTAATAGTAGTAGTATCTGAAACCATAAAAGGATAAGTGACCGAGTTGATTGTTGTAGTGAATGCTGTGCCTCTTGTTATAGTGAGAGGAAGATTCTTATTATTCTCATCCAAAACATTAATAGGATTATTAATAAGTAAATTAATCTTTGCTAAAGCAGGCTTGGTAGAATGTGGTGTATATCCTAGAAGCTTCGCATGTGATACAACGCTTTCTCTAAGTTGTGCTGTATCAATAAATGTTTCATTTAAAGCAAAGTGAGCATTAACAGCATTAATATGTGTAATATATGCTAACACGTCAATTACAGTTGACATAGCAGAACCTTCAAAGTTATAATCAGAGAATGGAGCTGGTTGAGCCTCCATGTACTCTATCAGATTACTCTTTATTTGATTAAAATCTAGTTCTGAAACATTAATTTGTCTATTTGTCGCCATTATCGTATTCTCTCTAAAGAAGTTTCTATTGTTACTACATCACCTGTACCAATAATTTTTATTTCGGCTGATATGTCTATAGCATTCCTATCCGCTTTACTACTTACCTTTATGTCTACAACCCGTACTCTTGGTTCCCAATTGGTAATTGCTTCTTTTATTTGATTAGCAATTAATACAATCGTTACATTGTCAATAGGCTCAAATAAATAAGACCTTAGATTAGCACCAAAGGTAGGTTTAAATGGTCTCTCACCGTGGTTAGTTAATAATATATTTAGTACACTTTGTTTGATAGCCTTTACATCAACTACTACAGGCACATCATTAGTAATAGGATTAATATCGAAATGAAAATCCAGATCCTTATGTAGTGTAGATGTACTTACTGTTATAGCCATATTAGTATTTATTCATTTATATAAATATTCTCGCCTTTTAATTGGATATTCTTATCAGATTTAATTAAAATGTCATCCTTAGCGTATATTTCCATAGCTTTATCAGCTCTAATGTTAATATTATCAGAGGCTTGTATATGTGCACTCTTATTAGTTGTAATGTTAATATCATTACCTGCTGTCACGTTGATCTTATCGGTAATAGATGCGGATAGGTTTTGTTCCCCTACAGCTGTGATATTACCTTGAACATGAGCATCCACATTACCTGCCACAGCCACATTAGCATTACCAGATACTATAACATTAACACTTCCCTTTACCTCTATAGTATCATCGCCGATGATTAATTGGTAATTGTCTCTTTGTATTCTTTCTACCTTAGTGCCATTAGACTGTATTTCGTAATAAGTACCTGAAGTGTGTTTCTCTCTAATACGTTCAGCCCCGGGTGTATCATCATACTCTTTTAAATGACCTGAGGTTGTTTCATATACATGGTTATGAGGGTATTGAGGGTTATAGGTAGAATACGGTTGATAAGTACCCCTTGTTATATCAAACTCCGCATCTGGATCATCACCTTCCCTAGATCTAATATTTAAATCCGGATCCTCAAGAGCTCTTGGATACTGTCCTTCGGGATCAGCAAAGCCCTGTGAAGGGATAATTTGTGTCGAACTAGATTGTGTGCCTGATATAGTACCTAAAATTAAAAAGTCTTGGTAGGCATCATCAATATAGTAACCAACTACTGTAGATCCATTAACTAAAAATGGGCTATGTCCAAGTCCTGATATAGAAGGAGATGTGGTAGGAGTAACTACTAATGACCATACTAAAGAATCTGTAGGTACCTTAGTTTTATCTACAGGATGGACATTATATACCCGTACCTGTATCCTCCCTAATTTTAAAGGATCTTGCAAACTCTCTACAATGCCAAAATATAATTTATTCAACTTTATTCATCCTAAGGTTTTGTCTGAACTCATCACCAATAATATTATGTATGATGTCTTTAATAAGATATTTTCCCGAATACTTTTCTGAAGGTACATCATGATCTCCGACAACAGCGTCTACTGTTATTTCTGCTGTATCACCAACACCGCAGTGATTAGGATGGCAATCGTATATTGACATAGTTTGTTGATTCAGAAAACTATTCACAAACTTGGCTGTAAAGATATGTACAGCATCACCATTATTTAGTAGAGGTTGTTCTCTGTGATTATACATGTTACTTCTAAATGGTATCATTGTATTAACACCATTAACATCGTTGCCAAGAGCTACAGCCTCAACCTCTTGCTTTTCTAAATTATAACCTATCACAGTTCTTCCAAATTCCCCAGCAGCTCTTTTGGCTACAGCAGCTGTTACATCGCCATCGATAACTAACTTCTCCGCCTGCCCCATAATAGCCTTAAGATTAGTTTTATCTAAGGAATTTAATTGTGTAAAGTTACATATCGGATCATTTGCTATCATCTTCTGTAATGAATTAATAATAACAGGACTCTTCTTTCCAATAAAATGTTGAAATTGCATAAATGGAGAGTCTTCTTTATTATAACTCTTATTTAAAATCATATTAATAGCTTTCTTCGGACTTATATTAGGACTAATAAACATACCTCTATTTAAGGCTTCATCCTTAACCAATAAATCATTATCAAAAAACTCTTCATGAATCTTTTTAATAACATTAGTGGCTGTGCCAGAAAAACTCTTTGCACATAATGCCATAGAATCTTTTAAATGGTTTACAGCTTTAAGATCAATCACAAACGTTTTAGAACTAGATTTTTTAGTTACACCTCTAATACCATCAGTAATAAAGGTACTATGATAAGACACACCTAAATATTCAAATGAGATGGACACCGCCTCATTAAACCAAGATATAGTATCTGCTAAACCATTAGAATCATCATAATGAATTTCACCGATTAACTCATCTCCTAGCGATTCTCTGATAGTAATTTTATCGACATTTTTTGTAATGTCAACACCCTCTCCACCCTGAACGGAGATAATAACTCTGTATTTCGAAATATTAGCCATTAATCTCTTGCAGGAACTCTTCGTATATTGCTTCGATATGCTGCGGTTTAATTACCTTTAAACGTTGATGTCTAGCGTTATCAGCAGTATCTAAATCTAAATGTGTCTTAGGTGTGGTTCCTGCTAATCTCTTAGGTACAACTTGTAATGTTGCATCGTCTACGTGATACTTAGGTGAATAAGCATAGTTTCTAACTGAGGTGGCAGTAACAGCATCTTGAGAACTTAATCCTAGAATATCCTCTCCACTTTCTCTAAATGTACCAGAAGTAACATCTATGTTAATATATCCATTATTAACGTATATCTCATTAATAATACCCGTGGCATTAGATAATATTCCTCTAACTGTCTCACCTAATGTAAATTTATTAGACAAACTATCGTTAGTCATAGCAGCTACACCATAATGTCTGGTTAAAGAATAATCTAATAACTGACTATCATCCTTTGGCCAATCATTCCAAAAATTTCTAAGCCAAGGATTAGTTAATAAAAATGTCCAATAGTATTTGGTGTTTCCATATAAAGCATAACTTAGCTGGTCAGGTCTTTGTCCGTCAGTTACTACTATGTATTCATATAATGAGACGTCGTCAGCTAATTTCTCTGTTATTCTTACCGAGTTAGTTAAATTGACGATTTCATCATAAACACCATCACTATTCATATCATATGGTACGGTTTTAAAATGACTAAAAAACATTACATGCCCTCCTCATTAATATGATGCCTTTGTTGAGGTGTTACCTCCTGTAAAGAAATACTTAAATCTACCTCAACTGGATGATTCGAATGTTTAAAGAATGAAGCTGAAGACGGGTTGTAAGTTACATTAACACTTTGGAGTACCAGCGCAGGAAGATTGGGTATTCCTTCTACCCCGTGCATAGATAGATGAACAAATCCTGGAGCTCTCATTGCTATAGCAGAACCCGGTCTCATTTCAGGAAGTGCCCTACTTCTAAATGTTTTAATAATATGTTCTACCTGTTGGCTTTCTGTTTCTGATTGCGGAAGAAATTTAAAAGAATAATTAAAGGATCTAAGTCCTACTCCTTGAAAAGCTAAGTATTGATTTGGATTAGAAGCAAAGCCGGATCGCCTTAGATATTCATCACCCTTTATTTCACCTGCCATTAACGCAACACCAGCACCAGTAGCACCTAAAAATTTAGAACCTCCTGAAATCGCATTTCCAGCCCAATTATTTCCTAACATATTACCAACTTTAGTACCTGCCCAAGCACTCACACCAATACCAGCAGCCCCAATTTTTCCACCATATTGAGCTATAAACATCCTTTGATCATCTAATGGTAAATTATTTACTACCTTTCCTACATCATCTATAGCATCTATATCAGATACATCAACACCTGCCTGTTCTAGGAATGCTGCTATAGCTCTTGTTTTAGTATCATATCCGACGGAAGTAGACATACTTAATCCTGGTGTCATATATAAAGCCACAGAAGCCTTACACTCTAAAGTATCTGATACTACTTCCTGATCTAACTTGGCATAATGGTGTTTCATATTTTCCCATATACTTGTTTCCCGATCCTGGATCTCTGTTTTAACAGTACCACCAACGCCTGTAGGATCACCTATATCTGTTACAACAGCTACCGGTTTCTTCTGAGGAAGGTCTGCTAAATCTGATATTTCTTGTCTTTCTAAAAACCTGAATAACATAAAAGGCTTATCAGATACCTGTCCGGTTTCAAAGCCTTCAAAGTTCTCTCCTCCATAGGCAAAATCTCTTGCGCCAGTAACAGTTGAATATTCGACGTCGGCTTGTACGCTTTTAAGGTCTTCAGGATAATAAAAACAAGCAGGACCAGATGTCTTTGATCCGCCTAAAGGATTGATATTAGCATCGCCATCATTAGACATTTGATCGAATACACCAGAGGCTTTACTAGAAAGATCCTCGACTATACCAGTACCTGCATCGATAGCATCCTGAGCTAACTCTTGTATATTATCTAATAATGACATGGGTTATATTCCTTGTGAAACTACTATTATTTATACGGTATAAATACATAATATGAAACAAACTTACTCCGGGCATTATAAGATAAAAAGACCTGAAAAATACAAGGGTGATCCTACCAAGGTTCAGTACAGGTCTTTATGGGAACGTAATGCCTTTAGATATCTTGAAAAGCACCCTAACGTTAAGTGGTGGAACTCAGAAGAAACAGTAATACCTTATATATGCGGAACTGATAGAAAGCGACATCGTTATTTTGTTGATCTTACTATTAAGTTCAACGACGGCAGAGTCTTATTGGTAGAGATTAAACCTAAAGCTCAAACACAACCACCTAAAAGAAAGAAGTTAAGTGAGGCTTTAACCTATATTAAGAATACTTCTAAATGGAAGTATGCCAAGAGGTATGCCGAAGATAGGGGTTGGGGGTTTCAAATTTGGACAGAGGATACCTTAGAAGGTATGGGTATTAAAACTATGACGTTAGGATATAAAGCTTCTAAAAATAAGACTGTAAAAAAGATATACAATAAAATTAAGAAAAAGAGATAAATACACATATGGCGACATCGTTATTTGATAAATTAGAAGCGGAAGCATATAGAAGAGGCCTTCAAAAGAGAAGTAAGGAGGCAGCCAAGTGGTTTCAACAAAAGGTTAAGGATATGTCTAAAATCAACATGCATACTATGTTGAAAGATCCACGTCTGGTAAAGAAACAAAGGCCTCGTGTTGGTGATATGTTTATGTATGTGTATGATCCAAAGCATAGACAGACATTACCTTATTATGATAGATTCCCTTTAACTATCATGATTAAGCAAGCACCCGGCGGGTTTTATGGTTTAAATTTACATTACCTTCCACCTAAAACACGTGCTATGTTTTTAGATGAATTAACCAAGGTTGCTAATAATCAGAAATATGATGAAACCACAAGATTAAAAATTAGTTATAATTTATTGAAATCTACTTCAAAGTATAGGGAGTTCGCCCCTTGTTTTAAACACTACTTAACAGAGCATGTAGATTCGAAGATAATGAAAGTAGAAGCGTCAGAGTGGGATATTGCTATATTCCTTCCGACAGAGAACTTCGCTAAAGCAAATAAACGTAAAGTTTGGAAGGATTCAAGGAGCAAATACTAATGTCATTACCAGTACAAATTGATACATTAAAATCCACAATAGGAAGAAGAGGTGGAATGGCAAGGCCTAATAGGTTTGCTGTATATATTTCTCACCCATCTTCAAAACAAGGATTAATCAATACAGATTTAACATCTTTAGTAACTAATATAGGAACCTCTATATTATCAGGTGGTTCTGTTAATCCTATGATGTTCTTTAACGATCCAAGAGATATGTTCCTTTTATGTGAATCCGCTCAGCTTCCAGGCAAACGAGTTACCACTACTGAAAGTATAACCGATATTAAAGCACAGAAACGCCCATACTCTTATTTGATGGATGATGTTACTATGACGTTTCTATTAACTAATGATTATTATACTCGTAAGTATTTTGATTCTTGGCAGGATTCAATCGTTTCTTATAACAATAAAAAAATAAGCTATAAGAAAGAATATACCTCTGACATTACCATTCAACAAATTGGTGTATCCAATGATATTATTCCGGCATATAATGTTAAGTTAAAGAATGCTTATCCAATAGCTTTAGCGGCTGTAGAATTATCAAATACTCAGGAAAATTCATTAATCCAATGTACTGTTACCTTTACCTTTGATGATTGGGAGCAGACAGGATTGATAGATGGATTCTCGGATCTAATCGATGCGGGAACTAATTTAATTAAAAATACAGGAACACAAATCAATAATATTATAAACAACCCAAGTTCGTTATTGAAATTTTAAATAGGAGAATTGTATTATGAATGTATTACCTAAGATGGCAGTCCCATCTTATAAAGTGACCGTACCTAGTTTAAATAAAGAAGTAACGTATAGGCCTTATCTAGTAAAAGAAGAAAAGGTATTATACATAGCCTTGGAATCTGCAGATGTTAATCAAATCCAACAAGCGGTAATAGATACGATTGACGAATGTGTTGATCTTCCGGTTAAGGCTAAAACACTTCCTACTTATGATATTGAATACCTTTACTTAATGTTAAGGGCTAAATCAGTTGGCGAAGTAATTAAACTGAATAGGGTATGCGATGAATGTGGACATGTTAATGAATTAGAAGTCAACCTAGAACAGGTATCAATTGAAAAACCTGAAAGAGATGAAACTATTAAATTAACAGAAGACTTCATCATTAAAATGAAAGAAATGAATATTGCTGAAGTACCAGAGCAATTGCAGGATGAAAGAGATCATGTTATTGCTAGTGTATATAAGTCAATTGATAAGATATATTATAAAGATGAAACATTTTATGCCTCTGATTTTAAAAATGAGGAATTACAGGAATTTGTATATAGTTTAACTACTGGTCAATTCCAAAAACTAGTTGATTATGTATTGGCTAGTCCTTATATAAAACATAATCAGTTACATAAATGTCATAAATGTGGACATGAGTCGGATGTAGAATTCCAAGGATTATTAGATTTTTTTATATAACTCTTTCTCATGATTCGCTAGAAAGCCACTATAGAATGCAGTTTGAGTTGGCTTATCATCATAAATATAATATGACAGAATTATATAATATGATACCATGGGAAAGAGAGATTTTCATAGCACTACTCAACCAAAGTATAGAGGAAAGAAATAAAAATGCCAGTTAACCCGAGAAAAATAGCTTCAAGAAATGGAATGAGTGATCCATTGGGCTCACAAGAAATTCAGAACGAAACAAAAAATGCGGTTAAAGGCGTAGAGGCAAAACTTACCTCTCTTGGTTCCGATATGCAGAAGTTGGTTTCGGCTCTTGGTCGAATCAATGCAAACTTAGAACAGTTAAAGGCATTAGAAGCTTCAGGCTTACTTCTTGAAAGTTACTCGGTAAAAGAAACTACTAAGAATAGAGAGAATACAGACTCTGTAAAGAAACAGACTGAAGCACAGATAAAGGGTGCATACCAACTTAAAGGTGGTATGGAAGAGATGGCCGCTCGAAATGAAGCTGGGTTACGTGATGTATCTAAAAGAATTATATTACTTCATTCTTTCTTGCAAGGAGATAAAAAATCTGAAACACAATTGAGATTAGGACAAGCTTCAAGAGAACATACCCTGGGTATTATGAAGCATAGGTCCATTAGATCCAAACAATTAGATTTGTTAGGGGCTACATCTATGGGACTCACGAATATCTTTGGTGAGAACATATACACTGAAGAAGGTGCTACTGGTCTATCAGGACCCTCGGCTATTAAAGAACAACTGGTAAAAAAAGAGGTGTCTGACACTAAATTTGAAAAGTTTATAAACAGTAAGGACTTACAATGGTCTGAGGTAGCCAAAGATGCAGCCAGAAAAGCCTTTGAAGCTAACCACGATTATAGAGAAGGATTAAAGGCTGGTTTCCTAATAGAATGGGATAAACGATCTACAGACAAGGCTAAAAAACATGATATGAGAGCGGTGAAGACAATTGCTAAAACTTTCGAAAAAAATCCCGCGTTAAGAGATTTATTCCATGAAGTGGAACCTGGCGATAAGCCAGTAGCTATTGTTAAGAAAACTGGTATGAGAGGACAGTCGCCGTTCGAACCGAAAGATCCGAAGAGTGGAGCTCCAAGTCCTGTTGATTGGGAGTTGGTTAAATTAACAGAGAAACACCTTAAAGAAGCTACGAATACCGCTTGGTATTTAAAGCAATTGTATAATATAACGTTAAAGACTACAGAGATTCAGCAAAATCAACATCAACTAGCATTAGAAGATAAAAGAGAGCGAATAGTTAATATCAGAAATCAGAAGAGATCAGCTGGTCCTAGTGGATTTAAAAATACACCAACCCAATTGGATAAGGCATTAGAACCTTTTGTACATAAAGGGGATGTTTTAGGACCTGCAGGTGGTCTTGCTGCTGCAGGTAGTAGTGGTCCGGGTTTATTAGAGATGAGTGGTGCTGCGTATGGTGCCAAAAAATTATACGATTGGAAAACCAAATCAAAATTACCCGCGCCCAAAAAGACAGCTCCACCGAAAGGTACTGTTAAAACAAAAATGATTGAATTCTTACGTTGGTTAAAGAAGACATCGAAGAAATCATTTAGTGCATTAAAGGTTATTATTAAGGTTAGAGATATAAAGAAATTATCACTGTTGATGGCTGGGTTATCAGCACCAAGTGGTCCTGTGGCGATTGCTATCGGTGTTATTACAGCCGCAGTAACGTGGTATGCTTCTGATTTAATTTTCGATGCATTAGAAGAAGCAATGGGGGAAGTTGATAAACAAGATACGCAAACTAATCTATCACAAATAACAAGAAGTGAGGATGGCCAATCTGTAACACTTCAGGACGGAACAGTGTTATCTAATCAGGAATATACTGATAGAGTCAATGCGTTTAATAATACTGGTGTTACTGGTAAGGCTATTTCAGGTACTGCTTCTGATGTTACTAATATTGTCGGAGGGCAAGGACAAAGCAATCAACCAGTAGTAATTGATTCATCTACTAACGATAATTCATCCGTTATTAACAACATATACAACGCACCAAGTAAAGATGCTTATTACGAGAGTGTGCATAACATAGACGTAGTTCCAGGAGCATAAAAAAAGGGCCTTTCGGCCCTTTCTATTAATTATGCCTCAGCAGCCAATTTAGCAAAGTAACTCATTGTATCATCATCATCATTTGTTGAAACCGGTTGTGGTACAGGATCATTCTCAATAGTTTCATCAAGATCGATCTGTTCCGCGGACGATGTTACATGTCCACCTTCTCCTAACACTCTAGTTAACTTAATCTTTAATTCATCATATGATTTAAATGAACTAGGATCAGTAAACTCTTTCAATGAGTATTCTTTATTGTAAATAGCTTCTAACTCACCATCATCTTCTGACAATGCTGATGGAGCTGCAAATTCTGAACGGTCATAGTTTCTGAAACCTGCTACTTGCGCAATCTTAATTTTAAAATCCGCACCCTTCCATAGATCGAATGGATTAACAGGTGTTTCATCATCATATTGAGGTTGCATTGAATCCATGATTTTATCAAATATTTTCTTTCCATATTCATAAAGGAAAACCTTCCCTTCATTTTCTGGATTAGCTGGATCTGATACAACATAGATGTTAGACACATAATGTAAACGTCTCTTTCTTTTACGTACGATATCCTGATTCTCCTTCGAACCAGTTGCCCACAATTGCGAGTTCAACTCTGATACAGGATCATCCTTACCTAAAGTAGTTAGAGATTTCTCTACATACCACTGACCAGTAGGACCTTGAAAGAAATGATCCCAGTACTGAGCCCAAGGCAATTGGTCACCTTCAACCGCCGGTAAGAATCGAATAACCGCATAACCATTACCAGCCTTATCGACTGAGGGCTTCCAGAGACGATCATCGCCATAGTTTTTATTGGATTTCGTACCAGAGGCTTGCTCTGCTTGTTGAACTAATGAGTCCATGCTCATTGCTTTTTGTTTTAACGCTTCAAATGACATATTTTTCTCCTTGTATATATTTGTATATCTTTGTATTATGATGTAAAGATAGAAAACACGATCTTTATAAATTTATTATTATCAAAATCTATAAAGGGTTCGAATTTAACTATCCGATTATATATATCAGGCCACAGTATGGTCTCTGATATATTTTTATTCGCATCTTCCATAAAAGAAGTTAACGAATTTAAAATGCATACTGTTTCCAGTGATACACTATCCTCTAAATATTTCTGGATGATCATTGGGTAATTACTATCTTTAGTAGTCAATAATTCATCTAAATGATATTCAGACAATTCTTCTAATTCATTTTTAAAGTTATAAGAAAGACTATCCATCCTCCCTAAAAACTTACGATATGTTTCTTCATCACGAATCATATCACCCACCCAAGTATTACCTTCTACTTGGTGTGCGGCAAAATATTGTATAATTTCTCTCTGATTCTTAAATCTCTTACCAATCTTTGTTAACTGGTATTTATCAGGCCTTCCCCAATAACTCTTTTGATTGGCTCTAGTTTTAAAATTATATTTAAATGCATCATACCCTGGTTGAGTAAAATGCATCTTAACAGCTAATGAGTATTGATAAGCTTCGAATCCATCCATATAATATATTATATATTATTTTGATATAAAAGGCAACTGTTAAATAGGAAGTTTATAACTACTACTTTGCTCAATTAAATTTAAATCCATAGCTTCAATTTCAAGGCGCTCTATTATTTGTTTGTTTAATAGTCTTTTAGTATCACGAGGATCAATTTCATTATCTTCACACAATAATATAATAGCATCCATATAAGAAGTATCTCTGTGTGTTAATACAAAGTTCTCTACCATTCTTGAAAAATGTCTTTTGTTTATATCTTTTTCTTCCATCACTTAATCCTTAATAATATAGTCTGATCATTAATACGTCCTGTAGGGCTCTTCTTAACAGCCTTGATTGAATCAATTAATTTTAATATTTGCTTTGGTGTCTTACTCATAATCTGAGGTATGATATCTTCTGGTTTACGAAGCTTAAAGACAACTGATTTTGTTTTATCAAACTTCTTAATAGTAGAACCAGATACCATCAAACCATCTGGAGACTCTGAAATGAATACTGTTAGTTGTCTAGTCTTAGTATTAAAAGTATATAAATTCATCTTACCAGGTATTCTCATTGGAATAATGGAAGTTAATTTAAATTCCATATTCTCTTTCTGATACTTTAACTTTTCAACTTGTTTATCGGCGGTCTTTACTTTCTTAACAGATACCTTTCTAACCGCTCTTTTAGATTGTTTTAAATTATTAATATCGCTTAAGAAACCCTCTAACTGTTTAATTCTCTTTTTAATAGTAGCCGTCTTAATATGCGCATAGGCTTCCATAATCTGTTCATCTTCTTTGTTAATGACAGCTCTATAATCTAATAGATGTTCATTAATCCATTGCTCAATTTCATCAAATCGTTTAATATCATGGATTATACAATTGCGATATAAATCATACTTCATTTCTTCATTAACATGCCACTTATCTTCTATTCTGTATAAGTCGTCCAGAACTGTTGCATATACATGATATTGTTGGCGCATGATCGGGGTAATCGCAGACTTTGGTTTATCAACTACCTTTATTTGACTTCCCTTTAATCTAAGTTCTTCAAATTTATCTTTAAGATAATTTAAAGCATTTTCATAACGTCCAGTAAATTCATTATTTAAAGTTTGCCAATAACAGAATCCTGCTGTATGTGAGGTAGCATATTCATAGGTGGGGACTTTTAAAATATCAGCAGCCTCTTCTTTAGAGTAATTGCGTTTAACATAATTACGAACTACTTCTGCATAATCTTTAGAATCACATTCTTGATGAAGATACGCTTTAAATATATCGAAAGAACCTTCAGTAGGTGCTCCTGCCAATCCCAGTTGTTTACGTTTTTTCAAAATGATCTCTCCAATCATTAAGGTCCTCTTCCTTCGAAGATGGAATATAGGCACTGCCCTCTTCAATATTACCGAGGCGATTCATCATTCGATCCAAGGCCTTATCATTACGTTTTGTTTTAAGCTTACCCAATTCTTCCTCAGGTAACTCGATTAAACCGTGTGCAGCCATAGAAATCTTTAACTTAGATTTCCCGGCTAAACGACGTTGTCTTGCTTCATGTTTTAGTTTTTCAATTCGTGTCATGATTTATATATTTGTAAAAGGTGTTCTTCAAAGGCTTCAACCTTAGCAATACGATCAGGCCATTTGATGTATTCCTTTTCAGGGTTTGCCTTTAAATTGTTTAATAGTGGTGTGATAGCGTTATATAACTTATCCAATTTAGCTTGTGTCTGATCTGATGAGGTAGATAATTGTTGTACTGAATCTAATTCTTCCTCATCGACAAGTGTAAATCCAAAATCAAAGCTGGTCATGTACTCTCTCCATTAATTCTTCGTATAATGCTTTATACTTATCTTTTTCCTCCTTTACCTCTGTATAAAGCTCTAGAAGAGATTTACCTTTATTGATTTCTTTAAATACTTCGGGGTTATTACTTTTAACTAACATCATTCTTTCCTGCTGCATACCCTTTAAGATATTGGTCTTGAATAGATCCAACATTAGCGGCATCAACTTGTGATTTCTCACCTCGCTTCGCATCAAAGAATCCTGCTGTAAAGAAACGTCCTTGTTCTCTTAAATACAAATTAGTCTTTTGTGTTTCTGTCATTTATTTGCTCCAACATTAAATGTGTGATAACTTGTTTACATTCTGTGATTTCATTTTCAACCTTTGTAAACTTCCAGAAAGCTCCGACCATTAATAATACGATTAAAGCTTCTACGTATGTGAATTCCATCCTATCTCCTACTAACCAAATAATCAAATACCTCGTAATACTCTTTTTGCGAGCATGGGATCTTATTTTTATACATCTCTATATAAACATCTGAATCCACGTAATTCCAATTAATCGATCCATCGCTATTAATGTTCTCTTTTTTAGCAATGGCCTGTTCAATAAAATCTTTCATAATGTCAATCATATTATATATTATACCCTATTTTGAAATAAATGTCAACTATTTCTTTGTCTATTAAAATGCTGTTTCTCAGCATCACTCATTTTTAAGTAATCAGCAAATGGTATGCATTCACACTTGCCATTTTTATCAGGTGGTGAACACCACATACCTTTGCTTACAACGTCTTTATTCTTAGCCACAATTAACTCTCCCAATATCCTGCTGATGGCATTTCATGATCAGCTTCCATAACAACATAACGACCGCAATATGGATGAAATTTTACTTTATAGTTATTTCCTAATCTTGCTGCTTTAGCCTCAGCGACGATTTTAGATGCAGCAATTTTAGCATTTCTGATTGATTCTTCTGTAGTAATTGTTGTTATAATCATATTAAAGCTCCTATATTTTTTATTTCTTATACATACATTATAACATGGTTTGCTTAAAATGGCAACAGGTTTTTTAAGTTTTTTTAAAGTTTTTTGGGCTATAAACATATAGCCCATCTGGAGTATATCTTTATAGCCCAGATGGGCTATGTTAGAATATTACCACATCATCCATATCAGCAGCCCAATCATCAAATGTTCTCCAATCAGACGGTCTGTAATCATCGAAACCATTTCTTCTATTGAAGTCATTTAATACGTCACTATCTAATCTTCTTGCCATAGCATCTTTGTAAAAGTGAATACCAACATGACCATCTTTAGGGTACCACATATCTACGATGTCAGTCTTATCAGCTAATCTATCAATCATATTCAAAGTATAACCACCAAGATCAGAGGCTTTAGCTTGAGAACCATCAACATTATCCCAACCATGTTTAGTCATATGAACAGTTGGAAATATTAATGTAACACGCGTATCATCATGCATAACGAAATCACTATCTGAAGCATCAAATAAGTCACGAATGATATCATTCAAATCATTTTTCTTATTAACCTTAAATCTCATTAAAGAAGAAAATTTGTCGTTATCAGTAAATTTTTTCATAATATAGCTCCTAATTCTTTATTTTATAATTACATTATAACCTATCTTTAACCAAAAAGCAACATCTAATTTGTATGGGTATTAAACAAATCAGCATCATCGCCACTAACAATTTTCTTTAAGTGATCTCTAAATGTTTCATAGTCCTTAAAGAAAACAAACGAACCATCTTTCCTAGTGATTAAATGATAGTCAAGTAATACGTCAATTTTGTCCATGTTTCTCCTTAACAATTCCAACTGGCAATTGCATCACCAATTGTTCCCGTAATAACATTCTTACCTTGCTTTTTATCTAAAGGTAATAAACCTGTTGCTGCATGCCAAGCTGTATCCATATCACCGTTTAATGCAGCAGCCGCAACTAAATTTGCCATATCGTCACAATCCATAAAAACTGGTTTTCCATGAATTGTGCTAGTAGCTGTTCTTCTAATATCCATAATTATTTCCTCATCCAAGATGGTACGTTTGATGTAATGTATTCTTTAACAATTCCGTTCTCTAAGAAAGACTCAATAACATCACGATTAACTTTATCTTCAGTAATGTTGTTATTATTTAATTCTTTGATCAAAAGATTACGAACTTTAGCACAAGTCCATTTATGGAATCTACGATCTCTAGAACAAACATGAGTGAAGTCTGCGTGAGTCTTCGCAGTTGAAGGTACGAATGTTAAATAATTAGATTCGATTCTGAAGTTTTCTTTTGTAATTGTTGTCATGTTTATTTCCTATTTCTTTATTTTATAATTACATTATAACCTAGTTTTTAGGAAAAAGCAACAGGTTTTTTAAGTTTTTTTGAAGTTTTTTGGGCTATATGAATATAGCCCAGATGGGCTATGGATTAATACTCCAAAGGGGGTACAGGACTCTTTACTCTAAATGCCATTCTTAATGCCATTTCAGGCGCAGCTTTTGTTGGAGTGATTCCTGTATGTGTGGCTTCTGATTCTTGAACGATAATACGACCAGGTTTATTACCTACGATCTCATTAGGAAATCCTATATTCCAACCGCGTTTCCAATGAGTCTCACCAGACTCTTCTTCGCCGAAGTATAACACTTCACCTTTCCAAGATGGTTTCCATTCTTTATTGACTACGTATAGAACAGTATAATAACCGACTCTATCATACCTAGTTTTATCCCTATCGTTTGATGTATCTCTATGAATTGCACCGTCTGTGTCTTGCTGATTAGTAAGAGGCATACCACCTCCGACAATAGCGGCTCTAGCATTTAAATATACTTTCCAACCTTCTTTGGCGCGCTTATGTGTGTGTTTATATCTTTTGCAGAATGAACCAAGCTCGTCTGAAAACATCATATCAGGACCCATCAGACCAGGATGACCTTCAGGTATTCCTTCTTCCCAAGAAGCTTGTCCATCAAAGATTGTATTGTTGATATGATCCCAAAGTGCTCTTACAGGTTCAACATCATCTCTTCTGTTGAACTCCTCCATAGTAGAGGCTATTGGATGTCTGAATAAAGCTCGTCGGCCATAAACAGGTATCCTATGGTTATCAACACCAGGTCTATAATCGAACTTTGGTATATCTGCGTCTGAGGTTGCGAAGCCAGCATAGTAAGATACTGACTGGCTCCACTCATACATAGCGTCCTGGATTTCTACAGGAACTGTGTTATCGTAATACTTAACTCGCTTATTCATTATGTAATTATATATCTACTTATACTCAGCAGGGAAGTGATGATAATTCATAGGGTCATAATCATTTGATAATTCCTTATCGATCTCATCCACTACATTAATAAACTCTTTAGCGTACCAACGAACATCCCATACATCGTAAGCATTGTATGCTACCATGCCGTTATTATATGGATTGTTATCAGATAATGGAAATTCCATATTATTAAAGAATGCATTAGCTGATACAGTTAAAGAAAGTAAAAGTGTTGTAATTAAAGTTTTCATGTTTGTCTCCTTAAATTGGGTTGTGGTTTAAATTTACAACCATCTTAGTAACATACGGATCACATCCGCCATCTTCCAAACGCATACTCATCCACATTTCAAAGTCTTCACGATCATTGAATGTTCTAACTATATGTTGAGTTTCATTTGGTAATTCTCTAGTCATATCCACACGGACATCTGCATGAGCAACGCTTATCCACATAAATGTAGCAGCAAAATACATTACAATACCGATTGCTAAAGCAAAAATCCAACCTGGACATTTGTTTTCAGTACACATTATTTTCTCCTAAATTAATATTATATATAAGAAAATGCTAATATAATGAAACTTTAATATACATGTTTATTTTATGGTTATCCTGTAATCATAGTATAAATTGTTTTCCAATTCTGAACGCGGATATCAGTATGTTGTCCTGAATTGTGTTCATGAGCCATTAGTATTGGATCCAAGCCAACTTTATAACCAGTATCGATATTTGCAGGTTTGTCTTCAATCCAATAACAATTAGTGTCTTTCCACTTGTCCAATTCTTTATCTTTGTCAGAACCTTGTGGTAATATAGTAATTCCATGGAATACATCTTTTCCAAATAAACGCTCAAGGTTTTCAATACGATATGCTTGTGCATAAGAATTATCTGTTTGAGAGGTAATTACATGAAATTGATATCCATGATCTGTAAATAACTTACGAACATATTTTACAGCATCTCTTAAAGGAGATAATGTTCGCATTGCTTCACTATTATTAAACTCCTGAACTAATTTACCACCTTGTTTACGATCTAAACCCAACGCGAGTCCTACGTTATATTCCTTAGAATTTACAATATCTAGTCCATGTGTTTCCTTCGCGAATCTATAGAAAAATGGTTCCCAATCTAATAGGACTCCATCACAATCTGCTAAAATAATATTATCTTTCAACTTAAAACCTCATTTAATCTACCAACAAAAACTATATGATCTTTAGGTACCCCATTAAACTGAAAATTATATTTTCTTTTATTTAAATCTTTAAGCACCATTTCAATTTCACTCTTATCAAAATTATTAAGATCATCATCAGAATCACCATCGATATACTCTAGAGTCTCAATAAAAGATAAAGCATTATTGAATACGCTACGATCTTTATACGCATAAGAAGAAGTACGTAACCAATTCTTAACGCGATCATAATTACTAAAATAATTATCTTCCTTTATAAAATTAAGAACATAATCAACCTTTTGATTTACATCTTTAATTAATTTCGCTTTAGTACGAATTAATTGCCAAGTCATATTAAATTTATTCATACGTATATTATACCATACTTTTTGAATAAAATCAACATCTAATTTTTATGGGTATTATACTCCTTGATAGTTTCAATTAATTTTTTATCCCAATTATCTCTATGTTCAATGAATACTTGAGGTTCATCATTATCTACAGAAATAATAGTTACTAATTGCGTAATAGGCATTTTAGTTCTTTCTTCCCAGGCAATGGCATAAAAAGCTTCTTGCATAAAGTAAGAAGTAACCCATTCATATTTCTTTTGTTTTCTAGATGTTTTGAAGTCGATGATAGATAGCTTCCCATCAAACTCTGCTACGCAATCTACTCTTCCCGCTACGCCTAAGTAGTCTGAATATAAGGGGAGTTCTTGTCCGTATACCGTTCCGATACGACTATCTAAAATTGATTTGATTCTATTGAAGTCGGCAATAATATTAGGCATAAATCCTTCTGTGTGATTCTCATTATTAATATATTTCTCACACATCTCATGGACAGCAGTACCTCTTTGTGATGCTCTATATGATACCTTATTAGCCTCTTCTTCACCGACTCTTGCTCTCCAAGCCTGAATAGCATCTTTAGATAGTATAGAGAGGACAGTTGTAATAGATGGGTAATCATTTCCATTACAATTATATTTACGACCAGAGGTTTTAGTTACGCTAGGCAGATCGTCATAACCTAGACTTATCGGTTCATGTTTAAACATAATATAATTTTGTGTTAACTTTTCAACACTTTTCTTTCATTAATAATAAAATCTTTTACAAGTCCTGAACGTACAATATCATCTATACCAAATTCGATTATATCGAAATTTTTCATATACTCCACAATTTGAATGAAATCTATAATGCCGTGTTTTTCTTTTTCTTGTTTAAAGTCACTTTGATGATAATCACCTGAAAATATAATCTTACAATTCCTACCCACTCTAGTGATTACCGAAGACAATTCATGGTAATTTAAGTTCTGCATTTCATCCACTACTATAATACAATTGTTATAGGTGATACCTCTAATGAACGAGGTGCTTTCAAAATGTAATTGATGTTTAGCTGTTAAATTGTCCCAAGCCGTTGCACAACCAAATAACTCTTGAAATACAGAGCGATAAGGGCCTGTATAAGCTTCTTTTTTCTCTGACTCATCCCCAGGTAAGAATCCGATATCTCTTGTAGGAACAATAGAACGTATGACTACTAAATCATGATAAGGTGTAGACTTATCTAATATTTCTTCTAAGGCTAAATGAAGTGCGAGGTATGTTTTTCCTGTGCCTGCCCAACCCGATAATAATATATTATTACCTGATTTAAAACTCTCTATAGCTTTTCGTTGATTTTGGTTTCGTGGTTCTAAATTCGGGAGGTCTTCTAATTTAATATTCTTTTGCTTTCTGTTCATTTATTAAATAAGCTAGAGTATTTTGTCCCGGCATTCTTATTAATTTGAGCCATCCTTGATTTGAATGTGTCATCGGTTTTAGACCAGACATCTCCGGTCCTATGCACTACCTGAGGTACAGATGAAAAATATGATGAGCAGTTGTTCTCTTCCATGTATTCCTCTTTCTCTTTATAGGACATACTGGCTTCCCAAATCTCACCGGTTTCGTTGTGTTTGAATTCGTATATTGGCATTAGTTAAAGATTCTCTTACCCCAAATTTCTTCGGCTAATCTTAATGTAAGACCTCTAACCTTCAATTGCTTATTAACCGCATCTAATAGGTATTGTGCGTCCATAACATGGATACTCTCTAAGATAGCTTTAAAGGAAGCATCAGCTCTCTGCTGTTCATACTTACCCTTATTTGATAATGGGACTAGATGTTTTATAATATCGTTTAGTCCTTTAGATGCTGATACATTAGGTTCCCATTGAATATTTTTTGATACATGAATATTCAAATCAGGATCGAAATTAATTCTCATTAATGATCTGAGAGCTATAGAATCATTAGATATTAGAATTTCTACTTTTTTATTTTTACTCGGCTCTTCATTAACCGAATCTAAGATTTCATATATTTCCATTAAAATTCACCCGCGCACTCTATTAACATCTTCATCTTATTCTGAATTAAATAATTTAAGATGTTACTCTTATTAGGATATTTATAATTTTCATTAAGAGCCACAATTTCATCTTGAAGCTCTTGAGGTGTTTCTTTCAAATCAATCATTTTAGTGTTTCTAACAAAGTTACGATATACCTCTGAAGGCATCGACTCTCTGTCTTCATAATACTTATCTATCATCCTCTGAGTCATAGGTTTTTGCCTAATCTTATCAGTAAACGTATTATCAGGTGAATTACAATTAGGAACACCATCACCACTATCACCTTTTAATATATGATCGAATAGGTATTTTCCTGGGTTAGAATCTTTTACCATTTTATTTTGCATAGGTGAATACTGAATTACATTACCTAAAGAATGTAATTGAATAAAGTCTTTATCAGCAGATATAATAACTATCTTCTCACCACCAAACTTATTAGCTTCTTCTCTAGCTAGAGTTCCAATAATATCATCCGCCTCACATCTATCAACACGCAAGACAGCATACGGAAAATTCTTTCTTATATCATTAGTTGTTATATCCAATAATCTATAGATTTCTGCCCAATCATATTTGTCGGTATCTCTAGTAGCCTTTCTATTAGCTTTATATTCAGGGAAGATTTCTTTTCTCCAAGAAAAAGAATCTACACAAAGTACGATCTTTCCATACTCTTCTTCACTAAATTTATTACGATAAGTACGAATGTTATTAAGAATGATGTGCTTAACTAAGTTCTCACTTAATGTATCACCTCTGTTAAGTTGTCCTAAAATAGAACCAACAGCTATGCCATTGTAATCAATTAAAACCATAATATAATGCTCCTTACTTATAAAGATGGGGTTTCTGACTAATTCTTAGCAAAATCCTTTCCATGATTATTTCATCATCCTCAGGGGTAGATTGCCAATCATTATACCACATTTTATCAAATCCATAAAAATACTTCTCCCGACTTCGATCTACGTTATAGCCTCGCCGTTCCATCTCATCGGCTAACTTATGAAATCTTTTAATAAGGAAATCTAACTTATCGTAAAAGAAGGTTACATGACCCTTATTTAAAGTAAATTTACTAGGTATACTATCTAGAATGGCCTCGGGCGGTCTGGATCGCAGGCTCCTCTTCAGGGCGGCAGGGACCATGGTTATTTCCCTAAGCTCGGCTACTAAATGTACACGATGCAATTTTTCTGGATGTAGATCTGAATTTATTCTAGTCATATAATATATTATACCATATTACTCGTCAATAGTCAACCCCTTTACTGCACTTCCACCCAATTTAATTGCGATAATGCCATTATAATTATCTTCTCTTAATAATACATTTTCATCAAATTGGATTTTAGCTTCCATGTAATTAGTTTCACCACGGGTTTTACATAAAAGAATAATTTCTCTCTTGAATTTATCCCTCCCATATATTTCTATATCTTCTAAAAGTCTCTGCGAAGAACCCCAATAATCCTGCCAATCAGTTTCTATTACTTTAGTTCTCTTATTCTTTTTTCCTTTTAAGGGTTTTAATTTACGTTTAGATTTAAAATATTTTCTACCTACGTAATCATGTCCATTAATAAGGTTAGTAATTCGATATATGAACCCGTAATAATCACCTATATCTTCAGAAGTAAATTCCTCTCCGTTATATGTCCAGTTCATCGTCCCAGATCGGATTTTCGAGTTGTGAACCACAAAACGGGCAATAATCCGCTTCCATGTCCGCCTCAGAAATAGGTACGGTATGATCCTCCTCCAACGAAACGTGGATATCATATTCACTATTACAATCTTTACAGTACTGCATCTTGCAAAATCAGATGTGCTTCTAAATCGTCACATCCGCCTATCAATTTATTATTTAATATTACTTGGGGGTATGATCTAGCAGCGGGTACCGCTTCTTTTAAATCATTAATAGTCCATTGTTTATTATCCACTAAACGTGTCTCATAATCAATGCCTCTTATATCCAATAAAGCTTTAGCCTTGTCGCAATACGGACAGGCCTCTGTTGTCCAAACTATATTCATAAACTTAATCCTTTTAAAGTATCCAATTCAACATCTTGTTTTACACCACCAATAACATAACTAGTGATTTCAGTCTCTTGTGGCGCTACCTGAACATTGTGCCCTGCAATCCACTTTTCTGTCCAAGGAAGGGGATTCGCTTGGCCGACTGAATAAGGTGATTGGTATCCTAAGGTCTTCATCCTTTTCGCACCTATCCATTCTATATATCCCTTTAATACATCAGCATTTAATCCTATCATAGATCCATCTTTAAACAGATATTCAGCCCAATTTATTTCTTGATCAATTGCAGATTCGAACATGCCTACGACTTGATCAGTAGTCTCTTCTTGAATCTTAACAAAATCTGGATCTTCACTTAAAAGATTTTTAATGAGTTGTAGGGAGGCAGATAGATGTGTATTCTCATCTCTACAAATCATTTTAATAATCTTAGCATTACCTTCCATTTTCTTTAATTCAGCAAATGCCCAAGAACAAGCAAATGAAACATAAAATCTAATGCCTTCTAATATAAAGATAGAAACTAAACAAAGATATAAAAGTTTCTTATGCTCATAAGATCCATAGTCGCCATCATAATTCATAAGATTATCATAATATCTAGAGATATCTTCTGAACAATCTACAATCTCTGGAATATTTAATATACCATCAAATACAACGCTAGGATCTGAGTATACATTTCGAATTAAATGTGTATATGATCTTGAATGAATGGTTTCGAAAAATGCCCAAGTTTCTATCAATTGCTCTATTTCAGGAAGAGATGTTAATGGTAGTAAAACCATATTAGGACTCCTTCCTTGAACTGAATCTAGAAGTATTTGTCTCTTCAGATTAGATGTAAAGATATGTTGCTCGGATTCTGTTAATTTAGAAAAATCAATCTTATCCTTAGTAACATCAACTTCATCAGGAGTCCAGAAAAATGATACCATTTTCTCCTGTAACTTCTGTATGGCTGGATATTTTACAACATCGTAACGTGCGATATCCACAGCCTCATCGAAAAACATATTGCTCGACGTGCGCTTCTTTATTTTAAATACTGATTTCATAATATTTCATCCATAAGGTTTGGGTCAAATCGAAAAGGGTGGTCTGCATTATGCATTTTTATTATCTTATCCAATACCTCCTCATCACTCATATCCATGGGTAAATATCCACAAATTTGTAGAGTCTCTATCCATTCTATATATAGGTTAAATTCTTCGCCAGACATTAATTAGCAAGTGGATTATCTAAAGCACGTTGGATCTTTTTCTGTAAACGATCCTCCAACTCCTTAGTATCTCTACTTACTGATTGTCTTAATTGATCTCTTTTAGTTTCGAATCTTGCTTCGGCATCATCAATCATATTACGAACATCATCAATTGATTTGCGAACTAAATCTTCTGTTCTATCTGATTGGTTTTCAATTCGTTGGATATCATCTCGTAAACCATTTTTAATATCACGAGTATAATCTACAGTTTTTTCCATTTGTGTTTCAATAACTTCCATTCTTTGTTCAAATGCACCAATATCTAAACTTGCAACACTTTCAATCTTCTGATACATTACAAATCCTGCGTATAAAACACCTATAAAAGAACCAATTCCTGCCAACGCTATTGTTAAAGTAGTATAGGATATTTCCATACCAAAGACTTCAAATGTCTTATCCTTTAAACTCTCAATTTCCTTTCCTAAATTCTTAGCCATGTTTACTCCTATTTGTTAACCTCACGTACCTTTGAGTATAATGTACCAAAACTCTTAAACCAAATTTTAGCATCTTCTTCTGTATGTGCTGATGTAGTCATATGTATAATATTTTCATGTGTACCTTTTAATGTAGTTCCTGGTGCACACATCGGACACTTACCCTTCGAAACATTTACCATTGCTTCAAATATTTTCATATACTAAAACTTTCCCCGCAACCACATCTTGCCTTTTCGTTGGGGTTATTAAAATCAAAGCCTTCATTTAACCCTTCTCTTTTGTAATCTAATTCTATGCCATTAAAAACATACTTCCATTTATTATTATACAGCAAAGTGACGTCATTGTCAACCTTTATTAACTCATCTGTTTCGTCTATATATTCTGCCCATTCTAACTGATAAGCAAATCCTCCACAACCAGAAGTAGACACACCAATTCTTAAACCGACAGTATTATCACTTCGGTTATTAAGTAAATCTTTTATTTTATTTTTTGCTTCGTTTGTTATTGTAATCATTTATCGCACTTTTAATTGCATCCTCTGCCAGTACCGAGCAATGTATCTTGACCGGAGGAAGAGAAAGTTCTTCGGCAATGTCAGTATTCTTGATTTCCTTTGCTTCATCTAATGTTCTACCCTTTACCCATTCAGTGAGAAGACTACTACTAGCAATAGCAGAACCGCAACCGTATGTTTTAAATTTGGCATCTTCTATTACTCCATCATCACTTACTTTAATTTGTAACCGCATTACATCTCCGCAAGATGGGCTTCCCACCATTCCTGTTCCCACATCTTTATCATCTTCATCAAACTTACCTACATTACGTGGGTTCTCGTAGTGATCTAGTACAAATTCGTTGTACGGCATAATATTCTCCTTTATTTATACTGCATATCTACCATATCATTCCATAACAATTCTTGTGCTAAACCATTACGGGCACCAAAATTATTATCTGGATATACAGATGGCCTATACCAAGAATTGTCCGGGTAATAACCACCATTCATAGTTATTTTATATTGATCAAAACCATATACGTAAGCCATAACCGCCATAACCTGTTGTTGGATCATTGCTTGTTGTTCTGCTGTGGCTGCCTTACCCATATCATCAGCCAAAGATTTAGCCTTCTTAATCATAAGATCTCTTATTTTTTCTTTCTTTGATTTTTCCTTTTTTTCTTCAGCAACTACTTCATCTTCAATAACTTCATCTTCGATAACCTCATCTTCAATAATAGGTTCTTCAATAAACTCTTCTTCGATAAACTCTTCTTCAATAACTTCATCTTCAATAATAGGTTCTTCAATAATAGGTTCTTCTATTACAGGAATACTAACAGATATTATATCATCTACAACTGAATCACCAGTAATAGAAATCTCAAATTCTTCATCAGGAATTGTTTCTATAATCTCTTCTTCTTCTGTATAATTAGGACATAATAAATTACTTTGTGAATCAATATCACATTGTGTTAAATCACTCTGATAATTTGGACAATATGTATAAAATAAATCATTTATTTCACATTGAGTAACAGTTATAGTATAATCAGGACACAACTGATTAGACAATGGATTATCATTACATGATTGAATAGCCTCTGAATATCCTGTACATCCACTATCATATAATGGTTCTGCTGTACATTGCTGATCATAATACGCTTCTTGATATCCTGTACATCCGCTATCATATAATGGATCTGCTGCACAAGCTTGATTATATAACAGTTCAGCATAGGCTTCTGCATACCCAGGACAACTTGCGTTGAATAAAGGATTTGCATTACACAATGCTGTTATATCATAACTAGGAATCCCTGAGTATTGTTGGTATGTATCAGACCAAGTGGAATTTTTACCATAACCATAATAAATCTGTTCATATTCATCTGAACTAGGGTCACCATAGATTCCAACATTGACATTATGATTAGTAATGTTTACTTCGCCATGATTTATGGTAATACCACCATTATCCTTTAAACTTAAACCTACTGTATTGTTATTGTTCGTATTATAAAATTCTGAGAGGTTTCTCCAAAGGTAATGTTGATACTGGCTACCATCTTCTGCATCTTCTACCCAAGTATAATACCCATTATCAAAAATACCGTCACCATCAATGTCTTTATTAAGACTAATTAAATCTGTCCATAAAACAGCAATGAAGTGGTGAAACTGAGGATACCTGGTCGCATATGTACCGTTGTTAATAGCAGCCTCTAAATCATATCCATTACAACAAAAGTGATGTGTTGGATTAGTAGCATTATTGTATGGAAAAGAAACTACACCATTAGAGTGCATGAAAGAAGTGCCATAATAGTCACCATAAAATGGAAAACTAAATGGTAGATCTACTTGTGCATAGCCATCATCACTAATAGTTAATGATGTGCCTCCAGCTGGTAGTTCCCAACCACAAGATGAAACTGTAGGATTTGTAGAACAATCAAATCCGTTATGACCAGTACCTGTTCCGTTAGAGAGCGATGCCCAAAAGAATAGCCATAATGCCACCAGCAATAAAACCTTCTTGCTTATCACTTATTGCTTTCTCCTTTTCTATAACACTTGGTTGTTTATCGGGATTAGCTGCCCATAGAGCACCGGCATCGTCACCAATTTTACCTTCATAAGGACAAGGGGTTCCTGCCATCATCATAGCATTAAATACTCTTTTATCTTGGCACATAACACTTACCGCGGCTACTTTCATTCCCATATCATATAATGTCTTGGCATTCTTTAATCTTTCACAATTTAAATCTCTTACTGTAGACCCAGCAGAGATACCAAGTATTTGTGTCTGTACTGCACCAGCAACACCAACCGTACAAAGATCACTATTGCTAATATTAATAGCAGGGGACACAGCACTCGGAGGTGGACTCTTGACTGTAGTTGTAGTCTTTCCTGTTGTAGTAACAGTTGAAGTTGAATTTGATATTGTTTCTATTGGTTCCGCAAATACTTTTAATGAAAACAAAAGTAATAACGCCCCTGCGATCTGACGTGTCATAGATAACTCCCTAATACATATAGTATTATTATTTATATAATATAGGAATTTGTACGCAGTTTAAATTTTGATTAGGCCTTAGCTGAGGTGTATATGTCTTTAATTGATTAAAACATTGGACATAATTAGGAAATGTTTCTATACCATAAACCTCGGGTTTGGGTGCACCTATAACCAATATAGTGTAAACTAATGCCCACATATTAAATTCCGAAGACTATAAAACCAAAGACGGTAAGTAATAGAGATATTACAGTTATGATTACTACTTCACCTAGCCAATGCACTATTTCATTCCCAATTTAAGGGCTGAAATAAAACCAAAGTGAAATAAAGCATTGGCCTCTTCATCTTCAAGTTCAAATGTCTTAGTTTCTTTATCAAATTCATTTGGATCTAATACCTTAACTTCATCATTTATTCTCATCTCTTCAATGAGGTAGGTAAGTCCTTGTTTAATAAATTGTGATTGATCCGTCGGTGTAACATCCATTACTACCTTTGCGCTTCCGTCTGGCATATCTGTTATTTCAATCATTATACAGCCTCTTTCTTATTTTCAAACCATTTAGTTGCTTCCTCGTCCCACTTATCCATACGAACATAGCTCATATAACGAGGACTTTCAATCATGTTAGGATCAACATCCAACCCAATTCCTTCAAGGAAATTCACGATACCGATTCTTTCAATCATCTCTCCAGTTCTTTCATGTTCTAAAGCGTTCTCTGCAAAGAAGTCGATCATCTCACCAGCTAACTCTTCAAGATATTCGTAATCTTCTTTAGTTTCTACTTTAAGGAATGGAATAACTACAGTACCAAATAGATCACCAATCTTGAGTGTTCTCTTACCACCTACAGAGATAGTAACACCTTTATCATCTCCAGGAGAAAGTATACCTGTAAAATCTCCTTCATCAACATATTTGTGTGATAGTGGAGAAGTAACATTAATACAGTGCATACATTTAACACAGTTTTTATTATCTATTTGTAAACCAACTGGTTTATCGTTCATATAATTACGTGTTAGTGTCATGCATTGTGTAGGACATCTGGATATAATATTATCATTAACGTATTCTTCACCTTTATCTTCTACCATCCTATTCCAAGCAGCACGATTAATTTTAATATCATCTCTCCAAGTACCAATAGTAGACATATCAGATCTTTCGATTGAGTTCATACAGTCATTTGCACAACCTGATACTTTGAACTTGAACTTGTATGGAAGAGCAGGTCTATGCATATCATCTAAGAAAGCATTAACTAATGTTCTTAGAATACCTTGCTCATTGGCATTAGACATCTCGCATCTTGCTGCGCCCACACATGACATTCCAGTTCGTACAGCAGGCCCAGCACCGCCAAGGTCAAAGCCGTAATCGTTAAGCGCGTTAAAAATTCTTTGTACTCCATCTTCATCTGCTCCTTGCATCATTATATCACCACTTTGACCATGAAAAGCAATCAATCCAGATCCACCATTATCAACAAACATATCACTTAGATCTCTTAATAACTGTGATGTGTAATGCATACCTGCAGGTGGTTGAATGCGAAGTGTATGGAACTGACCCGCGTCTTTGAATTTGTAATCACCATTTTCATCTTTAAGTTCATTGAAGCGAGGAATGACTCCTCCGCCGTAACCAACAACACCAACGGTGCCACCTTTCCAATATCCTTTTTTGGTTACGTAGGATGTTTCTAATGTAGCAAGAACATCACGTACCATTCCAGCGCCGTCGTGATCATCTGTTGCTAGTCTCTTTAGACCTGTTACGAAACTCGGCCAAGGTCCATTTTCCAACTCATCAAGGTTGGGTGTGTTGTATAGTTCTTTTGCCATATTAGGCTCCATTAGTATATTATGATTTATTTATATTTTGCAAGACACACAATCGTCACTTTCATCACCCGCCATATCATTTGTATTAAAATAATATAACTGTTTTCCGCCATACTTATAGAATGTAATAAGATCTTTAATCATCTCACTCATCGGAATTTTATTATCTTCATAATGTGAGGGATTGTAACTTGTATTTACCGATATACCTTGATCGATATATTTCTGAAGTATTGCCATAATCTTTAAATATCCATCAGGTCCACTCTGATCCCATAGCAAATCATACTTATTCTTTAAGTTATGATAACCCGGTACTACTTGAGCCATAACACCATCCTTACTTTGTTTATATGACACTAAAGCTCTTGGAGGTTCCACACCATTAGTAGAATTACTTACTGAAGCACTTGTCTCCGCAGGCATTAATGCCATAAGAGTAGAGTTTCGAATACCATGATCCCTAAGATTATTTCTTAAAGACTTCCAATCCATTCTTTCTGTATGTTTAACTAACTCATCAACTTCTTTTTTATAAGTATCGATCGGAAGAATACCTTCACCATATTTTGTTTCATAACATTTAGGAGCAGCACCCTTCTCAATAGCTAAATCATTACTTGCCTTTATTAAATAATAAGACCAAGCCTCTGCATACTCATCAACAGTTTTTAATGCTTCTTCATTATACTTTAACCCTCTCTTGGCTAAGAAATGTGCGAAATTAATAATACCAACACCAAGTGGTCTTCTGTCATAAGTAGATATTTCAGCTGCAGCTACAGGATAATCCTGATAATCTAATAATTCATCCAAAGCTCTTACTGTAAGATCACAGTATTTCTCAAATTTCTTGGGTTTAGATATCTGTCCCCAATTAATAGCGGCTAATGTACATAAAGAGATTTCCCCGTTTTCACTATCATCATAACTAGTTAATCCTTTGGAGGGAAGGTCAATTTCACAACATAAATTACTTTGATGAATTGGAGCTTCTTCTTCAATGAAAGCACCATGAGTATTTGCATGATCAATATTCTGTAAATAGATTCTACCAGTTTCTTTTCTTTCTGTTAAGAACATAGAGAATACTTCAATAGCAGGAATAGACTTCTTACGAATCTTTCTTTTCTTTTCATACATTTCATATAAACGTACGAATTCCTCTTGATCTTCACAGAATGCATCATATAAGCCTGGTACATCAGCAGGACTAAAGAATGTAATATCTCCACCCGACAGTAGGCGTTCATACATTAGTTTATTGAATTGAAAACAATAATCTAATTCTCTTACTCTAGTTTCTTCTGTTCCCTTATTATTCTTTAATACAACTAAATCCTCAAATTCATAATGCCATAATGGGAAATAGACAGTAGCAGCACCACCCCTAACTCCACCTTGAGAATTATGCGTTAATATCATTTCGCCTTCTTTATTATTTGAAGCAAAGAATGTATGTGTGTCAGCGACGGTGATATCAATATAGTCTTCTGGCCTGATATCACCCTTTATGGTCTTAACTATTTTTGTGATACCAAGATCAGTCACTACCTCATCCCAGGCATTCAAATCATCAGGGTACTTCTCGATAATATTATCTCCAGATTTAACCATAATAGGGTGATTGTCCGAGCAATGTAATTCACAACCATTTTCAAAAACTATATGTCTCTGTCTATCTCGGACTACTGTAGTAGGCATGATTTTTTCAACTGGTTTAAAGTCAATACCATGACTACCAACAGTTTTGATCTTCATACCTTCTTTAAGGTCTTTCAGTTTAATTCGTTTTGTTTTCATCTTTATATTCCTTAATTTGCTCTTTTGTCCAAGAGTGAGCTTTAATCATATGGTTAGAGAAATTTCCAGCGTCATATCTATGACCATCTTTACATCCATACGGACACGGTCTCTTATTTCTTTCGCGGACCTCAGGTAAATTCATCGCAGTTGTAACGCCGTATTTTTCAAGATTGGTTCTACGGGTTTTTTCATTGCGTTTTTCCCAATCAATATTGTCTATAGCTTCTTGGTGTTTCTTTTGTACATCAGGATGATGCATCATATTAGTTACGCCATACCTTTCAAGAAGAACTTCTGCCATTTTATCTGGGTTTTCAAACGGGTTAGTAGTCCCGAACTTTTCTACACAAGCAGATTCCCTAGCATCCTTTACGTTTTTTGTATTAAGAGTGTGCTTTTCGCCGTATTTATTGAGATTTGTATTTTCTACCTTTTCCTTTATAATAACAGAAGCGCTGCCACGTCCTCCGTATTTTCTACGCAAAGTGTCATCAACCTTTTGTTGAGTTTCGGCATCACAAAACGAAAATTTGAAATTACTTTCTTCCAGATACTGTTTAGATTTCATATGATGGGATACTCCCCACCTATCTTCACAATATTTGGAATACACATCCTTCTCAAAGAAACTCTCCTCTCCCCCAGGTTTCATATTCTTACATTTGGGGTCAGATTTCCAAAGATCAGATATGAGAGCTTTTTCACCTAAATACGCTTCATCAGAAGAATCGTAAAATTCTAGAATGATCTTATCTATGTTTTCCCCTGATTCTTTAATTTCATTAGGCCAGGTTCCAGATCCCATGTAACCGTCATTAAGGTTTCCGGTAGAGTGCTTCCCTATGTAGTACTCTCCAGTTTCGTGATTTCGCAATGTGTAGGTATAATGGTACATAACATTCTCCTTTATTATATACTATTATTTATACCTCGTATACCCTCTTGAGTAAAATTATTTTCTATTTTCATTCTCTAATTCCTTTTCATAAATTAACTGTGCTAATTCAAACACATCCTTATCCAAATGTAAACCCAATTCTTCTTGGATATACAGGGCTTTATCAAACACTCTATCAAAATCTTCAGCGGGTATCTTCTGACTCATCTAGGACCTCGACATAGGTGTCTGGGGTTAAACAGCAGCTCTTAACTGCGGCTTTAAAGTATTTTAAAAAGGGTATGAGGCCAGTATGGACAACGCTCCCGTCTCCGATATGTGAACCCACAGCTCTAATCTTTCCAGCATTTATTCCTAACCCCGCTTTCTTTGAAATATAACTTACAATAGAGGATGCAGCAGCATTAATACTATTTAAACTGTCATCACTCTCTAATACCACACAAGAAGAAAATTGTCTTGTGGGAGTTCTTACCCCTGCCATAATAGGCGTAGGAAGAGAGATATAAAATTGTGAAATAGCGTCATAAAAATCCTTGACGTATTTCATTCTAATATCTTTGTCGTATTTAGCAAATAAAGTCATTGATATCATAGCATAAAGCATTTGAGGAGTTTCATAAAGAACACCTGTTGCTCTATTTTGTACTAAATATTTACCTCTAAATTGTTCCATTCCCACGTAAGTGAAATCATCATCTCTTTCATGTTTAATAATATTTTCTGTTACGTATTTAAATTCTTCTGAGGTATATTGATTTAAGATATCAGCATCATAAACACCTTCATGAATATTCTTTTTAATATGCGAATATACATCGATAGGCTCATATTGGCCATATACATCTTTACGTAATTTATAGTTGATTAAACGTGCAGCGACGTATTGATAGTTAGGGGTCTTTTCTGAAATAAGATCAGCACTTGATTTAATTAATAACTCATGAATAGAATTAGTATCCATTGAATCATATAAAGAAGTATTAGCCTTTAATTCAACTTCAGATACGGATACATTAGATAAGCCTTCTGTGGCCCATTCTAATACTCTGTGGATTTTTCTTAATGTGAAGGGCTCAGTAGAACCATCACGCTTGGTGACAACCAAATTTACCATTATTTAAACTCTCAATTATTGTATATTATCTAGGGTGAAGTATAATCCTTCTTTAGATTTATATATAGCGATACCTGCAACGTAATCTACCGGAGTATGATCTCCAATTGTGATGGGTTCTCCTTTCGAGGCGCCGTAGATATCTTCACTTAATAAATATTGGGAATGTTTAAAAGTATGGACGTCTTCTTTTAAATGGCCATACCCTTGCACACCCATAGCATCAAGATAATCATCAATCTCAACACCTGTCTCTTCTCTTAATAAATATAAAGCTGCTGCGTAACTAGCAATTTTCATTTTTCCGCCTGGTAACTTTTCCATCAATCGTTTCATATTAAATACTAAACGATGGAATGTTGTATAGGCGTCTTTTTGTGCGGTAGTAGTAAGATCTCTTTGTTTAATTAAGACTTTTCCTTTATCGTCAATGATACCTTCGGCGTAAGCATCCGTATCGGTCCATTTTGTTGACAATAATTTAACAAATCTAAATGTATAATAAAGATCTGCTGCTCTTGATACACCCAATTATAAACTCCTTAAAGCATCTACAATACCACTATCCAATGGAACTTCGACATAAAAATCTTCCGGAAGATAATTTAGATAAACTAAAAACGACTTTGCTATCGGCTTCATGATATCATCTGTAAGCATCATGAGTATTTCAGCAGTACATTTCGGTCCTAGGACATTACCTAAAATGATTATATGATTTAGAATTAATCTTTCTCTTAATTCATCATCACTATAGTAACGACGAAAGAGTTGTTTTATGTATCTAAACCTTGCACAATCACTTTTAAAATCATAGGTCGTAACAAACTTATTCTTCGAATATTGTTTCGACGCATATAACTCCCAGTTATCTTCTGTAAGTTCCATTATATATTATACTATAACTTGAATATGAAATCAACCAAAAATCTTATTAAATAAAGATTTCTTCTCTTTTACTTCTTTTTTTTTGAAGACTTCTTTTTTACACCGTTAAACTCATCACATTGAGCTTTTGTTAATTTAGTAGCTAGTAGGTAAGTGCCGTTAGGGGCTATGATGCCATTCTCTGTAGCTTTGCCATTAGCATAAGGACCCGCTTTTTTAAGATTCATATTATCTCCTATTAATTATTTAAACATATATCCGAAATCCAGAAGTTTTCTTTTTCACCAGATTCCAACATTACTTCTACATGATTAGGACATAACTTATTTATAGTTCCCATCTTTAAAGAATCAATTACTACGATGTCATCACCTACTTTAAATAGGTCACCAGACACATACTTCTCTCTTAAATGTGATTCTCTTTTTAATTTAATATCTTGTCTGAAAGAATAAGATTCCTTCAAGCCCATACCACTTCTTACAGCATTCATTAATCCCGTCGCATCCTTAAATCCTTTAGGCATACCTTTCGTGAATGTTTGTAAGTCGTTGTTCTTTGCCGCCGCTCTTAATTTAGAAGCGGACATGCCTGAAACATCATCAGCATCAGGGTCTCTATCACCCGCAGAAACAATCTTTAATGATTTAAATTCATATAAACCATGCCTTGCCTTCACACCATTATATTTTTTAAGAACAGTATCAAATTCCTTTACCCTATCAGAACCCACTACTACTATACAATTCTTAAAGCCATCATTATGAGCAACAACTAAAGCATCAAACATATTTCTTACTTTCTTATCTAATAAGATATGTCTGGCGTGTTTAGGAAACATCTTACGCATCCATTTAACCTTTTCTTTATATTGAAGAGGGTTCTTTTTAGGATCGTTTGATTGAGAAGCATATACTCTGTGAGTACCAGAACCAGCAGACATGGATTTATCTAATAACTTCTCATGACCATTAGTAGGTGGATTGAAGCGACCAAAATTAATAATGACAGTATCATCTTTCGCTTCAGAGATATAATGCTGCTTGAAAGTATTAATCATTTTTTCTTTCTTAGTTTTTCAGTATCAGCCTTTTTAACCTTAGGAAGAAGTTTTTTCGCTAATTTTTTAATAGCCCCTTTCTTCTTTTCTAATTTCTTCTCTAAATTCTTGCGACCAGCGAAAGACATATCTTTCTTATCTTTATCTTTAACTAACTTCTTGGCAATCATATCACGTGCTTTCTTTTGAGCCAGCTTCTTTAATTGTTCCGGAGTTTTGCGTCTCTTTTCAGCTCTCTTTTTACCCATCTTGATTTTGGCTTTGTTTCTCTTCATAGCCATCTTCATTTTCATACGGGTTTTTTGATCGACAGCTTCGACTTCTACTTTATCCTCTTGCATCTGATTCCCATCCCTTGATTATGTCTTTACTAAAATTATTATAAGAAAATTCCATACGGTCTACAATCTTAACAGCACCGTTTGTCAAATTATCAATGGCAACAAAGCCCTCGGCACCAGTTACCTTGTAACCAGATTCTGTCTTAACAAATGTATTTATATTATTTAATTTGTTTAAGTGTGTTAGTAATTCTCTCTTTGCGTTTACTAATTCATTCTGCATATCAAACATAAGCTTCAGATTTTTCTTATTATCATTTGAAAACCATTCTAATGCTTCAATCTTCTTCGCATTTTTTCTTGCTTTACCTTTGTCTGATTTTAATTTTTCTATTTCCTTATCATATCTATCATGAATCCAAGTAATGAGTTCTTTAACATGTTTACTAGTATTGTTAATTTCAGTTTGAGCTCTTACCTTGGTATTTCTGAAAGTATTAATGAAGAGATTAATTTCTTCATTAGTAGAGACATCTTTTAAAACTGAGGATTTAATTTTATTAAAAATCTTACCAGCATTGGAAATATGTTTAGTAATACGATCTGTTTCTTTTTTGGTTAGAGTAGCTTCGGGTAATTTTTCTAAGTCAGCCGATTTCTGCCATACAGAAGATACGTTTTTAAATTCTGATAAATTAACACCGAAAGAGGCATTCATACTTGCAATAGAAGCTCCTGTATATTTTGTATGCCATACGACTCCGATCTTTGCTTTTAATATAGATTTAGCACTACTCTCTGGGACAGCATAAACGATAGTATTAGGATGGAATGTGATATAGTTCTCACCGTCAATTTTAGCTTTCTTTAAATCGCCTTTGGTAAACATAATATCACCTTGATATACACCATCTTTAATACCAAGTTTCTTTAATTCATCGTAGGCAACCATTAATTTCTTAGATAAATCACCAGAAGTATCTGCTTTAATATCGGCGTGTGATTTATATACTTTTGGTACTTTATTAAATAAACCCTTTTTAGCAACAAAGAACTCGCCATCCGAAGGATCAATTCCGGCGAATACAGCAGGGGCACCGTCCCACTTTACAGTAACATGTTTAGTATCATTAGTATGACCAGCAAGCATATTACGCAAATCTCTTAACGCATTAATAGCAGCACGAGTACCATCCACACCACCATTAATAACCATATCTTCGATATGTGTCATGTGCGTATTCTTTGCTTCTACTAAATGTTGTTTAAATGTTATCATTTTAATCCTTACAATAATGCATACACATTGCATACATATCTTCTAATTGGTTTAACCCCTTTCTAATTTGAAATTCAGATGATACACCCGATGTGGATAATTCATCTAATAACATATTTTTATAAGCCTTGATTGTTTTTAATGTATGCTCAATTTCATACATCGAAGGATTAAATTCATCCTTCCAATCACTTGGCCACATTAAAATAAACTCTTCTTTCGGTTTAAATTGTATTACCTTCCGCGAACCTTCTGCCATTCTCTATAATTCAATCCAGCCATATCAGCTGCCATTTTATTCAAATAAGTATCAATATCACCGACAATCACACCTTTAGATTTTGCAAATCCCCTCTTCTTTAACCATTTCTCTTTTCCATCTTTATCAAGTTCGGCCTTTAATTGATTGTAATATTTAAGAGCTAACTTATACTTTTCTTGATGAGCGGCTTGATTAATCTTCTTTCTAACACTTTTCGGTAATAATTCTTTAAACCAACGTAGTGTGGCGGACTCTTTACCTCTTTCTGTCATGTATTGCTCGAATGTTTTCATAGTTAATTATATTTATTATTAAATTTTTCTTGGGATAATTGGGTTACACCTTCAATAACATATGAGAAAGCACCTGCTCTATTAGTTCCCATTCTATTCTCTGAATATATCGGTTCGCCTTGATCATTCACACCTAAGAAGAAAGCTGAATAAATTACATAATAATTATCTTTAGAACCTCCAATCCATACACCTAATAAAGGAGTATCTTCGACTTTGGTATTTTTAATCATAAAGTCTTCACCAGAGCCTAAATATTCATAGGTCTTACCTGAATCACCACCATATACTTTATATACAGGCAACATAGTCTTACCAAAGAACATTTCTTTTTGCAACTCAACAAGATCGTTAGCAAGCTTCTTTGAAGTGCCAGCACTTGCCTTAATCATATCTTGTAATATCTTAACTGTTGTATAATTACTGAATAACTTCATCTTATCATCAACAGTCATTTTAGAGGGTTTAATATTGCCGTTGTATTTACCTGCTAAATGAGGTTGTGAACTAATAATCTTCATAAGATCATTAATTCTATGTTGTGTTCTTACTAACAAATTATTAACATCTTTATCAGACATTTTAGAAATTAATACATTAATTTTTGATTCATATAGCTCTTCTTCCTTTAACATCTTATTAAATTCTACGATATCAGCCTTGAGTTGTTTCTTATATCGTTTAGATAAATTACTATAGAATTTTGATGCGAATTTAGTCACATTAGTAATTAATTTCTTGAACGCTCCAGCGAATTTAGATCCTAAAGATTTTAATGCATCCAATAATTTACCTTCATCTAATTGATAGGCTACAAATCCTTCGCCAATAACATTATGAAGGATGGAAGCATAATCAGATATGTTATATTTGTCTTTAATATTACTAGTAATCTTACCTAGTTGTGCACCACCTTTAGCCTTTTTAAGACTCACTTGAATAAATTTAGCCTTACCTATAGAGCACACACCTTTATTATCGTAAGTAGCTTTATTACTCTTCATAAGGCTAATTAACTCTTTAGCTGGCACTGATGATAAAATCATATCAGCGGTATTATCTTTATTACCTTGAATTAATTGGTTAGATTCCTCTGCTTTATAATATGTATTAATCGAACCATGAATTATATGATCCGCTTTAAAAACCTTATTGACGAAAATACTCATTCCAGCAATTAATGAACCTACATCTATCCATCTATCTAAGGTCATTCCTGATTTAAGAATTGTGGTTAAATATTTCTTACCTGTCTTATCCCAATCATTACCATTACCTAAGGCTGATGTTAATTCCTTTATCCATTTTTTATTCATTGCAGATAAAGCACTAGGATCTTTTGCTGCTTTCTTAACATCGTTTAAAAGATCTAAGCCATTCACATAAACACCTAAACATTGTGCGGTTTCCATAGACTCTGTAGTCCAATCAATACCACCAGATTTTTTAGATAAAGAACCCTGTCCTATCTTATATTTTAAGTTAGGGTATTTGTCTTTAATGATTGCTTTAATTTCTGCTCTTTGATCGTCTGTAACAGAAGATGTGTTAATTCTTAATTTAATGGATCCACCATCACCACCAGCAATAGCAATTTCAGAAGTATACTTACTTAATAAGTCGATAACACCTTGTAAATCTTTTTTATTAAGATCTGTATTAAAGGTCTTTAAATCCTCTTCGTTACCGATAGGGATATTATATTTTTCTTCAGAGAGAAACGTTACGAAATTATCCATATTATGTTTCCATCCAGTGCTTAACAGCAGGATTATCAGGTAAATCCTTTGCCCAACTCATGATTTTAGTATAGACTTTATTTGTCTGAATACCTGATACCTCATAATTGGTATTATCAATTACCCATAATCTGTTTCCAAATAACTTTTTAAAAGAACCTTTATTCTTTTGAACGCCTTTCCATTGACTAGTAACCATCTTAGGATTTAATGATCTATCGCGTTCTTCATTTCTCCCTAATGCCGCATCTAAAGTTGTATCAACAAAAACCATAGAAGCTTCATATCCAAGTTGTTCTAAGGACTTTACTTGTCTTTTTATCTTTCCAAGATCTTTTCCGGTACCATCGATAACCATACCTAAGCGGCCTTCAACGGCATGTCCTTGTTTCCTCTTGGTAGTTTTCTTGGCAAGACCCCTAACAATATTGCGTGCATATTCTTCGCCTTCAGGCATCTTTAAAGATAATAATGATTTTTTAAGACCTTGTTCGAATGCTGCATCGGAATTGATAGAAACAAAACCGAGTGCATGAAGGCCTAACATATGGGCTATAGTAGATTTGCCTGATCCGGGTCCACCTGCCATGAATATAACTTTGAAGATTGCGGGATCATTTTTCCCTTCATCTAAAAATGATTTGAATTGGAGCATATTAATGGCCTTAAATTTTATACTGCTATTATTTATACTTTTTCAATTATGTCATCTAGATTTTTAATACTACTCCACTTTTTTAGTTTTTTAAGTTTAGCCTTTACGTGTGCTTCATCAAACTCAAGGTGGCCTTGATCATGTAATATTAACAACATAGCCATTAAATCACCAGCTTCTCTGGATAACCTTCCTTTGTTGTCACCAAATCTAATTTCTTTAGCGCATTCTTGAATTAACTCGCCACATTCTTCCATAGTAATTATTAATGCTTCAGTACACATTATTTTTCTCCTATGACATAATCACCGCGGGTAAAAGCATCGTCCAATACAACCTTTAAAATATCTCCGGCTAATGCATTAAACTCAGGGTCACCCGTTGGGTCTTCAAATCCATGATAATCTAATACTTCATAATCAAAGTTAATAGATTCATTTTCATGATCTAATTTCATAGCATCATATGAGAAGACTACACCTTGGAACTTTCCTTCTTTAATTTGGATAGCCCAATTTTCATCTTGTTCATTCTTTTCAACGAAAGACCATTTCATATTTTCTCCTTTCTTAAATCAAGATAAACCGCAAATAAAATAAATGGTAAGAATAGTAATAATGCTGCAAATCCTATTACTCCAACTACTAGCAGGATCATAAGGAATCCTATAAACTCAGCCGCCTTTAAAAACATCTTTTTGAATTTGGTTTACGTTTACAACGGTATGTGCCATGGCTTAATCTCTTCTTAGAAAGTTTATTACCATTATTATCTTTTTTGTATACAACACCTTCAATGATACTTTTACTCATTTTACTCCTTCCACTAACTCTTTAACCTTTCTACTTAAAGTATTATATTTGAATTCCCATTTTCTTGCATCTTCCTTAGCATTCAAATAAAGCTTTTCATAGTTAGGTTTCCTTTTAAACATATCTTTAAGTCTTTTAATCATAATTTAAACACTTTAGAAATAGCTTCCGCACAAGCTTTAGCCACCTCCATATGCTCCAGTTGCGTGCCGTTAGCACTTCTTAATTCAATGTAATGAATCCAGGAACGTAAAGTCCCATTCATATACATTCTACTCATGGTATTACCCTCTGGTAACACCGCCCTAGCTTGCTCTTTAGCAATACCATTTTCGATGGCCCATGCGTATGCATCTTTGGCAGCATCGATAACTCTCTGTTGTAAACGTTCCCATTGATAAGCCAAACGTCTTTGATCATCATTTTTCATATCTAAATCAACTGAATTTTGACGATTTTTAGTATCTTGTAGCCTAGCCTCTCTAATAACAAATGATAAATCTTTTGTTGGGTCGGCATATCTTTGAGAAAATTCTTGAAATGAAAATGATCTATGTCTTAGAATTTGACGTGCGATATCTCTAGTAGTCTCAATCTCTAAACAAGCACTTGCCATCTCAAACGGTGAAAAATGTTTGTTCTCAATTAGATATTTAATTAATTTATCAGCAGTTGCTTTATTCATTTGATTAGAAGGATTAGATACTCTGGCACAATATGCGATTAAATCCTTTACATCTTCTAAACCTTCAACTTCTTCAGTTGGCATTGAATAACTAATTAATTTTACTCTATTTCCCATTCACTCATATCCTCATTATTTAATGTTTGTGCTGATTCTTCAGCGTCGTATAATTTCATTTTAGGACGATCGATTCCTACAACAAACCTCTTATAAGTTCCGACGTCATTATATCTATTCTTTAATTGCTTCACCATAATTTGATTCATATCTTCCAACTCTTCAGTAGATATTAATGCAAACATAAGATCCGCTGTTGCAGGTAAACCAAAAGATTCTGAAGTATCTTCTAATCCCACATCACTATTACCATATCCACCTCTTGTAGTTTGAGTAGCTGAAACCAAAGGCACATTAGCTTCTACAGCTAATCCTCTTAACTCTTCTGCAATAGCCTTTACGTATGTATAAGAGTTAATAGAGCCACCCGCTTTCATTCTTGAAGAAGCACAAATGTTTAAATAGTCAACGTATATAATTGAAGGTACAAAATTCTTCTTAATTTTTAATTCATTTAATAAAGCTCTGAAGTGACTTACTGAAGCAGAACCAGTAGGATATTCCTTAACAATCAATTGCCCGATACTTTTCTTTGATATTCTTTCAATCTTAGAATTAAATGTATCTTTATTTAAATTCTCTAATTGACTTATATCTATATTCATTAGATTAGCATCAATTCTCTCTGCGATCCTTTCCTCACTCATTTCCATAGTAATGTATAATACATTATTACCTTGAGCTATATTAGCTGCAGCACAATGACACATGAATAGTGATTTACCAACACCAGTATTATGAGATGAAACTCCATTAGTGTAATAGCGGTGGTTCTCATGCTCAACGTTAATGTCTACAATTGGAGTTTTGTTTCCAGTGGACGAAACTCGACCTTTCTTGTATCCATCTTTAGTCAGTATGTTAGCTTCTTCTACCTGGGCAAGTTGTTTTGCAGAAACCCAACCAACTGTAGTTTCGAACAGATGAGCTGCATTGCATATCACAGGTTTATAATAAGGGTCGTCTATCTCTAGTCTATATTCATCCCACATACCCTTATCAACAAAGAAGTTTACTCCAACCCAACCGTCAGGTGAATCAACTTCAATCTCATATCCCTGATCGAGTAGGTTCTGAACCTCACCGATACTAATAGTCTTTTCACT